>VTLG01009349.1_pt1 | contig 40016 bp, 41 predicted proteins | sample 4694571 | NCBI WGS metagenome assembly VTLG01 (sample SAMN12604809, study PRJNA352737) | marine metagenome | biome: ENVO:00000447; feature: ENVO:00000209|ENVO:00000569|ENVO:01000036; material: ENVO:00002151; isolation source: viral sequences binned using virsorter ... | reverse complement strand
TTTCCTTGGTCACTTCCACCGTCCGATGACTGGAGTGATCCAAGACAAGGTGTTCTTCGCCAACGGAACAATCGAGAGCGACAACGACTTCGCACTAGAGATTATCGGGGAGTCTGGGCGACCGTGTCAGCGGGTAGTCTTCTTTAACAAGAAGCACGGACCCGTAGCGGATAGCCTTGTCTGGCTCGACTGATGCAGTTACGCTGGAAAGACACACTCTACAATCTGAAAGCAGGCGTGCCGCTACCGTTTCCTGTGACGGTCTCAAGGCGTAAGCTCCGAGACGGTTTGCAGGGCTATTGTAAGTTGTCAATGAAAGGACCCACGAAGATCAGCATCGTGGTGGATAAGAAACTGTCGGAGACTATGCAGTGTGATGTCCTCGTCCATGAATGGGCGCATGGATTACTTGCACCGTATGTGTATGAGTACCATGAGCACGGTAGTTTGTGGGGGGTGATGTACGCACGCTGCTACCGGGCTGCCTATGAGTAGCTAGACACTACATTCCATACGAATGTTCCGACAGCCCCGAGTACACCGCACATAACCCAACGCTTCAGCGTCTCTTGCTCCCGACGAAAGCCTTCAAGGGCATGGATCTTTTCCTGCTGGAGAGCGACAACGGTAAACAGGCCCTTCTTACCGTTACCACGGAGGGACTCATCGATCCTATCGACCGTTGACTGGAGATTGTCCAGCTTCTTGCTGAGTTGTAGGATGTCGTGACTACTCACCACCTGCATCGCCCTTCTTTTTATCTTCCTTACCGTCAACGATGCTCTTAAGAATCGCTGCCAGCGATGTGACCACGAGCGTGATGAGGCCAGTGATGGTGCCTAAAGATTCTGCTGGCAAATACAAGCACGAAAACAGGAAAATTGTGACCATCAAGGTCATATATAATCCTGCCCATGTGCTCAGGTGGAGCGATGCCAACTCGGAGGCTGACTGCTTCGCCCTCATCTCTGCCATGCGAGCCTTTGCCTCGACTTCCCGAAGCATCACCTCCGCTTGCGTATCAATCACATTCGCTCTTCGCGTTTGTTCTGCTTCAGTCATAGGTCTAATCCTTTTAAGTAGCCAGTCTAGTGCCATTGGTTGTTACGCCGTGACTTCCAAGCCACCGCAAGAACAAAGATAAGAAGAAGTATTGCCGCGATATAAATCACGCTGGCCGGGGGAGGTTCCATGCCCTCTCGAATATTCATCTTGATCTCTGGCTCTGCCACGGTGTCTGCTGCTAGTGCTGCCTCGCGTATCTGGGACCGTTCATCCCGCGACATTGGTTCGTCTGCAATAGACGGGAGATGCCATGTGAACGCACCGTAAGTAGTCTCAGATTCTCCTTCATATCGAACGTGCTCCCCTCGCCCACGCCCCATGGTGAACTCATCAGGGAGTATCGCGTCCCCTACTTCGGTGACTGAACACGATGACAGGAGGAGCAAAGCTAAAAGTCTCACGCAGCAGTTTCCTCGCTCGCAGCAGCCTTAGCAGCTTTCTTTTCCTTGACCTTCTTGTGGGCGAAGAGACCAGCAGCACCTGCGAGAAGGGCAGTGACAGCACCACCAAGCTCAGGGTTACCAGTCATCAGAGTGGTGATCATGCCACCTTGCTCTGCAAGAGCAGGAGCGTGCGTGAGGATAGAGTCGCCCATCTCTGCGGCTTGCTCTTCCCCACCGGGAAGAAGCTTACCAACAGTTGCACAGGCAGGGAGGATGCACGAAGCGGCAGTAGCCGCAGGAATGTAGATAAGAAGTTTTTTCATTTTAGTTCTCTTGGGTTTGTAAGGCATTCTTGCCCATGCGGACAAGAGGGTGATTGCCGATTAGACTAATGTCTTGAAGAGCCCGATAATCTCCGGGTGTTAGTTCTTTTCCTTGTAGAGCTTTGAAGGGAATACCTGCCGTTCTGAAGATCGCATCTGCTGTTCGCGCTGTGGGGACATCGCCAAGGAAGCGGTCAGAAGGAGCCCACCTGTGTCCTGTCATTCCCTCACCTGTCATAAGGGCCTTGGTGGCGTCCCCAATCTCCATGGTTGCCCCAATGGCTGAGTTCGACATAGCCCCCTGCACCCAGCGATCCCACTGCATGGACTCTTGGAATGCTTCATCGTCGTCTCCGTATCGGAGTCGCATCTTGAGCGTATAGACTAGTCCACCACCAGCAACAGCAGATAAGAATGTGATGTAAGACCTCGCGTCGTTTGCCTTGACATTCCGTACCAGTGTAGATCGCGTGGCTGTAATCCCAAAGTTGCGGAATTGTAGGAGGAGTTGCCCCAAGGCGAGGGAGAAACCGTTCTTGTGGAAGAACGCGGGGAGGTCATTCATATCGGCACGGACGACATGGGATGTGACTTCCGATTCCATGGCCGCTTGGAACCGGCGAACGCCTGTTTGATTATCAGCCCAATCGCCAAAGTTAGGTTTGATTGTTTCAACCCCATCCCCACCAATGTACCGCTTTGCGTGCCTTCTCATGTACGCAGCATCCCTAGCCCACGATTCTGGGGTGTATCCCATTTGAGCAAGACGAACATCGTTAGGTGTTTCTCCGTCAAGCATCTGACGTATGTACTTGAGTGCGTGTACTTTGAGGGCAAGTTTCTCTGCGTTTGTGGTCACAGCATTGATGCCTGAAACATCAGACATTGTGGTGGCTGCCTGACGAAGCGTCTCAGCCGTTCTACCACCCGCACCGGGAAGATCTCCTAGTTCGTCAATGATTGGGTTAAGCTTCATGGCATCTAGCTTGCGATCTGATAGGGCACAAGACTCAAGAAGAAACTTAATGTCATCATCAATGTCAAGACGCTGTCCGCTCTTCGTCATCTTTCTCAAGATCCCGATAGCTTCTAGAGCATTTCGACCACCTTGCGAGAAGAGGGCGTTCGCCGCATCACCAAGCGCAGAAAGCCCAAACCCTGAGCCAGCACCAAGGGTATAGTTGGCATCTCGTATCATTCGGGCATTCTGGGCAAAGACTGCTGAGTCAGAGTGCGGGGTCCCGCGTAGCTCCCGGAGCATATTCTCAAACATCTCCTCGGCGTCCCGCATCTTTGCTCCCTTACTGACAAGATCATTCAGGAGGTGGGGACGAAGATCATCCATACTCTTGAAGACTCCCTCAAGGCCCATCTTTTGGGAGAAAATACGGACAACCTCACGTTCCGCAGCGGTACTCAAAACGCTGTGGAGATACCTGTCAGTAACACCCACAACATCGTTGTTCAGTAGCTCGTCAAACGTGACGGTCCTCGTCTGTCCGTCCGCACCACGCATTGTCATCGTCGTCGTCTCGTCCAAGCTGACCCTGAACTTACCGTGCGTACCGTCGTCAACCTTCTTGGCAAACAAGCTGGTAAACCGCATAGCCTCTTCTTCTGAGATGCCAAGATCATCCATAAGCTTCTGCATGAACTGCTTGGGATTTGATGCTGCCATGGACGGGTGGTTGATCCATGACATCTGGAATTTGTTGCTGCCCACACGCTTCAAGTATAGTTCAGCAAAGCGCATAGCTTGGGCTTGAGACATGGGCTCTGCCCCGTCACGGGTTCCCTGCCTGAGAGCCTTGGCAATAAGCTCTTGCACCTGCTCTTCACTGAACTCCTTGACAAGCCTTGCGTGTCCGTTTTCACTCCACATTCTAGGGAAGTAATTAGCGTTATCCGGGATATCCTTCCAAGGTCCATCAGGGTCGTTCTTCCTTAACCAAGCAAGCGTCTTCTTGAATGTCTCAGAGTACACCTTAGCAGTCCTCTGAACGATTTGATCTGCCTTGCTTAGTGTGTTTGGATCAGCACTAAGAAGATCATTGTCACGGAGAACGCGAGCCACATCTCGCCTGAACGTGGCGCGGCTGCGGCGAGTAAAGATATCACCAAAGTTCTGCCTCGTCTCTCGCTTCCATTCCTTAAGGTTCTGCTTGACTGCTTTCCGGGCGTCCGATGCCAGAGATACACCAAGGTTGTCCCGATCCACCGCAGCACCAAGACGTAACCAACTATCAGCATCCTCAATAACAGTGACGATCCTGCCTGCGCGAGTCTCTGCTCCAGCTTGGTTGCCAAACACATGGAGGGATACCCAGTTGAATGCATCGCTCACAGTGTTCTGAAGCTGAGTCTTTCGGCTGTTCCAGAGCTTGTCTCCGGGACCACCAAGTGTGGGACCATGCACCCCGGCTTCCTTAAAGCCTTCGTCAAGGTCTAGCTTGGCAGCATCATCCCCTCCCTTAGCAACCGTTCCCTTAAAGGCATCAAGGTTTCTCTTGTTGAATACCTTGTTCTCATGTCGCGCAGTCTCAGCAACGACATCGTCAGCACTCTTATTGATCTCGTCAACGATGTCTTGTAGGCGAACATTGCGCCCGGTGCGGGTGTTGTGGATAAAGATCGTGTCACCAAGTTGGAGAATCCGATCACCGGGCTGGAGGTCTTCAGCAAGCTCATCAAACCTCTCGGCCTGAGCACGGTACTTGGCAGCATCCTCTTCGCTGACCCCCTCGAAAGGTTTCTTCTTTGTTTGTTTCTTGGTCGGGGGGACATCAATAATAATGTCGTCAGGATCAACACTACGCTGCCACTGAGGGCGGCGTGCAGACTGACGATGTCCTGCCACAGAATCCAAGAACCCCTGCCACGCAGGAGTCAGAGCGTACTCAGGGTGCTTCGTCTCGACTACGCTGATGATTGTCTCAAGTTCATCGAGCTTTAAGAGATGTCCCTGCTTGACCGCCACTAGCTCTGTAGGCATCAGAGACTCTTTAGCTTTCTTGGCTACATGGATCTGGTTCTCAGGATCAAACAACCTAATGTTCTGTGCGGTAAGGCCCCTAACTGCCTCATTTTCAAATGCAGCATCAAAACCTAGCGCATGGATCTTACCCCGGTTATCCTGAATGGCACTCCACCCGGCAAGGTTCTCTGAACCATATTTCCTAAGAGCTTCGTCGCTCTCCATCGCACGGAGAAGCTTGTTTAGGGTGCGTTGAGATGCTCGTACTGCGTCCGCGCGGGTGGTTGCCATGGGATCGGAAGATTTTACGGCCTTTGCAAGTCCACTTTCAGCGTGCTTGACATCGGCGCGAGCACGGGGAAGTCGGGCTTCTACGAATTTTCTGATATGGTCAGGATTACCACCATCAAAAACATTCTTTGGAGTAATGACCATTTCGATGACGCGCACATCGTCAGAATCAATGTCTTTGACCCACTTAACGGACCAGTCTCTGTTGGGAGATGCAAAGACATCTCCGCTATGTCCCGGTTGTCCCGTAGGCAAATCAAAGCCTTCTTTGCTTGTCCCGTGATACCAAGTCATTACCTCCCCATAGGGACGAAGAACTGGGTCAGACTCGTGGATAAGTCGTTGGATCTCGGTGTTAGTCAGTTCCTTGTTACCACGCATTGCCGTAAACCCAGACAATTCGTCAGGCTGAGAAGCACGCGACAGGGCCGGCAACGCAGGAACTTCGGTAATCTCAGGGTCAATCAGCTTGTCTTCACGGAAGTGTTTCTGCAATTGAGGGACAAGGATCGGATTCTCCATTGCACCCTGCACCTCCTTGGCTAGGTTCGCTTTGGTTTTGGCAAACAGCGGGACCTCCTCGCCCCACATATGCATATCGTACTTGCCTCCCAACTCGTTCAGTCCTTCTTCTTTTGTCCGTACTTTGATACGAACTTCCTTGGGGATGGGGAAATTAAAGTCAGCATTCTCCTTGTTGAATAGCTTGTGAGCATCATCAGAGATTGTTGCCGTGTACTCTGTGGCGATTCTTCTGGGAGCTTTGGGGGCAGGAGCTTCATGGTCAAAGAAAGACCAGAACTCCTTGCGTTTGTCAACCTGCTCCCATGCGCCCTGTGCTGTATAATCACGGGCCTTAATTTCATCCATCTCCTGTGCCGTGTGTGTAGCCACCTTTTTTGGACCCTCCCGAGCAATCCATTTATCGACTACACCCTTGGCTTGCTTCAGTGTTCCGTATGCGAAATCTGATGCAAAGAAATGTCCGTATTCATCACCTTTAAGTTTACCAGTAGACAGGTCGTACTCTTGGATATACCACCCACGAGCCATACCTTCTTCAATAACTGCGGCAGGATCCTTCTCGATGACATAGGCATGACCCTTTTTAATAATACCATGCCGACCCGGACCAAGATTCACAGAGACATCCAAGGCTTCTTTTGCAGCAGGAGCTTTGGGGGCAGGAGCTTTGGGGTAAAGGTCCTCCCACAGGATGTTCTTCCGCCAGAAATCAATATGGAATGTAGCGAGGTCCTCTTTCTTCATGGCTTGGAGACCTTTAGGTGCCGTGGTCCCCAGTAGCTCGTGTAACTGCCTCGTCGCTGTAACCAATTCTTTTTTGCTTACGGCACCGCTATCGACGAGAGTTCCAAATTCCTTACTTTTGTGTATCAGTGTAAGGCGTTCCGCGATAGCCCACGTCGGACCTCCGCCGGAGGATCCCAGGCCTGCAGCGTCCGCGTCGAGACGGTTTGCGTGCTCCTGAGTTTTCCGCATCACTGCCGTTAACTCCGGGAACTCCCCAGAAGCAATGCGCTCAGTAGGAGTTTTGGGGACAGGAGCTTTGGGGGCAGGAGCTTTGGGGGCAGCCTTTCTGGCAGAGATCGTAAGCTCAGGTCCTTTGGCTAAGATCGCCTCACGCCTCAATGCCGCTGTTGCTTCGTCTATGGAGGCGAAGGTAACGCTGGGACTCTGGCGAATAGGGAAGGGCTTGTCTTCTTGAACAATATTCTTATATGCTGTCTTGCCGTACCCTCGTTCATTTCGGAGGATCGTCGGGGGGCTGACAGATAGAGACGATAGCGAACTGCCCTTAATGTTTGAGCCCTCGCCTCCCTTGATCAGCACAGGAATCTCTGTAATCCCTAGCTCACGGAAAGCTTCAGCACGGTGACGCCCGTTATGCTGTGTAACCTCGTAGACTCCATGATCTCTTTTTGGGGCAGGGACAATAGTCAGCGTGGGGATATCATTAAGCTTTGTACCACCCTTTAGAAGCTCCACAAGGCTCTCTACTGACTGCCCCTTATCGCCAGGAACTCCGGGCTTAAGAGGGATTGTGAAGCGGCTAAACTCATCAGGAGTCATCCAAACAAGATGAACATCTGATTTGGGATCTCGGGAGAGCCTGTATGCTTCTTCAAGGACGCCACCCTTAAAGTGTTGTCCCGCAGGAACATCAGCGATAACCCGTGCAGCCTCCCGCTCTGCTGCCGCTTCGTGTACGGAATCTCTCAGCGTGTGCTTTGTCCAATTAAGTAATGAGAAAACATCAGACCTCTCAAGATCACCTTCACTCAGCTTGGCTAGGGGACGGAAGTCTTCAAGGCTGCCGATGAACTCTTTTCCTAAGCGACGATTCTCAGAGATGTCGCGTATGTATGCAGTGAACATTTCTTTAGCTCTGCGGACAACTTGCGGACGCACAATGTCTTCAATCTCTTTAGCGGAGCGCCCCGGCTTAGAGGCTGCCGAGACCATTTGAAAATACTCGTTATACCCTTTGAAAGACTGTATCCAGCGATCAAGAGATTCTATCCCATGATCTTGGACCATCTTATCGACACGGGCTTCAATGGTGATGGCAGAGTCACCCGGAATTCGAGCGTTACCCTCGCCATCGAGAACCTGACCAGAACGAGGGAGCATGGAGAGGGGTTCGTCGGGATGGACTTCAGGGCGAAGAGTCGAAATGGAACTATCCGCTGCCTCTGCCAAGGCTTCGTCAAAGTCGATTCCGTTTCTTTTGGCTAGACGCCTTGCACGCTTTTCAAATTCTGCCGCAGATTTAACAGCCCCGTATGCCGCTCTCACGTCTCGTTGAGCTAACAAGCTCAGCACCTCTAGACGCCACGCCTCCTTTTCCTCACCCGGTGTCATGGGTCGGCCAAGGTCCTCTTGGAGGTAGTCATGTGCCCGCCTGCGAGCCTCTTTAGCTCTTTGCTCCGCACGCTGCCGCGAATGTCCAGTGAGAAGGCGAGGAGCGGGGCGACCGGGAGTCGGATCATCTGCTCCCGTGCGACGAAGGAAATCACCAAGACCATGAGCATCCATGTCGTCAAGGAAGTCGCGCATGGTTTTGTTGACCATATCCTCAATTGCTCGTAGTTCACCTACATCGACCATCCCCTTTGTTCTGATACTGTCCGCATTAAAACGAACGACAAGCTGTCCTTCATCCATTTGGATAAAGCCAGACATCGTGATATTTTTATTCTTGTACTGGACCACTCCCCCCTGTAGAAAGGACATCTCCTCAAACGGGCTCTTGGCAATATTGATTCCAACTGGGCCACGCTCTGGCGTGCCGATCACCGAGACGTATCCGTAAGCCCGCTGGTTATCGTCGTGGAGTGCCGGAGGACGATACTTGATGTGCGGTTGATCATCAATATGGGGAGATTTACGCCAGCGTCCTTGCCCACGTCGGGTAGCTAAGAAGCCCTTCTCGCTGAGTGTTGCTCCCTCAGAAGCGAGCTTAAGCGCATTTGCCTTATCTGCAATGTCCGGGGCATACTTACCAAACACAGCACCGAATCCGCCACCCAGAACTGCACCAAACCCACCGATGGTGAGTATGTCCGATTCATCAAGCAGCGGGTCACCGGCGGCTGCGCGTAGTGTCCCCCAAGCCACAGCTTCAGTTCCTGCAAGGGCTCCTGTTCGGAGGAAACGAGCCCCCATAGCAAACTTACCAGACTGAGCAATGGAAGAATACACCGGACCAGTACCAGCCATCATCACAATGTTTACTGGATCAAAAATGGCTGCCCCGAGGTAACTAGCCATCATAGTCACAGGTCCGTAACGCTCGGCTATAACCCCCTGCATTTGTTGACGACTCTTTATGTCCTGAAATACGGCACGAGAGTGTTCCTCGCTACGCGCATACAGTACATCATCCCATTGCCCATAGGGAAGCTCACGTTTGACTTGCTCCTCCCACTCTGGGCTTGGCCCCTCCCATCCATGGTCAAAAGCAAAGTTCGCCTCATGGGCCTCAGAGAACCATGGAGCGAATGCCCACGTCTCAGCTACGGCATTGGAAACAAGATCACCAACATCCGTAGCAGCGACGGCATCCCGACGCATAGACTCCTGAAAGCTCTCAGAAAGAGCTTCTTCAGTTGTCGTGCGCTCCGGAAACGTGAACTGATACTCATCCAATTCTTGGATGCGCTTCGCGTCCTTAACCGGATCTAAGATGTTGGGATCTTCGGGCATTACCTAGGCTCCGTGGGAGTGGGAAGAACCTTCTCACGGAGATAGAAGTTTCTGGGTGGTGCGCTGTTGTCGATAAGACGATCAGAAAGTACCATCTCAGCAGCAGATCTCGAAAGGGATAGGGATGTTTTTCCACCCCAGCTAATCATAGAGTCTACCTTTTGGAAAAAATTTGGTTCACCGACATTGACGCCTACAGAACTCCCAGCCTTGGAAACCAGATTATTTAAGAAAGCATCCGCTTGGGTGACCTCGTCGGCGGGTAGCCCAAACCTTCTTACGACCTCACCCTTCCCATGGGCAACCTGAAGAAGAGTCTGATTGCGCTTTTTCCAGTCTGTAAACCGCGCTGTTTCAGCCTTGAGGTCTGCCGCTGTAAGGTTTTTAGTTAGCCCCTCCGCAGACCCAAGGTATAGCTCAAATTTCGAGTCCTCATCGTCGCGGGTGTATATCGTTGCCCCACCATCAGGTCGATAAAGTACATACAGATTCTCCTCATCCACCCAACCTTTGATGCCAGCAGAACTTGCATCCTCGTACCAATCTTGTTCACGCAGCCATGCGAGAGTTGCCTGCGGGGCACGGTCCATAAGACCCTCAAGGGTGATCTCCTCACCACCAAGAAACCAACCCTGAAGTCCATCGGTAAATTCCTCCATCATTTGATTTCTACGGGCACTGAATCGCTCTTCCCCTGCAAAGCGCAGCCAGTCTGGTTTTACAGTATCCACCATGGCAGTAGTAAGTGCGAACCATTGCTCCATATCATCACTCTTGGGAACTGTTCCATATTGTCCAAGAACCTGCACGGCAATTTCACGCATCATCTGCGCCTCCGGGAAGGAGATGTCATATCCTAATTTCTCCCGAAGGTTCTCCCTCGCTTCTTGGCTAGTGATTTGCCCACGAACGTGTTCAGTAAGTTCGACATTAATACCATCTGCAATAGAGGCAGGAATCCACTCACCGCGCAACTCCTCGTCAAGGTCTGGGTCTTCGACGAGAGATGGAGAACCATCGCTCATATAGTTTTTGCTGAAGCCCTCATCGTCGGGATACAGTTTCTGTGTGGTCGCCTTGAACCGCATATCTTTTGTCCCAGACTCATTCGTAGCCTCCTCACGAATCTTACCTAGAATATCCATTTGAGTGGCCTTCGGAAGGTTCTCATAACCATCTATGGTGTCAACCAGCAGATCCCATTCAGTCTCTGAAGGAGGGGTGCTATATGCGTTGGTTTTTCCTTGCCTCGTATCTGTGCCATGCGCTTCCAGTACAGGGCTTGGGTCGGTGACTGCATGGCTTAAGGCAACAGCGTGAGACCCTCCAGCCACACCCTCCAACGCCTCGTAGGCTTCAGAGAATGTCTGGCTGATAAGGTTGTCATCATCTTTGAATAGGTTGCCTACTGCGACTCCTTGTCCCGCCCCACGGATATCCGAGTATAGCTGAAAGGCTTCAAGCATACCCGCATGGTTCTCCTCAATAGCTTGAGGTGTGGCTCCACCGCTATCCATTGCCCTGAGAGCGGATGAGGTATAATCTTTGAAGTGCCTGTCCAGAGGTGGGAATGTTGAGTGCCCCAAGATGCTCACAAAGGCTTGTGTCTTATTCGGATCCGCCTTAAGTTGCCGCATCACCAGATCATCGCGGTTATCTACCTTCGTGCCAAGATCGTGCCATGCCGTACTGTTACCATATGAAGTAAAAGCACCAACAAGCATATTTGAAGCGTCCGCCTCGCGGAGAGTCTCCGAAAATGTTAGCGCAACTTCGTCATAGTTGATCAACCACTTCTGATACTCTTCGCTGCTTTCACCACGAGTCAGCCTAAGCCATGCGCCAACCCCCGCGTATTTCTGGATGGTTTCAGCAGTAAATCCAGCGACATCGCCACCGCTTTCGATCAAACTTTCAAGACGTTTGCGATCATTTGCCAATGATTTTACATGATTCTTATGGAGCCCAAGGTAGGTTGCACCGTCGCGGTTTACCTCTTCCGTGGCAGCCTTTCGCCATGCGTTCACCTTCACGCCTAATTTAGAGTCGTATTTTACAGCAGCCTCAAGACCCTCTTGGGTTTCGCCAAGCGTACCACTGCCCTGACGAAGGCCAGTAATGCGTGCGACATATAACGATGGATCTTCCTTGGTTTGTGTAATGGCTTCCATGTACGCATTCTCAAGTAACATTGTCTTGAGCATCGGCGTTAAAGCCCCATCGGCGTAAAGATCATTATACACCTCCTGCACATCTTGTCCGCTCACCGCTGCGGGGACCATTGCCAGAGATAAGATATTATCCACATGACCTTTTGAGACGTACACTAGGTCGCGCCCAAGAGCCTCTTCGTTCTGTTTTACTGCGTTGCCATCAATGACGCGATGCGTTATATCGTAGAACGCATTTGCTTGGTAGTGGCTCACAAACGGATCGTCTTGCTCGTAGGTAGCAAGCTTCCCCTGCATAAAGGACTCAAAACCACCCTGTGTCCGTGCGGCTACGCTGTCAGGATTTGCAACCTCGGCCTGCCATTCTCCAAGCCATTGGGTTGTTTGTGCCCGTGCATTCATCTGCCCATCCACACGCATTGCACCAATAGCAAAGTGCGGGTTCTGTGACGGATGGATCTCACCAGCGGCAACTGCCTCACGGAATGTCTTCTGTGACTGCTTGCGCCAAGCCTCGCCCTCGGCAACAGCCTTCTCAATTTCGTCACCGAGCACTTTCTGCCCCGCTTGGCTAAGACTCTGAGAAAGATTGGAGAATCCCTTGAGGAGTTGCTCAGACCCGAGGTCACGAGTAGCTTGGTAGTTCCACCCACCGATCTGCTGCTGCGGTTGAAATCGCGGACTGCCGAGTTGTCTGTATTCTGATGCCATTATGCGATTCCTGTGATGCGCCTAGAATACTTAGCAGGATCTTCGAAGGGAAGCGCACCGAACATACGATACGAATCAAAGAACCCACCAGCTATGTTCATGCCAAGTCCAAGGAATGCCTCAGTGCTTGTGGCTGATCGAGCTTGGTCAAGGGCTGTTTGGAATCTTAGGGTGGACTGTCCTGAAGCCTCATCGAGAGATGCCATCTTCATATCCATCATTGCCCTATCAAGACCCGCGTACTCCTCTGCCTTAATAGCAAAATCAACAACACGATCATCGGGCCCAGCAAGTCCTTGAGCAGCCCCCATGGTCTTTGTCTTGGCTATGCCAACGGCAGCGTTACGGGCTAACTGGTCATTTTCAATCTGGAACCTGAGCTTTTCCTGTCGAGCCCTTTCACCCAATTGTGCTTGTTCTGCCTGCCACTGCTTATGGGCAGCCTTACTCATGCGGGACGCTGCCTGAGCTTGCTGGGCATAGCTAAGTAGACTTCCTGCGGTACTCGTTATAAATGATGCAGTAGAGAGAGCGGTAGCCATTTGGGCTGTAGCAGCGGTTGTTAATGCTGTACCTCCCACAGCCATACCCGCACCTACGGCTCCTCCACCTACGGCTGCTGCACCCGCTGCCATCCCGGCACCAGCGGCTGCTGTGGTGCCAGCGGCGGCTGCTCCGGGTGCCAGAGCCTGTAATGCTACTTGCCAACACATATCATTCTCCCGTTAGATACACGATTCGATGAAAGGGAAGATCCATAGGTCCATATGGTTTTGTCGTTGTTACCTCAAACCCAAGCCATTTGTACCAGTCGGTGTGCTTGATGTTGCGAGCATCAGCAAAGGCCCATAGCATATCATAATCCTTAGAGATTTTCTTTAGCCATGTCTTGCTCTCACGCAGGAACTGCCAGCGGACATCCTCGATCTTATCAGATCCAAGCATCCAAACATTAGCAGTTTTGTCTTCATCGCCCGTCACACCAAAGATAGCGATAGGCTCATCCTCCAGCGTCACAGTCCAGCAAGTATCGCTGTTCCATAGCCCAGACTCTAGGTTCTTTGCTGGGTCGTCCACACCTGTGCTGGCAAAGATTTCATCCTTGTCCGCTTGACGAAGATTGGGTCCGAGTTCGTACCCGTCCCCTTTCTCAGCACCACGCACCTTGAACTGTACTCTTGTCTTTATCGCCATACTGGTTGGTTCATCCCTTCTTGAATGTTTAGATCATATGTGAGCCCTTGAATCATAGATTGCCAAGGTGTGTCATTCGTGAGCGTAACGCTCAGGTCATTGATGTGTTGGTGTATGGCAAAGAACTCTTCGCCGCTCTTAGATGCTGTACCACCAGCAGAGATTGTCTGTGTGCGGCTTGCGTCTGTAGCGATTGCAAGCGTGTTCAGCTTTGAGTAGGTCATGCGACCACCACGAACAAAGACATTACGACCACGGACTGCTCGCTCGCCAATTACAGGAGAGAACGAGCCAAGGGTGTGGGACATTGTGTACTTGAATCCAACCCACACCTTGACGCTACCCCCGGTTAAATCCGTATCCGCTAAGGTGACGGTAGCAGAGCCCGTACCGTTGACCGTCGTAATCCCGGAGGTATAGTATGTTGTCGTTGAACCACTTGTGGCAACAATCACCACATCGTCATCCATGTTGACATCGGCTGTTGTCGGTATTTCGTAAGGGACTACGATAACTGTGTCATCGCCACCTGTCCCGCCCAAAGTGATACTCGTGAAGGCTGATCTTGGGATCAGACGATCAAGGAGAATGCCACTGAATGCTGCCTCAGTGGTATCATCCAGATCTGTTTCAGGCCGCGTGACATCAAGGTTTATGTACTCTAAAAGGATACAGTGCTCAGATTCGACAAGCATATAAAGACGATCACCCAAACAAACAATGTTGTGGATCTTGTAACCGACGAGGGAATCGTGCGTGTTGTTTGAATTGAACTCCCACTTTGTCCAAGCAGACTGCTGCTTTTTAGGACCTCCGACATCCCATGTGTAAACATACAACCTTTCTTGATCAGTATGCTCTGCGTTTTGTCCCGTGCCTTCGTCAAGCCAGAACAACATATTGTGCTTGGAGGAAGCCTGTAACGAGCGAGGCCCTTCGGGAAGGAAGCCGGGGATTTGCTGACTGACATCTCGCACGGCAAACCCTGTCTGTGACTCAGGGTACATCTCGTACATTCCGCCACCATTCGTGGTAGAGTGAGCGAGATATAACGAGTCATTGACCACAACGGGAGTTGTGTTGATGTCAGTCTCAGCCGAAGAGGCTTCAATAACCGTCACCGTGCTAGGGGATAGTGCCCCGTTCTGTCCGTAGATCATCAACTGCTTACGATTCGTGACCACGATCAGTCCAGTCTTGTACGGTATAATTTGCTGGATGCTCTCGCTGTCAGCTTGAGATGGGCGAATCTTTAGGCGATCAGAGTCCAGCAAGTCTCGGACGGTTGAGCGGAAAAAGTTAAACGCATCGTCAGTCCCTGACAACGTAATCTCGTTTTCCGTGTAGATACCAAGGCGATCCTGATAGCTACAAAGACCAGCGATGGGGTTCGTAAAGAAGTCCGGGAGCGCATTTGTGTCATCGTCGCCAGCTTGACGCGAGACATACTTGAGATCTTTGTAGGTGGTCAGGGTGACATAGACATCCGAGCCATCAAGATCACTAAGCGTTACAACGGTGCCTGCGGAATCCTCAATGGTGTACTTCCACCCATTACTGAAACCGCCAGCCGATAGTTCTGTAGACCCCCCGTGTGCCGCTGCGGAAATTGTGTATGTCTCATCTTCGCTAATTCCTGTAGGAAGGTTCCCACCTGCGGAAGAAAAAGTGACGGTGTCACCCACAACAAGAGGAGACAAGGTAGCAGAGTCATTGAACCCTCCGTCCCAAGTCTCCACATAAAAGAAGTCGGTCCCGCTGCTAGGGTCCACAAACTGTACGCCCGGAGTTGTGCTATTCACTACAAAGCTACCCTGTGCTTCCATGAAAGCAAAGGTTCCATCAGGCCTACGGACCACCATGTGGGGCATCGTCGTTGTGTCTACATCAGTAAGCACGCCGACCCCGCAGTGCTCTTCCCAGTGGCCCGATTTAGTCAGGGATGTGCTCGCATCAAAAACCGGGTAGGCATGAGAAGTGTCTTTGGTGTGGCTATATGACGTAGGGGTAACGGCGTCAGATACAAAACGCATATAGAACCCGAATGGATTCTCTTCTTCGTCCACAACTTTGAGCGTGTGATCTATCCATGACAGGGGCGGAAGCTCGGAGATATTATCAACCGTTTTCCATGCCATGCCAAGATAGTCAGAAAGTTCGGTTCCAGCCTTCCAGTTTTTGCGTGCGTTGTCGTTTGCAACGCTGCATGAGGCTGATACAGATGTAAGTGTTCCGGGGGCATCACCTTCTTGGTTTGTATAGCGACCAATAATGGACGAAGTACCCTTACGGAGATCGGTAAGTTTGTCGATAGTTCCATCGGCGTAAGACACCGGGCTTAAGGAAGTTGATTGCATCATCCAGTCGTTCGTGCCAGAAGTCTTGACATTACTAACTTGGTATGCAAGTTTTCCTGCTAGGTGTAGGGCGTTACAGGCCGAATCATCTTCGAGTGCATCTAGAGAGTTATAGTCAGTACCTGTATAATCATTTGTCCACTCAGCTTCGGTCGTATTTTCCCTCTGCCGCCGGACTGTTTCACTATATTCTGTCACAGTCCCTGCAACATCCTGTGACCACGCAATGGTGTACTCAGCCATTACCATGGGGTCGATCTTTTTGATCCACGCAGCCCACACATCATCATTTGTGATGGCTCCAGCAGTGAGAGTTCCTGCTCCATCACCTTGGGTAATGCTCGTCGAGGAGTTTGTATACCCAGCCCATGTAGTAGATTTCATTGCAGGCTGCACATTGGTGTTCGCAACAAATGTGACATCGCCCACCCGGACATACTTCATCGTGTTCGGGAAGGCTGCCACACCTGCGTTTGCGTATTGAGTATAAGCAGAAGAGCCGACCGTGCTAGAAGAAGGGAACAAACACACAGTCTCAGAGGCACCGTTCGTGCAACTGATTACACGGGGATCCACGCTATCGTTTGAAACATATAGCTTTTCAGATCCACCGTACACTAACGGAAAGATCATTGGCGCAGACCAACCCGCTTGATTATCCTCAAGCTTAATCAGATACTGGCTGTTGGGACGCTTGCAAAGTCCGTAGCGAGGACTGTTGAGCACATTGCTCTGGGCTGATGCTTGTCCATCCATACGCAAGCTATACTCCTGCGTACTAACGCCAGCAGTAATGTTTGAGACAGGATAGCTAACAGATGCCATCAGCTACGATCCACGAGGACAGAGGCTCCATAGGCTCGCTCGATACTTCGGAAGACATCGTAGTTATCGAAGATCGTGTAGTCGAACTGAGCAGCCTCGAACTCAGTTAGGTTCTGCTGGGCGAGCAGCATTTGTGTGACCAGCATCTGATCCATCTGGGGATTGCCCACCATCTGGAGTTGGTACTCACGGGCAGCACGAGCCATCACATAAGCCTTGACTGCTTCGGGGAGATCTTCCCATTGCAGGTAATATGTGACAGTGGCTTTTACCGTGGCACTAGCCCCGAACGCAGTGAAACTCTTGGACTCTCGGTCCCAGATCTTTTGTACACCACCCGTCGTTTTGATGATCGGGTCAAGGGATGTGGGCTCGTCAATATCAAAACTACTGATGTAAACACCATCATACAAAGACCCACCAAGGGTGATCGATCCATCTCCTGCTGATGTGAACTCAACATCCTTCTCGGTATTGAAACCCCAAGGAGTTGATTGGAGGTCTCTACTAACATTATCAATTGCTGTCTGAGCAAGCTCGACTGTGAGGGACAGGGGGTCAGCCAACGACGCAACGGGAGCCACACCGATAGTGGCAAGCACTCGGTTGACTGCATCTACTTTTGATACTCGTCCAATCGTTGTTTCAGCCATAGCAGATAATGTGTGTAGTAGAGATGAGGGATTGGGGGACACCCACTAGGGATGCCCCCCGTATCAGTCAGTCAGAATTAAGCAGCATCAAGAATGGTGACAACCGCATCGTTCCGAAGAGCACCCATGCCTTGCGCCATTTTGGCGACCATGAGGGTTCCTTGACGCTCAATGAGGTACTCAGATTCCATGCTGAGATCCTTGAGCTTGACACAGCCGACAGCAGACTTATGGAAAACCATGGCTACCACATCGTCACGGACAAGGGCCGTTTGACCTTCACTGCCAAGCGTGGCAATGTTGCGGATGCCGTGAGTTTCAGCAGTAGTGTCACCACCTTTCGTGTCAGTAAAGAACGCACCGTTTCCACCAGAAGCCGTATCAGTTGAGAAGCCGGGAGCGTTAGAAACGATCACGGGCATTCCACCGATAGTCATACCAGCTTCTGAGCGTGCACCGCTAGAAACTTGAGGACGAGCATCCGGGGCTTGCGGCACGCCACCCACACTAAAGACACCAGCCTTCAGAAGAGTGTAGTACGACTTCGGACCCATGACGACATAACGATCTTCGGTAGGTACATCTGAAACATCAAGAGCTTCAGCCGCTGCGTAGATCGAGTCAAGGCACGATGTGGCACTCGTAAGGAAATCAGGATCAGTGATCCAGTCCTGAGGGGCACCCGGAGTATCCTCACCAGATTGGTTGCCCACATCTTGACTAGATGCATACAGACTGTAAAGAGCATACGAATCTTGGTGACGTGCAATCGCACGGCCCAACTCAGTCGCAAACGCTTGACGATAATCGTAGTGGCTCATAGCTTCATCAAGTTCATCAATAAAGCAAGAGGCAGTAAGAAGACCGTCGATATGGATCACCCGCTCTGACTGCTTAATAGTCGAGAGGTACGGGTGTGCGCTGCCACTTGAGCCCTCGTCGCCAGCGGCGGGAGTACCAGAAACAGCACCCAACAAACTATCTCCGGGCTGGAAGTAACGAGCAGCAGCCACGCCAGTAGACGGGAACTGTGCTGATTTTCCAGATGTGATAGTTCTGTTGGTGATGAGGGGAGAGATCTTGACTGCGCGTTCAAACGCCGTCATTACCTCGCCACTAAATACTTTAAGAAAAAGGCCCCGGCGGTCTGTAGTTTCACCGCTTAAGGATCCTCCAAATGAGGGAGTAATAGCCATGATAATCCTCCTATGGATTTTGGCGGTTACATAAAAATAAAAAGAGAAATAAAAGGTTCTGCCATAGGAGGTTGTCACCCCGCAGGGTGGCCTTCTTCAGAACCTTTGTTTTGTTACCAGACGGTATCAGGAGTCATGGACATCTTCCGAGTAACATCCTCTCGGTATGCCGCGTCACTCTCGTAGCGAGGATCGCTCATCGCCTCCATGATTTCGCCTTTGCTACGGAACCCGGCAATGCCGGGAACCGTTTGTCCTTGTAGTTGCGTAGCAGGTCCACTGCCGCTGGCAGACTTGAAGCGAGCGGACATACCCTGAATCAGCATGGTGATCTGATCGACATCGCCAGATCCAACCACACGATCATATGCCTCAACCTCTTCAGCACTGAGGTTCTCGTTCATCCACACCATCATCTGTCCGTAATCTTCCTCGCCCCCAGCAACGCCCATGAGTTGTGCTTGTAGTTGTTGTTGCTGTGCTTGGACGCCACGGACATAGTTGTCTACATATTCTTTCTTGAGCCCAAGCTTATCGAGGCTCTCGTAATGCTCTTCACTAAGCTCACCGTTCTCGGCGTAGTAATCTCCCGCAGTTTCAAGCGTATTTGTGAGCGGTGATGCCTCGGCGTTTTCCGCGTCCGAAGCCTTTAGAGAATTTACTTTCTTTCCGGACTGCGCGGCCTCAAGCTCTTGGTAACTCTTAGCAAGATCCTCTACGCTCTTGAACTTACCAAGGATAAGATCTTCAGCGGGTTGCTCGGGAGCAGGCTGCTCACCCAGAGGGTTACCTTGCGGATCAATGTTGTACTGTGCCTGCTGTTCAGGAGAGTAGGCGGGAGTTTCGTCAGCCGGGGCAGGCGTGAATTCTTCGGACATTGTTTATTCTTGTGGGGGTTGTTGGGTTGCTTGATCAATGACTGCCTTAGTGCCCTGTTGGGCAACTTGTTGTGCAGCCATCTGTGCCATCTGAGCTTGTTGCTCAGCCATTAGTTCTTCTTCGGTCTTGATTAGACCAGCAGTATTCACACCAAGGCTTGCTGCCCTGCGTGTCAAATACTCATTCACATTGACTACCTGTGCTAAAGCCTCTGGACCAAAGAGTTGTCCGAGACCTGTCAGGAGCATATCCAGCTTCTCAAGTTCCGCTGCTCTGCCGATGGCATCCATGCCGACCACAATCGTGGGAGAGACTTCCTTGGGAAGCTTCGGGATCTTCCTTCGACGGGCAAGAGACTTAAGAATCAGGTTGATGAGAGGAAGCTGGAACTCATTGGAGAGGAGGCTGTACAGCCCACCAAGGGATTTCTCCACTTGGCGGATAACTGCCTGAATCTCAGTTGCCGTCACACGCTCGGCATCTCGGAAGAGATCACTGGTGATGAGGAAAGCTTTACCGAGCCGCTCTTTGATGAGGTTGATGGTGTTAAACGCAACAGAAAGATCTGCTGCCTTGGCGACCTGTAGGGTGGTGACATCAGCAGCGTTTCCTTGAACAATCGCACCATTACCGCTTTCAGCGAGAACTTTGGCTTTTGTAGTTCCGTTAGGATTGACAAGGAATAGTGCCTTAGCACTCGCTGCACTTGCCTCAAGGATTGCCTGAGACAACCCCTCAAGGCTACGGATGTCACCAATATGCTCCTCAACAAACGAGCGTCCGTAGTTCTCTCCTTGAACGCGAGTGAATCGAAGGGCAAGATAGGGAAGTTCCGCTTCGGGGTAGCTTGCCTCAGATCCCGGAACAGTGATGTTCTTGATCATCTGGTAAGTGTGGAACTTCTTTTTCGCAGGATCCCAGTGGACGCAAGTGTAGAGATCCACGACCTTGTCTCGGTCTCCTCCACCTACCTCGGGGATCAGGAGGGCTTGCATCTCCTCAGACAGAGCATCAATGTATACCTGCTCTTTGAGGACAATCGTGTCTACTTTACCGTTAGGTCTGCGCCTGACGATGTAGCTATCCAGACGGAAGCACCGTAGCTCCCCGTCTTTGTCCATGTGTACAAGAGCATTACCCGTGACAACTAGAAGCCGTAGAGCTTCGTGGATGACCGGGCGGAAGGCCATAACCTCGACTTCTTTTTGTACGATTCGCTCAATCTGGGAAAGCGAAGACTCTACCTCAGACTGTACATCAGGACCTCCCAACTGCGCGATGGCAGCATCGTCAATAACCAGACGGAAGAAAGACTGGTTAGGGGGGAGGAGGCTAATCAGCAGGTTAGACGATAGCGCATTGACTCCACGAGAGCCCATGGATTGGTAGGGCTGGTAGAGCCTGTTGTGCTTGATGTCCCCGTTCCCATGCTGGGGGGGCATGAGCGCAGGGATCGTGAACTTAGCAGAATCCTCGGCACGCTGGATGTACTGCCAACGCTCCTCTGCACCACGCTCATATATTGTTTCTGCTGATTTATACATTAAGTCTGGGAACTAGCAGGGGGAGGGGGCGTGATCGTGACAGAGGGGTTGAGGCTTGTTGCAGGACCAGATGTCAACCTACTTCTAAGCCAATCCGACATCCTGATCTTTGGTGCGCGAGCCTGCGCTGGATCCCACACTGCGTGCTGTACTTTCGGTTTAGAAGAGCCGCACATTAGTAGCCAATCCTAGGAGTAGAGGGTCTGTAGAGATCTGTGACAAACCCAGCATTCATTAGAGGGCTGTTCTGAGGACGCCTAGTTTTGCTCATAAGCGACTTTCGTGTGCCGGGACGGAGCCCTGCCTTCTTCTTTTTCTTTTTCTTGCGTGAGGGGCTCGCGTATAGGTTAGGCATTAGGGCGTCTCCAATCATCTTCAGGACCTATGTTGTTATCGTCTTTGTACTTCTCGATGAGCATCCTGACAACCTGCCGCTGACCTGCATAGAACATCACCTCCGTTGCAGAATCGGACGGTGCTGGGCATCGTTCAGGAATTAACTCGTCGAGATGTGTGAGGAGCGTGAGAGAGATTCCGGGGAAGTCCAAGCTTAGTAGTTGATGTAGATGGTGCAGGCTGCCGCCGAACCGCTAGATGTGTTGTAGACATAGAATTCGTGCGGCATCGCGGTGCCGGTAATGACTCCTGCCAGAGACGCAGTAGGGTTCTGAATGTCTGCGTACTGAACTTGGGCGTTGATCCAAGCATCATCAGCGATACCGGGGCTACCTGCACCTCGAATCTGGATCTGGCAGCTTTGGTCCGCAGCAATAAAGACGCTCTTAGCGTTGCCCGGATAGTACGGCCCGATTCTCGCCGTTGTTCCAATAGCGGAACTGATGGTCGTAGTATGCTTGGCGGCTTCCGTAGCGTCAGCGTCTCCTTGAGTTTGCTTGAGATAGTTCTTATCAGCCATGGTTTTTTTGGTCCTGCACCGTGTTGGTTATTCTGTTTATGATCTCTGGACTCGTGTCCATGTAGCCGACGAAGAAGACTGTACGGTGCTTCAACACGGGCTGGCGTAAGGTTGCTTTGATTGTCCGAATGGATAAACCAAGGGTTGTTGCGATCTCGTCGTGGGGCATCCCGAGGTAGTCGTAGAAGAGGATTTTTTCGCGTCTTTCTCGTAGAGAGAACATATCCTCCATGTATAACCCAGAAGGCTCCCGTATTCGACAAACAAAGTGCTAAAAACTTTCGGGCCGCTGAGGCGGAAGACGGTAAGACGGGAAAAGACAGAGAGTTAGGGGAATCCTTTTTTCTTGTTTCTTTTTCGACACTATATAGAGATACATAAGTATCTTAAGGGATCTTAAGAGATAATAGAAGAATAAAGAAGAATAGAAGTCTTATAGGATCCTTAAGGGGTCACGTGTGGATTATCTGGGTACACTGCGGGGGTGTGTGGGATGGTTGAGGTCACGAGTTGATTTTGGTAGAAAAATCTATGAGGGGAGAATCTTGCGCGCGGCGGCGGCGAATCCCCCGCGCCCCCCTCGCGAGTATAGTATAATCTCACGTATAATACTCACGCCTCTACTGTAGGAAATCGCAAATATCGAGCAGCTCACCTTGTTAGGGTTCTGTTAGGGTAGCCTCGGCGTGTCATTAGTATAATCTTGCGTATACTATCCCCCTCTCTCTCTCCCTCTGTTAGGGTCCTGTTAGGGTACCCCTGAGAGGCCCTAGGAGGGCCTGTGAGAGGGGCAGCCCTAGGGGGGCCTAGGGGACCTATCGCGGACGAAGATCTAAGTCCTTATAGGACAAGGGTTTACGACCGTTTTAGAGGGGTTGCCCTAAGTACTTACATGACAGACACTTACGACGCCAAAAAGAAAAGGGTCTAAGGGTTCGAAATAGGGCCCATCTCGGCTAAGAGGGTGTGCGGGGAGAAATCCCCGCGTCTTTCACAACCCTGCCCAATCTGTCCTGTATCCCTCACTTTGTTGTGAGCCTTACAGGAGGGCTTTTCTCCTACGCTCCTAACAGGAGACAGGAAATTCAGATATGTCAGATATGACGACCGATTATCCGAGAAAAAAGGACGGAACTCTCAACCTCTCACTGAAGGCTGCTAAAGAGTACGCTCTCTCTACTGGTGACCATGGCCTGCTCATGGCTGCCGTCGCTGTCGAATCACTTAAGGCTAAGGCTAGTGTCTTTGCCGCCAGTGTTGACAAGATTGACGACCGCATCGAAACTCTTCAGAGGAAACTCGACGAGGCGGAGGAAATCAAGGCGGGTGGACAGGCAGAGGCCGAGGTTCTTAGGCACGATGCTGCCATCGAAAAGGGAAACTTTGAGGAGTACGTCCGAGAAAATCACGGCTAGTCGCTGAGATACGAGGAGGGGATCCTACGGGATCCTCTCCTCTTGATCACCCTAGGACTACAGGGTCGGCATTTAGGGTAGTCGAGGCGTGGTTGCCTTCATCACCTAATGTCATTGAGGAGGGGATCCTACGGGATCCTCTCCTCTCCTCTCATGTGAGACACGACGATGATAGCACCTTGAACTCCGGCGTGAATGTCGGTGCACGTGCTCTCATCAAGCCTCTGTAGCCCTCAGGATTCGATTCGGTGTTTGTTACACACAAACTACACAAACACCGATGAGACCTGAAGGCTACGGGGCGTCTCTTTTTCTCTTTTTTCTTATAGCTCTCATATCTTCTCTCTCTCTCTCTCTCTCTTACAGATTGGCCAGCATATATACTTCACATCCTGAGCACGGCTCAGGATATTTTCTTTTCTCTCTCTCTTTAAAAAATAACATGAACGGAATACCTCAATTTCACATCGTCAAAGTCCATCACTTTGTATGCATCGGTGAGTGTGGTCGAAACTTTCAGACAACTACCTTACCTGAAGGAAAAACGATTCCGAAGGATAAATTCATCTGCAATGAATGTGATCCGACAATGACTAAAGAGAAATACGAGACACTACTCGTAGACGACGAGCCCTCTAAAGAGAAAGGGGATCGTTAAAAAGAAAACGGGGCGCAGATTAAATTCTGCTGAACTAGATAAGGTGCCAGCAAATAGCATAGAAACAGCACGCTGTATATTCTAGAGTATGCAGCGTGGCTGATAAGCTGGTGAGGATTAACGTCCTGCCCCATATCCTGAGCATGATATAAAACTGCTCTCTTCCACCGTCAAGTCTAGGACGGGGCGAGGATGATTAGCTTTCTCTGAATATGCCTGCGATATTCGGCGGGGTGAAAATCGATAGCGAAAACTAGAACCGTTGTGGGGATTATCCTGCCTGAGAGGATTGCCACTAGGTCGGTAAAAAACCCTCCGCTCCAGTATTTTAGCGGACAAATACTGGGGTGCTAGATGTCTGCTATCCTGAGCATGATATAAAACTGTTAAGTCAAGTTGTATGAGAGTAGGAAACGATAGATCACTGCCTAACATGACCTCTGCTATCCTGAGCATGATATAAAACTGCTCACTCTCGCGCATCGGTCTAGGGAGTATAAACATAACCGAGTATCCTGAGCATGATATAAAACTGCTCTCTTCCACCGGGAGGTGGTAAGACCTCTAGATTCCAGCGGGAATCGAGGCAGCCTCCCGGTTTTCTTTCACTTCACTTCTTCTCTCTCTTAAATAAAACTGAGGATTTAAATATGATCGCCGGAATAGTTACTGGATTTACCGTCACTCTTCTCGTGTCTCTCGTGGTGCTTTCGCTCACGATCCTCGCACTGTGGGACGAATAAATATGACAGACGCAATCAAAATACTGTGGGCCTTCATAATATCTGAGGGTCCTTCGATTCTTTTCTTCGCTATCCTTTTCACCATCACACTGATCGTCTGAGGAAAATCAAATGATAGAACAAGATTCATTACTGCTTCCACGCACCCCGCATGACCGATGGCTTCAGCGGCACCTTCCAGAATGCTTTGCTTTTATTCGCGGAATGCTGCACTGGGATGCATATTTCAAGGAAGGTCATGGCGGATGGGAGCGTGTCATCGCTGGTATCGCAGAGGAATTTGATCTCACAACATCCGACGCCGTGGATGTTGTGGATTATTTCAAGAAAATGGAGAACGCTAAATGAGAAAATACCACGCCAGAATAAATGGTGCTCTCTTCATATCCGCCGGAAGCTCCACAACGTGCACCATAGAAAACCCAGATGATTTCCTCACGGAATATATGGGCCCTCTATTGAACACCATCCTAAACGGTGATGACTTTTATGAGGAAGCCAAAGAAATCGTGGGCCTCTGCCTAGCAGCAGAGAAATCCGGCGAGAATGATATAGAGCCCAGCGAGGAAGCCCAAGAATATATAGAGAATGTCCTCGTGAATCCTGACCCTGCAAACTTCGAATGAATCTCATCACTATATACCTCCGACTCCGTGTCGGAGGTATGCCTCGTTACAAAGCTTTTCGTCAGGCCATTGAGATATGGCGACACAGAAACCACGACACCAACAAAACTATTAAATGAAACTCTTCAGCAAACTAAAAGAAAAACTCTCGCGCTTCAAAGATTTATATAGCAAGGGAGATCCATTCGCTGGCTCTATTGCTGCGATGCTGTTTGCACTTCTTGCAATTATAATCTCTGCTTACTGTGACACAACGAGCCGCCAACGCATCGACGCCCTACAGATTCAGATCAGAGAACTCAGAGAAAATAACTATGCAATCGTAGAGTACCTGCTAATCAATGAACAGCGATAAAAAACACAGAGGAAAAGATATCATGGATTCAGAAGAAAACGAACTAGATAATGAGGATGTGGAGGTGGAGGAGGATGATACGCGACGTGCCCGCGCCTACCTCTTGGACGGTAGACGTTATATGGAGGCGCTCTTTCATGAATGGAGAATCGAGGTGCAGGACAATAAACAGACTGACTAAAAATATCTAAATGTATACTTACAAATACGATAAACACCACGATGAGCAGGTGCGTCGCGGACACGGCGCGAACTCCAAGTGTATGAACCCTACGTGTGGGGGAAATATTTGGACGAGCACTCTCATTGAGGTGTGGAACAGGGATGATACAGACTATCACTACGCATACGTCTGGCAGTGTAATAACTGTGGGACGCAAGTCCCCAGAGGACGTAGACCCTCCAAGTAAGGAAACTAAAAATCGAGGTGCATGACAATGAAAAGACTGACTAAAAGATATCTAAAAGAAATAGCGGATGAAAATCTAGGGGGAATGAGTGACGCATCTAAGATGCCGTGGCTTTCATGGTCCCTGAATTCTGATGACTGTAAGCTAGGTGCTGTCCTTAAATTTGTGGATGGCACCGTATGTTCTGACTGCTATGCTGACAGGGGAAATTATAATTACCCTGTTGTGCAAGCAGCACAGGAACGTAGGTTACAAACTCTCGAAGTATCTCCTGTTGCTAGGAAAAGGTGGCGTGATACTTTCGTTGAGTTCTTTCAGGGTCATATAGATCTTGGACTGCAAGAGAAATTACGATACTTTAGATGGTTCGATTCTGGTGATATACAATCAGTGGAAATGCTAGGGGATATCGTGGATATTGCACGCCGTGTACCTGATATGCAATTCTGGTTACCCACTAGAGAGGTTGGAGATTTAAAAGAATACATGTTCACCACGCCTTACATCCCAGATAATATATGTATCAGGATATCAGCTAATCAGGTGGGCAAGAAGAGCAGCCATGAATTATCAACGCTGCATAAAAGATTCTCAGATTCCGCTGTCGATTATTTCGATGAGGAATTTAAGAGATGTCCTGCCCCTGAGCAGGATCACAAGTGCGGCGATTGTCGCGTATGCTGGGATCCTGCCAACAAGGTAGGATACTCATTACAAACCTAAAGGAAAATATGATAGTAACAACATATAATGTGCCTGCTCTGTTAGCTACAGAAGCAGCACCCACTGTATCAGATAGATACAACCATATTTCCACACGAGATATCCATGAAATCATGGGCTCTCTCGGGTGGGATGCACGCATCGGTCACACGGTGACTTCTAGGACTGGTAGTGATCCACTGTATCGCAAGCATATGATACGGTACACGCAGACTACTGGTGAGATCGGTAAGGAATTCCCTGAGATTATCATTACGAATTCACACGATGGATCGTCTGCCATGACGGCAAAAGCTGGAATCTTTGTAATCGCTTGCACTAATGGCGTGACTATCCAGACAGAGGACTACGGTTCATTACGTGTCAAGCATACGGATGCTATCGCAGAATTTCCATGGGATATGATTGATCTGATGTATGACTATGCTACGAATGTACAGCAGGTAATGAATGTACCTAAGTTATGGCGGCAGGTTGATGTGCGCTTCCCAGATCGCATGGATTTCTATCGTGATGCAGCAGCACTACGCTCTAAGCACATGACAGAATCTGAGCTAGTAGCATTCGATTCTCCTCAACGTGAGGAGGATGCGTCGAATGATCTGTGGACTATGTTCAATAGGACACAGGAATATCTGGTGCGTGGTGGGTATCGTGCAACGTCTTCCAATGGGAGACAACGCAAGGTACGTGCTATCAACAGCGTAGATTCTCTTGATCGTGTAAACTCTGACCTCTTTCAACTGGCTAATGAGGTAGCCATGGCTAGCTAAATGAATACTAAAATGAATACTAACGAGAATAAAGACACAGAAAAATCCGAAGACGCAGCGATGCGTGCCTTTCTGAAACAAGGGCTTGCCGCTACCAGAGGAATCTCGGAGGGCTTGATGCCACGTATCAAGTACTCAGTCAACGAGGATGGTAGCGTTTCTGAGGAAGTCGTTTGGGTAGAACCCAAAAGGAATACTGATGAACAGTAATGAAAACAAAGATATAGAAAACCATGAGCATGACATCCTAAAAGAACTGAGGGAGGGGAAGCATAAAGATCTGATCAGCACTCACATATATCAGTATGAGAATCTGACTGGACGCCACAATAAATCTCATGAGGAAGCTATCCGCCAACTGACGGATGCCTTCAGGGATCTCCATAAGGTGGATCACACCACTGCTACCCGCTGCATTAATGAAATGCTGTGGGAAAAATGTGGGCTATCCTTCGCGACAGGACCAATACCACCCCACTATTGGTCTATGCGAGCGGGAGGAGGTGACACGAATGAGTAAGGAAATCAAGTACTCATCACTTGCGGCTGATATACAAATCGTCAAGGAACTGACAGATGTTATTCAGCTTATAGATAAGCTTGTGGATCGTGTCGCTGCATTAGAGGAGGACACGAGGCTGATTGCTGTGGAAGAGCGTGTCAAACACCTCCAAGAATCAGTGGATAAATTAGAGGATAAGTAGTGGACGGACAGCAGATAAAACTGAGCAGGCTTCTTGCAATACAGGAGCGCGGGATAGCACACAATGCTATAGCCCTAGCCCTGCCACCATATCGCAAGATTGTGCGTGCTGTTACATCTGCTATTGTCCCGACAATCTATGAATATTTAGAGGCGGCACAGTTGAAGCGAGGCAGACCCGGTAAGAATCTAGCCGGGATACCCTACATAAAAGAAGTGGGGATAGAAAAATGCTGCGCTCTCGCTGTGTCGTCTCTTGTCAATAATTTCTCAAGACCAACATCCTATCAATCCATGGCAGGTAAGATAGGGCAGGCAATCTCATACGAATGGGGAATCCTACAAGAAGATCCCGATACAATTGAGCATATCAATAAGTCGATACACAAGGGAAGCGTAACCTCCCGTCGCTACATATACTTAGCGCAATACATCCGAAAGAAATATGGTAGGAATGTGCAGTACATACCGTCACTGGCTAGGAATTGTATTGGCGATCTGTTCTTATCCCACGCATTGCAGATAAGAAACTTCTTAGAAACACAGAAGATCAAGACGAGTAAGCACAAGACGCAGACACTCGTCATCGCACACACATATCTTATGGAATGGATACAGCATGAGCTTGAAAAAGAATCAAGCGATAATCCTGTGGTGCTCCCGCACCTTGAACCTATCCCAGCCAGCGCAGCGACACTAATAAAACCGCAGCGCGGCAGACAGCTTCCAGAATCTGTAGTCTATGATGACTCTCTTATTCTACAGGCAGCGAACAGGTTAAACCATACAGGATTCAGGGTAAACATCCCGCAGTTAGAGTTTATCCAGAGCTTATCCCGGCAGGGATCTGAGACTCTCGGATTACCGGGACACAGGCAGCCTGCACTGGCCCCATATCTAGAGGGAGCAACGGAGGACCAGATAAAAGAGGTAAGGACTTCCCGCGCAAAGACTTACGCTGATCGTGCCTTATGGAAATCAAAACGATCAGCCCTGCTAACACACTTAGGACTGCTACAACAATATAAAGACAAGGAGGTATTCTTTGAAGTCGAAGCAGATTTTCGTGGGCGTCTATACCCCACGGCAAACATTCTCTCTTATCAAGGTCCAGACTGGATACGAAGCATCTGGAAATTTTCCAAGGGTGAGGAGATTCATGAGGAAAATGAGAGGTGGCTGTTCATTCATGCCGCTAATTGCTTTGGCCTTTCTCGTCTGTCCTATCAGCATCGTGTGGATCGTATGCGTGGACTCGTGGATCAGATGCGTGCGCTGGTTGAGAACCCCCACGAGAACATCGGATTCTTAGAACAAGCAAAGGAACCCTTCAGATTCTTAGCCGCTGCTCGTGAGATCATAGAGTATCTAGATCATGGGGCTGGGTATGTCTCACACATACCCATCTTCATTGATGCATCATCGCAGGGGATACAGATATATTCTGCTCTCCTGTGGGATCAGGAACTAATGCTCGCATCTAATGCCATCGCACCCGTGGATGAGGACACAGATCCACGAGATATATATCAAGAGTTAGCCGATCAAGTGAGCTATGAGGCTATGACATCTGATGTGGCAGCGGCTGCGTGGATACGTACACATCCTGTGGATAGGAAGACAGCCAAAAGAATCATGATGCTCATCCCATACGGTGGGAAACTACACGCTGCCTTCAAGATAACGAGAGAGATCCCACATATCCCTTCTGACACATCTGTATGGCTCGCTGATAGACTCTACAAATCATCGGTAGATATCCTATGGAGTATCGTGAAGTTCCAACACATGGCAGAGCAGTCCGTCTCAGAGCAAGTGAGAGAATTAGGTGAGCCCACATTCTCTTGGAGATCCCCTGCTGGTGTCAAGGTGACACAGAGATACACCAAACAAAAGACAAACAGAATACAGACAGCAATCAAGGGACACCTGTACTCATACAGGATGGACAAGAAGACACCAGATTATAGGAAGCTCTCGTCTTCCTTTATTCCTAACTTCACGCATAGTATTGATTCGTCTTTGTTGTCTCGTGCTGTTGTCTATTCCGCAGGACTTAGAAGAGGAAAAGACACAAGACCAATATGTGCGATCCATGATTCCATTGGAGTTCTAGCTGCACATGTGGATCAGATGCAACGACATCTAGAAGGTGCGTTCGTTTGGTCTATCAACGAGATGCACGATGAGCTACTTAGGCTGAAGATTCCCATATGTGGGACTCCAAAGTTTTTCGGGGAAAGGGGGCAAGGTCCCCGAGTACCAGCCGATGTACATACTGGGGCCCCAAGGGACCTCAGTCAATACTTGTTCTCTTGAATGAAGCTTCAATGAAAGCTAAGAAAAAAGAAAACAAAAGAATCCCTAAAGATCTTATGGGTCATTAGGGTCCGTTCTAGCTCTGCTAGATTCACTAACTTCTTCTCATTTATTATATATTATTATGCAAGGTAAGAGATTATTTGAGCCGCGAGATCATGCGGTCAACATCATAGTGCCGAGAGGCAAAGCAATGTGGGCTTCCCTCAAAACCGCGAAGGGTTTCAAGGGAGACACTGAGAAAGAACACCACCTCTGCGATGTGATCATCACAGAAGAGGAAGCGCAGCCGATAATGGAGGCGTGTACTGGTGTGCAGGAGAAACTGTTGGATATGTGCGGGAAGGATGACAAGCGTATGGCGCTTGCTAATTCTCGTCCGTGGAAAACACACGAAGATGACCCGCAGAATATTCCTGCTGGTTACGTGCAGATTAAAACTAAGAAGAGAGCATTCCGTGCAAGCGGGAACAAGCCAGCGACTCCTCCCATCCCTACATATGTGGATGGCAAGAAGATTGACTGGGGTACTGCGGACTATAACGTCGGCAATGGTAGTATCATCGAGATTGCCTGCGCTGTCACTCCGTACTATGTTCCCGGACCTGTTGGGTTGGGTGTCACACTCCAACTCAAGGCGGTGAAAGTTATCGAACTCAAGAAGTATGTGGCCGGAGAATCTGGCGACACTTTCTATGAGGACGCCTTCGCTGACGGTAAGAAGACTGTGGCATCTGAGTCCGCACCATCTTCGACGGTGGTCATCGACGATGATCGCGACGAGCCACGCCTAGACGAGAACTACTTCGACTAACATCTCCTCCTCCCTCCTGAGCATGAGGCTAAACTGCTCGCCTACATTATGGACGATACGTTAGAACTAAAAGAAGAACTGAGTAACATCACCGTGCTCGCAAGTATGGAGGAAAAGATGCAATCGATTGAGAAGATCTTGGAAGAGCACGGACACGCAGAAGATGTGTGTGCCTCCAAGATTGCAGAAGTTCTGGGAGTTCCCTCATTACTTCCGGAGCGTGAAGAAGTCCCCGCACCACAATCTGAGGTGCCTAAATAATCAGATAACTTCTGTGTTTCCTAGAGGGGGTGGGGGTCAGTGGATGGTCCCCCATCCCCTCGTTCTACACACAAAGCTGGATACTGATGAGAGTGGGGTCCAGCCTAGAACCTCCCTCATTATCTTATGGAATTTGAATCAGACTTTATCCTCCCCGGAATCAATCGCCTCTTGCGTATGCACTGGGCAGTGAGGAAGAAACTACAGGCTCAACTAGTTGAGCACATACAAGACAACTACGATTGCCAACCTATCGAGGGACCCGTGATCGTAGAATACACCCGCCGCAGTATCCGTCTCATGGACTGGGATAATGCGTGCGGGTCATTCAAGTTACTAGGAGATGCACTGGTTCAGTGCGGGATTCTGGAGGATGACAATCCTTCAGTGATAGCGGAGTTTAACCCTGACCAAGAAAAAGTATCAAAGCGAGTCGACCAAGGATTCAGACTCGTCATTCGTCGGACACACACCGTGCGGTAAATGTGGAAGCAGCGATGCGAACGCCCTCTATGATGATGGGCACACATTCTGTTTCTCATGCAACACATATGGAGGAGAGAATAAAGAAGTGGTAGAGGAAGCACCCCCGATAACACCCCAAGGAGATTTCAAGAGGCTAGACAAACGTGCCATATCTAAGGAGACTTGTTTCTTCTATGAGTATTCCATTGGTAAACACAACGGAGATCATGCACATTTTGCACAGTACTTTAACGCCGATGGATCTCCTGCCGGGATCAAGATAAGACAGGCTAACAAGAAGTTCATGTGGCGTGGCCCCCAGCCCGGAACCTTTTTTGGGCAACAAAAATTTTCTAGTGGAAAGATGCTAGTGGTTACCGAGGGGGAGATTGATGCCATGAGTTATGCGGAGACGCATGGCTGCCGCTGGCCCACAGTCTCAGTACCTAACGGTGCCCAGTCTGCCTCCTCTGTATTCAAGAGGAACCTAGAATGGCTGTGTGGATTTGAGAAGGTAGTCCTGATGTTTGATCAGGATACCCCCGGAAGAAAAGCAGCAGAAGACTGTGCCTTCCTCCTCCCTCCCGGCAAAGCATTCATAGCTACGCTATCCAAGAAGGATGCGAACGAGGTTCTCCTGTCTAATGATACGGATGAACTGAAGCGTGCCGTCTGGAATGCACGGGAGTACATACCCGGTGGTCTAGTAAAGGGTGAGGATCTATGGGACATCATCAGCAACGTGCCCGAGACTGTATCCATACAGTATCCTTGGGTAAATATGCAGACGAAGACCCGAGGTCTACGCATGGGAGAACTCGTGACCCTCACTGCTGGTACAGGGATTGGAAAGTCTCAGGTGTGCCGAGAGATTGCGTATCAGTTTGCACAGCAGGACTGGAAGATTGGATACTTTGCCTTAGAAGAAAACGTGCGGAAGACTGCGCTCCACTTCATGGCTCTCCATCTAGGTATGCCGCTGTTTGAATTGGAGGAGAACTTCAAAGAGATATCAGATGAGACGATGAAGTCTGCCTACCAAGAATCTGTAGGCAACGGCAACCTCGTACTCTTTGATCACTTCGGTAGCCTCCATTCAGATAAGCTGATCACAAAGGTCCGCTACGCTATCAAAGCTCTAGACTGCAAGATCATTTTCTTGGATCACTTATCCATTGTTGTCAGTGAGTTCGCTGAGTCGCAGGAAAGAACAGCGATTGATGCCACCATGACAAAGCTCCGCGCATTAGTAGAGGAGACAGGCTGCGCCATGGTGCTGGTCTCTCACCTACGCAGAGCCGACGGTAGGTCCCACGAAGAGGGGGGCGCTGTGTCTCTTTCACATCTCCGTGGATCCCACGGTATTGCACAACTCAGTGATATTGTGTGTGCCTTAGAGCGTAGCCAACAGGCAGATGGGGATGAGAAGAACTTGATGCACATCAGGATTCTCAAGAATAGGTACAGCGGGGAGACAGGGCCGAGTGGATTTATACGCTACCACCCTGAGACTGGCCGCTTACATAACCATCAGGATGAAGAGGATCCGTTCGAGGAGGAGGAGTGATGAGGGATATCGTATTCGACATAGAAGCTAACGGGCTTCTCGATGAAGCTACTGATATCCATTGCATCTCTGTTGCTGAGAATGGTGACGAACCTGAGTGCTATGATGGGAAGGATATTGACAAAGCTCTCCAATGGATGGGCGGGGCTACAAATCTGATCGGTCATAATATTCTACGCTACGATCTCCCCCTCCTTAAGAAGCTGGTGGGGTGGGAACCCCCGGTGGGTATCGTTGTGCAGGATACATTCTTACAGGCACGCATGGCTTTCCCAGATCTACTGGCAAAGGATGCGAAGCGTGACAAAATACCACGCCCATACTGGGGGAAGTATTCGCTTCGCGCCTTCGGTCATCGGCTCAAGATGCACAAGGGAGATCATGATGACTTCAGTATCTTCTCTGATGATATGCGTGAGTACTGCGATCAGGATGTGCGTGTAACTCAGAAGCTTTGGGAGATTATCACCAAGCAGAAGATGAGTGAGTCTGCTGTGTACATGGAGACTCAGTTCGCTATGCTTGCTTTCCGCATGGAGCAGGTAGGCATTGGGTTCAACAGGGCAGATGCGGTGGATCTCTTCAAGCAACTCAATGAGAAGCGAGAAGAAATCCTAGACGCACTCGTGGGTCTGGTTCCACCAAAGATCAAGGAGATGAAGACACCACAGTACTGGGTGGATCCTGTTACTGATGTTCACTTCGTCCGCAAGACAGATGCACCGAGCGGTATAAGAAAGGAGCTAGTCCCCGGACCTATGAAGGTAAAGGAGACCTGCTTTAATCCTATGTCCCGACCGCAGGTTGCAGAGTTCCTCGTCGCGAAGGGATGGGAACCGACAGCAAAGACACCGACTGGTCAGATCAGAGTTGACGAGTCTATCCTTAGTCAGATCCCTGACATACCAGAGGCATCGTTGATTGCTGATCTATACCGAACGCAGAAGATCTTTGCGATGGTCGGTGGAGATCGGGGCGGGTGGCTTGGGCTGGAGAAGGACGGGAGGCTACATCCACAGATCAAAACTCTTGGTGCATACTCCGGGCGTACATCCTGCGTGAACCCGAACCTCCAGCAAGTCCCGAGCGCACGCCTCCCCTTTGGGAAAGAATGTCGCGCCCTCTTCCACGCACCACCGGGAAAGATACTCGTGGGGTGTGATGCTAAATCTCTGGAGGTCAGATGCTTTGCCCACTACATGGCGAAGTATGACGATGGGGAGTTTGCTGATGTTGTTCTTCGTGGTGATATCCACCAAGCCAATGCAGACATGATGGAGTGCGATAGACAGACAGCGAAGAATACTTTCTTCGCCCTGATCTACGGAGCAAGCTCACGAAAGATCGGGACTATGTTGGGTATCCCTATGCGTAAGGCGAGCAGTCTGGTGAGCCGACTGTTTGATGAGAGACCAGCAATGCGTCGTCTCATTTCCCGGATCAAACGTAGGGCGTCCAGCGTGGGCAGCCTCGTGGGTCTGGATGGACGCAAGCTGACGCCGAGGTCTGAGCACGCAGCGGTAAATCTCCTCGTCCAGAGCGCGGGAGCCTGCGTCTCAAAGAGGGCAGCCCTCAACCTACAGTTTAAGATTCATATGAATAACTGGGAGGATGTACACATCGTTGGATTCATCCACGATGAAATGATTATCGAGGTGACTGATGATCATGTATCGGCTGTGATTCGTGGTTCCGTTGAGGCGTTCCAAGAGACTACACAGCAGTACAATTTAGACTGCCCCATGGATGGGGATGCACAGATAGGAATGAACTGGAGCGAGATACATTAGCATGAATGCAAACACAGACCCGACCTTTCAGTTACTGGTAGATGCCGACATTGTGTACCACCGCGCAGCATTTAGTTGCGAGGATACATATGACTTCGGTGATGATGCAATCAGAGTAGTGGATGACCACGAAGTTCTTCGTGTGTTTGATGGCTTACTCGTGGGCATCTTCAACGAACTGAACCCACTCTCGTACATCCTGTGCTGGAGCGACACGCATACATTCAGGCACGACATCTTTCCTGAGTACAAACTCAACAGGCAGAATGTACGCCGACCAGTATGTGTCCCAGAAGTGAAACAGATCCTTATGAAAAAGTACCCAAGTGTACTGGTCAAAGGATTAGAGGCCGATGATCTTATGGGTATGTACTCCTCCCATACATCTATCATCTGTTCAGATGATAAAGATCTACTCACAGTACCGGGCTTACACTACAAGCCACGGAAGAGGGAGCTAGGTGTGTTCAGAGTTTCTGTTGAGGAAGCTGACAGGCTCCACCTCAAGCAAACGCTGATGGGAGATCATGTGGATGGCTTCAAAGGGATCCCCGGAGTGGGCGACAAGAAGTCCGACAAGATTCTAGCTAAAGATGGGGCAACGTGGCGCACCGTGAAGAAAGCTTACGCAGATGCTGGGCTATCTGAAGATGAAGCCCTGCTCAATGCTCGCCTTGCTAGGATCCTGCGCCCCGGTGAGTACAACTTTATTACAGGAGAGCCGAAGCTATGGACCCCATGAATACGCACGAGCTATTAGACCTGCACGACGAGCTTACCTTAAAAGCTAAGGATATCCTCACCACCAAGGTACGGAACTACTCAGGTACTGGGGATGCCTACACAAACTTCAGGCGTGTGGAGGATCTGCACATATGCAGTATGCCAAACGGGATCCTCGCAAGGATCTCAGATAAAATAGGAAGGCTCATCACTCATTGTAATCATGATGGTTTAGTGGGTGACGAGTCATTCGAGGACAGTATCCTAGATTCAATCAACTACCTAGTGTTCCTGCATGGGTGCGTAGTAGCGAGAAAGAAAAATGAGTGACGAGATCAAGCAGTGTACAACGTGTGAGGTAGAGTACTGCCTTGAAGAGTTCTACATTAGGCGTGACCGAGGCGACAAACCTACATCGCAATGTAAGTTTTGTATTGGAGAAGCCACACGATCACGACAAAAGATACGCCGAGAGGAACGGAAGCGGGATTACAAAAATGGTTTGATCTCGCCCGAACCAGAGAAATGGTGTATCTTATGTGACGAGGTTAAACCCTTTGAAGAGTTCTACTTACGTTACGACGCCCAAGATTTACTCAGCCACTACTGTAGAAAATGCCACATGGCAGACAACAGTATGAGAAAGCGTCTCAAGAAAAATGCAAATGCATGAAGTCCCCGAAGAACTCAAAGACTTTCGCAACTTCCTCTATATTACTTGGAAGCATCTTGGGCTACCCGATCCTACTCCTGTGCAGTATGACATTGCAGAGTATCTACAGCATGGTCCCCGGAGACGGATGGTCCAAGCTTTTCGTGGGGTTGGTAAGTCTTGGATTACTTCTGCCTTTGGTCTATGGAATCTACTCATGGATCCAGACCAAAAGATCCTAGTCGTCTCAGCCTCCAAATCCCGCGCCGATGATTTCTCCTCCTTCTGCCATCGTCTCATCCGAGAGATGCCTATCCTTCAACACCTTGCCCCAGATGAATCGCAACGCTCATCAAAGATCGCATGGGACGTGGGACCCGCTAAGGCTGCTCACTCTCCTTCTTGCAAGTCAGTTGGTATTACTGGTCAGCTTACTGGTAGTCGTGCCGACCTTATTATCGCAGATGATGTGGAGGTTCCCGGCAACTCTGCTACGGTGGGTGCTCGGTCTAAGCTTTCTGAATCCATTAAAGAATTTGAAGCGATCATTGTTCCCGACACGGGAGAAGTAGTTTACCTTGGTACACCACAATCACAAGAATCCATATATACCGAACTCCCCGAACGAGGGTATGATGTTAGAATCTATCCTGCGAGAGTGCCAGCAGATCCGGGAGTATATGGAGATAGACTTGCCGCTTATGTTTCTTCACTTGACCGAGACCCCGGCAGCCCAACAGATCCAGACAGATTCTCCGACGAAGAACTTCTCGAACGGGAAGCATCCTACGGGAGGACTGGATTCCAACTACAGTATCAACTAGATGTACGACTATCAGATCTCAGCCGACACCCACTTCGCCTCACTGATCTTGTTGTCATGGACTGTGACACCGAGGTTGGACCTGAGCGTGTAGTCTGGCAAAGCTCTGAAGTCTGGGAAGACCTACCCAACACAGGATTCTCTCGTGATAAGTATTGCCGACCTCTTTCAATCCATGGTGACATGGTCCCTTATACAGGATCCGTCCTTACCGTGGACCCAAGTGGTAGAGGTAGCGACGAGACCGCTTTTTGTATTGTCAAGTATCTCAATGGCTTCCTTTATCTACTTGATTGGGGCGGGACTCCCGAAGGCTACACCGACACGACAATGCGTCTCTTGGCGACGAAGGCTAAGGAGCACAAGGTCAACCTCATCCTTACGGAAAGCAATTACGGAGGAGGAATGTTCACCGAACTTCTTAAGCCGCACCTTCGGGAGATTTATCCGGTCACTATCGAGGAGGTTACGGCCAAAGGAATGAAAGAAGCACGCATGGCGGACACGCTGGAACCTGTGATGAACCAGCATCGCCTTGTCGTGAACGCTCAGGCTATCCGTAAGGACTATGAGGAGACTTTAGAGCGTCCCCCTGATGTTGCCGTTCAGTATTCCCTGCCGCACCAGATGAGCCGCCTGAGCCGTGAGAGAGGATGCTTAGATCATGACGATAAGCTGGATGCAGTTACCATGGCTGTATCGTACTGGACAGAGTACATGGCCCGAGACGCCAGAGACGCCATCAACGAACGGAGAGATGAACTCTTTCAGAAAGAGCTAGACTCAATCATGGAGAAGGGTAATGAACCACCGACATGGTTCTCTGTTTAGTCATCCGTTCCAGTTTTGAATGGCAATACTCTTGACAAGTCAGCGATGGGACTCTCAGATACATCCTCAACATTTACCCCGTGATCGCGGAGCAACTGTCGGGCAACGTTTATGTCCTGAGATGTGGCTTCGCCAGATTCGAGGCGTTCAATAAGACGGTTGACCGTGAGATCCCACAGCCTGTTCAGCAGTTCTTCTTTCATTTTTGAATGGATACATTAGAGAATAACGAAGAGGATCCTGCCCCTGACGAGACAGTCACCATGGCGAACCTTGTTTTGATGAACAAGGTACTTGAAGATTTACTAGATGAGTTTGGTGAACGATTACTAATAGCCAAGCGCCTCCTCCAACTATGCGAAGACCTCCCGTCTCGCGCACAGGTGCGGGTCCTCAACCGCGCCACCTTTTCCCTCCTATCCCAACCACTAAAGACAGAGTTCATTGCCGACTGGCTGGACTCAGATGATGATGGATGAAACATATCTGCTAGAGAAACAAATCAGGCGACTGTCCAGACAACTGGATGATCGAGAATCCATTGAGACTCTTGTTCTGCGGAGGGTCGATGATGCACTAAAGAACTTTCGTTGGTCTCCCCCCAAGAGGAAGGATGTGGATCGACGCAAGCTCCACTCGGAGACCTGTGTCATCCACATTAGTGACACACAGATCGGGAAGCTGACCTCGACCTTCGACAGCAACATCGCCAAGCAGCGAATGAAGAAGCTCTGTGCTCAGACACAGAAGATTGTCGAGACTAGAAGGTCTGGTGCCAAGATAGACAATGCCGTCATCATGATTGGTGGGGACATTGTCGAGGGGGAAACTATCTTTGCTCATCAGCCTTGGACCGTTGACTCAGATCTATGGGACCAAGCTATCAAGGTTGCTCCGAAGATACTCTCTGATTTTATCATTGAAATGTCGAGCCACTTCAGACATCTCACAGTCACTGCTGTCCCCGGTAATCACGGGAGGAGTCAGCCCAAGAACGCGGGGGCTTCTCCGCGCACCAACTTTGACATGATCGCTACGGTCGTGACTCGCCTTATGGTGACGAGTGCCATTAAGGACAAACGAATTACGTGGGATGTTGACCATGATTCGTTTTACCGTATCGTTAATGTCGAGGGCCATAATCTTCTCCTTGTTCATGGTGACCAGATATCTGGTGGTGGTGGACTAGGGGGATATCCGCTGACAGGACTTGCCCGAAAGGTGGCAGGCTGGAGTGGTAGCTTGCCCGAGGATTGGCAGTACATTTTCCTTGGTCACTTCCACCGTCCGATGACTGGAGTGATCCAAGACAAGGTGTTCTTCGCCAACGGAACAATCGAGAGCGACAACGACTTCGCACTAGAGATTATTGGGGAGTCTGGGCGACCGTGTCAGCGGGTAGTCTTCTTTAACAAGAAGCACGGACCCGTAGCGGATAGCCTTGTCTGGCTCGACTGATGCAGTTACGCTGGAAAGACACACTCTACAATCTGAAAGCAGGCGTGCCGCTACCGTTTCCTGTGACGGTCTCAAGGCGTAAGCTCCGAGACGGCTTGCAGGGCTATTGTAAGTTGTCAATGAAAGGACCCACGAAGATCAGCATCGTGGTGGATAAGAAACTGTCGGAGACTATGCAGTGTGATGTCCTCGTCCATG
>VTLG01005790.1_pt1 | contig 40030 bp, 64 predicted proteins | sample 4694571 | NCBI WGS metagenome assembly VTLG01 (sample SAMN12604809, study PRJNA352737) | marine metagenome | biome: ENVO:00000447; feature: ENVO:00000209|ENVO:00000569|ENVO:01000036; material: ENVO:00002151; isolation source: viral sequences binned using virsorter ... | reverse complement strand
CTAGTGCTTCACCACATTGCCCCGTTCTTATTTTGTGATGCATTACATCATTTTTATTTAAGGAAAGCCAACTATCACCATTTTTATTAACCATTACTTGAACTCACTTTCTTTATGCAGTTCAAAGTTTTCAGATATTAAATCTATTTTAGTTATATCAGCAATATATTCTAATACTGCACCACTATCATCTTCATCTTTTGCAATGTATAATGGTTTCTTTTGGAAATCAAGTTTTGAAATCGCATCTTTTAAACCATCATATGCTGAAGTCACTTCTATAACATAGGTTATTTTTTTACTCATTACTTCACCTCGTTTTCTTTATGGAAGATAAATCTAAAATGTATTTCTACTATGTGATTTTTTTCTACTACTTTTAATCTGTTGTATACATTTGGACTTTTAGATAACCAATTGAGAAATCTTGTGTAATCTTCTGCAATTGATATAATCCATTTGTCATCTTCTTGTTTCTTTTTTTTCTCATCTATTATCTTTTTTATATTTCCAATTAGATTCCATCTGTTTATTTTCATCCCATCTCCTTTTTATATAATTGTGTTACCACCCATTCAACTACATTTGTAGTTACTGCATTCCCCATACATTTATATCTTTGAGTATCAGATAATCCCTCTGTCCAATTATCAGGGAAACCTTGCAATCTTTCACATTCAATTGGTGTTAATCTTCTGATTTGACTTTTTACTATTGCATATTGTTGGTTACCTGTGTCTAATGTTTGTGCTATTTGTTTACCAACTCTACCTCTACGAGTTTTTGATTTTAAGTTTTGCAAGTTTACAGAATCTCCTAAATCTGCCCATTCATATCCTTGCTTTGTGGCTTGTGGTATTTTATATAAACCTGTTTTACCACCTTGTCCACCACCTAATGCTTTTATGGATACACTAGCACCATTTGTAGAATAAACTCTTTGTCCTTGTCCTAGATTTTTAGTGAGTTCTTTTGGCTCTAATATATATTGTTCTCCCATTGCGTGAGTACCTCTTTTATAATTAGAGGTTATCGTTGATGAAACTTGGCTACTCCTTTCCCTCTCCTTTTTTCTGCTCGTTTCAGATACTCCATTCCCTTCTCTGAAAGAAAATACTTTTGGTCGACTTTGTCCTCTAAGATGTCCGACAATATACATTCTTTCCCTACTCTGTGGGACTCCGTAGTTCTTACTATTGAGCAATTCCCATTCAACGATATACCCCAAGTTGGAGAGAATCCCAAGTATTGTCTCGAAAGTTTTTCCTTTGTTGTGAGAAAGTAAACCTTTAACATTTTCGAGTATAAAATTCCTTGGTTTTTTGTGGGCAAGAATCCTTGCGACATCAAAAAAGAGAGTCCCTCTTGCTTCGTCAAATCCTTTCCTTTTTCCTGCCATTGAGAAAGATTGGCAAGGAAATCCTCCAACGAGGATATCGAAGTTTGGTAATTTAGTTTCATCGATTGTTGTTGCGTCTCCATAATTTTTTATTCCTTTAAATTTAGTTTCTAAAATCTGTGATGCATATTTATCTATTTCACAAAATCCAACTACTTGCGTCTGCAAATTAGCTTGTTGAAATCCTAATTCAAAACCACCTACACCACTAAACATTGAGAATATTTTTATCATTTTTAACCCCTTACTCTTTTAGCTTTCCTTTTGAATCATATAAACCCTCTACTGCTATGCCAATTATTTTTTCTATGTAATCAACATCTTTAAATTGCTTTGCATCTGCCATATTATGAATGGTAGTTTCGATAGCATCTATAATTGGTTGAACATCTATATCAATACTTCTTAATTTTAACTTATCATCAGTAAAAAAAAGTATATGATTTCTACCGTCAATTATTTGATAATCAGTTTCTTCTTCATTATTTAATTTGGTCATTTGAGTTCTCCTATATTAACCTTTTAATATATTAAAAAAGAAAACCCATAAATGCAAGTGTTAATTTATGGGTATCTCTTTTACCGATTTTATTTTGCAAAAAGATTTGTCATTTGTTGATGGCTAATTTTGTAAGTTTTACCACTTTTTACAATATCTTGCATTATATATGGATATTTTTTATTTCGGCTTTTATATCCAACCAACCTATACTTTCCATTTTTTGACTCAAGTTGAATTCTATCCGAACCTCCTAAAATATCTTCTAAATCATCTTTTTGTCTTTGCAATAACACCTCTTTTTTAGACTTGCCACCTATAATACTTACCTCTACTTTATAAGTTGCAATATCATCATCATAAGTGCATTTACCTACATTTACATTTATATTATTTTGTTTTAAGATTTCATTATCTTTCAATATTGAATTTAAAACAACCCTTATTTGCTTTGCAGATTGTAGATTCATTTTAGTTATTTTCATTATTCCTCCCCACTTTCCAATTTTATATTATAAATATTGGCTACTTTTTTAAGCAAGATTGTTGTATAATATTTTTTATCTGTAGTCATTTCTTCTACAAATCCATTTTGCCATAAATATTCTATGGCATCCATACAATCTTGTTCACTTACTTTATTTAGCTGTATCGCCCTTAGCCTTCTCATTGTTATCTCCTTTTTTTTGTACTTGCGTACTTGCGTTATTTACTTACTTGCGTACTTGCGTACTCCCATTAAAAAAACTATAAATTTTTTTCTAATCTTTACCATTTCCTCCAATACAATCCAATCATATTTACATATATTTTATAAGCTTGATTAGTCAATTTTACATCACCATCAGCGTTAAGTATTATATCTCTTGCTATACTTGGTTTTATTGTTTGACCATTAATATCAATACAAATCATTTGATATAAATGTAGATAAGTACTTTTTAAAGCGTTCTTATTATCTTTTATATATTTTTTAATTATTGGATTTAATAATTTATTTAATTTATTAAATACTTGTTTTTCTTTTTTAAGTATTTCTACTTGTTTTATTTTATTCATTTTATTTAGTCCCCTTTTATTAATGAAATATCAACCCAATTTTTTTACTTGTACCTATTGCCATCAAATCATTTTTTGATGCATTTATATAGCCGTTATTAATTAAATCTGATTCATTTTTAAATATTTTGGCGTGTCTATCTTTTTTAATATTAATTAAATTATCTTTTTTCCCACCTAAAGAAAATATAATTTTATAATTTTTAGGTATTGGTAATTTATCATTTTTAAAAAACGGCTTTGAATTTGTATAAGAGTAAAAAATTATATCTTTATTATTGTTTGCTATTTCATACCATTTTTTCAGATATTTAATGTTGTAATAATCACCTGAAGAATGAACTCTTATATGAGTTGGTTTTTTCTTATCAATTTCATTTTGTATCAAGTCAACAAAAGAATCTTTTTTGGTGGCGTAGTAGTTATTTTTATATTTTAAAACAACATTTTTATATAAATAAGTTCCCTTTTTAGCATAACAAAACTTTTCACATCCATCAGCAAAAGGGCAAACAATTTCATTATCTATTTTATATGCAGGTAAATTGAATTCAAATATTCTAGCATTGTTTATCTCACTAGTATATTTTAATTTAGAATTATTATTAGTTAAGAAATTAGTCTTCATTATTTACCCCCTTCTCTAATAAAAATCTTACTTTTTAATATGCTATTTATTTTTTCTAATACTGATGTAGAAATTTCTAATTTCTTTTTTAAGTCTTCATTTTCTTTTTTTAACTTTATTCCTTCAAGTTCTTCCGAATTAAACATTCTTTTTAAAGACTCTAGTTCTTTTTTTAAGTCTTCATTTTCTTTTTCTAGTTTATTTATTATTTGAAGCTTGTCAACAACTTCTGACATAAACATTCTTGTTTTTTGTTCTTGTGTTAGCATTTTATTTACTCCTATTTTTAAAAATATTAACCTATAAGAATATAACAAGTAACATTTAATAATGCAAGTAATTGTTTTAATAATGTTATACAAAATAAATTTATATTATAAAGTAAAGGGGGGCTTGGACTCTTTCAAAGTCACTTGCGTCCATATGGTTTATAAATAAAATGTTTATACTTGCGTGCATAACGGCCTAAAAAAAATAAATGTATATTACTTGCGTGAATATTGGCCTTAAAATAAATACTTGCGTGAATGTAGTTTAAAAGCCTTTTTACTACTTGCGTGAATGTTGGCCTTAAAAAATAGTACTTGCGTGCAAGTCAACCTAAAAATTATATATAAACAAAATATGTATATTGTATGTATAATAGTACATAGCTAGTAAGATCAGAAGTGAATAGTTTCTAGGTCTTTTATTATAGTTGTTTGATCTTGTATGGTCCATAAAAAAAGGCTAAGCAGTTAACATTGCATTAACTACTTAACCCTAGGTATACAGAGCAAGGAAAAGGTTTTAGATGTCTTCTTCGTAAGAGATATCTTCTCCAGTATGAACTATTTTAATATCATATACAGGTAAAGAATTATATTCAATCTCTTCAATTATTTTACTTCTCATAGTTCTTTGAAAGTTTTGTTTATCTTCAGTAGACATGTTATCATACTTTTTTCTTGAGACAAACATAGAACTATAAACACCCTCAATAATATAAGTATATTCGAATGTTACAGGTTTTTTTGTTTGATCTGCTATTTTATTATTATTCATTTGTGATCCCCTATTTTAGTTGGAAGTATAGGAGGGAATCGAACCCTCCATAATACCATATATACTTTTTTATGAGTTACTCTACATTAGGATTATGTAGATTAAAAAGATACTCATAGTTTTTCAATATAACTCTATACTCTGATTTGTCCAATCCTAGTAAATACCTAGGTTCTGACCCTGCCATATTATACTCTCCACTCATTTGTATATCTACAAACTCTTGGAAAGTATCTTTAGTTACATCGTCTTTTGTTTTTATTTCGTTCATTGTTATCTCCTTGTTATTAATATTATTCTTCATTGTATTTTTTTAATGAACCCTTAGATTCATCATCTTCATCTATAAAATCATTACCAAAAGCAAATCTGTTTAATTGGTCTATTTGTTTTTCAGTTAGATTATTAAAAAAATTTGTTCTCTGATTACCCTCTGATTTAATTATTTTAATCATTTCTTGTTTTGTTAAAGGTTTGTCATTCATTGTATTCATCTCCCTTGTTTAATTGGAAGTATAGAGGGGAGTCGAACCCCTCTTTATACCATATATACTTGTTATAACTCCCACGCTTCATTAACATTAAGATTAACTGAATCAATCCTACCATTAGGATGAAATCCGACTTTACCAAACATTTTTTCAACAAAGTCTTTTTTCTTTTCATCTGTCCAATGTTCTTCAAATAGTTCTCTTTCATTTTCAGTAACTTTAATGTTTATTGTAGCTATTACCTCAACCTCTATCATATCATTATATTGTCTTATGTCATTACTCATTTTATTGTTTTCCTTTTTAATAGAAATACACTCACTAAGGCTGTTATGAGAAACTTGGGGTTTCACCTTAGCAAGTGTATTATATTTATTTACTCTGTAATAGTCTCTCATAACACAAGTAATGTATACAATATATTAATACAAGTCAAGTTTTTTTTTATTTTTTTTTACAAGACGGCTACCAGTCGACCAAATTTTTACAGGCTATTTCAGAAGATCAGTAAAAGCAATTTGACTTTTTCAACCCAATTTGGAAATCTCAATCTAGAACTAGGGGGGTGCCATTTTGCATAAAAAGAACTAAAAACATAATCGTAAAATTTTTTTTTCGTAATTTTTTAGACTTTTCGACATATCAATCCATACCTTTTTGAACAGCCTCTTCCTCTTTCTTCATACCTTTCTAAACCTTTTCAAACCTTTCCTTACCTTTCCTTACCTTTTCTTACCTTTCCCTTATATTATATTAAATTAAAGTATTTAGTAATTACTATATAGTATATACTATATATATAGTATATACATACTAGAAATGCAACCTTTTTTTTAAAAAAATTTGCTTAGTTATCAACAATTTATTAACTTAAGTAAAACATTTGGAGTAAAAATGCCTAAATCTGTAGAAAAAAACAAAACTACTGTAACTTTTAATGAAGAAATGTATGATTTTGAGTCTTTAAGTCAAGAATGTAAAATAACTGTAGCTAAATTGACCAAATTAGAACAAGAATTTAGTAAATTAGCCTACGAAATAGAAAAATTAGAAGTATTTAAAAATAATTTAATGGAATTAATGAGAAAACAACTACCTGAGAAATCATTAGGTATAACAAAAAAGTCAAATGGTTAAACCATATTTAAATTTAAGGTTAGATGAGTGTATAATCGCACTAAAGGATCTTGTAAGAGATTACAAAGAAAACAATTCTAAAGAATCTTTAGCACTATTACTAGACATACTAGAAGAAGTAGAGATTCCTGAGTTGGTTAGTGAAATTATACCAGATTATGAAGCCCAAGCATAGAACAGCTTTAATAGCATCCGACCAACATTTCCCTTTACACGACCAAAAAGCTATTAATTGTACATTAAAAGCTATTGAAATTGTAAAACCTGATATATTTATAAATATTGGAGATGTGGGTGAGTGGGAAAGTGTATCTGCTTGGAAGTGGAAAGGCAAGAAATGTCCACCACTTGAGTATCAAACACCCATAATAGAGAAAGATATAGAAGAAGTAAACGCAGGTATGGACCTTTTTGATACTGCTTTGGATAAAGTTAAATGTAAAACTAGACATATGCTTGAAGGTAACCATGATGATTGGACTAATAGGTTTGTAGAGAGATACCCTTATATGTCTCAATATGCCTTTAAAAACGCAGTTTCTTTAAAGAAGCGAGGTTATGTATACCACACATATAATAAACCCCTTAAAATAGGCAAAGTTAATTTTATTCATGGGGCATATGCTACAACTTATCATGCTAAAAAACATTTGGAAGCTTATGGTTCTAATATTGTTTATGGGCATACACACGATATACAGAGACATTCTTTAACAAAACTAGACTCAGGCACTATAGGAGCTTGGAGTGTAGGGTGTTTAAAGGATATGAGTCCTCAAAAGAACGCATGGTTAAGAGGTAGGTTACATAACTGGAATCATGCATTTGCTATAGTTAACTTCTATCCTAACAATAATTTTCAAGTAGAGGTGATTGAGATACAAAAAGGGGAGTGTTTTGTATGGGGAGAGCACATTATTGGCTAATACTGATGCACAACCTATATTTATAAGAAAGGTTAAAGGTGTTATTCATTATGCATATAAAGATGATATTGACCTTAAAAGTGTACACCCCCATGCTGAAATCATTCTTGAAGCTCAATATGCCGAAGAAGGTGATTGGGTAAGTAGTCACAACGGAGTTTTATCACAAGTACTCCAGAAAGGTAAAGTTGGAAAAACACCATATATTCGTACTATTTATGGTATGTTTAACACAAACGCAACCACCACTCTTCCAAATGAACCCCATAAGAACATCTATGGGTTTACTAAGACTTATGTATGGGCAGATTCTGATAAGTTGGAAACGACTGCAGCCGAAGAAGCCTTTGCTAGGTTAGTTGCACAAGCAGTTCCTAAAGACTTAGCATTTTTACAATCGTTTGGTGAGAGAGATCCTCAGTATGTAAAAAGAAAATCAACTTATTTATTAAGACAAAAAAGGATAAAAAAGATAGTGGACAAAGAATTAAAGAAAATAATGGACTCTGTTGGGCTTGATGAAGAATTTCTAATGACCAATCTGCTTGAGATTATAATGAATGCAGATAGATATGGTGATAAGAAAGCTGCAATAGAGATGGCTTGTAAACTTAGAGGAATGTTTCCAAAAGAAAAACAAACTGGGTCTCTTGCTATTATGCAAGAAGTAAGAGGTTTTACAAGACAAGAGATAGAACAGTTTCAAAAACCATCATTAGAAGTTCCAAACCCTAAAGAATCTAGTGATGACAATTGATTGGAGTAAATATAATGACAAAACCCCTGATGGAGAATTGGCTGATAAGACTATTAAGTATTGCGTTGTATGTAACAGGTGTTATGATACTAGGTATTACAAGGATGTTGTCGACCCTACTGAAGTCATATACTACGATGATTTCCCAAAATATGGAAAAGAGAAACAAACCTGTAAAAACTGCAAAGAAAAGTAAGTATGACGATGTCGGATGGTGTTGACAATTTTAATATTATACCACCACAATCTGTTTTAGCAGAAAGAGATAAGGTATTACAAAGAGCTTATAAAGATCTTATCTTTTTTGGTAAAGCATTTTTACCTAATGATTTTTTAAATAAGAGTGATTCACCACAATTTCACTATGAAATAGGTAGAAAACTTATATCTACTAAAGCAGGACAAAGAATCTGTATTATATTACCAAGAGGTTTTGGTAAAAGTATTCTATCTAAATCAGCTATTATGCATAAACTATGCTTTAGTGCAGAAGATGAACAACATTTCTTTGCTTGGGTATCAGAAGAGCAAGGTCAATCCATTGACCATATTAAATATATTCGTGCACATTTTGAAGATAATAAGATGATTAAGTATTATTTTGGCAATATGGATGGTGGAACTATGGGTAAACGATGGACAGAAAAAGATTTAGTTACAACACATGGTGATAGAATAATAGCAAAAGGTACAAGTCAAAGATTAAGAGGTAGGGCAGAAGTAGATGTAAGGTATACTGGTATTATTTTAGATGACTTTGAATCAGAGCTTAATACTAAAACACCTGAAAGAAGAGCTGATATTAAAAAATGGGTGGTATCAACAGTATATCCTGCATTAGAAGAAAGTCCTGGAAGAGAAGGTTGGATATGGTTATCAGGCACTATTGTACATTTTGATAGTTTTTTACAAACTACTTGTGATGGTTATAATAAATCAATACAAAACAATACAACATACCCTTGGGATGTTACTTTTAAAAGAGCTATACAAGATGAAAAACCAATATGGAAAGAACAATTCCCTTTATCTAAATTAAAACAAAAGAAACAAGAGTTTATAGAAGCAGGTCTTGTAAATAAATTTGCACAAGAATATATGAATGATGCAAGAGATGTTAGCTCTGCAGCATTTAAAATAGATCGTGTTCAAAATCATAACTTTGATTTTAAAGAAAAAGGTAAGTTTACATATTTAATAGGTAAAGATGAAGCTATACCTGTAAATGTATACATAGGTGTAGACTTAGCAGCAACTGCATCTGAAACATCTGACTTTCAAGTAATTATGGTTATGGCTGTAGATGCAGAAAAAAACAGATATGTATTAGAATACTTTAGAGAAAGAATACCAACTTTTGATATGCCAATGAAAATAGTAGAAATGGCAAAGAAATATAACCCAGTAAGAAGAGTTACTATTGAAACAGTAGCTGCACAAGAAATGGTAAGAGATATGGTAGAAAGAATATCTTTTACAGATAGAAAGTTATTACCAGGGATATTTAAGGGTGTTAAGCCACCACATGGTATAAATAAACAAGATAGACTTGAAACTTGTTTAGGTCCAATAGTAAACAGTAAAAAATTATATGTACGAAAAGAAATGAGTGAGTTAATAGATGAGTTGTTTGAACATCCTAAACCAAAAAATGATGACTTGATGGATGGTTTATATTATGCAGATTATTTTGCTAGACCACCTAAAAGCGAAAAAATAGATTTAAGTGTATTTAACTCAAATAAAACAACAAAAACAAAAAGAAAAAAGAAAAATGGTTTTAATTGGTTAACTGGAAGTAGAGGTTAAAGTTAAGGTTTAGATTAATATTAAAACCTTTTTAAATTTACACAACAAATTATGCCTAAATTTAGCAAAAAATCTAAAGCAAAACTTAACACCTGCGATAAAAGGTTAATTGAATTATTTAACAAGGTTGTAAAAAAGTTTGACTGTACTATTATTGAAGGGCATAGAAGCAAAGACAGGCAAAATAAACTTTTTGATGAAGGTAAAAGTAAATTACAATATCCTAATGGAAAGCACAATGCCACACCATCAATGGCTGTGGATGTTGCTCCTTATCCAATTGATTGGAATGATAGAGAAAGGTTTACTTATTTTGCAGGATATGTAGTAGGTATAGCATATCAAATGGGTTTAAAGATAAGATGGGGAGGAGATTGGGATATGGATACTCAAGTTAAAGATAATAACTTTGATGATTTACCACATTTTGAAATAAAAGAATAATGCAAGGACAAACATTAAAACCATTTTCAGATGTTCCTAATACAGATGTTGTAAAAACAAATCTTACCCCTGGTGAGTTTGTAATCAGAAAAGAAGCAGTAGATGTGATTGGTGAAGATGCCTTAAACCTATTAAACAATTTAGGAGAAAACAAACCAAATAAACTAGGTCAACTATCAGCTTTGATGGAATATAGACCTTCAGGATTTCAAAAAGGTGGAGAAGTTATGTTAAAAACAAAAAAAGAAAATTTACCAAACGCAGGCTTAAAAGCCTTGTTTGATTCTGGTGCTCAAGGTAAAGAAGCATTAGGTAATATGGGTTTTCAAAAAGGTGGGCAGGTTATGAATTATGCTGATGGTGGCAAAGTAATGAACTATTATGGTGGTGGTAAAGTTATAGATATGGTAAACCGAAACATGATGGGGCAAAGTATGATGGGTGGTGGTTTGGTAGAAAATGATGCGTTAGGTGTATTTGGAGAAAAATCTGCTGATGCAGACGAATTAAATGCACTTATGACATTAAGGGCAATGAGAATGCAACAAGGTGGTATGGTTCCTGGAATGATGCCCCCACAAATGCCATCACAAAGTTTACCTCCAGCAGGTATGATGATGCAAGAAGGTGGTATGGTAGACCAACCAATGCCACAGGGAGAACCTATGGGAATGGATATGCAACCAATGCCAACAGGTGAAAGAGCTTTTCCAGCATCAAGCCCTATGGAACAATTAAATTTAAAACCTAATGAAATGATGGCATATGAACAATATGGACCTGATACATTTAGACATATGGCTCCAAAATTTAAACCACAGTCAGAACACACAGCATATGATGCTATGGTAAATTCTGGTGTTATAGACCCTTATGAAACTTCAGAAGATGATTTTGTTGTAATGACTAGAGATATGGCAAATAGTTTAAGAGGTATGAATGGAGTTTGATTCTAGAGCACAAGAGAATCAAGACCTATTTAGAAGATGGCGAGATGCTAGAAAAGAATGGGATACTGAAGCTCGCAAAGATATAGATTTTTATTTAGGTAATCATTTTACAGATGATGAATCTGCTGAATTACAAAGCAGAAACCAAGCAGATGTTCCTATGGATAGGATATCACCTGCTGTAGAAAAATTAAAAGCAACATTAACTTCAAGACCTCCAGTATTTACAATAACACCTAGAGAAGATTCTGATGTAAAAATAGCAGATGTGTGGAGAACCATTATGGGTTATATATGGGAAAACTCTATGGGTGATATGCAGATGAAACAAGCTATACATGATTATGCTGTAGCAGGTTTAGGATATATGTATGTATATATTGATGGAGAAGCAGACTTTGGCAGGGGAGATGTAAAATTTAAAAATATAAATCCTTTCAGGGTTTACACACCTCCAACTACTAGAGACAGGTTTTTGGTAGACTCTGAAAGTATTATTTTATCAACAATATTAAACAAAGGACAAGTTTTAGGTTTGTATCCTGAGTTAGGTCCAATAACAGACCCAATAACAGGAGAACAAACAAAAGGTATTATAGATAAAATATCTACTATATCTTACACAGAAGAAGATTATCCTAATGCACAAAATAAAAACTCCATGTCTACATTTACACCATCTGATACAGACAATTTAGATTACAGAGATTATGCAAGGTATCAAATATTAGAAAGATATTATAAGGTTAAGGTAGTTTTTTATAGAGTTTTAAATACTGCAACAGGACAAGAATTTATTTTTAATGAACCTGATATGGAAAGGTTTATGGAAAACCCTGAGAATCAAGATGGTATTCAAAATGGAGTTATTCAAATAGTTCAAGTTCCACAGACAAGAGTAAAGGTTTGTGCAACTATGGGTGAAGTTGTTTTATATGAGTCTATATTAAATACAGATATTTATCCAATAGTAGCTATGCCAAACATTTGGACAGAAAGTCCATATCCTAAATCAGATGTATCAAGAGCTAGACCAATGCAAAGACTATTAAATAAATTATGGTCATTAGCTTTATCTCATGCACAAGCATCAGCAGGCTTAAAATTATTAGTTCCTTTGGGTAGTGTAGAAGATTTAAACCAATTAGAAAAAGATTGGGCTAACCCAAATGCTGTCATTGAGGTAGACTCATCTCAGGGAGAACCCCATTTCCCTGCACCTCAACCCCTTTCAGGTGAGTTTTATAGATTAATTCAACAATGTGAATTTTATATTGATTTTATATTTGGGTTGCCTGAAATGTTACATGGATTTGCAGAAAAAGCACCTGAGACTGTAAGGGGAACAGAAAATATGGTAGCTTTGGGTCAACAAAGACCGAAGTCTAAGTTAAGAGATATTGAGTTTAGTGTAAATAGACTAGGTAAAGTTTTATATAATTTTTCAAAAGGTCATTATACTTTTCAAAAAATGTTTAGGTTAGTTCAACCTAATAATGACTTAACAGAAACTATGGTAAACATTTATGATGATAAAACTCAACCAATAATTGACATAGCAAAAGATAGATATAAATTAGATCAACACGATATAAAAATAGAATCAGGCTCTACATTACCAACAAGTAAGTGGGCAGAGCTTGGTGTTTATATGGAATCATATAAGATGGGTCTTATTGATAAAGTAGAAGTGTTAAAGAAAAACCCAGAGATTTTTGACAAGGAGGGAATCTTGAGAAGAACAGACGAGAAACAACAATTAGTTTCACAATTACAAGACCTTTCTGGTCAAGTTAAGAAATTGCAGGGAGACTTGCAAACTGCTCAGAGGGAATCTGTAGCTGACAGAAAGAGAGTGGCTGTTGAAAAAACAAAAGCTAGACTTACTGAAATAGCTGCAAAATCTGAAGCAGATAGAAGAGTGGAATCCAATAGAATGCAAAATAAGGTAAGGCTCGAAGCAGAGAGATTAAGGCGAGAAGCAGAACGCATTAGTCAGGCTCTAAAGGCTTAGAGATATCTTAGGAAGGAGTAAATGAAGTGGAAACCAATAAAGACGGATTAGATGTAGTAAAAGATACAGTAGCAGCTCAAGAATCAGAAACATTAACTATGGAGCAACCTGAACAAACTATGGAACAACCAATATCAGAAAATACTGATTGGCAAGCTGAAGCTAAAAAGTTTCAATCTATGCATGACAGAGTTCAAGCAGAGAATGCAAAATTAGCACAGTTAAAACCAATTGGAGATCTTTTGGAAAAAAGACCTGATATTACACAAACTATAGAACAGATGATTGTTGACCCAAATAGTGGTTCAAAGAAACAAGAGACTACAGTAGATGAAAGTGAATTTAATCCATGGGATGCCTATTATAAACCCGAATCACCATCTTATAAATTTCGTAGAAAAAAAGAAGAGGAAGTAGTTTCCGATGCCATGGCACAAGTACGAAATGAATTTGCTGAGAGGGAAGAACAGGCACAACAGAGACAATACCTAAATCAAACTGTAAGTGATTTAAGAACAAAACATAAAATGAGTGATGTTGAAATATCAGAATTTTTGGATTGGTCTAATCAACCGAAAGAAGCAGTTGGTATAGGTAACTTAGTGAAGCTATTTAAAGATGTTAAAGGTAACAAAGCTCAAACCCAAAACTCAATTGACGCTGTCAAAGCAAATCAGCAAACACCACAATCGGCAGGAGTTCTTCAAGGACAAACCCCAATTGAAAAAAGTGATACTGATTCTGCATTCGAACGGGTATTAGGTGCTTCAGGTGCTGGAAAACTTCCTTTAGCTTCCGTAAAATAATAAACCGAATAGGAGCATATAAATGGCAATTACAACAGGAACAAAGCTATCAAGCGATATTACTGCTGCTGCCACTAGTGCTGGTGTTGGACAAGCCCCTGATAGAAGACGGTTATACGACTTCTCCGATAGGGTTGCAGAGTTAACTCCAGAAGAAACACCATTTTTTACATACTTAAGCAATGTATCAAAAGAGCCAACTGATGACCCAGTCTTCAGATATCTTGAGAATAGATCTAAGATTGATTTCTCAAACAGGTCTTTTTTACTTGCTGCTGATGTAAATGGTGGATCTGCTGTTGCTGCTGGAACATCTTACGGTTTTACTGTAGATACTGCTGGTGGAGCAAGTGTAGACTTCCTTATTAAAGGAATGGTCTTTGCTGTTTCTACTGTTGACAGTACAGCAGGATATGCACAAACTTTAGTTCGTGTAGATAGTGCTGTAACAGATGCAGGAAGCACATCAACTTTTACAGGTAAAATCATTGATGTTTCAAACTCTAATGTAAGTGGTTACAATGTGTTATCAGATAATGATACTGCACAAATTGTAGGTACTTCATTTGCAGAAGGTACAGGTGGACCTGATGCATTTTCAAGTGATATTGAAGATGACTTCGGATTTACTCAAATCTTTAAAACTGCAGCAGAAATGTCTAATACTGCTATGGCTACTCGTTTCCGTGGATACGGATATGAGTGGGATAGAATTTGGGCTCTAAAACTTCGTGAACATAAAGTAGACATTGAAAGAGCTATGTTGTTTGGACAAAAAGCTCGTGTAGGTGGCATTCAGTATACTGAAGGTGTTGTAGGACACATTGTAAAAAATGCAAATCCAACAACTGATAATTCAGCTTTTAGTTATACATCTGGAACTCCATACTACAGGTCTTCTACTACAGCAGAATTAACCTATGATAGGTTCTTATCTGATCTCGAAGTTATTTTTGACCCAGCACGAGGTGGTTCAGGCGAAAAACTAGGAATGGCAGGATTACCAGTTATCACACAATTAAATAAAATTGGTGATGGTGGTTTTCTTGATGTTACTACAGCAAGCACACAAGTACAACTTCAATCACCATTAAAAGAAATGAATGGTGCATTTGGACATAAAGTAATGATGTTAGACACAATACATGGAAGTATTCAATTCATTAAACAACCATTGTTTAGAGGAATTGCTTCTGGTATGTTAGCATTAGTGGATATGGGAAATATCTTTTACAGACCATTGGTAGGTAATGGAATGAACAGAGACACACAAATTATGACTGATGTTCAAAGTGCAGATGAAGATCTCAGAAAAGACATAGTCTTGACTGAAGCAGGTCTTGAAGTTGCTTTACCAGAAACTCACGCATTGTATAATGTGGAGGGCTTATAATATGGCTAGAGCAAAAGTACTAGAACCAAATAGTGGTAGTTTTGGAAAAGTTCCCGAAACTCTTAATATATCAAATGTTACTGCTGATACAACTTTAACTAATGATGATTCTGGAAAAACAATTATTGTTAATCCAGCAGCAGAAACTACAATCACATTACCAGATGTAAGTCTGGAAGGATGGACTTGTAGGGTCATATTAGATGAAAATGAAGCAGGAACAGATCAAGGAATGGACGCTGTCGTAAATATAGATTTAGGTAGTGGTTCAAACTTAGCAAATGTTGGACAAATCCATGAAGTTGATGGAGCTGCAGGCAATTTTGCAGCAGCTAATGATGACTTTGTAGTTTTTACAGCAGCAGCTAGTCCTGGTGATACTGTTGAGATTTTTGGAAACGGAAAAAGATGGTTTGTGTATGGTTTTGTTAAAGACCTATCAGAAGCTGATTTTTCAGCCAATGCTACAACAATAGCATAATCCGAATAAATAAGGATTACACCTTTGGGTAGGTGGGGGATAATCAATAAAAGGTTATCCCCAATAACCCTAAGATTTTAGTAAATTAACTTAAAGAAAAGTTAGGAAAAATAATGAGTATACATAAATATACAAGCATAGAATCTTCAAACTTGCAATTGTTTCAAGCTGGATTTGATGTTATAGGAGAGCATAATAGTAATACACAATCACCTGAGTCAGGTAATGTGTTTGTAGCACTACAATGTGTTGGTGCAGTTACTCCTGGCACAACAGCTTTTGAATCACAGTTTGTCCAAATTCAATCAGCCACATCTCAAATAGGTGATGACTTAGGTGCTGTTTTTTTAAGACCAGGTGATGTTATATATGGTAGATTTACAGGTGTTGTAAACCATACCAACTCTAATGCAACCTTGTTAGGATATAGAGGTCCATCTTGAAAAAATCAGTAAAAGCACCAAAAGGTTTTCATTGGATGAAGTCTGGAAAAAATGGATATAAACTTATGAAGAACCCTGCAGGTGGTTATAAACCACATACAGGTGCTAGCACAACTGCTAAGTTTGATATTCAAATGGTACATAAGAAGAAGAAGTAATGGCAACATTCCAAACACAGGTTATGGGAATGACTAATATTACTATATCTAGTAGTAGTACAGAGCCAACCGAAGCTGAGTTAACTCAGTTTTTAACTGATGGTGCAAAAGAAGTTTTAAATGCTTTGCCTTTTTCTATACAAAGAAAGTATGGAACTACCAATACTTTAAATAATTCATCAACAACTTTAACATTAGGTACAAGTAAAATATTGTCTGTTACAAGATATGATGGTACTATACAACAACCTGCAAGGCAAGTAGACTCAACTTTAAGAGGAAGAATATCTGATAGTTCAGAAGTTATTTTTGCAACAGCTACTGACCCAGCATATTATATTCACAATGGAGTGGTAGTGCTCTATCCAACACCTACTGCAACTAAAACAGCAGATGTAGAAACTTTAAATTTTCCTAGTGTTGCATATAGTGATAGTGCTATTACTAAATTTCCTGATGATGCAGAGTATTTAGTTGTTTTATATGCTAGTATTAAATCTATACAAAGCACTTTATCTGCATATCAAAGCAAAATACCTGTTCATTCTGACCAAGATGGAACTTTTACATCTTCAAATACAAGTTCACAAGGATGGGAAAAAGTAAGATTTTTATTAGAGTCTGAAGAGGATACAGAATTGTCTTCAGCAACGGTACAATCTTTGTCAAGTGAAATGCAACAGTTTGTACAAGAGTATAATTTTTATCAAACACAACAACAAAAGTTGCAGGCTGATTATGATAAAGGTATACAATTATTATTGGATGGTGCATAATGGCAACTTTTACAAATGTAAATTTAGGAACAGGTACAAGTAGTGAAGCAACAACATCTTGGACAGATGTAATTCTTACAACATCAACTAGCTTTGCTACAATAGGTTCATTTTGGGCAGATGCAAGTAGTCTATCAGTAGGTGCTGGTTATTGGGAACTTACAATAGATTTGTGGGAGGAATTAGGATAATGGCTTCAAGAAGTTTAACAGTAAAACAAATTATTAGTAGAGTGAGACAAGTTTTTCCAAGCTTGCCTGAACAATATATTATCACATTAATTAATGATGCTTTATTAGAGATAGGTATGTATAGAACTAAAGTAGAATATGCAAAAGCTACTACAGTTGCAGACCAAATGTGGTATGACTTATCTGATTCAGGTTCAGGAATAGAAGTAAACAAAGTGTTTAGAGTTGATTTTATGGATTCTGATGGTAACTATATAAAGATACCAAGGTTGATTGAAAACGAAATATTAAAAATGGACATTACATAATGGCAAGCAGTAAAAATCACCCAGAAGAAACAGTAGCTTATTTTATAGTAGGTGATAAGTTAGCAATAGTAACTACAGATGGTGGTGATGCATCTACAGTACACAATAGAAAAGGTGATTTTAAAGCAATAGATGAATCAGTTACAAATGGTGTTTTAATTCATTATTATGCAGAACCTAATGCTGTATCTGCTGTAACAGACACACCAGATATTGACAATTCAATGCACGCATCTATAGTTGATTTTGTTAAGGCTAAGCTGTATATGGATAGAGCAGGAACAGATCCTAACTTAACACAACCTTCAATTACCTTGTCACAATTTCACGAAAAGGCTTTTGTAGATGCACTAAGAAAACATAGCACAAGAAAAAGAGATAAAATTGGAGGGGCTAGAGTCATTAAAACTTTTGACTTTAATATAGAATAATGGCAGACTTAACTGGTAAAACGATTGCATCAACTTATAAAGATTTATTACAAGTATCTAATTCAAATGATGGAATAGATGGAACATTAAGAGTAATTGAAGATGGGGAAGGTACTGAGTCTATTCTTTCTATTAGCTCATCAGCTCTTAAAGTAGGTACTAGTTCACAATTACAATTTAGAGACTCAGCCATACATATTAGTTCAGATGCAGATGGATATTTAAATGTTCAAGCTGATACTGGTGTTAATATAAATATTGGTGGTACAGATGAGTTAGCAGTAACTGCAACTACATCTACATTTGGAACTAATTTAGTTATACCTGATAGTGGTACTATAGGAAATGCATCTGATACAGATTTATTAACTTTTACTTCAGGTGTTTTAACAGTTGCAGGAGAGTTAGATGCAACAACATTAGATATTTCAGGAAATGCTGACATAGACGGAACATTAGAAGCAGATGCTATAACTGTAGATGGAGTAGCATTAGCAACATTTATTAGAGATACAGTTGGTACAAATATGCTTTCAAGCAATACTGAAAGTGGTATTACTGTTACATATGATACATCAAATGATAATATTGATTTTTCAATAGATGCAGCCCAAACAACTATTACATCATTACTAGCAACAGACATAAAAATTGGTGAGGATGACCAAACTAAAATAGATTTTGAGACAGCAGATGAGATACATTTTTATGCAGCAAATGTAGAGCAAGTATATTTAGGTGATAACATCTTTGGTCCACAGTCTGATAGTGATGTAGACTTAGGAAGCAATTCTGTTAGGTGGAAAGATGCATACATAGATACAATAACAACTACAGGTACTATTACATATGGTTCATTAAGTGATGGTGCAATAACAATCACAGCTTTTATTGATGAAGATGATATGAGTACAAATTCAGCAACATTAGTTCCAACACAACAATCCGTAAAGGCATATGTTGATGCACAAGTTACAGCACAAGACTTAGATGCAACAACAGATTCTGGAACAATAGCAATAGACTTAGATTCAGAAACACTTACCATTGCAGGTGGTGAGGGAATTGATACATCTGCATCTAGCAATACAATTACAATCGCAGGTGAAGATGCTACCACTTCTAATAAGGGTGTTGCAAGTTTTTCAAGTGATAACTTTGCAGTTAGTTCTGGTGCAGTTACTATTAAAGATAATGGTGTTATTTTAGCAACAGAAACTACTGGTGATTATGTTCAAAATATAACAGGTGGAACAGGCATTGATTCAACAGGAGCAACTTCTGGTGAAAATATAGCACACACATTAAGTATCGACTTAAATGAATTAACAACAGAAACAACCATTGCTGATGCTGATTTTATTGCTATGGTTGATGCTACTGATAGTGCTTCAGGTAAAATAACTTTTGAAAATTTAGAGGATGCAATATTTGCTAGTGTAAGTGGTGATATAACTATCGCAGAGGATGGAGTAGCAACAATTCAAGCTAATTCAATAGCTTTGGCAACGGACACTACAGGAAATTTTGTAGCAACTGTTGCTGATTCAGGGACTGGTGGAATAACAGTAGCTAATTCAGGTTCTGAAAATGCAGGAGTTACTTTAGAGTTTGATATAAATGGTTTAACAGCAGCAGCAATAGCAAGTGGTGACCAAATAGCTTTTTCTGATGAAGGGGCTGCAGGTGATCCATCTAAAAAGGAATCTATAGATGATGTAGCAACTTTGTTTGCAGGCTCAGGATTAACAGCTTCGAGTGCAGTTATTGGAATTGATGCAGCACAAACAGGAATCACATCTTTACTTGCTGCAGATATAGTAATTGGTGAAGATGCTGAAACTAAAATTGATTTTGAAACTGCAAATGAAATTCACTTTGATACTAACAATGCAGAAAGATTAGTAATAGACGATAGCGATAGTGTTACTCTTGGACAGGGTATGAATTTTGGAACATTACACGCTAATGTGGATTTAGGCACAAGTGCAACTGAGGTTTTTGACTTAACAAATACTGCTCCTGCAAATAGTACAGGTGATGGAATTTATTTATTTAATGCAGTAAGGCGAGGTGGAAGTTATAGTTCAAGATTTACTGGAATTATTGGTGTAGATAATTCAGGGATTGCAGTAGTTGATACCATAGAAAATAACGGATTTACAATTTCTGTTGCTGGTATGGTAATCAAAGCAGTTGATAGTGGTGGCTCTGCAATAAACATAACTGCAACCTTACAACCTTTAGCAATAGGAGATAATTAAAATGGCAATAACTAGACAAAATGCCAATGATTATATAACTGCAAGAAGTCAAAGGATTCACGCTCATAAAAAAGAATCCGACCCTTTGTTGGCAGAATATATGGCAGAGGAAATAGAAAAATCTGTTTGGTTAAACAAGAAAGCAGAAATAAAAAACAGATTTCCATACCCAAATGGGTGTACAACTGCTGATTTAGAGCAATATTGCAAGGATAATAATCTTGCTTAAGGTTCTTAAAAAATTAATATTTATAGTATTTTTATTTAGCTGTTCTCAAGTAGACAATTTTATTAAAGATACAAATGGAAAGGAACATTTTTATGCACATTCGCCCATATTTACTGAAGGTATACAAGATAGTATCGAACTTTATTGTTACTATCATCAAGAATACGAAAAGATTTTTCAAAAGCCTGTAGAGCAAGATAGTTTAAAAAAATGGCAAGATGTTGCTAGTAGTTATAGGATGTTTTAATGAGTAAAATACAAGAGTCAAGTGGGGTATCTTTTAGTTTATCGTATTTAATTCAATTAGTTGGAGGAATAGCAGTTGCCACATTTGCTTTTAGTGAATTAAATAATAGAATAGGAATTGTTGAAAATACATCTACTTCTAATGGAACTCATATAGAAGCAATTATAAAAGCTCAAGAGGAAAACCAAAATGCTTGGATTCCAGCCGACTTTCAACAGTTTGAACAACTCAAGGCTTTAGAAAAAAACTTAGATAAAATAGATGAAGAATTAAAACTTTTAGCTGATAAGGTATATCAGTTAAACAGATTGATGGCAATGAGAAGATGATAGGCGAATTAATATCAATATTAAATGAGATGATGTATGGAAAAAAAGAAGAAAGAAGATAATGCCAAAGACTCCAGCATGGCAAAGAAAAGCAGGTAAAAATCCTAAAGGTGGATTAAATGCTAAAGGTAGAGCTTCTTATAAAGGTGGCACATTAAAAGCCCCTGTTAAAAGTGGTGATAATCCTAGAAGAGCATCTTTTTTAGCTAGAATGGGTGGAGCTAAAGGTCCTGAATATAAAGTAAATAAAAAGACTGGTAAGAGAGAAAAGACTAGACTTTTATTATCATTAAATGCTTGGGGTGCAAGTAGTAAATCTGATGCTAAAAAGAAATCAAAAGCTATAAGTGCAAGAAATAAAGCAAAGAAAAGAAAGAGCAAGAAGTAATTATGGCAGTTAAAAGAAAAAAAGCAAAATCTAAAGTAAATCAATCAGGTAATTACACTAAACCAACTATGAGAAAAAATTTGTTTAACAGAATAAAAGCTGGTACAAAAGGAGGAAAAGCTGGTCAATGGTCTGCTAGGAAAGCTCAAATGTTGGCAAAGCAATATAAAGCTAAAGGTGGGGGTTATAAAAGTTAATGGCTAAAACTAAAGCACAAAAATCTTTAGATACATGGTCTAAACAAAAATGGACTACTGCTAGTGGAAAAAAATCTTCTGAAACTGGAGAAGTATATGCTCCTAAAAATGTAATAGATAGGTTAAAATCAACTAAAAAAGGACAAAGTAAATTAGCTGCTGCTAATAGAAAAAAAAGAAAAGCTACTGCTCAAGGTAAACAATATGCAAAACATGGATTACATAAAGGAAAAAGATATGGTTAATATTAAAAATACAAATTGCTGTGAAGAAGATTGCAACTGTAATTGTTGTGATGAAGGAGAAAAAGAAAATGTATAATAAAAAGAAAAAAAAGAAAAAGAAGAAGTAGTTTAAGCTAACAAGTTGTTAATATATAATGTTTAAATTATAGCAATATTATGGTAGATATATTTGTAGAATATGGAATTGTTGGAGTGATGGTAATGCTTTTTGCAGGGCAAATGGCTTGGTTGCAAAAAGTTTTAACACAAAAACTTACTGACCAATATCAAATACTTATCAAGCTAATTGACAGATTTAATAAGTCGGATGATTCATATGACAGGTGGCAAGATAAAATGATTGAGAATGCTGAAAGAAGGCATGAGTCTGTAGTAAAAGAATTAAATGATTTAACTGATGACATGAATTATATCAAAGGAACAATATCAAGAATGAACGGAAAACATTAATGCCAATATACACATATAAATGTAAGGTTTGTAACAAGCCTACAGAAAATTATAGTAGAGACTTTAACACTTCTAAAGAAGATGACTTTGTTGGAACTAATTGTAATGAACAACATTGTGATGGAAGTTTTGAAAGAATTATTTCTCCAATAAATACAGTTGTTAGAGAAGGTGGAGCTTGGGCATCTGCAATTAGAAAAGACCAAGTAGATTTTTCAAGCATATCTATGGAAGATGGCTTTAAACGAATGAAAAAAACACAAGGAGCAAACAGATGAAAGTTGCAAATATGATGGTAGATTACTTATGTAATGAAGAAACTAAAGCTGAAATCATTGAAAAATTAAATGACAGAATTGACATACCGATTATAAATGAAAAGACTGAAGCAAAAGTTTTAAATTCTATTTATTCTGTAGTTGAGGATGTCATTAAAAAAGTTTTACTAAAGTAAAATGCCAAAGCAAACAGTTACATTAAGAGATTTTTCTGGTGGTCTTAATAGTCAAAGAGACAAAAGAGACATAGCAGATAATGAGTCTTCTTTTTGCCAAGATGTAATAGGAGACCAAGTAGGACTTTTAAGAACTATGGGGTATGGTGATGGAACACCTAGAGATATAAATCTTTCTTCTACTGCAAGTTTTGCAACTGTAGATAATCATGCTATTGAAAATGCTGGAGGTTATGGTTTAAAGCATTTTGAGTTTGATTACAATAAAGCAAAAAGTAATAGTGGTGAACATTATATATGTGCGATTGACCAAACAGGTAATAGTAGCAACACTCAATGTAAAGTGCTTGATTATACTAATGAAAGTTGGACAAATATAGGGGATATTAGTGGAGCAGGTGTTACAACTTGTCAAGGTGCAGTAATACCGATTGGTAATAAAATTATTTTACATGACACTACTACAAATACTTCAAGCACAGTTAAACAATATGGTTATGTAGGTCATAAGCAAATAGGATTAGCACAAGATAGTTTTTTGTTTACTGATTTTAAAATTAGCCCACCAACTACAGGTAATACTGTAACTAATGACACGACTTTTACGGATGGAACTTTTAATGTAAGAATAGTTGCAGGTGATGCAGGGACAGGAAGATGGCAAGCAGGTTATTATGTATTTGGACTAACATATATATACGAAAAAAAAATGGAATCAACTGTTTATCCAATGAATACTCAAAGGCAGATAGCTAATGACGATTGCCTTTTAAATATAAGTGTTTATGCTGATTCAGATGATGGTTTAAGTAGCAACTTAGGTCAAGATTACCCACCTAATGTAACAGGTGGTAGATTATATTGGAAGTTTTATGACAATACAGGAAGTAGAATTTCTGATGGTGAGTGGAATTTATTATGTGATATTGACTTAACAGGAGTAGCAAACCAAGATAATGCTTATGGAGTTCGTTCAAAAATGACAGGTCATTACACAGACTGGACTATAAGTAATGGTGCTAGTACACCAAATGCAATTGCAACTGTAACAGCAATAGAGCCAAGCATTGATACATATGCAACCATTAATGGTTATTCTAGTAATGACGGAAATTTAACTATTGGAAATACAGGTGATGGTTTTAAAACTGGTGTGTTTGCAAACAGAAGATTGTTTATTGCTAATGTTAGAAAAACAACTAATGAAGGTGTTCAAAGAAAACACGCAGACAGAATTATGTACTCACCAGTTAATAAGGAAAATATATTTCCAGATAGCAATTTTATAGATGTTGCTTTAGGTGATGCAGAACAATATATAAAATTAGAATCTGTAGGTGATAGATTATTTGCATATAAAACCAATACATTATATATAATAAATATAGGTAGTCCTAATCCAGGGGGTTGGTTTTTAGAAGCAACTCACAAGGGGTATGGTGTTTTACACCCTAATGCTGTTATAAAAACACCTTTTGGTATTACTTGGGTAAATCAAAATGGTCTTTATGTGTATGAAGGTGGTAGTGGTATAACAGAATTGGTTGGTGAAAAATTTTTAAATGGGTACAAATCAGGTTTGTTTAATTTAAAATCATGGGGACAGACAATAACAGCAGGAAGCATTATAGGTTATTATGCTAAAGAATCACATATTATAATAGCTTTAGATTCAAGAAGCACAACGAATGACCAAAACTTTGGAGGTAATGGTAGTGATGTTATTATCTATGATTTAAAAACTCGTTCTATTTGGTTAGGTAAAACAAGACTTCATTCAGGTGATGTCTTTAGCAATTTTGATTATGATGCTAATGGTGATTTATTGTATTATTCAGAAAATGGTAATACTATAACATTAAGAGTTTGGGATGGAGAGCCACAAAATTCTAGTAATATATCTTATCAAACAAAAGATTTTGACTTTGGTACTCCAAGTAAAAGAAAAAAAATATATGGCTTTCATATAACTTATAAATCCTCTTCAAGTACAACACAAAATAATGTTTTAAGATATGCATTGAATGGTTCTACTTCATTTGTAGATTCAGATTTAAGTAGTAATACTTTAAATCAGGCAACAGATTTTGAAATAGCTAAAATACCTTTAAATGACCCAGTAGAATGTCAAAGCATTGCTTTACAAATAACTGTTGATTCAGCAACTAAATTAGAAATAAATGATATAAGTATCGAATATAGACCAACATACAAAAGGTTGGTTAATACATAATGGCAGAGTTTAAATACAATAAAGTTAATTCAGTTGGTGTAAACCATGGCACTAAAGTTTATGGAAGAAAGAGTGCTCCTGATGTTGGTGTAACAGACCAAAAAGAAGGAATAGATATAAGTTATCACAATGAAAAAGTTGGTTTTAAAAACTCTACATTTGGATATGGTGCAACAAACTCTATTAATATTCAATCAGGAGATAAAGAATTAAGAATAGAAGATGCAGATTTAGGTGTAGGAGATAATAAAAAATCAGTTATAGTAAGAAAGATTTTAGCAGAATCAGGAACTATTGGTGGTTGGACTTTAAGTGATGGTGCATTAACAGGAGATGGGACAGGTGATATTAATATTGTTTCAACAGACCCTGGCTCAACAAGACATGGTGTTGTTTGGTTTGAAACAGGTGATAGCACAGAAGGTGATTGGTGGACAGTTTTTCACGATACAAGTGGAAATAGTAATCGTTTTGCATTTAATTTTAATGGAACTAATAAGGCTTATATATCTACAAGTGGTGATATACAATCAACAGGAGCAATAGAAATAGGAGCAGCAACCTCTAAACTAACAAGAGATGGTGGTCATGTAGAGGTAACATTAGCAGATACTAATGGTCATTCTTTATTTCCTAATGTTCATGCAACAAGCAATACAGTTGGTTATGACTTAGGCAAAAGCACCAAGAAGTGGAGAAAAATATTTGTAGTTGAAAGCAATACAGGTGATTTAGTTATGGATAATCAAAATGATGCTAGGTGGGTATTACGAGAAAAATCAGACTGTATCTTAGCAAGAAACTGCAAAACAGAAAAAACATTTAAATTAAATATGACAGAAACTTCAGAGTATTCTGATGAAGTATGGCAAGATAATGGTTAATAGATTGGTTTTGATTAGGAGAAAAAAGTTTTAAATTTAATAGGATAATTTTATGGCAATAGAGCAAAAAATCAACTACGCACCCTTCGTAACTCCTGGAATGAAAGCCCTTACAACTGGTCAAAGAGCACAAGCTCAGTTTGGCACACTTGCAGATATGGCAGGATTACGAATTGCTAAAGATGTAGCAATCGAAGAGAGAGCACAAGAACGAGAAAGATTAAGGTTAGCTGCAGTACAAAGAGAAATGTTAAAAGGGGCAAGAGACAAAGCTCAAAGAAGAAGCACTATTGGAGATATTACAGGTTTAGTTGGCTCAGCAGGTGGTGCTTACCTTGGTTTCTTAACAGGAGGTCCTGCTGGGATGGCACAAGGAGCTGCTGCAGGAGGTGGTATTGGTCGTTCTATTGGTACTTTGTTTGCAAAAGAAGGTGGCTCTGTTCCTGATTATGCACCAGCCCCAACAGGAAAATTTTTAAGAAGTGGTTATGAGCAAGTAGTAAGAGAGCAAGAGTATTTAACAGATTTAGAAAAAGCATTTCAAAAAGCAGAAAAACCAACAGCAGGCACTTTAATAGCATCGGCTGCAAAGGGTTTTGAAACTGGCATGAATGTAGGTGAATTTTTAGAAGGAGATTTTGCTCAAGGAATTTTTAAAAAAGGAAAAGAAAAGCTAGATGCTTTTAAATTGTCTAGAGAATTAGCAAAAAGTAGAAAAAATCCTATGGAAATGTATTATAAAGAAAGAAAAGGGGGAACTAAACCAATACAAACTACAGGCTTTATGAAAGAAGGACAATTGTTTGAAAAAGAATATATAGCAGATGAGGGTGCAAGGGGAAAAAGCAATGTAGACATAGCAGGTTTTATTGAAGATGCGATTTCAAAAAATAAATCAAAGCAAGCAAAAAAAAGAACAGATAAGTTACCACAAAATACAGAACAAGCAGTTGTTAAATATTTAGCTGGTCAAAAAAACCCTAATGAATTTTTAAGTAATGCTATGCAATCAGGGTCTAATGTCTTACAAAATATTATAGAATCAAGCAGACAACCAAGAAGACAAATTGCTAGTGGTGCTTCTACTTTAAAAGATTTTTTATATGTATCTCCTCAAGAATTAGGTTTGTCAAGATCTGTTTTAGAGACTTATCCTAATTTATTTATGGATATAATTGCACCTAATCGTAATCGAAATGAAAGAATGATAGAAAGAAGTCAAACAGCAGGTTTTAGATAATTATGGCAGGAATGACAACACCAACACTTTTACAAATGGCTCAAGGCTACCAAATAGGTGGCTTTGTAACAAACCCTATGGGTACAACTGATTATTCTCAATATTTTCAAGATATGAATCAACAACAAGTAGAGCAATCATTAAATATTCAACCAGAACAAATGACTACACCCCCCACACCTCCACCACCAAGCCCAGATGGAGGTGGTACAGCAGCAACAGGAACAGATTACTCAGATCCTGCAGCTATTGCAAAATCATTAGGTTTTGACCCTTCACAATATAGTGAGTATTTTACAGGAATTACACCTGAGATGCAAGCAGCTACACAAGAAGGAACATATGACCCATTTTATGCAGAACAAATAGAACAAATAAGAGGTGGTATACAAGGTAGAACACAAGGATTACAACAAAATTTATTACAAAGTGCTATGCAAGCACAACAAGCAGGAGCTGCTAGTGGCTTTGCAGGAGGAGCAGCAGGTGGTGCAAGAACACAACAATTAATGAGACAGTCTGCTGAACAACAACAAGCAGGTATAGGTAGACAATATGAAGCTCAAAAGATGGGTGTACAAGAGCAAATTGCAAGTAGAATTGGTTCAGCTCAAGATGCAATAGAGAGAGCAAAGCAACAAAACATAGCAACTGCTAGTCGTTTAATTGGAAGTGGTGCAGAATTTTATGCTCCACCCCCACCAACAACACCTGAAGATATTATTCAAAGCTATGACACTCCTGAACAAAGATATGGAAATATGCAAACATCAGATAGTTTGTTAGCATTTCAACAAAGAAATAATTCATTACCTAGAGGTCCTGGTTTAGACAGACCAATAGGTGCATTTGACCCAAGAACAATAAGAGGATACTAATGGCATTACCTAAAGGAATATCTTATATAGACCTTGAAAATTTTAGACAACCAACTGGTTTTGAAGGATTAAATAAATTAGTAAAAACGATTGCAGATTATCAAAGACAAGAAGAAGCAATAGAAAGAGCAGACGAACAACAAGCCTATGAAAGAGAACAAGTTGAGATAGCTAGACAAAGGGAAGATGACCAACAAGCATATATAAGAGCAGAAAATGAAAAAAACAGACAAATTGAAAATGAAAATCTTTTGCTTGAAAGAAAAAACTTTGTATTAAATCAAATTGATAGAGATTATGAAAATGATTTAATGGGTAAAGGGTTGGCTCTACAAGCACTAAAAAAAACAAATCCTGATTTTGAAGGTGATTTGTCATTAGATGTTCGAGCAGATCAATTAATGAGTCAATCAGAAACAATAGCTGATGTAAATGAATCATTTACAAAATTATATTTAAATCCTGATGCAACATCATATGACTATCAAGACACATTTAATAAAGTAGATTTAAGTTCTTTACCACCAACACTTCAACAAAATATTGGTCAACAATATATTCAAAATTTAAAAGTACAACAAGAAAAAGAACAAAAATTAATTAGTGAAAATCCAATGCTTTTAGGTTTGTCTGGTAGATTAAAAACTTTGGCAACTGCTGGTAAATTTGGAAAAGAGTTTCAAGATATATCAAATCAATATAAGGCTTTATATAACCAATTAAAAACACCCTCTCCTGTAGCAAAAGATCTAATATCAATAGATAATTTATCTGAAGCAGAAAGAAGGTATCTATTTTCTTTAGATGATAAAGGAGAAATAGATTTAGAAGACTTTACTCTTGGTGAAACATATCCAAGTAAAGAAGCATTAGGACAAGCCCTTGGTATAGATTTTGACGATATGATATCTATGTCAGAAGATTTAAAACCTGGAGATGCTGGTTTTTTTACACAACAATCAGAAATAGAAAAACAACAAGAATTAACAGAAATAGAAACTCAAAGAAATCTTCTAAGAAAAGTAAATGAAGAAATACAACTTTTAAAATCTGATAGAAAAACATCAGGAAGAACTCGTGATGAAGTTGCAGAATTAGACAAAAAAATAAAAAAGTTTGAAAATCAGAAAAAGCAGATACAGAGTAGAATTTTTGTACTAAGATAAGAGATATAAGTGGCACAGTATGATTTTAATTTATCTTTTCTTGATGACAAATCCCAACCTGAATCACTAGGGGAAAAGTTCACCAAAGCTCTTCCTGGTCAATATGTATGGAGCTTGTTTCCTGAAGATAAAATTCCCAATGTATTAAAACAAGCATATAATCATAGCATAGAAGGTCTTGCTCACAAGGCTTTAACAGGTAGAAATTTTTATGATTTAGGTGGATATACTCCTGGTATATTAGCTGATATAGGTTCTACAGTTCTATCATTTATAGCAAGTCCAACAGATTTTTTAACTTTAGGATTAGGTGGGGCTGCCGCAAGGGCTGTTGCCAAACCATTATTATCAAAGACAACAAATGCTTTAATAAAAGGTGGTATGCCAAAGGCTAGAGCTGTAAGAAATGCTGAGTTAGGTTTTGAACAAGCTCTTTCAGCAGCATTGCCAAACGCATTAAAAAATGAACTTAAAACAGGTTCAGTTTCAGCACAAGTTTTAAAAGAAGTAGATCGTATTGGTACTGTTGGCAGTTTAGGGTCTATTGGTTTTTATTCTGGATTACAAAGTGCATTGGTACAACAAGCAGATGAAGGCAAAATAAGTGCAGTAAAAACTTTAACTGATGCTTCAAAAGCAGGGTTGACATTATATGGTGGTATGGTGGGTGGTAAAGCTTTAGCAACTGCTATGGAAAAAGGTAAGTTTGGAAAACCCATACAAGATTTACTTAAAGAAGATACTTTTCAATCAAAACTCACTAGACTATCTGCAACAAAAGGAATAGAAGTTGCAAGTTTTGGAACAGCTCCTGCTGTTTTTGAAACAATAGAAGGCAACCCAAGATTTCCACATCCTGCTGAATATGCCCAAGCAATGGGTGTTGTTGGTGGTTTGTTGGTTCAAAGAAAAGCTGTTCAGTTATTAAGAGGTCAACCTAAGAAAGATAGACTTACCAAGTTAGAAAAAGAAGAAGCAAAAGCAATAAAAGAAGGAAGAGAAGGACCTTTAACATTTGAAGCAAGAAAGATAGCAGAAGCAGAACAACCAACTGTTAAAAAAAGATTGCTTAGAGAAGAAATAAGATATAATGAATTTGAAACAGTTAGAACAAGAGAAAATTGGAGAGAAAAAAATTTAGACGATACAATAACGCTAGAAATTTTACAAGTAGGTAAAGGTCCAAAAGGTAAACAAAGACAAGCTGACATAGATAAATTTAAATCAGACCCTAGTAATCGTGGTATTCGTGGTCTTTCATATACTGTTCAAATGAAAGTGCAAGACTTTTTAAAAACTTATAGAAAAAGCTCAGACGATCCTGGTTCTTTAAAACTTAAAAGAGATGCTACTAATAAAATAAGATCAACAGAAAAAATTAATACACAAAAAGCTGATGAACTAAGAAAGCAACAAAAGGTAAGTGATGAAGAGTTTATAGCAAAAAAGAAAAAACTAAAAGAAGAAAACCCAGACTATACAAGAGATGAAATAGCAAGAAATTTAAGAAGACATTATGAAGCACCTAAAGATATTGAAAACCTAACTAAATCTTTAAAGGCTGACCCAAGGTTTAAACAAGATATTGCAAATTTAGAATACGGAACAACATTAAGAAACATGATGGGTAAAAAACTATATGATAGATTCATTGATTTTGCAGCACCTGCTAAAGGAACATTAGACTCAGCAGTAAAAAGAAGAGCTTTTGATATATTAGAAAATTATCAATCAGGAGTAAGGATTAAAGTAAATAGTTATTTAAATCCTGGTGTAGGAATATTAGCCAAGTCAGGGTATTATAAAATAGAAGATTTAAAAGGTAAAAAAGCAGCAGACAAAGAAAAAGACTTATTAAGAAGGGTGTTAGAAAGTAATTTAGATGAGTCAAAAATTAAAGTTGGTAAGCCTTTTCAATTAGATGGAAAAACATTTAAGTTTGAAGTTATAAACCCAGCTAAAGTTAGAATTGCTTTTAATAAAGCATATAATGATGCAAGAAGAGCTGGAATAGAAATTGAAAAGTTTGAGAAAAATTATGCACCTAGATATTATAAACCTGAAGTAATAAAAAAAATAAGAGGTGAATTAGATACAATAGTAAGACAATTACAAAATCAAGGACATGAAATAACAGAATTTTTTGCAGGCAAACAAACTTCTTCTAAACATAGAAAAGAATTTAATAATTATTTAAAAGCATATTTGAACAAACAAGGTGTTTCAAAAGAGTTTAGAACACAAATGTATCGATATGCTGAACAGTTTAGAAAAGAATCAAAAACTAAAGGTAAAAAATTAGATATTTCTTCTCAAGATTTTGTTCAAGCTATAACAAAATTAAGAGAGCAAGTTAGTTGGACAATCTTTGATAGAAATAACAATTATTCTTTAACAAAGAAAAGACAATTAGATGTTCCAAAAGAGTATAGAGAAACAAACCCAGATGCAATATTTGGAAGATACTTCAATCAAGTTGCAAAATCAATAGCACATTTTGAAAATTTAGGAAAAGATGGTTCTAATTTAAAAGGCATTGGTGATGCATTAAATGTATTAGCTAACAGCCCTAGAAGTAAAGTAACAGCTAAAGATTTTAATAACTTTGAACAAATAGTAAAGATGACAACAGGTGCAATTGAGTTTGATCCTAAATTTAATTGGGGTCAAGGCACTAAAAGTTTTTTACAAGATGTAACAAGTTTTCAGGTTGGTACAAAAATAGGTTTAGGTTTTGCAGTCATACCAAATTTATCTCAAGTAAGTATATCAGTAGCTTTAAAAACAGGGTATGGTCCAATACTTAATGGTGTTTATAAATATAAAACAAATAAAGAATATAAAAAATTTGTTGATAGTGTATCTTATAACTATAGAGATATATTAGAAGCAGCCCTTGGTGCAAATGTTGAAAAGGGTGGACTCATGGGAAAATTTGCAAACCAAACAACAGATAGATTATTTGGTCTTGTTCCAGGAAGGCTAGGAAAAGCATTATCTTTTAATAGAATTAATGAAATAAACTTTAAGATGTCATCAGTTGCAAGCTATGAATATTTACTGAAGCAACAAAACATTGCTCTTGGAAAAGGCATACTTGGTAAAAATCCATCGTTAAGAACAAAAGCAGTAAGAGAATTAAATAGAGCAGGCTTTAAAGACATTAGAACAAATTTAGATTTAAAAACTACTAATCAAAATACATACAGAAAGATGCAAGATTTTGCATTTAAATTTTCTAGAGATTATCAGTTGCAAAAAAATGTTTTGGCAGATCCTAAATTTGCAAATGACCCTAGATTTAGACCTTTTTATTTATTTAAAAGATTTGGATATAGGCAAGCAGAACTTTTTACTAGAGTTTTGAGTGAGGAAAGAAATAATCCTGCATTGTATTTAAGATTAGCAGCATCAGGTGCTTTTGGTATAGGATTGATTATGCCTGCTAAAGAATTATTAAGTAGGTTTTTAGCAGGAGAAGAAATATATAATCCTGATTACAATTTGACTAACACTTTTGAATATTTAAAAGATGGTTCTTTTGTAGAAGGGGTTAGTCAGTATGGATTAGGCGATGTTTTAAAAGGGATGGCTCAAGTTGGTGCAGTAGGAACTATATCTGATATGTTAGCTTCAGAAAGTAAATTAGAAGCAGTTGAGTTTGCATTAAAACCTGTAATTTTTGCTGATTTAGATAAAGGATATCAAGCAGTACAAAGGTTTTTTGCAGATGTTGATGGTTATGGCATTGGAGGTGCAACAAGAAGAACACCAAAAAACTTAGCACCTATTTTTGGAACAGCAGTTAGAAGATTAGCACAAAACTTACAAACAGAAAAACAAGAAGAAGATTATATTAAGTATAGAAAAGGATTGGTAAGAAGTCAAATTTTAGATGCATTAGCAGTTGGAAATGACAAAACATCTACAAGATTATTAAATGAATGGAATAGAGTTTATGGGTATCGAAATCCTATTATGTATGATGATGTTGATTATGATGATGTTGCAGAAAGAATTATTACTAAAGCAGAAAAAAGAATGAGACCTTAACGCACATTTGCCATTTGAAGTTCCAATAATTTTTGTTTTAATTTTTTCGTATGAGTGGACCTTTCAGAGTTTGTCATATCTTTCCAACACTTTGGTAGTGTCTCTACTCTAGTGTCAAAACCTGAAGCCATACCACAGAATATAGTTTTCGTTAGATCATTTTTATTTGTTTTGGGATTATAACAACTTTTTGTAGCAACTGCACACTTTTTATTAATTTTCGGACAAAAATCAAACATTGAAGAAAAAAAGTATGTCTAGAATCGATGATATAGAACTTTTATAACTTTTAAGATATAAAGGTAGGCTATATAAATAGGTATCTATATAGCCTATCCTACGCATTAAAAAGGGAGTTCAACCTCATCATTAGCTTTTTTAGGTGCTGAAGGTGTAGCAGCCACTCCATTTGCCACATATGGCTCACTTAAAGTAATGTTTATCATTTCATTACCATTTTTGTCTGTGTTTCTCCATCCTGCAGCATCATATGTTTCACCATTGATAACTACTGACTTGTTTGTAAAGTCAGGTTTAGTATCTTTGTCTTTGTAGTTGTTGTGAAACAATGCTATTTTTATCTTATCCATTTTATTCTCCTAGTTTAAGTCTTTGCAGGTAATGCTTGGAGAAGGCGATAACAATAAAAAAACTCCAAGGGGGATTCATTACCTGCTAGTGTTAATAAGAAACAGGGCTTTTTCATGCATGGTTTCTAATGTAACACATTAAAAATTTAATTTTTTAGAAAGGTTGTGTAGGAATAAAAAAAGTTCAGCAGGTATTGACACCATTAATGGTCCATGATCTGCTCTAAAGAAAACACCTTGTTCTTCTTTCTCAGGCATAACCCAAGCAGGTACACTCTTTCTTCTTTTACATCCATAAAAGTTTTCTTCTATTTCTACATCACCTTGTTCGTGTTGTGCACCACCTCTATCTCTGTTGTGTGCAATTAAATCATATTCTTTAGCTAGATTTACTACTTGTCTTTGTAGTTCTGCTCCTCTTTGACGATTCCTTCTTCCCATCTGTACTCTCTTTGGGTCTTTTGCTTTCATTTTTTAATACCTCTAATTGTTCTTTAACATATTTTTCAAGTTTCTCTACATCATCATTCATCTGTATATACATACCTAATGTATTTTTAATTTCTACAAATAGTTTTTCTAAGTATCTTACATAATTATATGTATCTACAGAAAACTTTCCTAATTCTTTTATTGTAGGTTTTCTTTTATTTTTGACCATACATTTTGTGTCCTTTTAAATAGTTCCAATCAATAATATAATATCTAAATCCATTGTCATGGTATTGACCTGTTGCAAAATTGTTTTTAAGTTTTATATCTCTGTACAATTCTTCAAATGGTATCAATACTGCAACTTGCGTATCAAAGTCATATGCATAAATTGTTAAAGGCAATACTTGAACCCACCATTCATAAGTTTCTAAGTCATTCATTTTAAGTTTAAACTCTCCATTGAATCCTTTAACTTCTATAAACTTTGCTTCTTTACCTATGGCAATATAATCAGGCATAGATCTTAATTTGGGTGGTATCTTTGCAAATAAATCTTTTGGGAATGCTTTGTTCTTTTCATCAAATCCCATTCTCTGATAATAGATGTTACTCATTTTAAAAAATTCTTCTGCTTTTACTTCGGCAGCATTAGCATTCTTATCGTTTCTTTCTTGATATCCTTTTAATGCATCTTTTAATTCTTTCATTATTTGTTCTCCTTTTCTTCAATTAAAAGGTCTAGGTATTTTCTTGCTTTATATAAATCTTCTAAACCATTTTTATATTTATATCTTACAATATATTTAATAATATTACCTTCGCAAAAATCCATACACCAACTTAAAATAAACTTTGTTACTTCTATACCCTTTGTATAATATGCAGGGTTTATTACATCAAGAGGTTTTGTATTATTCACACTTTTCACAAAACATTTCTCTTTCTTGTAACTCATTTTCTATTTTCACTTGTGGTAAGTTTGGTTGTTGCTTGTCAAGATTTTTGTTTATTTGATAATCTCTAGCACCTTCTAAAATTCTTTCAAAATCTTTTATTAAAATATCAAGATCAGCAAGTTCATTGTTCTTGTCATCTTTAGTAATTTTTAAAGATGCTAATGTTTTATTAAGCTCAGCATAGCTGAGCTTAATAGTTATAATACATTCATTTAAATTGTTATTCATTAGGCAAATCCTCACCTGCGTAGATGTATAAACCTGCTCCAAATAAAGCTAAGTTCTTTGTTAAACATCTCATAGTAGAAGTGTTTATTTGAAATGAGTTAACTTCCATCAAAGACCTATTCCTGTTATCTAAAACAGGGTGGGTAAAATATTGCTTTACACCATCTATTTCAACCCAAGTCTTTACATAAAAACCTGATGGGGTTTCCATATACGGTCTTTTTTCTGTGATTACAACACTCTCTTTCTTGTAACTCTTTTCATACTCTTCAACACCCCAAGTCATACTAGGATATTTTTTCTTGACAACTGAAACTATATTAGCCCAACTAACATAATTAAAGTTACCTTTCTTCTCTACATATTCATTTACATTTACAGCAGACAAAGTCTCAAATACATTATCTACTTTCTTTTTACTTTCAGCCATGTTATCTCCTTTTTTTTATGGTTTGAATGGGACCTTGCAACAAGGACTTTCTTTTTGTGTTTCATAGTCGTATCTAAAATAGTAATCTCTATCACACTTAGAACAATGTGCTAGTATCTTGCCATTAACAACTCTGAATTCTTTTTTTTCTTCATCTATATTCACATCAACTTCCCCATTGAGACTAGGATATTCAGACTTTGCTCTTCTGTGTCCTATCTTTTGATGCTTATTAAAATTTATAAATTGAATTACTATGTTCTCTTTCCATTCAATCATTCCTGCTTTTTGTAGTGCGTTTAAGTTTGATCTCATCTTATTTACTTCAAAATCTTTGTATGCAGGTAGCATTTGTAAATGCAATTCTTCTAAGTTTCCATTGACTCTACCATAATCATCTGTGAATGGTAGCAATCTCATAAACAACCATTGTTGTGATATGGTTAATTTATTAAACTTAATATCTATTGCTATCTGTCTACTTAAAATTCTTCCTCTTGCCATCTGTGTATCCCTCTCCACAATGTTCAAAATAATTACAATAATTACATTCCCATTTTGCTCTTGGTGCAACACCTAATTTTATTTCAGGTTCGTAATTTACTTGTTGCTTTACATTAAACCAATAACTTTGTGCTTGGTCCATATAACTTTTGTCTACTTGTATCTCGTGCATCTCAGATGTATCCTTATTATAATATAATAAAGCCATCTTTGATAGTTCTTTGCCACTTTTTTGTTCATACCAATACCCATATGTGGCTAGTTGTAAATAATAATTTATTGGTTCGTTAAATCTATTTAGTTCTCCACTAATACTTTTAAATTTTTTGTGATTGCAAGTTTTAATGTCATATAATTCATTGTCTGAAACTACTAACAAATCTAAGAAACCTCTGACATTCCAATCATCTATTTGTATTTCTTTTTCTATGTAAACCTCATCATTAGAATCTTTAGAGTGTAGTAATACTGCTCCTTGTATATCATCGTGTACTAAATTACCTAATCTAAATAAACGCATAGTATCTTTAGGAAAAGATGGTTCTGGAACTTTTTCTATGTGTCGATAGTATTGTTTTCTTATACAAGTACCTGCTGAACTTGCGTGGAACCAATGTTCCTTTCCTTTGTACCTATCATCAGTATTCTTATCGTTTAAAGAACTGATATATTTGTCATAGATTTCTACTATATTCACTTTTTCTTTGTAGTTTTTTTAGGTTTTTTTATACTTGCTTCTTCGTATGCCTTATCAGTTAAAAGTTTTTTTAAATGATTTCCTTGTGCTTCAGTTATTTTATATAACTCAAATACTTTATCCCAAATATCATCTATGTCTTTATCACATTCATCTAATCTTTTTTCAACTCTATTAACAAAACTCATAATATCTCCTAGTTTGCGAGGTAGGGGTTAAATGTAATGGGTGTATAATTAATAAGGACTTTACCTTTCTTACCACTCTTTGCAAAAAAGTTCACACCCATTAAAAAAAAAGAGAGAGTTGTTGAGGTTTAGGTTAATATAGGAATAAATAACATCTATTGCAGATGTTAAGGGCAACTCTCTCTTTAAATCTTTTATCATTCCTATAACCATACACATAACTTAATACTTGTTTTCTTTCTCACCTAATATTATTTGGGTAGATAAAATATCTCTCGCAGGACATTAACATAAAATTAAATAGCATTTATTTATTTAGTTAATTAAATAGATCATCTACCCAATGTTTTTACTTGTAAAGGTATTTACCTACAAATACCCACCAACCATTTCCGTGTTCTTTTTTCATCTGTTTAATATCTTGTTGTGATTTTTTATCAAACGGATAGTCTTTGGGTACTTTCCAATCTCTTCCATAATAGGTAGCACATTTGTACTTATCTTGAGGTCTCATTTAATTAATTCCTTTCAAAGAAGTTTTAAAGCTTTTAGCAGTATCTATATGGTTTATTTGGTTTACACTTTTAGTTATATCTGTTCTTTTTGTAAAGGGTATATAAAGAATTTTTTCTATTGGATCATTCAAACAAACCAAAGCGAATATATTAATATCATCTTTTTCATATGAACCCACTACTTTGTTTATTGTTTTATTTGTTTGCCATCTATATAGTTTTTTTGTATATGTTTTATTCTGTTGTTTTCTGTAGTCAGGTTTTGTTAATATTGTTTCAGTTGTTTTGACTTGTACTTTATAAAACTTTTCATCGTATTGAAATACTAAATCATAACTACATCCATTCCAACTTGACATTACATTTGTTGCACCTTGTTTATATAAATCATACCGAACAAATGCTTCTCCTTTTTCCCCTAATAGTGCATTGTTATTCATTTTATTTCCTCTCTTCGTACTTGTGTCTGTTAAGTTCTTCTTGTGAAGACTCTGCCCAATTTTTATAATTGCTTATCTCTTGGTTCTTTTTTTCTAATATTGCAAATGAAACAATTGTTTGTACCATCCACAATAAAAATGCTATGATTACATATGTACTCATTGTTAATACTCCTTATTTAATATATTTAATTTAAAGTTTCTAAATTGATTTCCCCAATTATCATTTTCTGAATTGTCATACCTTGGAGAAACATTATCTTGTAAACAATCATCACACATTTCTTTATTGTTCTCATTGTTTTTACCATCTAATAGAACATTACATTCTTCACATTGATTCATTGTTATTTCCTTTTTTCTAGTTCATTTAAAGTGTTATATAAAGTATCTTGAGCATTTGCATTTTCTACATCTTTTGTTTGTATTGCTTTTGATTTTATAGGTGAATATGGGTAAAATATAACTTTATCCAATGGTATACACGCTAGTGCAAAAATATCTACTTGTTCACTATTGTACATTGTATTGCTTGAAACCCATTCCTCACTTTGTAATTGTTTTTTTGGAGTGTGGTTTGTTAACTTCCATCTATAATATAATCTAGAACGATGTCTCCATACAATATTTGTGCTTTTTACTTGCACTCTATACAATTTATTATTCCAATCAATAATCAAATCATATTTACAAGATTCTTGTGCTTCGTGAACCAAAGGAACACCATACTTTATCATCATTGCTCTTGCTAGTGCTTCACCACATTGCCCCGTTCTTATTTTGTGATGCATTACATCATTTTTATTTAAGGAAAGCCAACTATCACCATTTTTATTAACCATTACTTCACCTCGTTTTCTTTATGGAATATAAATCTAAAATGTATTTCTACTATGTGATTTTTTTCTACTACTTTTAATCTGTTATATACATTTGGACTTTTAGATAACCAATTGAGAAATCTTGTGTAATCTTCTGCAATTGATGCAATCCATTTGTCATCTTCTTGTTTCTTTTTTTTCTGATCTATTATCTTTTTTATGTTTCCAATCAGATTCCATCTGTCTATTTTCATCCCATCTCCTTTTTATATAATTGTGTTACCACCCATTCAACTACATTTGTAGTTACTGCATTCCCCATACATTTATATCTTTGGGTGTCGGACAACCCTTTTGTCCAATTATCAGGGAAACCTTGCAATCTTTCACATTCGATTGGTGTCAATCTTCTGATTTGAGTTTTGTTATGCATTACTCCATGAACATCATTTTGAGTTAAAGTAAACATTGGTTCTTCGTTATCTTTAAACCTTCTACCATTTTGACTTTTGTTTTTTCTAGATGGAGTTATTGTTGCTTGAACTATTGTATATTGTTGGTTACCTGTGTCTAATGTTTGTGCTATTTGTTTACCAACTCTACCTCTACGAGTTTTTGATTTTAGGTTTTGCAAGTTTACAGAATCTCCTAAATCTGCCCATTCATATCCTTGCTTTGTAGCTTGTGGTATTTTATACAAACCTGTTTTACCACCTTGTCCACCACCTAATGCTTTTATGGATACACTAGCACCATTTGTAGAATAAACTCTTTGTCCTTGTCCTAGATTTTTAGTGAGTTCTTTTGGCTCTAATATATATTGTT
>VTLG01003494.1_pt1 | contig 40030 bp, 53 predicted proteins | sample 4694571 | NCBI WGS metagenome assembly VTLG01 (sample SAMN12604809, study PRJNA352737) | marine metagenome | biome: ENVO:00000447; feature: ENVO:00000209|ENVO:00000569|ENVO:01000036; material: ENVO:00002151; isolation source: viral sequences binned using virsorter ... | reverse complement strand
ATTTCGACCCCCATTTCTGCACCGTCATACATACCAGCAAAAGTGGATGGGAATGCCTCGCGCAATGCTGATACTAAAGCGACTTTGCGAATCATGGTTCCTTTCATCTTCACCCACGGCCCGCGTTGAGTATCAAACTCCTCTAGTTTCACCGTAATATCAACGGGGATTTTTAAGTCGTTCCGGTGAACTGTCGCCCACCCGCCCACAATCGTTTCACCGTCTAGAGATAAAGACCCCTTGCGTTCGGTAATTTCGCCGTCGCCTTGTCTGACGATTACGCCCGCAATCATGCCAGCAAATTGGGGATGTTGTTCTGCGCGTTTTGTGAATGATTCTTTGCCGACAACAATCGTGGCAGGGGAATTATTATATTTGATTAAATAGGCATCTCTGGTAAAAGGATTTAGTCCTTGATACCTGCAAATCTCCAAGAACATTTTGGCTTCCTGATCCGTCGCAGTTGGGCAAAGTGTTTGTTTAATTTCTTGGATCGAAAGTTCAACATCTGCGCCTGTTACTGAGTCCGTCCACTTCGTTAAATTGGTAGTCATTTTTATCCTCTACTAAAATAAATTTATCGCCGAAATCGTGCTTGTTATTTTACCTCCTTCGCCCATGTTATCTGGTCAACGTTGCGTTTGGCTTCCTGTATCGCAATAAAAGCATGTTGGGCAGTTTCGACGTTCGCAACTTGCTTGGCTTCAAACCCAGATGGCCCGCTTTTTACGATCCAACACTCCGACACCGCTTCGCCTGTTAATTCTTCGTATGCCATCGCATATGCGGCAATCTGCATTGCGTGATTTGGGTAGATTTCTCGACCCGATTTCCAATCAATAACAATGACCCTATTTCCACAGCGGGCAACGCAATCGATTTGACCGCCGTAAAGCAAGGTTGGGTGTACTACTTCGACCTCTACTTCCTCGACAACATACGGCCCATCTGCACCGCCTCGATTAAGCCACTCTAAAATACCATCAACTGCGGTGGCGTAGCGTTGCGAAACTTCGGGGTGATGATATTTATCATCCTTGCAGTCGCACCCGTCTGCATGCGCTTTTAAAAGCGATTCTAAGGTGGCATGAACGCCTGACCCAAAGTCCCTTGCTATTGCACCGGGGGTTGGTATCGATTCGACTTCTTGGCGATATCTTAGAAAATCATGGACAGGTGCTTCTGGTTCATCTTCTGAGTCTAGAGACTGCGGTGCGGGTTCGTTACCATCTAAGAAATCGGACATCCAACTATCAGTTTCCAGACCAGTTTTTGTTTTGTCTGTATATTTTCCAAATACTGCATCAAGGGCGGCATTGTAGCCACCCGGATAAAGCCCACCCCCACCATACTGACCACTAAAGTGAGTCACCGAAGGCAGACCGTCGCAAGGCTTATTATTTTTACATTTTGAACAACGCCCGCAGAAAAAATCTTTGTTGAGTTTGCCGCCTGTTTTGACCCTGTATAGATGCTGGGTATTTAAGCCCCTAACTTTCGTTACCTGCTCGATTTTTAAGCCCTTGAACTTGGGTAGTAGTTTCATCCGTGCCTCCTCGATTTTCAAAATGATTTAGACAGTTTATGCGACCAATTACGACTGCGCCCGTTAGGGTCAGATGGGGGCAAGAATATTCGTCCTTGACCCCATCATAACGCCATCGTCCTTCACAACTGGGCGACCCCGACATTTCGCGGTGTAAATGGTCTAACGCACATTGTATTTGACGATCAATTAATGCCATTCGTTACACTTTATGCCGCCATAGTTTGTGGCCTGCGGATGCGACGTTTGCGTGGCAGGTATGTTCCCTCAAATGCTGATGACCCGTAAGCGGAATACTTCTGCAACAAGGTAAAGGCAGTATCGCGATGGCTTTGCCCCCTGCCAAACCAAGAGTTATAAAGCCGTTTATCTTGGGCTTGCAGGTCGTCTTGTCTGATGCCGCCTTCAACGGTAACGCGCTTGAAATTATCCAAAAACTCAGTGGTGGCATTTAGTGCCGCATAAGCAGTACCGCGAACCCCCGGTATATCTTGCCCCCTGCCAGTTTCAAACAGATCGCATAAACGATCCATATTCTCGACCGTGTAGGCATGCAATTTATCTTCGGCAGTTTCTGGGTTCGCGTTTAGGAATGACAGGGAATAGGTCTTCATGTCGTCGGTGGACATGGGGGTCTGAACGAGTCTTTCTAGCCCTGCCATCATTGTCTGGTAATACGCATCATTTAGGCTTAACGCTTCGCGGGCTTCTACCGCCCTTGCCTGCGTTCGTCCGGTGTGCCTGATCTTGATCCGATGCGTGGCGCGTGAAAGGGCAAAACGTAAGGTATTCATACAGACAACCCTAATCGGAGTAATGCTCATTTCCAGCGACTTTGTGCGGTCGTGGGAAGTAGATAACAGGATGTATTTATCAATGGGATCATTCTTAACAACTTCCAGCGTATCGGGTAATTTAGCCAAGATAAAAACCACCCTGCCTTCACGAAGCGCGCCCGCCGTGTGATAGACCGCTTGCCCCTGCCCGATTACGTCCTCAAAAAGGTCGAAACTTTCAGCGTTTTGGACGATTTGATACTCACCCGAAACAAGGGCAAAAGTTACGTCCGTATCCTTGCGGACTATTGCGTATTTATCGGGCACTGATTTATAGACGTTCCAGCCCTCTTGTCTGACCAGTGGTTGCAGTTCAACTTCCCAATCAAGGTGGGCCGCGATTATTGCCTCCTTTGCAGTTGCGGGTTCTTGTAATCTTGTTCCCTGTCGATGCCAAGGTTCGGGGCCAACGTAAAACATTTCCGCCTCCCCATCTTCTGCCCTTATAGATAGTTCATGTGGTGCCATAGTAGCCTCCTCTAATTTTTTCAACCAAGCCTTTAAAGACTTGGGCCAACGGCCCAGTGTTTACTGAGTCGCTGAACCAAATTTTTAAGCGTTTTGGACATCCGCATAATTAGTACCAGCGTCGGTATCTTCATCCACTATGTGGGTCGGTAATTGTTCGTATTCTTCAAGCGACATATCCAAAAAGCAACTGTCGCCTTTCTCATTCAAAATAATTTCCGCACGAATTTCCACATCATTATGAAAGGACGACGACACCTTGTTTTGTTCATTATGTACGAAGGCCAGTTTGACGGGATAATGCTTTTCTACGTCGATGGGAAGTATGTCCATATACAGGGTGCGATTGCGTCCCGCATTAACCGCACTTTCGTTGATGTTGGACAGCATTTCAAAGGTCAGGTATTTGACCTCAATGGCAGGGTTTAGATCAAAGGTTTTGCGGGGTTGGTTCTCCCATGACATGCTCATTATCGGGCCTCCTCAATAATATCTTCCAAATCTGACAATTTAAAATAGCGGTCGTTATGAAACACTATGTTGGCGATATACTTCTCCGCTTCGGGCAATCTTTGCTCAAAGTCAGCCACATTTTCCGGGTCGCTGTAGAAGGCAAATAAATGCTTTCTAACAATTTCGCGGACTTCTTCTTCGTCCATACGATCCATTACATGTTCTACCACTTTGTATACATCGGCATTGTTAGGCAACGGCATGTTTCACTCCTTGATTATTGTTAAAAATTTAACGCGTTCTAATTCGTGTCCGAAATCTTCGTAAGTACCAATGGCGACTACATCGCCTTGGGCAGTTTTGATTCTTTCGGCAATATTGGTCATCAATTCTTGAAGGTCTTGGGGACGGCTAAAATTCATAGACTTTAGCTGGGTAAGAATATCCTCCCAAGAATCCCCGCTAAATTGCTCCCCAAGGTAAGTTTCCACTTTAATTAAGGTCATATAGTCTCCTCCGCTTGTTTGACTTCGTTCATAGAAGCGATTTAAGGCGGGTTAAAAACAGAACGTGACTGATTACCTGTCCAGCCCCTAGAAACCCGCTATAAATATTTCGTATGCGCGAAAATACAGCATAAACGAGACAGAGTGTCCGCGTCAATCGGGCTATGGGGAAAACAGACGTTCTTTAAGGTCTAGCGAAAAGTCCCTAATGTTCATTTCAAGGACTACGTTTAGGGCTTCCTGCAACGTTCTAAAAATAGCAGACTCGCCCATCCATGAAGTAATCGAGTTTATGTGACGTTCTGCAGGATTGTCCGTTGCTGAAATGCTGTAAATAACGAAGGCAACATCTTCGTTATCCACCACATCTTTTAAGGCGGTTGGAGGCATCAACATATATACGCAATACTTGCCGACAATAGCCAGCTTTTCTAACGCTGTATAAGGCGAGTCCTCGCTAACGATGCCTCTGGTCATTACGCTGACATTACCGTTCTCCATCGTCATAACATCGTCCGCGGGAAATTCGTCCCCGTAACGTATAAGGTCGGGAAATAATGCGTCGCGTTCTTCGACTGATCCATTTGTGTTAGCCCAGCCAACCATTAACAAGGCGGCTCGACCTGTGAATTTTTTATAATCTTCCATTATTGAAATCTCCTTTGCTTAGAATTAAATCCAAATGTTTTTTCGCGTACTTCTCGCTTGGTAAAACCAACAGGGATTACAGGTCGATTAGATGGGTCAGGATCAAACGCAAAAAGGTGGTACTGATTCGCTGTATCCATCAATCGACTTTCAGCGGGATATAACTCAAGCGCCTCCGATTCTGCGCCCACAATGTCGTTTTTAATGTTTTGGAAATCTCGCCAATCATGCGCGGGAGCGCGGTCTAATCGACGAATGGAAATCCAAGTAACTTCGACGCCTCCAAACCCATTGAAACATTCTTCCGTTTCATCAAACCACGCTGGCCCTGCTACCCGTCTAACACTTGCTTGGTATATATCATTCTGCCAGATTTCATCACCCATAATTGACGCAACCAACGCCTTGGCTTTTTTCTCAGAAATACCTTTGGCGTGAAAGTCGCGCCAGTTAATTTCTTTGCCATCAATTGTTGGGTGCGCGTCTATCATGCGCATTTTCTGCCAAGTCATCTTTCCTCCTTTTTTGCATGCCACGGTTACGGCGTTTCCAATACTGGTTTATTTTAAATCGGTCGAGGAAATGATTCACACGGATTAGGGTGTTCAATTCCTCTCCGTTGTACCCATATAGTTGAGCGCGGTTAAATTCCGTATCAAATTTATAATGCCAACTCAGATGATTACCGCCATGATTTCTAGCTTCTAAGTAATCGCGCAAACCTTCGGATGTGTCGCAAAACATGGGGACTCTCTTTTGCCTGTCTTTAATCATTGTTGTCCACTGTTTTCTATCATTGTCGAACCATATTAATTCCATAATTAACTCCTTATAAAAATCGCCCATAAAAGAATGTTTTATTTGGTAGGGTAATGTGTTGGGTTTCTGCGTATAACCTAATATCAACCACTAGCTTTTCGGCCTTTCGTAATCCGGGGCAATCTCGTTTGTAACTGGTCAGTAACAACTTGGCTTTTCTGTAGGCAAAAAGTAACGCCTCTGGTTCGCTCTTAAAGTAATGATTGCTACCGCCAAGGTCGACTGCGCCCGAATAACTGACATGCCCGCGTCTGTTTACAATATAAATAGAATCTATGGCATTTATATTGATACGTTGCACCACGGAACTGACCAGATTTATAGGTATGATATGCGATGGATACTCCTCTAGAAAACGTACCGCTTCTGCCGTGGATGTAGTCATAATTAACTCCTTAGATTTTAGATTTGGGCAGAACTCCTCAGGGCGGTTCTTTGCCGCCTATGCCGCACCTGCGGCATTTCGTTCGTTCCCGTTTAAATTGTGGTTCTTATATATAGATGAAAACCAGCAAACCAGATTTTATTTCGCCTTCTTTTTACCTGCCTTCTTTTTGCCTAAATTTGGGTGCGGTGCTTCTTGCATATCTTGGATTGCCATTCTGTTTTCGGACGACTTTTTCCTTGCAGTTTCACCCGCCTTTTTGATTGGGTCGTCGAATAGACTTTTAACCGTCAGACAACCACAGCACCTTATTTCCTGTTCCCCCATGTAAGCGATGGTGTATACCTGTTTGCAATTGGGGCAGATATCAGCCTTCGTTACAGTCGGTAACATGTGACGAACGCGTGGTACTGAATAAACAGGAGGCCCGCTAGAACGCGCAGAGAAGGTGGTTTTAGGGGGGTCTAGGCGTGAGAACTTAATCTCACCCCTGACCCCAGCGGGATCAATTCTGCATGCGCTATTTGCAGGCATTGAACCAAACGGTAATTCGTTGATGTTGTAGGTGCATTCCAGACCGTCTTTTAAAATCTCTTCGGTGCTGGCGAAGTAAAGCAGACCGTCGCCTGTACGGCAGAAGGTAACTGGGTTAGAATTGCGCGCCATGTAGATGGCATCGGGCTTTCTAACGTCGGCAACTGCTATTGCAAATGGCCCGCTCAGTTCGTGCAAGTTCTTGGTTAAAGTGGTCAGCTTTAAGGGTGATTTTTTAGACTTAACACGAAGTAGCGACATGATTGCCGCGCTATCAACTTCCGCGCATTTTTTGTAAGACTTGCCCAGTTCTTCGTGGTTTCTAATAACGCCGTTATGAACGCCGATAATCGGGGTGTCAACGATTGGATGGTTATTGTCGTTACATGACGGCGAACCCGTCGTAGCCGCCCGCGTATGCCCGATTAGAGCGATTGTATCAGCGGTTAGATGTTTATCGAGAAACTCCCAGTATTCGTTGGTTAGTATCATTTCGCTGGCCCGTTCGGGAGCCTTGAAGAAAACCACCCCATCTGGGTTCACAATGTACATGCCCGAAGCATCGCGTCCGCGCCGTTCTGATTCTTCTAATATATCGGTAAAAGCGGATCGGATATTCATCAGGTCGTCCTCAGTTCGTTCCCTGCTATTGTCTAGGCATACTCCTAAGATTCCACACATAATTAACTCCTTAAAATTTGTTTTTATTTTTATTTTTGTCACCGCTCTTTGGACGGCCGACGGAGGGTTTAACTAGGGCCGAAGCCCTAGCCCATCACCTGTTAGATAGGGGGCGGTGTAATCTCCATTTGCCTGTAGAAATGAAGCCCCGAATCATCGCGCGTTTTTTCGGTTTCATGTTATCGAGATGGACTCTACCTAGTAGGAAATATTCGTTTAATTCTGGGCTGAATACTTCATATATCGGGCAATCACACCCGATGATGTTTGGGTTGTTTGCGGGTGGCGTCCAGTTCATTTCAACGTGGTAAACTGTAGTATTTGCGCTAGTCATAATTGACTCCTTATTTTTATTTATTTTGTTGCTAGGGCCGAAGCCCTAGCCTGTTCTCTATACGCGGGCGGTAGCTTCGCGAGTACCCCTGCAACCAGTGGAGCGGTAATTTGTGCAACCCATGAAGGAATTACCAGTGTTGTCGTTGATTCTGCGTATCATTCGTGCGCCGCATTGGGGGCAACCTCGTTCGTCGATATGCTCGACCATCTCAGCGGCTATTGCTGAATTATCGACCCCGTCGGTGTTATCGTTGACGGGGTCGCCGTTGCGGTAGTTGACTCGCATCGTGCGGGGTAGACGTTTCATTAACCGTTTGAAAGCGTCCAAAGTTACTTCGTCATAATCGCGGGCTTTTCTCATTCCCATTTCTCTGAGTAAGGAGCGAACCGGACGGGTTGCTTCTGGGCCAGTATTGACGGTTCGACCGTTGATCTTGCCGCGCTTGGTTTTTGCGATTTCAACGACTGCCTGAGTGAAAACGATCCAAGCCCAGAGTTTGTTGATGTTGAGCGAAGAATGGTGTTGGCGAAACTCAACCGTACCCTGTCGTTGGTAAGGAACATAATTGACCTTGAAGTAACGGCCCCGTGGTGCAAGTAGTGCAAGAACCCTGTCCTTATCGTTGGGGGTCATAGTTGCAAAGTTGCCTATCGTTCGGGGCGCACTTCGTGAGGACATAAGTTCGTAATGTTCGACCCCGCCGATCATTGAGTGACACCAGTTAGGATTTAAGCCTCTGCGTGATTCAGCGACGAACAGGTCAATCACTGATTCGTGGCTTTTGTAAAGTTCAGCGATGTTAGCAAGTTGCTTGCCGTTTAAGTCGCCCGCGTATTGATGAATGTGTATGCCGCAAGAATTATGGGTTCGTGCGCCGTGTTCTTTGATTACTCGAAGCGCGGTGCGTAAAGTTTCTTTCGACTCAATGCCGCTCATTGGGGGGCTGACTAACTCAAACCCGTTGTAGACTGAACCGTCAGTGACTATTTTCCAAGTGGCCATGTTTGTGTGGGTGTAACCAGCGGCGATTGTCGGGACTCCCGCGTCGCTGAGGTAGCGGGCCATTGCTTGCATCGTGGTCGCTCGACCTGAACCGAATGAATACTCAATCTCAATTCCGTATGTTCGTGACTCGTTGAATTTAGACATTTTCGTGACTCCTCAAATTTTTATTTTTTGTTTAGAACTCTTCAGGATGACTCAGTGCCATCGACAAGTCGTTTCGACTTGTTTCGTTCATTTGTGTTTAGTCATTCGGGTTAGGGTCTCATCCCGATTAAGGTTTGACTGAACCGTTCCTTTCAACCGTTTTAGCGGCCTCTGGGTTCTTTCCGCATATACCGTGCGTTACTTCGGTTTGTACCGGGCTGATGCCCCGGCTCTCCTTCTGTTATGTCGTTTGTTTCGTTTGTTTCGTTTGCTCGCTCCTCGTTTCTGTATGTATCCATACTAATAGGAGACAATATGTCCGTAAAGGGTGATTAGCCCAATTTTGCGCATTTTCACCACCTTTTTGAAAAGGCACACAAAAGGCACACAATTGCCCATAACTAGCTACAGAAACACAAACGAATATCCGTGGCAAAAAACACACCACATATATATGGTAAAAAACCCTCTTATAATCGAAACACCAATAGGCCCACTCCTATTGGCTCACATCCAGTCCAAGGGGTACTTTAGGTTTGAACGAAGGGGACGACCTAAAGTGGCAAGGGGGTTTGTTCGGGCATAGGCAAATCCCGCCCCTAACAATCAAGGAGGAGAAATGCCCGGTTCAATGGGTCGTATGACCGAGGGTCAAATCACAGCGGTAAATCTGGTTGAGCAGTTGCACGAAAATGGGATGCCTTACATCGAGGTCGCGGAGCGGTTAGGGGTGACCGTTAGGACGGTCAGGCGCTGGCGGCAGGGGGAGTCCCGACCACCTCTTTCGGGGATGCTTAGTGCCGAATTAAGTCGGTTGTTAGAGCAGGTCAAAACCACCCAAAAAACCACCGTCGGGGCGTTCTGAAAAATAGAACAATTTTAGATCAAATGTTCTTGGCCGATTTCCGTGGTACCGCTACGGATTACACGCAAGGGGTGGTGACACCCGCCTAAATGGCCGGTTTTCGCGCGATTACGGCGGTTTTGAAAAACAGGGTTTTTTTGATATTTGATAATAATCTGGGTATAGTATTTAGGAACCAAATATTAGAACAAATGTTTAGAACAAAACAATCAACAAATCAATCAACAAAACTCAACACGTTGAGTGGTAAAAATCAACAATCAACAGCCCTATATATATTGATTAATGATTAATAAAAGATCAGAAGAAAGAGTGGCTCCGGGAGGCCAGAAGTTGCCGAACGTTTTAGACGTTCGTCTCCTCTGGTGGCCGTTAGACAGAACCCATGGGAATGTTGTTTGGGGGGACAAAGCCCCCCATTGCAGGGAGGTCACCTTTGAGATTTTAGGGATGGCAACGCGTCGCTCAACGAGATTTTTTGCCCACGCTATTTCACCCAAAGAGCCGATTCCACCGATGAACTCAGGGGCTAAAAAGCAGTTGGTTAGAGCCTTGAAGGATGCAGTTGATAAGCAGGTGGGTTTCCCAGTTGAAGGAATAACCAACAAGATTATTGATTGGGAATATGTGAGGAACGAAGATGACCAGCAAAGATAAAGAGTTTACATATTTTGAAGATAAGGGAATCAACCCACCCAAAAGTCTGCGGGAGGTATTTGAACCGCGTTTTGCCGACAGGGTCGTAGAACTCCGAAGGGTACCTGCTAGTGAAATAAAACCCAATCCTAATAACTGGCGATTGCATCCAGAGAATCAGATTAAAGCACTTGAAGGAGTGTTAGAGGATATCGGCTTCGCTGATGTTGTAATTTGTCGAGAAACCCCCGATGGGTTAGAACTCGTTGATGGTCACGCAAGGCGAGACATCATGGGCGACGATCCGATTCCCGTCTTGATAGTTGATATCAGCGAAGATGAGGCCAAGCGCATGTTGGCAACACTCGACCCAATCTCCGCGATGGCGGAGACCGATGGGGCAATCTTTCAATCTTTGATCGATTCAATTGACATTAACAACGACGCAGTAAGGGCCATGCTGGATGATTTGAACGCGGAGAGGCTGATTCCCCTACCCGATCTTGAAATACCCGGGGAATTCCCGTCCTACGACGAAGATATACCAACCGACTATTGTTGTCCTCAATGTGGGTATGAATGGTCAGGTCAAAAGAAATAAAACCCGATTACGTCATCCCAAGCATGGCGGAAATCCGCGACATTGTTCCCAATGGTTTAAATGTTGTTAGCACCTTTTCTGGTTGCGGGGGAACTTGCCTCGGTTACAAGATGGCTGGTTATAAAGTTTTATGGGCATCTGAGTTTGTCGGTGCGGCGCGCGAGGTTTACGCGCTCAATCACCCATCAACTATTCTCGATTCAAGAGATATCCGCGATGTTAAAGGCGGGGATATTCTTAACGCTGTGGGCATGAAAACAGGGGATGTGGATATTCTTGAAGGATCGCCGCCCTGTTCTTCGTTTTCAACCGCGGGCAAGATGGAAGAAAGCTGGAACCGCACTAATCATTATTCCGACACCATGCAACGTACCGATGATTTATTCTGGGAGTTTGCCCGTCTGGTAAATGAAACTCAACCAAAAGTTTTTGTCGCTGAAAATGTATCGGGTTTGATTCGTGGGGTGTCAAAAGGTTATTTCAAGCAAATTTACCGCATCTTGAAGGATTGCGGATATCGCGTAGATGCGCGATTACTCGACGCCAGTTGGCTGGGGGTTCCACAGGCGCGTCGGCGTTTGTTTATTCAAGGAGTGCGTGAGGATTTGAATCGTTCGCCCGTGTTCCCTGCGCCTTTAAGTTTTCGATATAACGTTAGCGATGTTATGCCCCATATTCGCAAGATGAAACTAGGCGGTGGAAAGCATCGTTGGAGTCTACCCGGTAGACCGTTCTCGACAATTTGCCAGAGTGATTATCATATTGGCATTAATGCGTCACTGAGTACGGGCGGGTGGGTGCGTACCGACGAAGGGGTGCGACGACTGACAATTCCCGAAGTGAAACTACTTTGCTCCTTTCCTCAGGACTTCCAGCTTCTGGGATCGTTTGAAGTTCAGTGGGAACGCTTGGGCCGAGCAGTCCCACCCTTGATGGCTAAGGCCATCGCTCAAAAACTGCGGGAGTCGTTGTTTGATGGATCGTTTTAATTTGCGGTCAACGATAACCAGCTTAATCGAAAAGCAATGCCCTAAAAACGCTTCCGTGAGCGTTGCAACGGGTGGTATCGATTCGGCCGCACTGGTGATGGCTTGCAGGGATATTGGCATTACACCAAGCATTATTTCATTTACGCTAGAGGATAGGGAATCAAGCGATTTTAAACAAGGACGGAGACTTGCTGAGTGGGCGGGGTTAGAATTTGTTCCTGTTTATTTATCGAAATCTCTGGCAGATATTGAGCGGGATATCTGGATGGGCATTACCCGCTTTGGCTGGCGTACTAAGGCAGGGATTGAAACTGGCTATCCTCTTATGGAATTAATGCGTCAATTAGCATTAAAAAAACAGTCGGTTATTCTTACCGGACATTCTTGCGACGGTCATTTTTGCCTTTCCAAACGCGGCATGATTCATTCACGACACACAAAAGAATCCTTCCAAGCGTTTCGCGCGACCTACTTCAATAAAAAACAAACCGAGTGGCGGATGCTTCGTGACCTTGCCGATTCTCACGGCATGACCTATATCGGCCCTTACTGGGAAAGGTCAGTATTTAATTTATTTGCCGATGCTAGATGGGAAGATGTAAATCGCCCACGCCAGAAGGAACCGATCAGGGCGGCATTTCCAGAACTTGACCCGTTGCGTATCGGTAACCATCGGAACTATCAGCTAGGTGATTCGGGTATTGCAGAAGTGGTGGGAGAAACGATGCGGCGAAAGTTTGCGCCTTCTGCTAAATCTCCCGTTTCTGCCTATAATTTGCTGGTGAAACATTACGAACAAGAACGCTTAAAGCGTCAGGGGGGAAAAACATGACGGCACAGGATACGGGATATGCGGCAGATAGATGGGTGTTTGACGACGAAGTGGCGCGGGTTTTTGATGATATGTTGGGACGCTCGATCCCGCATTATCTGTCGATGCGCGATGCAGTAACGAATATCGGTGAACGCTTCATCAAAAAGGGCAGTTCTGTTATTGACCTCGGCACAAGTCGCGGCGAGCAGATTGCCCGCTTCATCGGGGAGGGCGTCAAGCAATCGAAAGCGGATTTAACTGATGCCTATTACATGGGGCTGGAAATCTCAAATCCGATGATTGAGGCGGCTTCGCGACGCTTCGATGGTATAGAGAACGTTGAGATCGCCAAACATGATTTACGGGATGGCTTGCCGATGGAAATCCTGAGTAATCGCAAGTCCGAAAATCCTGTCTCGTTGATTACTGCCGTTCTAACCATGATGTTTGTCCCTGTAGATACCCGCCTAAAGTTACTGTCGGATATTTACAATACCTTAGATACAGGCGGGGCTTTTATCATGGTTGAGAAGTTACTTGGTCAGACTCTGGGCATTGATGATTTGCTGGTGTCTCAGTATTACCGCCATAAGTCTGAAATGGGTTATAGCGACGACGACATTGAGCGAAAGCGGTTGTCGTTGCAGGGCGTTTTGGTACCTTCGCAAGCGTCCGTCCATGAAGCGAATCTGCAAGCGTTGGGATTCAAACAAATTGATTGCTTCTGGCGTTGGATGAATTTCGCGGGATTCATTGCGATTAAATAAGCAATCGGAGTTAGTGCAATCGTGGTAATCAGCGTATAAAATCGATTTTGTATGGCTGAGCAAGAACGCGACATAGTGGAAGAACTAGTACAGGCTCGGATAGAAATTGAGCGGTTAAAGGCTAAAACTTCGACCACTCTGACCGGAACGGAATTCCTTACCCTGCTATTTGTTTTACCGATAATTTTATCCTTCGTTATTTTGGGGGTAATCATTGTATGGAAAACGACCAGCAATCCGGCAGAGGTCGCGCCCCATTTGGATATCGTTCTTGTTGCCATGGGCCTATTCTCGGGGCCAGTTACCGCGTTTATAGCGACTATGGCCCAAAGGTTAGTTAACGAAGGTAAGAAAGGGGGAGTGGAGGATTAGAGAATGTTGATACTTGCAATTGGTAGTTTTATTCAAAGCATACAAAATTGGATAGTATCTTTTGGTGTTTCTGAGCCGTTGGCTCTCATTATGACAGCGGGAATATGCGTTAGTGTTTCGACGGTGACCAGCGTGGGATTGATGTGCCTGCTCTGGCGTTATCGTAAAGCGTTATTGCGGGATCGCGATCTTAAATTGGACAAATTTACAGCCCCTAAGTTTCCGACTCTCAAAATATTAAATGCCCTTAGAATACCAACGCCAAAGTTTAAATTTGACCTCAGCGGTTTCAAGGGCGTCGGTACTGCTATGGCGGTTGTTGGCGTAGCTTTCATATTAGCGTTTACGTTCGTAATTGCTGGCACTGATGATACCCCGATCTGGCCCGAAGCTGGGGCGGCTTACCCATTACCAATTGTCCAAGGGGTGAGTTTAGACCCAGACCCGGAAAACCCGGCAGATGCTAACCAGACCCTTAAAATCAACTTGGCTTCCGGGGTGAGATTATCGTCCTTAACGTTGAACAATTTAGACATGGGTAAAACGAACCTGACAGACTGCATCGAAATAACCAGAGCGCAGGGGAATTCATCGGGATGGCTATACGTTGATAACTGGACAGCAACGGGCGTTTCCGCGCCCAGCGCAGACTTCGCCAACGCTGAAATTGCCAACCTTTCGTTGGGTGCTTATGTGGACGGTCATACTGTAGAGGCAACCCTTGATGCGACCATCTCAGATTTAAACATTGAATCAACGCGTGGTAGCGGTGTTTTCCTTGCTGAAAACTCGGTAGTTGACCGCGTCCTAATTGTCCTTCTGGGCGATGCAGTTATTGGCAATCTCACAATGACCGATTTGGACTGCTCCGTTGGGGGCTGGAATATCGATTATGTGAAGGCTGGTTCATTCACCTTGGACAACACTTCAAAATTCGGTGATGGGGATGGGATTGATACTGCGGATTTTGTTGTTAATGCGACAGTTAAAGCCCGCGTAATGACCGACAATCTCGTTGATACGCCCATAACAGTAAAGTAGGAGTTATTAATGCCAGAGTCTAAATTATCGCCAAGACGTATTGCCGCAGTTGAGAAGCAGGGGCAAGCCCTAGAACTTCGCATGGCTGGCAGAACTTGGCGGGAGATTGCCGAGGCATTAGGATATGCGAGTCACTCCGGAGCAATTGAGGCTGTCAGAGTAGCATTACAAAAGACATTGGAAGAACCAGCGTCGGAGTTTCGCGCACTGACATTAGAACGACTGACAAAGGTTTTACAGACGATATGGCCCACCATGCTTCGGGGCGACTTAGCGGCGGCGAAAGTCTGCCTGCAGACCATCGGTCAAATGTCGTCGCTTATGGGCGTTGAAATGCCCTCCAAGGTTGAGCATAGCGGGCCGGAAGGAACCCCAATACAACATCAGGTGGTGACGTTAGAAATTGACGATATCCGAGAAGCCCTTGGGGCGTTGTCTGATGCTGGGGCAATCAGGGTGGAAAGCAATGGACACCTTGACCCTGCCGTGGACATCATATATCCCCCACAGTCCAACATCTAAACAATTAGCGTTCTTATTGCTTGACGGCTCAGAGGCTCTATACGGCGGGGCGGCTGGGGGTGGCAAAAGCGACGCGCTATTAATGGCGGCATTGCAGTATGTTGACCAGCCCCATTATGCGGCGTTGTTGTTGCGTCGTTCTTACGCTGATTTATCCCTGCCGGGGGCGTTGATGGATCGGGCTAAAGAGTGGCTAATGCCCACAGATGCCAAGTGGCGGGAATCATCGAAAACATGGACGTTCCCAAGCGGGGCAACGTTGTCGTTTGGCTACCTAGAACATAATGGGGACGAGTTCAGATATCAGTCCACAGAATTTCAATTTATAGCGTTTGACGAATTGACCCAGTTTGAGGAAAACCAGTACCGCTATATGTTCTCCCGACTGCGAAGAACTGCCGACTCTAGCGTCCCGCTCCGCATGCGTACAGCGAGCAATCCGGGCGGCGTGGGGCATGAATGGGTGCGAAGTCGTTTTATTGACGCAGACCCGCTTAATGATCTGCGAGTGTTTATATCCGCGAGATTACCCGACAATCCCCACCTAGACCAAGATGCCTATATTGCTTCGCTTGACCAGCTTGATCCCATTACTCGCAGGCAGTTACTACAGGGCGATTGGACGGCGCGACAGCCGGGGAATTTATTCCAGCGGGAATGGTTCTCAGTTGTTGAAGATGTACCCGTATTTATTAACAGGTCGGTAAGATATTGGGACTTAGCCGCGACGCCCAAGCGGGCAGGTACTGACCCAGACTATACGGCAGGTGTTCGCGTCGATTACGCCAACGATGGTCTGTATTATGTTGTCGATGTTCAGCGCATGCGCGGGACGCCCGCAGAGGTTGAGAAGCGCATCGCCCAGACTGCGGCTATGGATGGTGAAAAGACCAACATCGTAATTGAGCAAGAACCGGGGGCATCGGGGGTGAATACTATCTATAACTATGTCACGCGGGTGCTGAGTGATTACACCGTCAGGGGGCAACGCGCGACGGGGTCAAAGTTAGAGCGGGCGGGGCCAGTTAGTAGCCAAGCAGAAGTCGGCAATATCCGCCTGCTTCGCGGCCCTTGGATCGGCGACTTTCTCGACGAACTAGAGGCGTTTCCATATGGGGGTCACGACGACCAAGTGGACGCCCTATCGGGGGCAACTATGCGATTGAGAACAGGCAGAACAACATCCCCAGTTATTCACCAACTGGTGGGATCAAGAACTCCCCGACCGTTAGCTAATCCATTAAATCTAGATTTAGATGATCCAATCTTCTGGGATAAATAAATGATTATTCGCAATGAGAACGCGCATAGAAGCGATTTAAGACGGGTCAAAGTGGTCAGGTTGTGTATTCTGTCGTCCGCTTATATTTAATGCTGTATCACAGATTATTGATGATAGGGTTTCTGGTATTTCTTCTGGCTATCTGGATTCCCGTCGGTTTTATTTACTGCCTAATTGGTGCGGTGTTTGCCCATCTTCGGGGGCGCATAAGAAATTGGAGGAGAGATAAATGGTAATTCGCGGAATTGGTATAAACCCAATCACGGAGTCAATGATGCGCTGGGTTCAGCAACAAGCAGACGATAGGCGCACCGATTACGACCTTGCCCGTCGTTATTACCACGGCGAACATGACACCGCGTTAACTGACAGATTAAAAAAGTTTCTACCACCCCATGTTGCCTTTCGGGATAATTTTATGAATGTTGTCGTTGATGCTTTAGCAGAGCGATTGACGGTTATTGGCTTTGATTCTGATAGTGATATTTTGAACGAATGGGCGTGGCAACTCTGGCAGAAAAATCGCATGGATTACTTGCAATCTGTCATCCATACGGAAACAATTATGTTGGGTGATTCCTATGTTCTTATCGATTGGGACGAAGATAAGCAGATGCCCCGATTTACCCATCAATTACCCGAAATGATGCTTCCCCATTATGACGAAACAACACGCCAGATTAATTGGATCAGCAAGAAATGGATCACGGAAAAAAAGATCGGCGAAGAACCAGAAACACGATTAAATCTTTATTACCCAGATCGGGTCGAAAAGTACGTTGCCCGCGGAGGCGTCTGGGGACAGTATCAAGACGAAATGGACGCAGTTTGGCCCCTGCCTTGGGTCGATCAAAGCGGTCAGCCACTTGGCATCCCATTCGTGCATTTTCGCAATAGGCCCATGGGCGAGGACTTCGGGACATCTGAGATATTAAACGTTGTACCCATGCAGGATTTAATTAATAAAACCTTGATTGATTTGACCATGATTCTTGATACGTTAGCGTTTCCACAACGCTATACACTCAACATAGACCACGGTTCAAGTCGCCTTGATATCATGCCGGGTAGCGTCGCCGAATTCCATAGTGAATACGAAGGTGGGTCTGTCGGCCAGTGGACAGCGGCTAGCGTTGACGGCCCGCTTCGTTCGTTGGAGTCGCTGGTACAACATGTTGCAGGCACAACAAGAACGCCTCAACATCTGTTCCAAATCATGGGTGGCACGCCCTCGGGGGAGGCACTCAAAACCGCTGAATCGGGGCTGGTGAATAAAGCAAAAGCGGCGATGGTAAGTTTTGGCAACGCGTGGGAAGATTGCCTGATTTATGCCTTGAAGGTTCAAGGGGCATTTGGGACGAGTATTCAAGACACCAGCGACGCGATACTTCAAACCACATGGGACGACCCCGAAACACGAAACGAACAAGCCCACATGGAGGCGTTAAAGTCGAAGGCAGAACTGGGTGTTTCCAAGCATCAAATATGGCGCGAATTGGGCTATACACAGGAACAGATTGAGCAGATGGACGAGGACGCATTAGCGGAGAAAGTTCAAGATACCAACTTGGGGGCTGAGATTTTAAGAAACTTTAACGCTGGTGAAATTTAATGCCCCCATCGGAAGCACAGGAAGCGGTTGAACGTTTCAAGCGATTAATTGAAGCCCAAGACAGGCGCGCGTCGGCTCAGATGATTAGGGCATATGCGCCCGTATATCAGCGGTTGCAACGTGACACCATTGAATTGTTGCGCATTGCTAGGGAGCGAAAGTTAAAGCCGTGGCAGGTAATGCGACTTAATCGACTGCGAGATTTGGAGCGTCAATTTTTAGCGAATGTGGCGGTTTTTGCGGGGCAGGCTGAAGGATTAGTCACTCAGTCCCAGTTGGCGGCCGTAGGGCTGGCTCAACGCGGCGCAGAACAAACGGTAGCGGCTGGCTTGCCTCGCGGTATCACGATGGAGAACTTATCGAGATTAGGTATTGGCTGGGATCGACTGCCAGAGGAAGCGTTCGCCAACTTCGTGGGCATTGCAGGCGATGGCGCGCCACTGGGTCAATTGTTCGCAGAACTTGGCCCCGAAGCCGCCCCCAAAATTCGCGACGCAATCAGCACAGGGGTAGCACTGGGCAAAGGCCCGCGCGCAACTGCGCAACTTGTGAGAGTACAGGCGGGCATGCCGTTATCGCGCGCCCTGCTAATTACCAGAACAGAAACCAACCGCGCTTATCGAGAATCGACCCGCTTTAATTACGCGAATAATTCCCGTCTGGTTAAAGGCTACCGTCGTCACTGTTTCAAGGGGAGCGGAACATGCGTTGCATGTATCGCTTTGGACGGTACGTTGTATGGTTTAGATGAACCGTTAAACGAACACCCCAATGGGCGTTGCACACTGATACCCGAAGTTTTGGACTACCGCGATCTTGGTTATGATTTGCCCCCGACGCCTCCAATTGAGAACGCCCGCGATTGGCTGGCAAAACAACCCGAATACAGGCAACGCGAATTATTGGGCAGTCGTCGATTTGACGCATGGCAAGATGGTAGGGTACAACTAGATCAGTTAGCCACGATTCGCGGTAATCGAGTTTGGGGAGATGCCGCAGTTGTTAAACCGTTGAGGGATTTAGGAATATGAAGTGTTATAAATGCGAATCAGAAGAACTTGTATTATCACCAATTTGGCCTCACATGCACCAACGATTGATACTGGCGGAACTCGTTATGCGAATTTGCCTCAATTGCGGTCTAAAACAAAATCATTACGGGGTAAGTAGCGATGAAGAATATACCCCAGCCGAGGCGGTGTCACTCGCGCCGAACGCGCGGGAAGGGGCGAGCGATTAACTACAGCCATATCAATTGCGGGAGTTTGACATGCCAGTTAACCCAAAAGAATCCCGGGGACAGCGACTCAGTAAAAAGACTGAATACAAGCGCAAAAAAAGTGGGCGCGTAAAAACAGGCCCGCCAAAAGATAAACGATTACGGGCAAACAAGTATTAGAAAAACACCTAGCAAGTAAAACCAAATTCTGTTAGAACAAGAAATACCGCACCCTTGCGGGCATATAAGGGGAGAGAACATGACCTTAGAACACATGGACGAGACTCAGAGCGGGTTACCAGAATCACAGGTTGACGCTGGCATAATGCCAGATGAAACCGTCAGCGGTGGGCAGTTTTCACAAGAGGAAGTCAACAAGATAGTTGCTCAGGCTAAACGGGAGACAAGACGCGCAGAACAGTCCAAGTTTAGCGACTATGAAAACTTAAAAGCCAGAGCCGCGAAAGCAGACGAATTGGAGCAAGCGCAGTTAACAGAAACGGAGCGATTACAGGCAAGAGCAGAGGACGCAGAACGTCGCGCAAATGCGGCAACTAGCGAAATCGCTGATGCCCTAATTTCTTCCGATGTTAAGGTGCGCGCCGCTCAAATGGGCATAGTCGATCCAGATGCCGCCTTCGTGTTATTAGATCGAAAAGGCATTAATTATGATTCCGAAAACGGGGTCACAGGCGTAGAGGATGCCCTTACCGCACTGGTCGAGTCCAAGCCTTGGTTACGTTCTAACAATCGAACGCCGAACATGAACCCAGAAGGTGGTCAGCCGACGCCCACAATTAAGTTGACACAACAACAACGGGACGCGGCTAGGGCGTTCGGAATGACCGAGGAACAATACGCAAAATATATTTAACGCCGACAGCAACAAAGGAGAATTAATATGGCGGCAAATGGATTTAGATGGGTTTATAACCTCTCAGGCGGGGACGCTCTGATGTATGATTTTGTAATGAAAGACACCGAAACTTTGACCCGTGGCGATATGCTTAATTTAGAATCGGGCGAAGTCGATTTAGCGGCCACTGGTGACGCGGCACTTGTAGGCGTTTTTGCCGGGCCATTTGACCCGAATGATTCAGTCGATGGCAAGCCGGGCACTGTTAGCGGAACAGACTCAACAACCGTGGTAATGGCAATAGTTAACCCAGACGCAATTTATGCGGATGAGAATGACACTAGCGCGAGAAATGCAGGGGCAACGCTTGATATAAGTGGGGCAACAGGGGCGCAAACTGTCGCGGCATCTAGTAACACCGAATTCGTGGTAGTGGCGAGGAAGAAGCAAGCGGCCGATCCAACGCTTTTGCAAATATGCAGTAGCGCGCACTACCTAGCTAAAGCCCAATAAGGAGATATGAAATATGGTTTTAGTCGAGGGTAATTTTCAAGACCTTATCAGACCCATATTGAAAGAGGTATGGGTCGATGGGATGACCCGACCGCGCCCAATGATGGAAATGATGTTTAACATTGTCCAATCAAACAGTTACGAAGAACAATACCAAGGCCTAGGCGCAACGGGGTTAGTACCACCATTTCAAGGGAGCGTTCCTTACAATGATTTTGACGCTGGTTATAAAACCAGTATTCTAAATTATGAATTTGCACTAGGCGCGCAGGTCGAACGTCGGTTAGTTGACGACGACCAGAGAAATGCCATAGTCGCAAGGGCGCAAAATATGACCGATTCATTCAATCAAACGATTGAAACAGACGCGGTCAACGTCTTTATAAACGCTTTTACCGATGACGGAACAAACCGTTTTGGTAACTCAACTAACGGGGCAGACGGCGTGGCTCTTTGTAGCACCGCGCATCCCTACAGCCCCGCCAATACTAATAACACCCAATCGAACGAAGGCACTTTGGCATTGACGATAGACAACATCGATACCACCCGCCAAGCCATGCTCAACCTTACCGACGATCAGGGTAATTTATTGGGGCTTAATCCAGACATGATTCTAGTTCCACCAGAACTGGAAAGAACTGCCACCCAGATTGTAGCCAGCAACGCGAACTACGAACCGGGGAGCGCGCAATTTGACGTTAACATGTTTGCGGGTAGATTTAGGCCAGTTGTTTGGAATCGTCTTACTGACTCCAACGCTTGGTTTATGATTGATTCCGCGTTAATGAAACGCCATCTAATCTGGCAATGGAGAGTCCCGCCAAGATTCGACGAAGCCGAAAACTTCGACGGCTTAACCGCTAAATATCGTGGGTATATGCGATACGGTATTGGCTGGACAGATTACAAGTGGATTTTCGGTCAGAACCCTAGTTAATAATTAACTGAATATGGCCAAAGCTGGCGGTAATTGCGTTACTCAACACGCGGTTACCGCTGGTTCCAAATTTATAGGAGGAACTGGTTATGGCTACTAATTTTCCATCAGGTGTTAAATCTCGCGGAGTCCCTGTAGAGGGTTTCGGGGGCATTGGTTCCCCGTTACTTACAACGGGCAATATTTACCATGTCGATAGTGGCGCAGATGCCGCCGACGACGACAACGCGGCAACCAACCCAAAACAGCCCGCCGCTACTCTTGACGGAGCAATTGGGAAATGTACCGCAAATAACGGGGACGTAATCTTAATTGCCCCCGGGCATAGCGAAACAATATCTGCCGCCGCCGCGATAACTTTTGATATTGCAGGGGTTACAGTTATTGGCATGGGCGTGGGTAATTCTCGACCCACAATTACACTCGATACAGCAACAACAACCGATATAAATGTTACCGCCGCGGATGTGCAGATTCACAACATGATTTTTTCCATGAATTACGCAGATATAGCGGAAGTATTCGATTTGAGCGCGGCTGGATTTGTGGTCAACAAGTGTAGGTTTGTTGATACAGCCACCAACATGAATTTTGTGGATTTGATAAAAACGACAACCACCGATAATCAAGCTGACAGGCTTGAATTCACCAACAACGTAGTTATTAGTCCCGACACAGGAAACAATGGGATTATAGAAGTTGGTGGAGACATTGCTGGGTTAGTTTTCAATAACAATTACATCAGGCTAGGCGTCGCAAACAGTGAGGCGATTATTTCAGTGGCAACTGGCAAAGACGTTAACGATTGCGAAATTTGCTATAACCACGTTTACCGATTGAATACCGCAGGGGATCAACTGATTGACTCAGACACAACTGATAATAGCGGAATTATCGCCCATAACCGACTTGGACACGCTGATACAGCGGGCGAGGTATTGATTGACGCAGATGGCGTCCGTCAATTCGACAATCTAGGAACGGCTACCGATACAGCTTCGGGCTACATCTTACCCGCTATCGATAGTTAGGGGAGGATATAGATGTACGGATATCAATCGGTATCAATCAATACAGGTGATACGTCTGGCGGTACTGGTGCTGGTACTGCTAACAACACATCAGGGCACGTTGTCGTCGGACAGATTTGTTCTATTGGGGTGACCTATAATGGGTCGCCCCCAGCAAGCACCGATCTAGTCGTTGCGACAGCAGGCAACAACGGCCCAGCCCTAACCCTTTTGACTCTCACAAATGCCAATAGCGACGGGTGGTTTCATGTCAGGCATAAAGTAGATGACGAATCGGGCGCGGACATTACTTACGATGGGTCAAACGAAGTTTACGAAAAGGTCTGCGTTGCGGACAATATCAAGGTAACAGTAAGCCAAACTAACGACGACGATTCCGTGGATGTAATCGTTATTTATTCCGCAGGTGCTTAATGGCAATCGAAAAGCATATTATCAAGGTGTCAACGACGGGGTCGGATGCTTCGGCAACGGGTAGTTTGGTAACCGCCTTGCCTTACTGCGAATTACTCGCGGCGAGGATGGATTTTCATGCAAGCGCGCCGGGTACAACTGATACCACGTTATCTTCGCCGGGAGGCCCAGTTGCGGTCACTTTGTTGACTATAACGAATTCCTCGACGGATGCGTGGTATTACCCGACCCATCAATTGGATGATAATACGGGGTCGGCAATAACAGGTGCTTATATACCCGCGATTATCCACGGCAACTTACTAACAGAATTGGCGGGCTGTGACGCGTTAACAGACGCGTTGACGCTAACCGTTTTTGTGAGGGTCTAATGGCTTTTACTTATACAGCGGGGTCTACAGCCGACAGGGATCGGGTGCGTTTAGAAATTGGGGATACTGATAGCGAACGCGCCCTATTTCAAGATGCGGAATTAGATGACTTTCTGAGTCAGGAAGGGGATAGTGTTCTTGGGGCATCTGCGCGGGCATGCGAAACGCTGGCGGTCAAATTCGCGAGAGATTACACCTTTTCGGCTGACGGGTCATCTTTTCAAAAAGGGTCAGTGGCGCAGGCTTTCAGACAGGAGGCTAAGCGTCTACGTCGTAAAGCTAAAGGGGCAACTACTGTTATGCCCAGACGCAAGGATGGGTACAGTATCCATACCGATAGCGACGATGCAACTGGTTTAAATGTCTTAGATATTGGGACAGGTTTTTATCGCAGGGGATGGGATCGATAGATGGTTAATCAGTTATTGCAGACCAACGATTTGGCATATATTAGGGCAGAAGCTAAAAAGGCTTTGCCCGATTTTGTCAGCGTTCAACGCAAGACGCTTACTGGCGACGGGCAGGGAGGATATTCTGAATCGTGGTCAGACGCGTACCAGAACGTTCCCGCCCGTCTAAGCCAGACAGGATCGGAAGAATCGAACACCGCAGGTCGTCAAGACTTGCAGGCGGATTTTATGCTTACTGTTTCATACGACCAATCAATTGAGCAGACTGACCGTATCGTTCATACCAGCGGGACGTATGAAATACAGGGTATCGATACCGGTAAATCTTGGTCGGCAACAAAGCAATGCAAGATGCGCCAATTGTAGGTTTAAAAGAATCCAGATGCCATAAGCCATCTTGTAATTTATTACTGGCGAGAACGCATTTGGAAGCTAATAGCGTGATAGAAATTAAATGTCGAAGGTGTAACACTGTAAATGTATTTAAACCCGCAAAACCAGAGGTTTTAGAAGCTGACGGTCAAGGCGGATATCGGAAAATAAAATAACCTGTCGAGAGGCTCCCGAAGCCCTAAAGCGGCACGAACGCTGACAAGGGAAAATGGGCAAGACTCTTTGAGTCCTCATTGTTGGCGTTCGACAATGAAGGACTTTTTTTATGGCATTTACAACTGATTTTAAGGTAGAGGTTAAATTAGACCCGCGTTGGAAACAACTTGAAAACGATTTTAAAGACGCGGTCGAAATCGCCGCCCGACATGTTGAGACAAGGGCAAAAGATTTAGTCCCAGTTGATACAGGGGCGACCCACGGCAGTATTCAAGCAGAACCCGAAAGTGGGTTTGTAGGTATCGGAAGTGGTTTATCGTGGCGCGTTGGTGCTTCGACAGAATATGCCCCATTTATAGAATTTGGCACTATTTACATGCGGGAACGCCCTTTTATGATTCCAGCGGTAGAGTTTGAAGCCCCGCATTTTAAGCGCATGATACATGCGATTACCCAGAGGCTAAAGTAATGGCGAATTTGAGAGTTAATTTGGACACCGCTGTATTCGCGGCATTGAACGTTTCCAGCGTTACCAATGAAGCAATCGGCGGGGTGTTTAACGGCATTGCTCCGCAGGGTACTGCACCGCCATATGTAGTGTTTGCGGCTATGTCGAAGGTGGATGATTACTTCGCATATACAGGCAGAGGCGGGTCTGCGATTTATATGGTTAAAGCGATAGACAGAAGCCCATGGCCGAAAACGGCGGGTGATATTGATACCCAAATTGACTCGGTAATGCAGGACGCCTCGTTAAGTATTACGGGGCATTCTTTGTTGTCTTGTCGCAGGGAGTCAGATATTTATTTAACCGAAGATCAGGACGGGATAATTTACCAGCATATCGGGGGTCTATATCGTATTGTCGCAGATCAGTCCTAATTGTACCCATTTTTGGGTCATTGAAACTGCGAATGGGCCAAAAAGTAACGGTCAATGTAAACGTTGCGGAATTACAAAAATATTTAGCAATAGCATTGCCGCAGAAAAAAATCATATAACGTTGGAAAAAGATAATGACGACATCCACCACGAATGGCGACAGTTCACAATCTGAGGAGGTCTGGTATGTTGCTCTAAAAAAGTTGCATATCGTACAGGGGCCAAACGTTATCCCGTCGAGTATAAGAATCGGGGTGGGCCAGCGTTTCGTCCTAGATGGGGACGAAGCTGTGGACGTAGATGCTTTACTGAGAACCGGGGCTATTAAATTGTACGAAGAATCGGACGCAGAATGGGCGCAAAAAGAAATGACCGAGACTCGACAGGCTACACAAAGGAGGGCAAGGCGTGGCAAGAATTAGCGCAAAAAGCGCGGCATTGTTAGTTGATGAATTCGACTTTTCGGGTATTAGTAATAGCATGACATTGAATTTTACGGAAGCACCCGCAGAGGTAACAGCCTTTGCAGATACCGACTTAACTTATATTCAAGGCAAGCCGGGGTTTAATTTCGACGTTAACGGTTTGTGGTCAACTTCTAGCCCCGATTATGACGGTGAGATGTTTACCGACTTGACCTCTCAGAATAGACGCGTGGGCGTTTATCCGGGCGGGTTGGCTGACGGTAACGTAGGGTACGAAGGGGCAACCATGATTACAGCTTCGCCGCGAGTCAGTACGTCAGGGGAGGCGATTGCTTGTAATGTCACATGGCAGGGTCAATCGGCCCCGACTAGAACCACCCTTTTAAGATACGCCACGGATAGTTCAACGGCTAATGGGACTCAATACACATTAGGGACAATTGCTAACACGAACACCATTTTCGGCATCTTACGTTTGATCGAAATCGGCGGTTCTGGAAATAATACGTTAGACGTAAAAATTCAAAGCGACACTAGCGGTTTTGGTTCTGCCACAGATCGATTGACGTTTACCCAGTTGAATCAGGGTAGCGGGGCAAGTTCAGAAGTTCAGACCGCTACAGGCCCAGCGGGTAGCGACAATATTTGGAGAGTGGTGGTTACAGTCGGGGGAGCGGGCAGTCGTTCTTTTAAGATAGCGGTGGCATTTGGGTACTATGTGACTCCGGGTTAATAAGTGAAATTAGGAGGCTTGTATGGCGCGAACTCACGGTAAAAATACCAACTTTTCATTCAACGGTGTGGCAATTGAGGATGAGTTAAATTCGGTCACCATGAACGCCAGCGTGGCAGAAAGCGACGTTACCGCCTTTGCTGATACTTACCAGAATTTCTTGGCTGGTAAAAAATCGGTTTCGTTTGATGTAGCGGGGTCGCTTGACGCTGACTTTAGTGGAGATGGTGACGCGACTATATTTGACCATCTAACTTTAACAAGCGGGGCAAAGACCTTGGTCTTTGATCCAGATGGTTCAGGGCCGGACACTAACAGCCCAGAATATACCTGTACCGCGTCTGGTTTAACGGGGGCGATTTGTTCCAGTTATTCAATCGATTTACCAGTAGGCGGAGCGGCAACATATAGCGCAACTTTTCAATGTAGCGGAGCAACTACTAGGGCGGTGTCCTAAACCCGTCTTAAATCGTTTCTATGAAGCATTAAACATATATTGCAAGGAGAAAGACAATGGCAAGAACACATGGTAAAGATGCGGACTTTTCTTTTGATAGCGTCGCGCTAGAGGATGAGTTAAATTCGGTGACTTTAAACTTCACCGTACCAGAGGCCGACGTTACCGCCTTTGGGGACACCTACCAAAACTTTTTGGCAGGCAAGCCTACCGCTACAATCGACATTAGTGGTTTTGCGGATTTGGCAAGTTCTCAGGGTGACGCGACCATTTTTGGGGAACTGGGTCTAGAGGGCGAGGAATGGGATTTTGAACCCGACGGAACAACGGGGTACAATGGGTTCGCTATTGTGACTTCTTACTCGATTTCCAGCACCGTCGGAGGCCCGATAACTTACAGCGCATCCTTCCGACATAACGGTGGTTCGGCCGCGCTTGACGCCGCCGCTCCTACTCGCGGATAAGGTGATTTTTTAGTCGGTCTTAGGCTGGTTCTATGGCCGACTAAACCACCACTAAAAATGCTAAATTTACGAACAAAAATTAGAACAAAAACCCGAACATATGTTTGGGATAAATTTCGCGGTGGCCGCTACGGATTACACGCAGAGGGTTTTATACCCCCTAAAAACCGGCCTTAAAACGGCGTTACAGCGATTTTACTAAGGCAAACATCTGTTCTAAATTGGTGATTTTAATAGTTAACATCATAGTTTGTGATAGTGCCGCGAAATCGCGCGGAAAAGTAGAACAGGAAAAAGTTCAAAATAGGAGGCTCGATGAAGCCCAAAACTAAAAGCAAAACACCCAAAATTCCAGTGGTCAGAGTCAGCGCGGATGACTGCGTAATTAACGTTGGTCAGGTCGTCGAAGATGGGGAAATTACCGTCGCTGGAAAGCCTTATTATGTCCACCAAAATGAATGGGTCGAACTAATGCCAGTAATGACCATACGCGAGGTCATGAACCTTAGCAGACTCCAGCAGGGGGCAGACGAAGCGGGTGGCTTAAATAACAATTTACGCGACCTCTGCGTGGAGTTATCCAAGCGGGTAGTTGGCTGGAATTGGACGGACATGATGGGGGAAGATTTGCCCAGCCCTTACAACTCACCCGATGTTTTGGAGGGGCTAACATCTGAGGAATTGCTGTGGTTAGTTAGCGCGGCGACAGATCAGGAAACAGGCGATGAAAGAAAAAAAGACTCCGAGCAACTGGCGAATACATCCTAGGTGATGGCAGGCAACCTTACAATATAACCATCGGTGTAATCTGCGAGGCTTTTGGGTGTTTGCCCAGTGAGGCAATGAATGAGAACTGGTCGGTAGTTAGAGACATTTTGGATTACCGTTTATTAACTAGTGCTAGGGATCAACACAACGAGGACGCAAGCAAAATGACCCCTGCTCAAATCGAGGCATGGGCAGAGATGGTAAGGGCAGTAGAGGAAGATGGCTGACGCATCAACGATATCAGTTCTAATAAGAGCTAAGGACGAACTCTCAGGCACCCTGCAAAATATCGAAGGGCGCATGGGTAGATTGACCAACAATATTGCAAAGCATCGACGCACCATCGGGATGGCTATGACAGGCATAGGCGCGGCTGGTTTGGGCGGCTTTGGCGTAGCAGTTAAAGCGGCAAGCGATCTTGAAGAATCAATCAACGCGGTGAATGTCGTTTTTGGAACAGGGGCAAAGCGAATACTAGAATTCGGTAAAACTTCCAGCCAGAGTGCTGGTTTGTCCAATTCTAGTTTTAACCAGCTATCAGCGACCATTGGTGCGTTGTTAAAAGATGTTGGATTGCCCATGGATGAAGTCGCGGGCATGGTAACGAACTTAACCGTCAGATCGGCTGATATGGCCTCCGTAATGAATACCGATGTGGAAGATGCCCTGTCGGCAGTTAACCAAGCATTGCGCGGGGAAACTGAGGCAATAAGAAAATATACAGGGGACGTTACAGAAGCCGCTTTGGAGCAATTCGCGCTGGCCGAAGGCATCCAAAAATCCGTCAAGGATATGAATGAACAAGAAAAGCGTTTATTGAGACTTTCGGTAATTCTCAGGGATACCGATAAGTTCGCGGGAGACTTTGCAAACACTAGCGAATCCCTTGCCAATACTATGCGTCGAAATGCGGCGTCCACGGAGGATATGTCAGCGGCAATTGGTAAAGCATTGTTGCCCGCTGTCACTGACATGATGTTAATCATTGGGCCGATAATTCATTCCATCGCAGAATGGGCGCAAGCTAATCCCGGGTTAACTAAAGGCATTGTCATGGTAACTGCCGCTATGTTCGCGTTAATGGTTCCCATGGGCATGTTGATAATGTCGGCAACGGCATTAAACATTGCGATGGCCCCTGTAACACTAACCATATTAGCCATTGGTGCGGTGGTAGTTGCCGCCATAGTGATATGGAAGAAATGGGACGACATGTCGACCAAACTGAAGGTTACAATTGGTTTAGTCGCACTGGCTTTAGGCCCAGTAACGGCAATTGTCTTTGGCTTGATTGCCGCAGTTAAGGGCATAATTTATGTCAAGAATAATTGGGACTTAATACTCAATAAACTAAAGTTAAAATTTATTGACTTTCAACTTGGCATTGAAAAGATCAGGCTTGCCCTTGGTAAGTGGCTGGGCATGTCTAAAGAGCAAGAGGCGAGAATAAGGGAAAATATCAAGAGCCTAGAAGCTAACAAAAAAGCGGCAGTCGAAACACAAAGAGAAATTATCAAGGCAATGAACGCAGGGGCTACAGCGGTAGAAGCAACTACCAGCGCAATTGAGGACGATTGGGAAGGGACAACGCGGGTTATTGTTGATGGTGTGGAAGAACAAGTTGCCGCCCATGATTCTGTCCAGCAGTCTATAACCAACACAGCCGACACCTACAAGGAACAAAGCAAGGTTATGGACGAAGCGACCCAAAAGCGTTTATTTCACGAAGAAATGTTGACCCGTATTTACGGGGAACAATTCCATATCCGCTTGGATCAACGTCAGAAGCACAACGACAACCTGTATTTACTCAATTTAGAACAAGAACGAAACGAACAGAAGTTAGCCGATGCCATGGCAAAGATTAAAGAGGGATTAAAACGCCAAGAAGATGAACGAATCGAATCTATAAATAAAACCCTAGATGCCGAACGAGAAGTCCAGCAAGAAGTATTGAGACTGAATGAGGAAAAATTAAAAAACCAAGAACGATTGCGGGCAGATTGGGCAAAAGTTGGCGAAGCGTTCGACGAAACATTAAACAAGTGGAAGGCAGGCAGTTTCCAAACATCTGATGTTGTATCGGCTTGGGCAACTGCCATGAATACCAACACTGATGCAGTACAAGACCGCTTGGCAGGGTTGGAAGTTGAAACCTCAAACGTTCACGCGGTATTGGAAGCGTTTGCAAGAGAAACAGGGCATGACTTCTTTGAATGGGCAGAAAAGACGGGATTGGCTATTCAAAAGAACATTGACAAGTTAACTGAGTTTGAGAAATTGACAGGGGTAAAAAGCCCCTTGCATGGGATGGCAAAAGTCCTTGATGACGAAAGCATGACCTACGAAGAACGATTGGCAGAACGTCGCAAGGGTACAATGTTTGACCCGAAGGTGAAAGCTGGTTTCGACGCCATGGGATTAACAGGTTCCGACTTTGCCGATTATGCCCGTGAAGCAATAAGAAAGGGTAGTGGAGCGGATATATTTGGCTCGCGTGAGTTTGGTATAGAAAAAATTACCGAAGAAGGTAAAAGGATTGTAGAAGCAAGCCATCGAATAACATCGGGCGTTTCTGCGTCAGAGATTAGACGGGCGGCGAATGATGCTATGTCTAAAGGGGAAGACCCATTTAAAGCGGCGGTATCGGTAGCCAATACTCAGATGAACGAGCAAATCAAAGAGATTTCCGAAAAGGGATTGGATATAGCGACTCATAGCGCATCAGGTATTCCTAAGAAAGCAGGTGGTGGTTTTGCTGGTGGTTTAACACTAGTTGGAGAACGTGGCCCAGAATTAGTTAGCCTGCCCGGTGGTTCTTTTGTTCACCCAAATGGAACTGGCCCACGCGGTCAAGTTAATAACTTTGTTTTTAACGGCGCAGTTTACGGGGTAGAAGAAATTCGGGAAGTCGTTGTAGAGGCGGTCAGGGATCATGCTATAGCAGGCGGCTTTGCCGGAGTATTTGCGGAGGCATAAATGTTTGAGTATTACGCGAAATTAAGACGGGTGGTAGACGGCGATACCGTCGACCTCAATATTGATTTGGGCTTCGATATCTGGCATCAAGCGCGGGTCAGAATGATGGGCATAGATACACCAGAATCACGAACACGAAATTTAGAGGAGAAGGCTTTAGGGCTTGCAAGTAAAGCCCGTCTAAAGGAACTTCTCAAAGGACAGCAAATAAAAATTGTCACAAGCAAAGAAGGTAAAGGAAAATTTGGCAGGGTGCTTGCGGATATTCTCGCAATCGACAAAGAAACTGGCGAATGGATTAACTGCAACAACCAGCTTATCGAGGAAGGTCATGCTCGCCCCTATGACGGCGGTAAAAAAGTCCCGTGGGTCTAAAGAAGAAAAACCCATGTGGCGTGGAGATTAGATGCCTTTAAAGAAAGGTAAAAGCAAAACGGTGGTTAGTTCAAATATTAGGAAATTAATGCGCGAAGGCTACACAACAAAACAGGCGCAAGCCATCGCACTTTCGCAGTCGCGCCCAAAACGGAGAAAGAAATAAATGGCAACTGGGACTTATGTTCTTGCCGTGGATTGGAACAACGACGGGGATTTTAGTGATACGGGTGAAGATATAACATCCCGCACTATTACCGTCGAATATAAACGTGGCAACGATTACGCGTCCCAGCTAGTTGGGAAGGCAATCGCGGGGAGTCTAATTGCCAAGCTAAATAATACCAGTGGCGACTATTCGACGTTTAACACTTCGTCCCCTTTAACGGGCAATCTTGTACCCGGTCGAAAGGTGAAGTTGACAGGGAACGACGGCTCAACAACAAGAACATTATGGACGGGGTTTCTCGACTCAATACAGCCAACGCCCGCTGTAAATGGGGCAAATACTGCGACCTTAAAAGCTATAGGCCCGCTTGGTTATTTAAACAAGTTTCAAGTATCAACCCAGATGTTCGCCAGCAAATACGCGGGCGCACTTATCGGGGAGGTTCTCGACGTTGCTGGTTGGCCCGCAGATGATCGCGATCTTGATACCGGAATCGTCGAATTTCCCCGCTTTTGGTGCGAACGATTAGAAACGTTTAAAGCGTTGCGTTTGATCGAAGAAACCGAAACTGGGCTACTTGAAGAAAGCGCGAGCGGACAAATTGTTTACAGGGACAGACATGCTAGGAGCAAGGACACCCGTTCTACGAACTCACAAGCGACACTGAGCGACGCCAGCGGCGCGTCCCTTAGTTACTCACACGTTTCCCAGATTGACCCCCTTAAATTCATTTTTAACGAACTCCGCGCCAAGTTGCAGTTGCACTCGGGAAGTTGGATTCTTGGGAGTGCTTCGTTGGGTGTTCAGACAGAATTGGCAGGGGACGACGAAGTGCTTTGGACGTATCCTGAAACTGGCCCGCGTTCGCCTTCAATTTCAGCGGGTGCAACAAAAACGTTTACAGCAACGTTCCCCAATTCGGGTAGCAGTTCAACATCAAGGGGCGTTGATTACTGGCAGAACTTAACGGCAACGACTGACTACCTTGCCAATGATAGTGCAGATGGCACTGGTACAAATCGCACCGCCAATATCAGTGTTTCATTAACAAGGCGGGCGCAGTCTATGGATATCGCGTTAACCAACGGGCATAGCGCGACAGTTTATATAACAAAACTCCAAGCGCAGGGGTTCAAAGTTACCGCAAAAGATACGGTGGAAGTTAGCGCGTCAGACAGTACCAGCCAAACTACTTACGGCAAAAGAACCTACCCGCATCCGGGTAAGTTTGTCCCCGATGCAGAGGAAGCAGAGAATTGGGCATTGTTTCATGTCGCCGCGTGGAAAGACCCCGTCCCATTACTGAAGGTGACAATGGCTGGTAATCGCTCAACTGCAACGCTTACGGAGATTATGTCGAGAGAGATTAGCGACCTTGTAACAGTGACGGCAAGCAACGACTCGGGTCTAGGCATTTCGGAAGGTTTTTTTGTTGAGCAAATACACCATAGAATTGACGCCCAATTGAATCATAGGGCAACATATACATTATCGCAGAGCGCGGGTTATGCGGGCTTTTTTCTGGTAGGAACAAGCGCGTTAGGCTACAGTACCCGTTTAGCGTATTAGGAGGATAATATGGCTTGGTCAGACCCAAGAGATTGGACCACTGGGGAGGTGGTAACGGCGGCCATAATGAACGCCCACGTTAGGGATAATTTTGACCAGACCGCACCTGCCAAACTAACCACGGCTGGGGATATGTTATATGCAACAGGAGCGAATGCACCTGCACGACTAGCGAAAGGGACAAACGGTAATATTCTTCATCAAGCAAGTTGCGCCCCAGCATGGACGGCTAGCCCGTCAATTACGGGTATAACTCTATCGGGAACATTGGATGCTAACGGCTCAATAGATTTTGACGGAACAACGCTTGCGGCCTGTGCGTCTGGAGCCATTACGCTGACATCGACCAGCACCTCAGCAAATGGTGTCTACTTACGGGCTAATGGCGGTACTTCTGAAACGGTGAAAATACACTCTGACCAAGGCACTAGCGTCACCGAAGGGGCGGCATCTGTTTCCCTTTTATCGGACGCTGGCGGGGTGGAATTAAGGTCTACAGCAAACCTAGCCAATGCTGTAAATATAACCAACGATGGCGGCACTACAGGAACGATAACTATTTTCAACGATCAGGGAAGTTCGGTTACCGAAGGGGCCGCTTCAATAGAATTATTATCGGATGCTGGGGGCGTAGAACTTAGGTCTACCGCTAACCTTGCTAATGCGATCAATTTGACCAACGACGGGGGAACCACTGGCACTATCACAATATTTCAAGATCAAGGAACAAGCGTAACTGAGGGAGCGGCGTCTATAGAATTACTCTCTGATGCTGGCGGGGTTGAACTTAGATCAACGGCTAATTTAGCCAATGCAATCGCATTAACCAGCGACGGCGGGACAACGGGTAGCATCTTAATATTTAACGACCAAGGGACAACGGCCACGGAGGGCAGTAGTTCAATTCAATTGCTATCAGACGTTGGAGCCGTAGGGATTAAATCCGGTCTAAATGCCGCAGGGGCGATACGCTTAACCGCAGACGCTGGAACTTCTGAAACGATAATTCTTCATGCTGATCAAGGCTCTGGCGTTGGCTCAATCTGTCTTACTTCTGATGCTGGGGGAATCACATTAAATCCTGCCACATTCGTGACAGTTGGGGGAAATGCAACTAACGCAGGTGAGATACGCATCCTTGAAGATACAGACCACGGGTCGAACTACGTTGCTATTAAATCTGGGAATGTGACCACATCCTATACGTTGACTCTGCCGACGGCGGTTGCAGGTGGGAACTGCTACGTTCTCCAATCAACCAATGCAGGGGTCTTATCATGGGCGGCTTCTAGCGGTGGAACGACTATCAACAACGCTACCAACAATGAATTGGTAACGGTTGGGTCATGCACTAGTGAATTATGCGCTGAAGCCGATTTAACCTTTGATGGGACAACGCTTAGTATATTATCGGATACAGGAACTGGAAACACCGCAGGCTTGAATATTTATAATGATGGAGCGGCCAGCACTTGCAGAAAATCCTTTATCAGGTTTGCACAAAATAGAACAACCGGAGGAGAAACGTCTGCCGCTTGGTTATATTCATCGTTAACGAACATAGCCTGTAGCGGATACACAGGTAAGTTAAATATTAATGTTGCTTCTAACGGTGCGCCAGCGGCGGTCATGGAAATCACAAGAGCCGCCGTTGCTCATTACGGAGGATGTGAGAATACGCCGGGAATAACCTTTCTTTGCGATTTAGACACTGGACTATATAGACCGGGAGCGAATGTCCTTGGGATTGTTAACGGTGGCGGTTGTGACGAAGGTGCTAGATTTGATAGAGGTGCTGGTAATTCCGGTGGCAGGTTATTGCAGGGTGAGTCTGATAACTCTAATCAGGCGGCTGGTATCACAACTAACGTACTTTCGCACAATGACCAAATCTGGGCCACCAAATCTTCTGATATTGCCCACGGTATGACTGCCACAGGTGAAACTGATACATTCGGGGCTATTTTTAAAATCAATGATGGATGGGGCGGTATAAGGATGCACGGCTGGACAGAAAACGTAGACGCTTTCATTATCAACGGCTATCAATCATCTGGAAATACTACTAAATCTACAAGTGCTTCCGCCGCTCTAAAATTAAATGCCGCTATGAAAGGAACTACTAACGTGGGCGGCTTGTGTACCAATGCCAATATCTTAAATGTCACTGAAGATGGCGTAGTACGGTTCATTTTTGACAAGGAAGGATCAGGGCATTCTGATGTTGAATGGACAACTTATGATGACTATCAGGACATAGAATTGCTAAGAGGTGTTCACGGGGCATTGAAGCCCGACTTCAAAAAAGATTTTGGGTCAGACCTACTTTACAATCTCTGCACCTATACCAAGTTAGGATTAGTAGGGGAATGCTCTTTGCATTGGGAGCAAAACAAGGAAGGTAAATGGCAACATCGGGCGATGGTCAACTGGCAGGGAATGTCCATGCTACATCATTCAGCCATTATCCAGTTAGCCGATAGAATGGATGCCAGATTAACAGCATTAGAAAACCAAGTAGCTTTGCAGGGAGGCAAATAATGGCGATAACTTTTACAACTAGCCACCTCGATAATGCAGTAGGCATAGAGGTTCCTAATATCTATTGCAGGGTTGCAACCTATGAAATGAAATCTCGTGATGCCAATGGCCCATTTACTAGAGATGAGAGCGGTAATGAAACCGACACGCTAGATACGAATCATCCCAATTATAAAGCCGCTCATATTCAATTGACCTATGGGGTTATATTGCATAGAACGGAAGGGGCTAGAAATGGTGCCAGAGAAGAAATGCAATACTGGCCCAATCGGGTTCGGTGCATTCACATAGATAGATTTAAATTTGATGTCACATTAGCAGACATGGAGGCTAATACGGTTAATCCGTACAAACTAATTTACGCCAATTTAAAGACCCAGATTGCCGCCATCAGGGTAGATGGCTCAGCCATAGTCAGTTCAATAGCAGACGCAATTTAGGAGGATTTATGTGGGACGATGAAACCATTTTACTGATAGATAGGCTCAATAAAGAACTCAAAGAAACCAAGAGCGAGTTGAATAAACTTAGCCAGCAAATTCGGCGTGACATAGATTTCTACAACCAAGTTATTCAAGGGCTAAGGTCTGGTGAATTGCCTTGGGATAGGGTTCAGATCATGGAAACAGGGCAGTTAAAGATATTAGAGGAAGCCCCGTCTGGGTATATCGTGCCGGAAGAATTTATCGACCAGCCTATTCCCTGTAACGAGGAAATGGCCGCTAGTATGGAGAAACTCAAGAACGGTAAAGATAAGGTGAAAGCGGATGTTACTTAGCCCACAATTCCAGACCTATGGGGATTCTCAGGCTCAGAATAACGACCCGATTGGCCCACAACCCGAAATCCCAGCAGGGGTTCACAATATTGAACTGTCTTGGGATCGACATACGGGTTATATGCGAATCATCATAAACGATCAGAAATGGTGGTTTAAAGAGTTCTTAGGTCGCGGAGTAGTAGTTAGTACGGATAACCAGCGTGGGCGTCTGTATTTGCGCTCCATGGCGCGTATTAGCGGGGAAACGCTTACGTTGTACCGCGGGCCAGACGAACAACCCCATCCGATGGTCGAAGATAGATATATAAAACATTTGTTAGAACCAACCCATAACAGGCTTTGTTATCGCAGGGAAACAAAACAGTGGCGAATAAGGGACGAACGAAAGGATTGGAATAACTCTGAATCCTTAAAATTTGTTGAAGCGTATGTTGGCGATTTAAGCGCAGAATGGGACAGGTCTGATCCATGGGCGCATATTTACCATAACGGTTACGCCGTTATAGATACTGACGATATATGCCATTTGTACGACGCGAGTATTTAAAGTGAATAAATATCTAACACTAGGTTTATCGCTACTGCCTGTGGTGGTTATCTTCATCGGTATGATTGGTTGGATTTTCACTCTACGGGCCGATTTAGATACCGTTATAACTGCATGGGAACGGGACAATATCGAGGAAGTTGTTAATGATATTTGGGACTCCGTAAACGAGATTGAACGTATACAAGCGATCCAACAAAATGAAATGTCGACCATAATGAGCGAACACGAATATATGGGCGAACTATTGGGCGATCTAGGGGAAAGATTACCTCCCGGCGAGCGCAGGGAATATGGGAATTACTGACTTGAACTGGCAATGTTATTTAGGGTGGCATGATTGGTTGTTTGTTGGATGGGGTGAGAGGTACTGCAAGTGGTGTCCGAAATACCAAGTCCACTTTTATGTAGATGGGCAGACGAAGTGGATAACCAGAAGGAGGCCTTGAGGCATGCGTCCTCGATCCAATGACCCGGTCGAACAAATTTTATTTAAATTTCTAACCAATGATTGGGTTCATTTGGAAAGAAAGGTTGCAGGTCTTGAAGGCAAGGTACATGTGATTATTGGCATGTTGGCTGTCTTAATCGGATTAACAGTTTATGTGGTGATGAAATGAAAGAGGCTTTAGGTGTGTTGTTTGGGCGAGTACGTCCACAGATTTTCCTAGCAATTTTCGCGGGAACAACGGTCGCCATCGTGGTAAGTTATTTCGCATACAGAATGGGCGCGGTTGAAATTATGACGGCTGTGGTTGGTTCGGTGTTTGGGTATCTTGCGGGTGTATCTCAAAAGATACTGGAAAACGACCATTCCTCTTGACGGTGGTAATGGTTTCTTATAACCTGAAATACGGGTAGTCTCCTCTGCCTTTTAAAACACTCCTTCGCACGGAATCGCCTTCACTTCCGCTTCCGATGCCCGAGGAGTGTTTTTTCAATTGCGGGCATATCGCTGGGACGCCAGACATAAGTTTCCACGCCTTCTGCCTTTTGTAATTCTGCCAACCAGCGTTCTTGCTCAGTTCTCAATTTACTTTTTTGAGTTTTAAGTTCTGCGAAGATTATCCGACCATCTCTAACCATTATTAAATCGGGCAGACCTGCGGGGTTTCTGCGGGAGTCATGATCGTGGAAATACAGCCAACGCCCTGCGTCGCACAAATCGATTACATAACGGAGAAAGTGCTTTTCACTTATAGGGGGTACTTTTACCGTCTTGATAGTCATAGTCGCTAAACCTCTTTAACCCGTCTTAAATCGCGTTTATGAACGATTAAACAGGGCTTTTGTAAACTTGGTACGCGGCGATTGTCATCCTGAGTGAGTCTAACCAGTGGCAATCATTATAGCCTTGTATGCCCACCCGTCTTTGCCGAATTCCATAGCTGACGGAACGGCGGGGAGTATGTCCACCCCGACCCGTATGGCTGGGAGGCTGTACCGCGTACCAAGTAGGGGCTGTCCCAGTTGCCGAAGCGACAGACCCTGCAATCATCCTACCAGATTAGTCTCCTTCGTGGAAAAAGGTACCGCAACGATGGGGTTCTACTAATCGGACACTGTAAGCCTCTCCCACTTTGTCGCCTTCGTTGCCAATCGTTTCGCAGGTGCTTTGCCAGCATTGTAAGCAAACGGGATTATGGTGGGTTTTAATAAAGGAATCATGGATGTCGGCGATTAGCTGGTCTGGGCGTAAATACTTGGGGTTCTTCAATAACTGAGGCGCTAACCGATTGCCCATTGTTGTTAGCGGGTCAAACTGCGTATTTTTTGAACGTTCTATCCACTGGTTAATTTCTGGCTCTTTCATCCATTCTAAATCTATGGATTGAACAATTACCAACTGGCTCTGCAAAGTCACAATAGCGCAATGTCCCGAATCGTCCGACCATAAACATAAAGCGGGAAAACTGGTGCAATCTAAACGGACATCTTCATCAAATATTTGCCCCCAAATTGACGATTGGTTTCCAAGGGAATCATTGGATAGTTTTACAAGATTAAACATGGTATCTCCTCTGCGTTTTTAACTGTATAAAATTTTGGTAGCTTTGCCGTAATTGCAATCCTTGCATGCGGTGGTTAGATTTTCGGGATCATTAGAGCCTCCTTTAGATTTTGGGTGAATGTGGTCGACATGCAAAACGACCCCGTTCTCTTTAGCACTTCGACCGCAATAAGTACATCGGAATTTATCCCGTTCCAAGATTTCAAACCGTCGGCGTCTACTGATATTTTGCGTGTTGGGTTGGGGTTTTTTGGGCTTACTGTTTTTCTTTTTAGCGCGGGGTTGTTTGAGTTCGGCAAGGGCGCTAAGTCCCTGCCAATCAATGGGCGGTAATGTGCGCGGAGTGTCACCCCCACTCCCAGAAACTCGCATCGGGATTGGTTATTTGTTTTGTTTGAAGTTGCGCCAATAGCCCACTTCGCGCCATGTCTGCCATGTCTTGCGCCGATCTTGCCGCCCCTGCTTTTTCGGCCTCTGACCAAACTCTCTTTTTATTCATGGTTAACCCTGTCCCATTTACTGTTTCCGATTCGGGTAAAGTGATTACGTTCTCGCGACAAAATGGTGGCAATACTTCGGGGGTTCTGGCCCGTCGCTTCACCTAGTTCTTTTACCGTCATTGGGCCTGTATTTTTAATTGCGATTTGGCATTGTTCTGAAAGTGATAAATGGGCAACAAAATCGGGGATATCTTCAAGGCTTTCTGGTTCGACAGTGACCGCCCCTGATTCGTGCCATTCGATCTTAAACGACAATGGTTTTTGAAGTCGCCCGTCGTTTACTTTGCGGTGGATTAGCGCAACGTGCATTTCGTCCGATTCTGCATCTTGGGATTTAAGTAGTTCATAAGCCATGCGTGGGTAGTTGATCCAGTAGACAGAACCAAAGGGGCCGACGGTCTGAGATTTACTTCGATGGGCAATCGTAATGGATGCTATTCTCAAACTCCGCAAGGCGGTAAAGTAACTAATCGCCGATGCCGCGCTTTCGGGGTCACCACCGCATGCTGGCCCCGCCGAATCAACGATGATTAAAGCGACATTTTGCTCCGCTACTATGCGTTGGATTTCTGAGATATCAGCGGGCAGACTCTGGTGGCAGAATCGATATATAACGTTGCTGATGCCACCGAAGCCAAAGCCCTTGGTTAATGCTTGAAAGCG
>VTLG01000647.1_pt1 | contig 40037 bp, 49 predicted proteins | sample 4694571 | NCBI WGS metagenome assembly VTLG01 (sample SAMN12604809, study PRJNA352737) | marine metagenome | biome: ENVO:00000447; feature: ENVO:00000209|ENVO:00000569|ENVO:01000036; material: ENVO:00002151; isolation source: viral sequences binned using virsorter ... | reverse complement strand
GAGCTACTAAAGTTTCTACAATTAACTCATCGGCATATAAACTTTGAAAATATCCAGAGTTCCATCTTTTAGTTGATTGACCAAGGTCTGTAGCAATATTAGTCATCGGTCTTAATGAAGATGCGTCAACCTGTATCCCATTATTAGCAATTAATGTAGTTAATCCATTTTGAGCTACATTAATATCAAGTTTATTGGTCGAATTATATCTTATTGACAATTGATTAGCTGCAGTTTCTTCAATAATAGTCGAATCTAAAGCACTCAATCCATCTACAGATAAGTCTCCACCTATAGTAGCATCATTTGTTAGATTTAAATTACCAGAACTATCATCAGCTATTGACCAGTCAACAATTAAATCGCCTGTAATCTCTACATCTCCTGTTACATCAAGCGCTGTACCGCTATTAACAGTAATTGTTTGTGTTGCTCCCCAAGTATAAGCTTGATCCGTGTCAAGCTCATGTTTATGATCGCTTCTTGCTGCTGTTGATGCATTACCACTATCATTAGATAGTCCTACTCCAGGACCACTAGGTAAATCTCCAGTTGTAAAGTGGATAGTCGAATCATCAATATGGTCGTCTATTTGAGAATGACTCCTAAATCCTACTGCATTAACTAATGTATTGTGATCGTGATTGTGGTTACCAACTGCGACTTGATTTGAAGCGGCTCCTACAGAATTGTTAAAAACCAAATTCTCGAAGGTTACTCCTAATTTTGTAATATATTCGCCTCCATCATCAACATATGATGAGACTGTAAGTTGCTCTGTAACAGGCAAATTTGGGTCAATAAGGTCTACTCCTAATCTACCACTAGCCCAAGACTCTCCAAACTTCCCTTGTATAAAAAAACCAGTCGAACCATCTTCTGCTTTTTTAGTATATAATCTTATATCACCAGAGTCTCCATCAGAAGGTTGAGATTGTGCGCCTATAGGCTCTTTACTAGAGGATATTTTTAATCTATTAAGCTCTTCGTAGATACCATTAATAACTTTTTGTATTGTAGGGTCTTCTACTCTAGGAGCAGATTTTTTGGAAGAGCCAATTTGGTTACTATTTCTGGATATATCTCTAGGCATTATTTAATAGACTTTGCTTTATAAACAATATTAAAGCCGTCTATTTCAACCTTCATGTCCTTAAAGCATACTTGTATCCATTTAGCTTTTTTATTGCCAGTTATTTTAAGTGTAATCTTTTCTTTATCTAAAGTAGGCCTAATAGTTAAAGGCGTTTTTTGCGTAATAGTTTGATTTGATATATTGGTAGTATAACTACTATTAAAGTATAAGTCTATAGATCCATACTCAGATGTTTCGTTTTTTAAATCATTGTAAAGCAGAGAGGCATCAGAATTGTTATTTAATATTAAATCAACTGAATAATATACTTTGTCCTGTCCGCCAAGACTTAAGTCATACTTTTTACTATTCCAAGACCAGTTTTTTCTACCAGAAGTATATTTGGCAAGACTGTAGAACTTATTGTCGCCACTTACGTATACATCATTTTTAATTCCAGAAAATACGCCAAATGGTTCAGGTAATTCTTGCAAGTCCCATCTTTTTCTATTTAAGCCAAATTTCCACGCACCATTAAATATAGTCCCATCGCTATGCTTATCTTGAAAGCAAAAATATACTGACTGTCCTCTAGCATCATATAAGGCTTTAGGTGGCAAGTTATGATTAATATTCTGCCAAGCATGAGCATTCCATTTATCAGATGAAGACGAAGGTATTGATCTGCTTGTATCTTCAGCAAATGAAGACGTTACTACATCTTGTCCTATTGCTTCTGTTTTTGAGCCATTATGATAGTACATATTTTGATTATCGCAAAAAAACATACCTAAATCAGTAACTATTAATGAGTCTTGATTAAAGCATCCTACTCCTTCGAAAGTGTCTTCTAAAACCATATTATTAAGGTTCATTGTGTAGGTATTAGCCAAATCAAATAAATATATCTTACCTCCAAACCATGTTAATGCTGTAGGTTTAGTAGGTAATACACAATAGTTTTTAGCCCAATTGAAATTAGAAAAAGAATTAGGCTCTGATTTAAATACAAACTGCTGCCCTTGTTTTATTTCGGGGTGGAAACAATCTGCTACTACTAAATGTCCTTGAGCTACAGTAGATAAACCATAGTTAATATTAGTATGTTTTAAAAGTTCTGGGATACCCGTTATAGCTTCATAGGTAGCACCTAATTGACCTTCATCTATAATAAGCTGTGTATAGGATTGAGTGGCTTCGTCAAATACCCAGCCACTATCTAGACTAACTTCTTTAACCATTCTATAAAAATCATTAACTGCATTTTTTCTATACAAAACCATATGAGAAGCTCTAATAGGGACGTTAGATAGAGAAATATTTAAACTTGCAGTTTTGTAGTTTACACTAACTTCTGTATGGTCATAGTTTTTCTCTGATAAAGGGCCTTCTTGGAATCCGTCGTATACAAAACTTATTTTCCAATAATATGTTATACCAGAGTTAAAGTTTCCGTTTTCATATACAGTAGCTCCATCTACTGTACTATAATCTGTTGGTTCAGAAAAATCTATATCCATACCAACATTCAATGCACCACTAGGATAAATATCAAAGTTTGATCCGTAAGTACTATTAGTATTAGAAGCAGCTGTCCATGGGGTTCCAGATTGATCTGTTGTATCGTATTTTAGCTCTCCAGTTTGATAGATACCTGTATTAGGAGACAAAGTATGTGTAATATCGTTATTGTGTTTTACTGACACTATACTTGCATTTCCGATATTTTCTTGCTGAAAAGGGTTATCTATGTTAGAAGCAGACCATTCTATAATTCCAGATCCAGTTGTAACTACATCATAAGAACTTCCAATAGTCTTATTCCATTTACTTAAATATGTATTAGTCTTAGGCATGCCTATTTGTCTTCCAGTAGTCCAGAATATGGTATCCGATGCGAAGTAATTTCTACTTACTGGACCTATAACATCGGTATCATTTGGAGGAGCAATTGAAAAAGGATTTCCAACTTGAGTAGATTCTTGCCCACTTCCTAGGTTAACCATATACCTATTTACCATGTTGTAATTATATTGATTCGGGTAATTACCATTTCCAAGTCTTCTTTGGCCGTATATACCATATCTCCAAGCATTTTTCATAGGCTTTACCATTAATTCGCTGCCTACTTGAAACAAGTTTGCTGCTGTCTCAAGATAACTTTGTTGCTCTTGTGGTAAAGCATTAGACCCGTCTGAATCATTAAGTAAACATCCACCATTAATTGTTCTAAAAGCATCGTCTGGTTCTACATAATACTTTGTAATTACAGTTGACGTAGTGCCGTCTTCTGGGTCTGTAGTAGTAACAGATTTACTAAAAAGATAAGCATTTCCAGTTCCGTCATCATCTGTGCCAACTAAAGGAAAGATTCTTTGAGAAACACCATAGCTATCTTTGTTTGTTACCAATAGTTTCATTTCGTTTATTTCATCTTTTTCTATAGGAGTCGTATTGTAAAGATAATGATATCTTTTTTTAGTAGTCCCTAGAAATCCACTGCTTTCACTTTTTCTACCCTTATTTACAGTTATTCTAGATGTAATTTGAGTTGCATCCATAAACACTGCACAACCTATTTCACCATCACCTCCTTCTCCGTCTCTATGGTCTGTAATTCCACCATTATTAGTAAACACTGAATAAGCCGTATAACCATTAATAGGTCCAATATCAAATTCATTAAAAAGTGTAGAGCTGTAAGATTTTGGATTATCTTTATTCCTAGAATCAGTGTTTGAAAACGTTGGAACATTCATTTCTTCGTCATCTGAAAATGTATCTATTTTTGCAGCATAAACTTTATTCCAATAGCTATCGCTAGAGTCAACAATTTCATAACCATCTCCACTGTCTATATCTCTTTTATATTTACAGTGTTTTTTGTTAGGCAAAAACCCTAAAATATCTATATTTCTCCATCTTATGTAGTTAGCATAAGATCCGTAAAACCAGTCTTGCCCTATCCAACTTTGACTTGTTATGCCTCCAAAATCACACGTTTCATCAGGACCATACCAGTCTTTTCCTTTATTCCTATAATCATTTTGATAATTTTTAACTTTTATAGTAGGAGGAGTAATTGGTTTTACCGATATGGTATTCAGTCCTAAAGACTGGAGTTCTCCATTATATGAATTGTCTGGATCTCCAATAACATCAGAAATATTAAAGCAATACAACCATTCTTCGTCAAATGTGAATCCTGAATTATGACCATATTGAATATAGACAACGCCATTTTTTTCATATATATCATTTATATATGACCCAGCTTTAGGACTTCTTTTAATTTTAGTTCCTATATCTAAATTAGTAAAGTGCTGCTCTTTACTTGTAATCTCAATTTCGTGAATAAGATTTACAAAAGAAGACGCTCCAAATGTTGTTGTTAGAAATTTATCTATATAAGAGCCATTACCATCATTTCCTTCTAGAACTTCAGCTGCACCAAAGTACAATTTATTAGGCTCATTAGCATCAGCCATTATTAAATAGGTAGTATTTGATTGATGACTATCTACAACATTATTATCACTTCCATTCCAAGTATTTGCAAATGGTTTAAAATTAGTTGTTCCTGTAGTTCTTGCTTTTTTATGGATAGAGGTAGACGTAGCTATAGCAGATACAGTAAAAGGAAATAAAGACTCTGATTTAAATTGCTTTCCTTTTTGATTACTGCTACCTGTAGGATAACCAGTATATTTCGATAAAGCGTATAGTGCTCTAGAGCCTGGCGTTTTAGCTATAAGCCAATTAGGTTGTGATGGTCTTGAAGAAGCATTAGAACCTAACACTGGTGGCTCTAAATAATCTAATGTAAAGACTGACTGCCCATCATCAATAGATTTTAACCTAGAATCAAATAAATGGTAACCGTCAAAAGTATTTCCAAATTGTTTATGTTGTATTTTTCCTAACCATTGAGATTTAGAAGCTTGAGTACCCCCACTACCAATATATACTGCATTAGCTCCCTTTGCTAAAGATACTCTTTCTGGGTAACCGTCATTAGTAGAATTTATTTCACCAAAAGTAGGGTTTTCTATTGCTCTAGGTGTATCGCCTTCTTTATAAAAGTTTTTAAATATTTTCATAGAGCCTTCAGGAGGAACAACATCGTCTTTATATTCGTAATAGACTAAGTCGTTAGTAACTACTGTAGAGTTAGAATCTCTATTAGATGTTAAAGCAAAATTCCTACCATTTATTTCTATGCCTGGCTTATCTAAAAAAACTGTCCCTGTAACATTGCCTCCAATAATATTGTTTGGAGAGCCATTTGCTTCATAGCTTCCCTTTATAGCGTCATCATCTAAAATAACCCCAGGATTACAAACAAATTGAAATGTTCCAAGGTTTTTAATAATTGCTACGTCTGGCTCAGTGGCAGATGACCAATCTACTGCACTGTAAACATTACCATTGTAATCAGGATACCCTCTAACAAAATTATATTGAACAGTTGTTTCTGTTACTATTTTATTACTTATATAAATATACTCTGTACTTGTAGAGTTATGTATTTTAATAACATCTCCTGGTTTTACATAATTCCCAAAAGTATTTTGATCAGTTGATTGCGTTGAGATATTCCAACTAACTGATTCAGAGCTTGCGTCTATAGCAAAAGGCATTGCATTAGTAATAATGTCAATATAATCTGGCTCTACAATTTCTCCATTACTATCAATCTTAACATTTAAGGTAGTAATAGATTCAAATAAAGGTTCTATATGGTCATTATCTGTGCTGTATTCTGAAGTAAAGGCTTTTTGAAGTTGTAATTTTAAAAAATTGTTTAATATTTGATAATGATTTGAATAGTCAGTTGACTCGTTACTATTCATTGCATTAGATACTTGTGTAAATTCTATTCCATTTACACTTATTTTTATAGACGGCAAAGTAGTATTTGAAGAAGTTGAATCTAAAGATGGCTGCTCATTATACAGATGCAACAAAAATACTTGCTGGTCTTCATCTAAAGACTGAGCTATATCTTTTTTTGCCCCTTTAAGCTTTCCTTCTTCATCAGAAGAGTCTATGTTTTTGCTATATATTGGCGCTTCTAAGTCTACATCTGATGCAGACGGAGAAGACGATACCCCCAATAAAAAGTTTCGTATTTGCTGTATTTTTTTGCTCATCTTTTTTTCATAAGGTTTGTTACAATTTTAACCAACGCGTCATAACTAGATTTCATGTCTTTTACCTCTAACTGCATTTTCTTTTGCTGATTAATCAACTGAATTATTATACTTTCCAATCTCTGAAACTGCTGATTTAGATCCTTAGTTAAGTCGTCCTGTATATATTTGTTTTGTTTCCATATGAAATAGCCAAATGCCATAGCTACAGCTACTGGGATCCCAAATGTTTCGACTATTGTCAATATATCCATACCTACCCTTCGATAAGTTTACCATCTACTATTGCCTTACCATTCTTAATTTCTACTATATTTACAAAACTATTTTGACCATGATAAGTCACGACAGCAAACGCATGTTTCCAGTTTATAGGTCGACCTCCTATAAAACCATTTACCTCAGGACTCATATCTTTTAGACAACCAATACTATATGCTGATATAGGTCCTTTAGCACTTTTGTCTGAATAAACCTGTATATCATGATGGTGTCCATACATAATATTCTGCTTGTACTGCCTGCAATGATTACTAGCATGGTTCATACCACTATAGTTATGACCATGATAATAGCTCATATCGCCTATTTCTAGGAGCTTTCCTAGTGGCTGTACTGCATAACCCCTATCTTCCAGTTTTAGTGCTTTGTTTAGCCCATATTGGTCCAAATAAGGATATTCTTCTACAAAATACTCTAACCATTGATCATGGTTACCAGTAATAAAGTGTTTTTCTTTTACATTCGCCTTATCTAAGGCTTCGTCAATTAAGTCCATACCTTTATTGACATCTTCTATTTCCTGTATAATTTCAGGTAAATAAAATTCTAATGGTGGCTTTTGTTTTCTTTTCCATTTCCAATGACTTGCACTAGCCCATTCGCCACTATCTCCTAAGTCTATATATCCATCTGGCTTTATGTCTTTAATAGCCTTACATACTACAGATATAGCCTTTTTATCGTGTAAAGGAAAGTGTTTGTCTGGCGTTACAATATATTTCTTCAATTTAGCTCCTCCGTATAAGCTCCCCAATCTTCAGGGTTTGTCCAGCACTTGCTACTTTTTTCTAAAAGTCTTTCCGTCTCTTCGCTATCAAACTTTAAAAATATTGCTTCGCAATCATCACACATCCAAAAAAGTGCTTCATTCTTGGCTCCTAAAACCTCTATTGCAACTATAGTATGGCTGTTACAATGGTTGCATGTCTTAGGAGCTTTCGAATATACTTTTGTATCAGTTATACCTAGCTCTTTAAGTCGCGTATTCGCTTCTCTTAGAACTAAGTCTGCATAAACAGTAAACTCATGTATTTGAACCTGTTTACTTTTCACGCAACGTTTTCTTAACTTTAGACCATATCTTGTCATCTAGTTTGTTCTTAGTGCTTTTAACGAGCAAATCACCAACACTAGTAACAATTTTAATCTTAAGTTTTTCTGCAATTAATTTTGTGGCAACTGTTTTAACTAGTTTACCCGCTATCAGCTTTCCTATCATTATTTTAAAATTTCTGCTTTAACTATTTCTTCTACAGAATCATAGATTGCAACTAAAATCTTTTCTTCTGTCTTTTCGCTAATAATTGGAATATCGACGTTATCATTTAAGGCTTTAATAATTTTGCCTTTCATTTCGTCATTAAATATGTAGTTTGCTATCATTTCCTTCATTTCGACTCCTTATATATTTTAATTAACATGTATACTAGTGTTGCAAATGCTGCTGCCGCGCTAAAAATTGGTGGAACCCATTCAGTCCAATGCATAACATGGGCTGACGTAGATCCTGCAATTCCTATTGTTGATGTTCTTAATGTATCTATCATGATGTGTCCTCCCAATCAATGTCTATTGTTAATGTTCCATTTGTTGTCCATCTTCCTCTTATAAAAACAAAACCCATAAATGGAAACGTTAAACTAACACCTGATACAGTTGCAAAATCAGCTCCGTTAGTATTTGCAAAACTTGGAGTTCCATTTATTTCAAAATTCCCACTAACTGGATATGATGCAATTTTTATACTAGTATTTACTCCTATATCTGTTGATGAAGTATGATTTGAGGGAAAATTATATGTTATATCACCATAACCTGAAAAATTTTGAACTCCCATATTAATAAAGTTTCCTGAAGAAGATTTATGAAATACTTCAACAGTACCCGCGAAGGTAGATGGAGCATCCCAGCTTCCAGTAAGAACAAGAGTTTTAGTAGTTGCGGTGCTTACGCCTTCGCCATCTGTACCTATAACTTTGTCGTTCTCATCAAGGTCTTGCCCTTTTATATTTTTTATAGAACTACCACTTATATTGAAAATTTTACCTTTAAAATCTGTATCAGGAACATAAGATTCCTCATCTATCCATAAAGGCCCTATTGCGCAATCAGCAAAGTAATAATTAGTTACTCCATTTGGTACGCTAGTATTCCAATAGTAAATATTTTCATCATGAAAAGCTTCATATAAAAAATACAGATAAAATGATGACCCTCCCGCTCCTTTTAAATCTGCTCTAAATTTCTTAAAAGCACTATTTTGGCCTCCTGCTGTTTGAGGTATAATTCTTTTTTTATCAAACGTATCAATTGTGCCATTTCCATTAAGATCATAGGATAAATTTAGTCCTCCTCCAGTAACCCCTAATCCATCATTATTTGTGTATCCTGTAAAACCAGAGCCAGTAAAAGTTTCAATTGTAGTCCCAGCTTCATTTTTTTCTCCTGCATGAGCAGAATCACTTGTTGCTGCTATGCCAAAAGCTCCAGTTCTAGAGCCTACTTTATGAATTGCTCCATGAAGAGTTATATCGTCTGTAGGACTTTTACTAGTTAAATCAATTAATGGCCCTCTTATTAAACCTATATTTCTTTTTGCATCTACCATTACACTAACTTCTGCAACACTTCCAATATAACTAGCCTCAAATAAAAGATAAGGTCTTGTAGATGTTTGTGCATAACTGCTTATTGTACCATCAGCATCAGAAGCAACTCCTCCTGTTGATGGACCTGTAGCATTAGAAGTTGTACTTCCTTTTCCTATAACCCATCCAGCGCGATATTGATTTGTGGAGCTCCAATTACTTCCCCAGTTTGTTGTTGAAGGAGCACCAGCTAATCGTCCCTGCCAAGCATACCCTGTAGTTAGTTGACCGAATGTCTCTGAACCTCCTGGATTGTAAACTCCTTGTACACCATTACCAGTTTCATTCATTTTTCGCCAGCCCGTAGGAAAATATGTTCGTTTTCCATCAGTAGTATAAGCTCTATCTAAATTAGAGGCATTAAGTTGACCAGTATTATTAAATGTTTCGTTCCAAAGTACTGCCATTATATTTCCTCTAAATGACCGCAGTTTTCGCAGTAGTAAAGTTTCTTTTCATCAAATTCAGCTCCTTCATCTCTATGCATTTGGACTATATCTTTAGGAGCTAAAATTAAAGGAAACTCTATGTATTGAGTTTGTATACATTCTGGGCATATCATGATAGTTCCACCCATGTTTTATCTGGATCAAAAAATACAATATTCATATATTGGTTTATGCAGTAACCAACAGGTCTTACAATGCTTCCAGTTGCAGTAGGAGCTGTTCCTGTTATTTTACCGTCTTGTCCTAAATAAACAACTTGACCCATAACTGGAGACCCTTCAAGTGGAGATACTCTTACTATTCCTTTTAATAATAATCCACTAAAAGGCAGTGAATTGCCTGAAGTATTTGCTGTAGCAACAACTAATAGCTTATTTCCATCTTCGGGCTCGTCATTATTAGCTTGAGCCCACCCTGTACTTCCATATTGATATACTCTGCCTTGCTCAAAAGATGTCCCTACGCCATATACAATAGTTTCTCCATAAAAGTCTCCAATATCTTGAAAAAGACTCTGACCAGTAGCATTAGTATTTCCAAGCCAAACAGTGGTTGCCTTATCTTTTTTCACTATATTGGTATTATGGTCGTTTATATTACTATCAGTAATTATTTTATCCCATTGAGCCATTAAACAGTAACTCCCTTTTCCATAAGTATAGCATGTAGACCTTTTATCTTTTCAATAGTATCGTGAGCAGTTTTTAATCTATCAGCTGGTATATTTGATTGACTTATTATGTTAAGGAGGAACTCAGTATCCTTAATAGTAAAAAGGATACCGAGATCATTTCCGTTTGAGTTTGCAGAAAGCTTGATTACTTCTTTTTCAAGCTCCTGCAATCTTAATATAAGTTGGTTAAGACTCTGTGACATTAATCAGTCTCTTGTCCAGTGCCACCACCACTAGTCTCATTATTTACGCATATATACATATTATTACCACTAGTATCATAATACATAGCACCCTTACCTGTAGTCTGATCATTAGGCAGACCGCTTCCAGTAGAAAAACCAACTAGCCATTGATCATAATAAGGTTCACTAGCATTTGCCAAGCTAGTAGCATGACCAGTTTTTACTTTCCATCCATTACCATAAGAGCTTGAATCTCCAACACTTACGTCATATAATAAGCTTGGCTTTTGACCACCAGAACCATATACTGTATCGCCAATTTCAAAACCAGACTCATTTATTCCAGTAGTATTTGTAGCGTCACTTGCTAATGCTATTACTTTATCAGTAGTAGTTACAGTTGATGAGTTTAAAGTGACTGTACCGTTAGCTGTTAAAGTTCCTGTAACCTCAACGTCTTCATCTACTATCAAACCACCTTTAAATGTTATTGTCTGAGTAGAAGCACCAATATCTACTTCACCAATATTCACTAAATCAAGATCAATCTGACCAGAACCAGTAACAGTTCCAGTTAATCCAGCTCCAGTAGTAACCTCTGTTACTGTACCTGTGGTACTTGAAAAGTTAGAATCATTATTAAAACTTGATATGTCTATATTAGAAAGCAGAATTTTTCTCTGTCCATCAGCTTGACTATTTTCATTAACATTGGCAAATACAATAAAATCACCAGTACCCATGCTAGTAGCTGTAGTTAGCTCATTAAGGTTTAAAGCAATATTTTTTTGATTACCTCCAGAAATATCAAGACCAGCCTCAACAGTTACACTAGTTACTCCAGAACTTGTAACAAAGTTTGAGTCGTTAGTAAGGTCACTAGTATTTGTTGGTATTGTAGCACTGCTGTATGCTAAACTTCCAAAAATTTGGTTAAATTTAGCTTTCTTTTGAGTTCCATTATCTAAAACAATAAGATGGTCATCACTTGGTGCAACAGTGTGACTGTCGCTCCATCCTGTTAATTCAGATAGATTTAAGCTAAGATTTAAATCTGTAGTACTACCAGTATCATCTAATCCCGCATTTGTTGTAATTGATGTTACTCCAGCTGCGGTTTGGTCTACCCAATCTAAGTTACCATTTGATAGTATTCCTAATACTTGTCCGTTTCCTCCATTTGTTCCATCAGCGGCCAAATCGCCTGAAACGACATTGCCCGTGTGGAGTATTTTTTTCCATTCTGCCATTATGTTCTCCTTATAGTGCCGCTTTCAGCGTATTGTACTCTGAGTAAGCGTTATTTTTTTGTGTTGTTGTGTTATTATTATCGTTTTCTACAATTTTTCCTGCTACTCTAGCCATAACTAAATTTTCCATAGTTTCGAAATGGTTATTAGTCCTTGGAAATATGTATGCTTTTTGACTTCTAAATATGATATTATAACTGTCTCCTCTATGAAAAACAGCTGCATCTGTTTTAGTGTAACTCTTTAAAAATTCAGGAGCTATTTTGTCTATTCCATACGTTGCTTTATCGGCTAAAGAAAGCGTCTTTAAATCTTTTTCTATTATAACTGAAACCCCAGTCTTAGGGTTTTTAGATAAGTTTGATGCTGTATATCTTGTATGTGCATCTTCAATAGCTTCTTTTAGATAATTTTTATATTCATTAGTTAGGGAGCCTCTTATTTTTGTTCCGCCTTGAGCAGTAGCGACTTTTTGTTTTATTAAAGAGTCAAAATCTCTTCCCTTAGTATTATACATTTATCCTCCTTTATTCTGTTGGGTTGTTATTATTATCAGAGCCTTGCAATACAAATAGTTTGCCGTCTATTTTTATTAAGTCTCCTTCTGAGTGGTATACTGTTGCTGGGGCAGATGATCTGTTTCCCAAGCTTAACTTGTCCATATCAAAAGAAACACCAAGATCTGTAATTCTTAATTTTGAAGACCCTTTATATCTAAAGTCTAGAAATACATTAGTCCCTGTTGATGTTTCAACTTTCCAGTCTGGACCTAAAGAAAACAAACTCTGATTTGCAGTAGTGTCAAATACCTGGAAATTTGGAGTGCTAGTGCTTTCTACTGCCCCATTTCTAGTAAATGTATAAGATGTTGATATATTGCTTCTATTAAAAGACATTAATAACTAAAAGGCTTAATAAAGCCTCCTGAAACCCTATGTTTAGATTTATATTTTTTACCTTCTCTTACCTGCATTTCATACAACTGATCATAATATTGCGAGAGCTGCAAGTTTAATGTTTCGCCTGGAAGACGATATAATTCTGCTATTACTTTAAATGCTAATGCTTCATGAAATTGGTCTGGCAATTCACTTGATTTAGTTAAATCAGTATCAAAAGGAACTGCCCTTGAAACATACTCTACCCTAAGTTTGTCTCCAGATGAAGATGGAGAAATAAACTCTCCTTCTCCAGTTAAATTGTTTTCACTTTTTTCTACAATGCCTATTCTATGTGCATTAATAAACCAAAAGTATTTATTCTTTATGCTAGATATACTCACCCGTCATAATCTCCTTTTGCAGGTCTATCAATTAATCTTGCAATTTCTACATCATTAATTTCAACCCGTGTTATTTCAAGTATCTCTGGAGGAAGATTGTAATATCTTTGTCCTGCAACCAATGTATCATTACCATCAGAGCCAACCTGTACAATTCTAGTTTTAGCAGAGAAATCATCTTGGGCTCTATTTAAAGCTTTGCGAATTGCTGTTTCGTTAACTTGAGGATGATGCTGTTGAATCATTTCTATTAATTCTTTTTGTTTCATTTTTCTATACCCCAGGCTTCATCTATTCTTTTAGTTTCTAATTCTATTTCTTCAGCAAAAGCTTTTAATTGGCTTTGTATTAATGCGACAACTTCTGTGTCTTCATCTTGTATTGATGCATTAGCTAGTTTTTCGATTAAAACTGCTTGAGCAATAATTGTTATAACTAAATTTTCAGCTTCTTCTGGTAATGCCGTATCTATTGATATTGCATTTGAATCTAAAGTCCACTCTATTGGTATTTGCTCAATAGTGTCCCATAAAACTGGCACTTCAGAACCTTGATCAGTTGGATTAGTCGCAGGAAAATCAAATCTTTTAATTGCATATATTTGTAATCCAGCCTTACCATTTGGAAGTGGATTTGTATCTGAAATTGTAAGTGCCTCCGTAGGTGGAGCTGTATATAATCTTTCAGTTTTGTTACCTTCAACCGTTCTTGATTGAATCCAATATACTGGACTTGTGTTAGTCGCAAAGTAAATACTGTCGGCATCTAAAGCTTTATAACTTGCATCAACAGTTATTTTTCTAGCATGCTCTCTAAAATATCGTTCAGTTTGTATTGCGTCATTCTCATCTAGTATATGATTAGCTGCTGTTCTTATAACCATTAAAATATGCTTATTGGAAACATCTTCTCCATCTGCTACTAAAGCGTCACCATTAGATACATTTGCAGGGTCAGGAGTTGGCTCTAATGCACTAGATATTAAATGAGGATCTACATGGACAGTCAAAGCCTTCCATATAGCATCAGAAAACAAATAACGTATATTTGCGATATCGTCAAAAAACGTAAAATTGTTTTGTCCTAATTTTGATAATACTCTAGATTTTATAGTTGCCATTTAATTCCTTATGTAGTGCCCCCAGAATTAACCAGGGGCACATAGTTAACATATTACTTACGCAGAGGTATCAACAAAGTCGATTACAGCGTGAGTTTCAGGTAATAAAATTTCTAAACCTGCCTCAGTAGTAATCATATCTTTCCTACCGTCTACATCATTTTCTTGAACATTAGTTTCAACAAAAGTATCTCTCGATATTCCGTTTCCTGCTAATGGTCTTAATGATACATTAGATAAGTCGATACATACTGCTTTATCAGCCATATCACCTCTAAACAATGGATGTGCTACGAAATTCATAGAACCCCATGATGTTGAGATTGATGATACGTCAATTGGCATAAAGCTAGATGTTTTTACATCCAAATTAGCTGTGAATATGTCTTTTGCATTTCCACTAGCCATAGAATTAGATACAAAGTTTCCATCTCCTACTTTATGTAAAGCATTTATAACTTTTCTAGATGTTAAGCATAGCTTTTGTCCGCTGTTTCCAGTTTCATAAGCCATGAAATCATCCATTACGTCTACGACACCATCGTATGAAAAAGGTGCTCTAACATCGTAACTGATTGTACCACCAGTATTAGCTGAATTAGCATAATTTAATTCATACCTTTTGCCACCCATGTTTTCAATAAATGGTACTGCACCCCAAGAAAATCTTTCATCTTGGCTTACATATTTACCATATCCGAATAAGAATGCGTTTTCTAGATCCATTTTGTGTGCTTTAATGTGCTCAGCATATACACGCTTCCACTCATTTGCATACCCTCTGTATCTAGTAGCCATTGTCGAACCACTCATTAATGGAACAGCTGTCTTAAATATCTGAGAGTAAAACTCTACAGAACCTAATTCATCTCTGAAGCCATCAGGAGCCCCTGTTGCCTCACCCCATTGTGACCCAATCACTTGACCTTTACCATCGTTATCACCATTTGTAGCAAATGTAACGCTATTGTCTGACACTTTAGTTAATCCAGCAAGAGCTATAATAGCGTAATCACCTGATGCTACACCTTTTCCACTTGATGAAATAATATCATTTGATGCACCAGTTACTGATTTAACATATTTAATAGTTGCATCTTGTGATAATTTCCAAGCTACTCCTGCAATTCTTAAAACTTGCCCTGGAACTAAAAATATAGGTGAATACATAGAGTCTTTTTCTACAACTCCTTTATGATTGTAATCACAATATATTTTAACTCCAGCTGGAATATCATCACCTTCTACTGATGCACTATCATCTGCACCGTCAATATATTCGGCTGTAAAGTTACGTCTTTGCCATTGGTTACGATATTCCAATGGTTTCCAGACTGTTTCGTCGATTGGTTTTTTACCTATTTTAGACAAATATGAGAAGAAAATGGATTCAGCTGGAGCTAACTCAGCTACTTTTTCGCCAATTCCAAACGTTCTTCTGACATTATCAACACTAATATTAGCTGGGCTAGAAAAAGCGCCGCTAGGTGTTGTAGTCTTAACTAGGCCATTTGTGTAATCTGTTGCCATAGTTTATTCCCTCCTTAGAGAATGTTTGTATTGTTATTATCTTTAATAATCGCAGACATAAAATCATCTTCAGGAGCAGAAGGTGTGTTTCCTTGAGAAGGTTGAACTCCCATAGGAGTTGGAACAGATTGAGCTCTTTGAACTTGTTTGAAATTAGTAGATGGAGCAGCATTAGTTGGTGTAGGAGCTGGCGCATTAACAGCCATTCCATTTTTATACTTATAGTATCCAACTAAAGTATCCATATCAATAGACTTGGGATCATTCATAGTTGTAATAAAATCATCCAACTTATCTCCTAAGTCATAATTGCTTGCTACATAATTTCTAACTTTATTCATTTCTTGAACTTGCTGTACCGCAGCTTCTCTTTGTTGGTTTGTAGCTTCTAATCCTTCGATTTTTTTACTATACGATTCGCGCAGCTTTGCGACTTCATATTGACTAGCTAGAGAATTATATTGTGTAATATCATCTCTCCACTTTTCAACATCGTCCAAATATCGCGCACTTTCACTGTTAGGATCAGTAAACGCTTCTTCTCTTGAGAATCCCCTAGGTTGCTCAGGTTTTGCAGGTGGAGGAGGAAACTCTTCCTGTTCCTGACTTGTGGGTGCAGCTTCGGCTGGTGGCTTACCACCTGGCGTTATACTTTGCACGGCCTCTGGGTTAGATCTAAGATAATCAACCATAGGCTGATATTCTTTGACCTGGTCTAACTGATTCTGTAGTTTAGCAGCTTGTGACTGCCAATACTGATATCTTACTTGATCGTTGCTTTCAGGATTTACTTCATTTTGACTAAAATCCTGTTCTACTGGGGGCTGTGCTGGACCAGTGGTATCCTCAGGTTGAGGGGCTCTGGTTTGTTCAGGCGTAGGTAATCCCAGCGCTTCTTCAAATCGATTGTCAGTGTTTTGCAATGCTTCTTGGGTATCCATTAAATCTTGCTCAAAAGTTGGAACTTCTTGAGTTTGATTTTCAGGAGCCATGTTTTCATTAGCTTCCATTATTTTTTCCTCTTACTTGATGACGGCTTCTTAGATGCGGAAGAAGGTGCGTCTGATTTGTCTTTTATTGCATCTTGGGCATCTTTTCTTAACATTGATAAATTATCGTCCAATCTCTTTTCAAATAAGGTACCAGCCATTTTAGCTTTATTACTTGTTTGATCGAGTTCAGATTTAAATTTCTCCACTTCAACTTTCTGTTTAAGATGCACATTTTCTCTTGTAAGAGTTTGCATGTCACCATTGACCTTTTTAAGCTCTTTAGCAAGTTGTTCAACTTGTTGTGAAAGTTTAAGGATTTCATCTGTTCTTTCAAGGACGCCCTCCATATCGAAAACTTCTGTCTTCTTGAGGACTTCTGTTTTATCGACAATACCTTTAGAATATGCATCCATGTAAAATTCAAGTTCCGCGTATCTATTACTTGGAAGTGTTGAACCCGATACATAAACAACATCATATTTACCAACGGTAATGTCGTTTGCTATTTTTACTTCGTTAGTTTTATCGTCGTAAATCTTTTGATTTATAGCAAATTCTGTTAAAGAGTTATTAGCATTAACAACTCTCATAATTTTTTCTTCCTGATATAATTCTTGCATCATCTGAATAGCGACTTTAGCTACTCTAGTTAATGCTCCCTCTACATCTGCTAATTTAGATTTTATTTTTCTTTGACCAAATTCATCGAGAGATATAGTGGCTTTATAAGTTTGAGGGGCAGCTTGTGAATTACCCATCATCATTTCGTAGAGTCCTAGTTGATGATCGATGTCGTTTTTCGCTGTTTGTTCATTGTTGTAGAGCTCGTTAGGAAGAGGTGCTGGTGATGCTACTACGGGCTGCCCCAAATCAAAATCTACTTCTATACCCACACCAGGTTGTGCCCATTTTTCTTCAAACTCTTTCATATCTACAGAACCTTGTGGTACTAATACTTTCATATTAGTTGCGGTTGTAGCATGGGCTATAATAAGAGACCTGGTTTTATTTATATAATCTTGTAAACCTTTAACCATTCTTACATCCGACATTGGATATGGTGTTCTGGTATGTAAGTTTACAATAGGTACTACAGGATAATTACTAGTGGGTAATATCCTTGAGTATAGATGTGTATCGCCTAAAACTACACACTGCTTTACTTGTTTGATTTGCACTGGCACCGACTGTATTAACCCTTCACTAATTAAATGAGCTTTTGATTTAATCTCAATTCCAGGTAATTGTGCAGCCTGACCCGCTTGTATCATTGCTTGCTCTCTAGCTTGATTTATTTGACTATCTATTGACTCTCTTAGCTTAGTCAACTCAAGCTCCATTCTATCTTGCAACATATTACCAAGCTGAACCTGCTCTGCATATTGCATTTCAGTTTCTTGGTATTGAACCTCTAGCTCTTGTTGCATTTTAACAATATCTTCTTCTAACGCTTTGAGATTTGCATCTAGCATTTCTTGCTTCATCTTAGATTGCTGCTCTTGAGCTTGACCAATCTTATCTGCGCCTTCTATAATATTGTTATTTAGAATGCCTACTTCTGTGCTTATATACTGTTGAAACTCTTCCTCGTCGAAGCGATACTCTTTTCCAGTATATTTCTCATGGACTCTGTACATATTAACAGACACCTTGTAGTATCTTTCATAACCACGTACATATTCGTTATCTCCTTCTGCTAGAGTATCAATATCTCCAGGAAAGGTTAGACCTGTATCATCTGTTCTTCCTGTTATTATACTATCACTATCGTAAGAACTTGAAGATGCATCAATAGCATTTTTATATTGGGGATATAATTGCTTTGCTTGTTCTTTAGTGAAGTTTCTTGATATAATGATGTTTTCTGCATCATCAAAGAATGGATCTCTAGAATTTGGATCAACGTAGACGTCCATTGGATCTACATTATTAAAACAAACATCACCCTTTCCATCATCTTTTAAAGGGTCTTGATATACTTGTAAATAACCCAAGCCAGTAACATAATAATCGTCAATAGCTTGTCTAATCTTTGTTCTTCCGTCGGATATATCATACATATAAGTAAGCATGTTATTTAAAACATTTGCTACTTTTGTATCACTATCTTCTCTTGGGGATACTTTAAATGAAGGTCTGTTTGCTGTGAGCATAGCTTTTGCTGTCTCAACAGCTGGATGAATACGATTAACGACTATTGGCGCTTGGCCTCTAGCTTCAAGTGTTTTTGTCTGTTCCTCTGTCCACTGCCTACCTAATCTATATTCTTGGTCTTCTCTGGCTTGAGCTTCCCATACATCACGTTTTCTTTTATATAGGTCAAAAAGACGTTTCGTTGATTCGGCTATAGATTCAGTACCAGCTTTGTCTTCATAATCTGACAATGCCTTCATACCCCCATATTATTGCATACTATTATGCATTGTAATATAATGATTACAAAGTCATCCAATCAAGAACTTTCTTTAACTTATGTCCTTTATCTTCAACATTAAGTGACTTTAGCCTAGTTGGTCTAGCTCCTTCAAGTGATGTCCATATTGCATCCATTACATCGTCATGCTTACCTTTAGGATAAGATAAAAACTCTGCTTGAGCGTCTGTATCTTGACTTCTAAAGTAAAATTCACCTTTAGCAAACATAGGAACTAAAGAAAGTAATCGTTCAGATTTACGTGTTCTTGGTTTAACGCCTTTTTCTAGTCCTGGAATATACAGATTTTCCTCTAACATTCGTTTTTTTACAGCAGCTCTTAATGCTTCTTGATAAGCTACTGTCTCTATTTTCATCTTTTTATGCCTAAACTTTTTAAACTTTTCAATAATTATATCTGGCTGTTCTGCAGGAGATACATGTTTTCTGTATAAATCTATAAGATATTTATTTCCTTCATGGTCAATTCCTATTGTAGCAATAACAAAAAAGTCTGCTCTAGCCGATAATGATGACGCAGGATCTACTCCACCATACACTTCTACAGGAACAACCTTTTCTCCTTCACCTGTTTGCTTAACTAAACAACCAACACCTTCTCTTCTTTCAAAATCATACTGATGTAGCTTTATCCATTCTGGTTTAAATGGAGCTTCATCTGGAGATTGTGCTATATTCATGTATTCTTGATAGAATCCATTAATATTTCCTACTGACGCATACTCTTCTTTAATCTGAGATATACGTTCTTCTGGAAATCTTTCGGGCCATATAGGCGAGCCATCTTCTTGTATAATGGAAAACCATAAAGTATTCCATGCTGGGGAATCTTTTGCCCAGTATAAGAAACAATCTTCGGATATAACAGTACCAATCATAACTATACGACCCTCATCTGATAATGATGGTATAACAGCTTCTGTCATCCATTTTCTGTTCTTAGCTCTTGCCTCTTGTGTGAATGCATTTAACTCTGATTCGAAATCGTCTACAATAATTAATGTAGGACGAGTATCTCCTTCAATAAAACCTCTAACTCTTTGTCCTGTACCTACAGCCACTATACGTACTCCATTTGCAGTTACTACATCTGTGGCTGTCCACCTTTTTGCTGTATTAGGTCCCATATCTCCAAATAACTCTTTAAAGTTTTCGCTATGGCTTAAATGATATTTAATACGAGACAAGAAGTTTATAGACTGCGCCTGTGATTCAGAGATGATTACGATGAACTCCTCGTCATCTTCATGTTTGAACGCGATTCGATGTAGTGGAAGGAGTAGTGAGGTTACTGTGGACTTAGCTGTACCACGAGGCGCTGCTATTAATACTCTTTTTTTATCTCTATCTCTTAAATGAGAATATATTTCATGATGAAAAGGTGGAGTTGCTTTCCGAAGAGCTGTAGGAAAACAAGTGCGCCCAAATAAGGCAATATTGTTAAAAAGCTTTTTAAGAGCTTGTTTCTTTGCGTATAAAGCTTCAAAATCATTCATCTTCTTTAATTTTACACTTGCATTCTTTACAAGTAACAAACTCTCTAGGTGGATGTGAGTCCTTGTCTAACTCCACAACCTTAGCCATAATCTTATTTATAAGAAAATCTAAACGTACTAATTCAGTAGCGACTTGTCTCATTGTAGGTTTCTTAGGTTTCATCTGTAGATGTTTTAGCTTCTATCTTAGTTTGTGTACCCTTTAAGTGTTGCTCCTCTTCATTTATTTCATCTAATAGTTTTCTAGTAGCTGTAGCTTCTAATTGAGTAGTCGTTTTAGTTACTGTCTTGTCTTTCATTCCCAGCATATCTTGTATATTCTCTACTACTCTTAAAAAGTTTGTTACATCACCTTTTGCTTCGGCCATAGACATTGCTTTGTCTAATAAATCTATCGTTCTAGATCTATTGTGACCTTTTTCTGCTAATACTTCTTTTAATTCATCTTTTACCATACTTTTAAACTCCTGTGTTCTCATCCATCTTTTTACAGTACGCCGCTTAGATGGAGTAGCGTCAGTAAGGACAGTATCAATGGCCAGATCCATATTAAAACAAACGGAATAAACCATTGCCAGGTTTTTCCATTCTTGAGTGCCCTTTCTAACTTCCAATTGAGGTTTTCCTGAAAGCGTATGATTGGATACTCTACCATCTGCTTTAAGCCTTTGATTAGGATATTTAGGAGAATGAAAGGCGTAGCCAAAAGGCATACGAATATAGTAGCTATCAACCCCATTATCTCCAGTATAGCACTTCTTTTGAATGATTTCTCCAACATAATTATCATCAGTGAGCGCATAATCCCCCTTATCTGCTTCTTTCCAGTATTTGTACTCTACCCCTTCCTTGTCAGCTTCATCTTTTGTGTAGATATTGTAGGTTCGCTTACCTATATCTTTATGTTTTATACTAATCTCATACAATACTAGAAATCATCCTCTTCTAAGTCTAAATGTTCAAAGGTTATTCTCCAAAACCAGTTAAAATAAATAAAAAGTAATACGAATAATCCTATTATTGTTAGTGCGGCATATGCAAGTAGCTCTATCACTAGTCTTTTAGCTCAAAATGTGGAAAATCATCAAATCTATTATCATGGACATACCAGTCTTGGTCCCAGTCCCCACCCCATCTTAGGTTAATACCCATAGATTTAGCTATTCCTATGACGAAGCCCGCAAAAAGGTGAAAACGTTCTCTATCATCCCAGTCAATAGGATAAGGGACCACATCAGCAGCCCTGCTAGGAAGAGAGTTGTGACGGCCATTCGGGTACTTGACTTTGGTTTTACCTTCTTTAAAGAGTTTATCTTGTACTTCTCCACTTCTATGTCCTTCTATTACGCTGCAATCAACGTGTTTTATCACCTCGTTAAAGACTTTTTGTAGTCTTTCGTCGCATGATGACAGCTTTTCTTTTGATCTTCTTCCAAACCTAGGCATTATTTTCCTCTTTTGATTATTTTTTTGACTTTACCGTTATGAGTTAACGCAAAAATAGCTTCTGCAGTCTCTCTAATCTTTTTTCCGTAGTACCTTTTACCTTTCCATATCCAACTAACTTTCTTTCCTACACTCATTTCTTTTTCTTTTTTGGTTTAGTCTTTTTCTTTGGTTTGGGTTTTGGTTTCTTTTTTCCGTACGCCACTTTATATCCCCCATATTAAAACTGCCATAATAAGCTTATCTAGAACCCATAAGGCTATCATTATATTTAACTTTTTGTGAGTTATTTCGCTATTGGTTGGCAGCATTAGTCTTGCTTAGTTTTCTTCTTACGTTATCCACAGGTACAACTCCTGTAAACTTTACCCCTACATCACCTGTTGTGATCATATTGTGGGCATATTTGCTCTTCTTATGTAGTCTACTGCTGTTGTTCACTGTACTCTCCTAGTATATTCTAACTGTTAACCACTGTTGTTTTTAACTGTTGTACTTAAAGTTTATATACTGTTGTAGTAGTCTATAGTAGTAAACGACCGCGGGAAGATATATATAATATAGTAAGCCTTAACATTATACTGCAACTAATTTCTTTAAATTACGCAATATAGCGATTTAACTGCAAAAATATATTCTGATGGTACCTTAGTCTACTTTTGGTATTTAACGTCGTATACACCCCTTTTTAGCCGTTGAAAAGTGCATTTGTAAAAATTGCCCCAAGAATTGGTGTACGTGATATACATTACCCCGTCCCCGTCGGATTTTACGGTTGCGCTTCGCTTGCCCGTTGAAATCCACGACGGTTCCGTTGTAGTTGCGCCTTGCGTCGCTGCCCCTTCTCGGCTGGGCTCGTTGTCCATTTTAATCCATTATAAAACTAAACTAAAAGGAGTATTAAAATGTCAAATTCAACAAATTATATGTTACCACACAGTTATAAAAACGCTAGAAAGCGTTTTGATACCAAGTTGCCAAAACTTGATGATTCAGGTAAACCTGTAATCAACAATGGCAAACTTGTAACAGTGTGGCAAAATTCAGTTGATGAGAATAAGAAACCTATCTATACGAAGGATATTCTCATCACCTTCAAATTTGTTAAAGGTCAGGTTGTTCCCCCAACTTTGTCTAAGTCTATGATGAGCACACTCATCAAAGACGCCAAAGCTTGTGGCAAAACCTTACTTACAGAGGATAATACCTCGTATGTTCTTAACAGAACATTCGACCCTCAACAATTGGATTCACCTGATTCAGACGATACTATAGACGTAGTTACAGCGAAGTATCGTCCTGCTATTCAACCAATTTTGAGTGGTATTACCTCTTGGTAAGTCCTTTAAAAGGGTGGCACTTACGTGTCACCTTTTTTTATTCCTAACCACACAAGAGCGGTGGAAAGTAGTTCTTTAGTACACATAAACCTAAATATAATCAAGGAGATAGTCGCTATGCAGATAGAAAAATGTGTCGGTGTAACCGAACAATTTGTTCATTATTCAACAACAAATGGTACAATTATAGCAGTACCATTAACCAAAGATATTAGTACTCCAACAGAGTCCTTACATATGGCTATAGAATTAGCCAGGGAGGCAAGCAAATGAAACCATTTATAAAAGTTTTTATTTTATTGTCGGCAATATCATTTTGGTATGTAATACTACCTACCTCATATCTTACCTTTATACTTTGGTCAATACTTTACTTAGCAATTGGTATACCGCTGTATTTAGCAGCATTTTACTTACAAGTTGCAATGATCAGGACTTTACGCAAAAAGTCTAAAGTATTACGAAAGCTTATCATAACTCCTCCAAGATACTAATCTTGAAAGTCAATGGCAGTGCGACTATAAACCCTGCCAATATTTTTAACGTTTATAGGAGAACCACAATATGGGCAAAATGAAAAGCTTATTACAAGACTATAATGAATACTATGGCTATCCATTAGACATAGACGAAGAGGCATTGTATGAATATCAACAACAATGTCACGAAGAAGAACTAATGAGACGTGGTGAAATACCAGTACCATTAGATGAAGGCATTGAACAAGAATCTTATCAACTTTACATGGAGGGTAAATTATGTGGAGTACAACAAAATACTGCCCTTACAAGTACAGATACGAACTTGAAAGATGGGCGAACAACCGTTGGCCTGAGAAGAAAGCGAGGCACGCGAAAATGACGCGTAAACAGTTATATGCAATCTGGTATAGTCAATAAGGCTATACCTCAGTACGGAGGCTAATTATGCAGTTAAATAATAAAGAGGTCGAAGCCTTAAGTAAAATAGTAGACTATATGTATGAAGATGAAAAGCGTCACTTTGAAGAGGGAGAACAAGAAGAAGACCATATATTTAGACATTTAATACTACTTAAAAGAAAGTTACATAACAGATATATAACACGTTACTAAAGTCGCTACTATAAGGCAACCACACAAGGTTTGCCGACCAATCGGGTAATACCCCCGTATACCCAGGGCTTACAGCTTTATAGCGACGGCTGTAGGCCCAAATACTTTGGTTAGACTCCCACAATAATGTAATGATTGGCATAGTCGAGATTTATGCTGTGATGTTCTAACCCCAATAGAGAGGATATTGACAGGCGAGTACTATTTAGCTGATAACTGGGATATTTACTATCTGACTATCACTAACGAGGGTCAAGCCTCTCTAAAGTTTAAAATGGAGGATATATGAGATTTGTAAAACGTAAAACAATGAAGATACGCGAATCAGGTAGATCATCAGATTTTATTACACCATCATTTGGTTTTGGTTGCCAATACAAATGTAACTACTGTTATATGCGTAGACATTTAAAAAATGGCTTAACAATAGCTAATAATACGACAGATATAATAAAAGCTATAGATAAGCATGCAAAACAACAAAAATGGCCTAAAACACCTAATCAAACGCATAAAAACTTCTATACATATGACTTTAGTTGTAATGAAGACTATGTAAAGCATGCTCAGTACCATGTATGGCGTGAACTATTTGATTACTTTAAAAATAGTGATAGAACTATGGGTACTGCAGCTACAAAGTATGTCAACTATGATCTACTTAAGTACAATGCAAAAAGAAAAGTGCGCATAAGGTTTAGTTTAATGCCACAGCATTTATCAACAATACTAGAGCCTGGTACTTCCAGTATACTTGAACGTATAGAGGCAATTGATGAATTTTATGCTGCAGGTTATGATGTGCATGTAAACTATAGCCCTATAATAGTTTATGACAATTGGTTAGAAGATTATAAACAACTATTTAGACTTATTCATAAAAAAGTAAAAAACAAAAGAATTGTTCTATCAGAATGCATCTTCTTGACTCATAATGAGAGCATGCATGAACATAATGTATCTAAGAGTACAAAGGGTGAACATTTGCTATGGACACCTGATATACAAGAGACAAAAGTCTCACAATATGGAGGTAAAAACATTAGATACAATTGGTTTTATAAGAAGAAGTACATAGAACAGTTTAAATACATGCATGCACAGATAGTACCTTGGAATAAGATAAGGTACATTTTCTAACTATAGCCCAGTGAGTCTCCCGTGAGTATGAGCGAAAGCAACACAACTACCGAGCATGGGCGTAGATCTGCCTGGCATACGTAACAGTCGCTGATAATAAATATTTGGAACGGCCGCCAACAGCAAAAGTATGCCAAGAATTTTATCAATTGTTATAGTCATGATTAAATACGCGTCGCTATAACAATAATGGTTAACCACGGGGAGTGAGAGTCTAGTAGCGCTAGAGAGGCTCCCCAAAAATTTACCCCAACCCGTAAACAAACAAAAAAAAAGGAGGCTTTATGCCAGCAAATAACGGAGTAAACGTAGAGGTATCATCATACACAAGAGGTGGTACATTTGAGTCAGGTCAGTTCACTAAACTTGCAGATGTATTAAGAGAATACAGCGTCGATCAAGGCGAAGCAATTATAGAAGTAACTGGCGAAGATGGTGAAGAGAGAAAAGTCACTGCAGCAATGAATTTGCTAGAAGGTGATACAATTGTAATCATGAAAGCTAAAAACAAATCAGGTAGATAGGTCGGCTTTTAATTAGAGAAAGGGGGGCAATAACTGGTCCCCCTTACTCACAACCAGGAGGTTCTATGAACGAAATTGAACAATTATGGTTTGACTTGCTAAATGAATGGCATGACAACACCAATGGAGTAGGAACACCAGAAATAAGTTTAGAGAATCAAGCCAAATATCTTGCTAAAAAACATCCAATATCTATTCAAAAAATAGTTAATAAAGTATATGACCAAGCTAGTGAAGAAACTATAGAAACAGAAGAAGATAGAGTATTAGTATGTTTTAAGCAAGTAATCTGTAAATACAGACCACACCTCCATATGGGAGATTATTGGCTTGATATTGAATTTGTAAATGGTGTTCAAAATTATCGATTTTATGCAATCAGAACTATAAACAACGAAGAAACTATAGTATTCGGTGCTAAACATCCCCACATAAGCAATACAAAACCTTGTTTAGGCACATATCAAGGTGATCTAGGTACTGCATTTGTGGCAGCTAACTATATTCAATTTATGTCCATAATGAGAGCATTCTTAGGCACATACACAGGTAATGACACCTACACTAGAGGTACACAATATAAAAAGAGAAAACTGCATTGTATGTTGCATAGTAGAGGTCAAATACTAGACATATTTAGTGAAGAAGCTAAAAGTTCTGAAAGTATAGATGTATGGAGCGTAGCAGAAGATCCGATGAGATGGAATTGGCCTAAAGACCTTACAGCTTGGAACACAATCCAAATACAAGGTCAAGACATGCATATCTTAAGAGATTATTGGAATAAAACAAATTATCCCTGGTTAAATGGTTATAGAACAGATTGGGGTAATTACAACACTAATGGAATAATGCAAAAAACCAATAAAATACTAGGATATGTATCTATAGCTCATAAAATAGGTGAATTACCATTAATGCATGCGTTTGAGTTTGTAAGAATATTCTTAATGACTCTACAAGGTATATATGAGGGTTCAATGGACGCAGAAACCTTAAAAAGACTAAAAAAGTTAACTAATAATATATACGATGCCGAAAGAAATCGTTATATAAAGTTAAATAGTCGATACCAAATACATTTAGACGAAGAAAGTTTAAATGAAATTAGAGACATGTGGAAATCAGTAGAACCATTTTATCGTCGAACAGGAGATGAAAGTGCTTTTGTAAATGACATAAAATGGGCTGGTGATAAATTAACAAACTTTGTTGTATTGCTAAGAAAACAAGCTCCTTATAAAGCAGGTAAAGGATATCTGCAATCATGCCAGGATAGTATACCTGTAGATGATTTAGATATCAGGTATAGAAAAATAAGGAAATCAGCAGTTACAATAGGATTACAACAATTAGAAAAAGACAAAAGGAGGTTCATAAATGAACTTAACAAGCCCGAAATTAATAATACCATCGACAATGTGGGACAAGGTACGTTATTTTCTTAGTCAATTTAAAAATCTAGAATGGTCAGGACCTGCATGGTATTCACATGTAAAAGATGAAGATGGGTTTCCATCTATTATTACACTCGAATACTTTCATCCATTACATCTAGGTACTGCATCAGAAACAGATTGGGACGGCGAAGAATTAATTAAAATATATAAACCTTTGCGTAAAGAGTTTCCTGAAATAGGTAAATCTTGGGTACAAGGTAATATACACTCACATCACAGTATGGGCGCATTCTATAGTAGTACAGATGAAGACCAATGTAGAGATGGTGCTAATGAAAATTTCTATTATTCATTAGTAGTATCAACTAAACCAGGTAAAGAAACACACTTTGGTGTAGCATATCCTGATCAGTTTGGGCAAATACATATTCTAGAAATAGACGATATAGAAGTAGAAACGATAAATCACATAGAAGATTCTTGGAAAAAAGAAGCTAAATATATAAAGAAAAACAAAAAGGCAGAGAAACCTATGTATACATATCGTGGAAAATATAATCGTCAGTTAGATACAACTCAAGGCTACCTATTTGGAGAAAGACCAAAGCAAAAAAGAACAAAAAAAGAAGACAGATGGGAAAGCTACCTTGACGAACTATCATATAACGGATCATATTTACAGACAATTGATGATGAGGAGCTAACCTATGCACAATGGTCTGCATATGATGATTTAATGCTAGACTATGAAAGAGGTCGAATAAAAAAACGAAAATTAAACGCTGAGTTAAAAAAAATAGGAGTAGACGAAAATGGCTACAAGATACCTGCGTAATAAAGACCTTATCGATCAATCAAGACTCGATAAAATAACTGTAATCGGAGCTGGTGGTATCGGCTCCGCATTACTACAAAATGCTGCAATAATGGGATTTGGAAAAATAACTGTTTGGGACCCAGATACGTTAGAGGAACATAATTTATCCACAACGTCTTGGCCTGAAAGGTTTCTAAATAAACAAAAAGTATATGCAGCGCATAGAACATTGCTAGATTTAAATAGCAAAACGGATGTTGTCCCTAGACCTCATTTCTGGCAAGCTGGTATGCCGTTAGAAAATAAAGTATTTCTAACACCAGACAATATGGAATGCAGACTTGCAGTATATGATGAATGGGTAAAAAATCCTGAAAGAGAGTTCTTAATAGATATGAGAATGGGAGCGCTAGGATATGAGATAATAACTGTTACCAGAGAGTACGATTATTTCATGGAATCCTACGTTCCCTCCTCCTCCATCGCTGACGACCCGTGTACAGCAAAGCATACAATCTTTTGTGGCAGCTTAGCTGCTTCATATGGCCTTGCACAAGCATTTAATGTCTTGCAAAATAGATTATATTATGCTTACATTTGGGGGTCGTTAAGTCCTGTGAGTTTACGTAGAGAACATCTAGTTAAACCCCAGAAAATAGTAAAAGAAGTCGCTTAGTATATTAGGCTTAAATCGGGACGCCTGTCCCTACCCTGTAAAAAATAATGACATTTTAATACAATGGGATAGGTGTCTCTAAAATAGGAGACGTATGTTAAAAGTAAATACAGTAAAAACAGATTGGTCAGGTGATTTACCAGGTGGTATAACATGGTATTTCATCGGACAACCAAAAACAGGCAAAACAACACAAGCTAGTAATTGGTCACCTAAAGGAAGTGAAGGTGTTTTAGTTATCGACACAGACCTTGGTGCAGAATTTGTAGATAAAGCAAATGTTGTAACTTGTTGTGGTCTGAATCCACCAACAAGGATTCAAAAGAAAGACGGTGTAGAAGTTACCAAAAACGGACAATCAGTAATAGAATTAATCCCTACAAATGAAAGAGGATTTTATTATAGAGGAGGTCCAGAAAAAGGTAAACAGATGCACGTGTATTCATTAGCAGAAATACTTGCTGATTTGATGAAAAACTGGGATGAATACCCTTACGATACTATAGTTATTGACACAATAGACCAAGTTAACTCTTGGATAGAAGAAGTTGTTAAAGCTGATCAAGGTATTGAGAATATGGGTGATGGTTCCTGGGGTGCAGATTGGGCTGCAGCTAAGAAAAAGAATGCTGATATTGTTAAGAAGTTGCAAGATTTCTTAAAAAAAGTAGGCGGTAATCTTGTTCTTATATCACATGCGAAGCAAACAGCTATGACTGATGATAAAGCTCAGTTAGCCCCTTCCCTACCAAGTGGTCTAGGTAGAGCATTATGCGCTAAAGCGGATGTAATAGGATATGCAACAGTAAATAAGTCAACACAAGACTATGAAGTATCCTTTGAGGGTTATGACGAACGTATGGTTGGTTCTAGATTAGCTCCATTAGCAAATAAAGTTTTACCATTTGACTATAGTAAAGTAATTAACGAAATAAAAACCTTTAAGGAGGCAAAATAGTATGGCAATAATGAGATCAACAATCAAAAAAGGTGGTGGCGGTGGTAGCTGGTTAGGTGTCAAAACAGGCACTATATCAGGTATTATCGATGAGTCTGCAAAATACGACTGGGCAGATGTATATCTAGTCGTAGAATTTAAAGTAGAAGGCTCAGAATACCCTAGAGTTATGAAAATAGCAGGTTCTTATGATAAAGAACCTAGTGGACAAATTAAAGATTGTTCACTATTAAAGAAAATTACACATTTCTATGATGCTATTGGAGAAATGGGCGGACCAAACCATCTTGGTCAATGGGTTAATGAAAGTGAGCAGCCTATTGATAATATAGTACAACATTTACAGCAGTATATGGGTACTAAACTAACTATCTATGTCTATAAAGAGTTAGCTAAGAACGGACAAGCATATACTAGAGTACATAATAAAGTACTAGCAGTATCTGATAAATCTGAAGAAGAGCTAACTAGTTATATCAATTTCATGAAATCTAAAGGTTTCTTGAAAGAAGCACCAGCAGATATGACTAATCCAGCACAACAAGTACAAATGAATGGTACTGGATCTACAGACTTTAATGCAGGTGGCATAGATATTGCAAACTTATAATTACATAGAAATAGCTAAGGGCGCTCCTAAAAATAGGGGCGCTCTAATAACCAAAGAAGAGCTGCCAAAATATTTAAATGGTGAGCCTCTTTACAGATCTATGTATTTATATACAAGCGACGCATATGACTTTGCTGATTCAAACAACAATAGTTTGCGTAGTTATTATGGTTCCAGAGCAATAGACAATATATTAATCGATATTGACAGAGAACAGAATACAGACGATTACACATTAAGGAAGTGTCAAGCCGTAGTTTTTAATCTACAAAATGAACTTGACCTTCAAGAACATAATTTCCGTGTATTCTTTTCTGGCTCTGGATACCATATAGTAATACCTAATTCAGTCTTTAGGTTTGAACCTTCCGAGGAACTGCCTTTTCATGTAAAAGAAACAATGATGAAGATGTTTCCTGATATAGATTCAAGTGTATATATGAGAACAGGTTTATACCGTGTTGCTCATACATTAAATAAAAAGACTGGGTTATACAAAGTACCACTTACTAGTCTAGAAGTTATGTCTGCCACATGGCAAAAAATACATGACTTAGCTAAAACACCAAGATATGAGTTTCCATATACAGAACTTATAGGTGATGGCGAACTAGAAGAACATAAAGTAAGCAACGTTACGATCACTAGAAATATGGGCAAAGTTATGGAGCCCAAAAAGATAGCGACATGTATACAAACTATGTATAACCAGGGGCCACAACAAGGTTCTAGACACAAAACATTACTAAGAATAGTCTCACATTATAGGCGTAACGGTATATCTTCAAAAGCAGCGAAAGCAGCGCTTTTAGAATGGAACGACGGACAGTTAAATGAGCAAGAAATTGTTGATTTAGTTGAATACGCCTATAATAAAGGCTACAAGTTTGGCTGTAATGATGAGTTGATGAAGAACCTATGTAATCCTAAATGCATATATTATAAACGAAAAGACTATAACGTAGAAGTTATGAGTCCAGCTGATATGCAAAAAGAGCTAGAAAATAGACTTACTACAGATTTTACAGGTAGAAGCTATAATTTTGCTAAACAATTAGGAATAAACAAAGACTGTATATTTTATCCTGGCGATTTAATAACAATCTTTGGCCCAACAGGTAGTAGTAAAACTACATTAGCACACAACATAGCGTTAGGGTATGACCACTGCAACGATAGGATAGATACAGATGCACAAATTCCTACATTATATTTATCGCTAGAACTAGCAGGTTGGTACATGCACAGAAGAAGTTTGCAAATTGCAGCTAACCAATCAAAAGAATCAGTATCAGCTGATTATAAAAAGATATATCCTTTAGTGCAAGACAAGGTATCTCATATAAACGTACAAACTGTAGCTCCTACATTAGAGCAGATACAAACAAAGATCACTGAGTTACAACCTTCAATGGTAATCGTAGATTATATTGATTTAGTCGAAACTCCTCCATCAGTTAGAGGGGAATATGAACAGATTAAATATATTTCGCACGGTTTATCAAACATGGCTGTAAACCTTGATATTATTATAGTACAAGTATCTCAAGTAAGTAGAGAATATAGTAGAAACGAAGTTCTTGATTTATATGCGGGTAAAGGTTCAGGTGCAATAGAAAACGCTTCTAGAAAAGTTATCGGTCTTAACGGTCAAGCCAATTCAGGCTTAAAGGACGTTAAGTTATTCAAAAACACAGATGGAGAATTATTCGAAACACAACTTGAATGGACTCCATCATTCAGATTAAGGAAAATAAATGGCTACTAAACCAACAACAAGAGACTTAATTGGATCTTTAATCGACTTGCAATTAGACAGAGACAATCAAGAGTTAATAGCACCAGATGATACTGGTGCTTTAGCCCTTATAGACGATGCTATTGCAGAAGTAAAAAATCTAATTTCTAGAAAAACGTCAGGCGTCGACCATATGATTGTAGAAATGAATAAGAGAAAAGACCTTATTGATGCAGAAATCAAAACATATATGGACGAAGTTAAGCGTTTAAGAAATAGAAAAAATGCTATTAGTCGAACAGAAGATTATTTCAATAAAGAATTGCTGCCTATGATTATAGAAACAGCTGGTAATGACGGTGTATTTCAGACTGACACTACCAGATATAAGCTATATGAAACATGGGGACCTATTGAAGTAACTGATGAAGATAGAATCAATGATAAATACAAAAGGTTCAAAGTTGAAGTCGATAAAAAAGCAGCAAGAAAAGATGCTATTGAAGCAGCAGAAGATGGCATGGGTATAGCAGGTTTTGCTATATCTAAAGTCAAAAGAATAAGGAGGTCTTAGTGATTAAAGTTAAATATAATGACGGAGGTTTTCTTGCTATACTATTCAATTTCTTTGGAATAGGAATGACAAGAAAAGTCACAAAACAAGAAAGCTCTATCACGATAACCTTTAAACTAGGAAAAGGTCACACATTCTTTACCCTTGCTTGGATATAGGAGGGCATATATGTGGCTTACAATAAAAACATAAAAAGAAGAGGAACTGTTAGAAAATGGGAAGACAAATTTGCAAAGGTGCTACAAAAACACCACGGGCATTTCGCCAAAAAAATCTTCCATAGACTAATGAAAAAAACATCTTCTTTAAAATCATCACTTAAGAAAAGGAGTAAAGAATATGAGGTCTTATTTGATATCAACCTGGAGCAGATTAGAGGATTGTTTCTTAAAAGTTATGGCAAGCCGTGTAGGTATTGTTCTGATAGCTTGTTGGTATCTAACATTGTATGCGATCATATGTACCCTCTTTCTTTGGGTGGTGATTCGACTCCACGGAATCTCTCTATAATATGCAAGAGATGTAATACAAGAAAAGGTCATTTAACAGACAGAGAATATAAGTCGTTATTGAAATTCTTGGATGGTAAGTCAGACAATATGAGGAAGTATGTTCTTAGAAAACTTGCAAAGGGGGATAATTTCGGTGAGAGTTAATATGGTGAATATAGTAAGAGGGTTTATAGTTGCAAAACCAGAGTTAGCAGATGATGACGTATCACTTATATACGCAATCTGGACATGGCAATTAAAAAACCATAAACCTTCTAAAGATGTGAAAAAAATGACTGCTACCGAGCTAATGAAACATTGGCAAAATGGAGACATATCTTCAGCTTTTAACATATCTAGGTCGAGGAGAAAATGTCAGCAGCATTATCCTGAAACAAGAGGAGAAAGCTATGTCAAAAAGCAGAAGCATCAGGAGCGAATTAAAAAAGATGTCAAAAGAGAAACTGATTTGGCAAATACAAGAACTGCAAAAGGACTTGGAGATCAAATCGGCCAGAGCGCTTAAGTATTATGTAGCGTTCAACCATGTTATGGAATATTTTGATTCAGTTCCTGACGATAAAAAAGTAGAGTTAGATAAAAGACTGAAAGAAATTGGTCTTTAATTAGAAATAAGAAAGGTGTAGGCAAACAAAGAAAACAAGGTAACTACTATAGGATTGCTTAGTAGAAGTTTTTCTCGTCGGAGTCATTGAGTGGCTGGAAGTTGCACTAAACTAGGGGATAATAAAGCCTGGTTAGTATAAAAACTCTGAAGTCCTACACCATTTCTTAGTCAGGAGATATTATGACAGGATACAAAATGACAAAGTGCATGGCTTGTCAAAGATTTATTTCAGCTGCAGCATGCAACTTTGGATGTCCATATTGTGGATACACAGACGGCTGAGATGTAACCATTCCTCCGTTGGAGAAAATTAAAGGAGTCGGCAATGACGAAAAAAGATTACGAACTAATGGCAGCAGTAATGAAAAGTCACAGCGTGCTGTTTCAAAAATCAACAAAGATAATAATGAACTCATTAATAGAACACCTAAAAAAAGACAATCCAAAGTTTAATGAGGATATTTTTAGAGAAAAAAGTGGATTTGCAAGTAAAAGCTAAAAATATTAAATTTATTTATTTTTTAAATACGGGGGTGAAAAGCGCAAAGGAAGGATTAGTGTCGCTAAGTCCTGCAAATGCTACCATTCACCCCACAAGTTTTATAAAAAATAAAAGGGACCAGAAGTCCTTGTCTAAGAAAGATGCTATTCAGGTATCCTACTTTGGACATAGACCAATGGTCCCTATATTACACCTTCTTAGACTAATATCGCTTAGCGACACCCTGAATAGTAGTTCAAGCTACCCAAATTTATCAACTATAACAACACATAAAAAAGGAGGCTCAGATGGGCTATACCAAGTTAGGTAAAGTAACCTTATATGTTAATAAGGATGCAAGTGAAGAAAACAGACAACCACACTTTAAAGGATACGTAAAGTTAGACCACGCTATTCCTAAAGGCGCTGAGATTGGCTTAGCAGGTTGGCTAAATGAAAAAGGAAATGACAAATCGCTATTCTTTGCTCTTTCAGCTAAAGACGAACAGTTACAGGCTGAAGACAAGGAGGGTGAGTTGCCGTTTTAGAAATGTCAATGGAAGAGATAACATACTTATTTAAATTGAGACAAACTCACAATTTACAAGAAGCTATACAAAAGGTGTTATCTGAACGGGAGGTATAATGGTTAAACTGGTAAACTTAAGTAACACAACCCAAGCAAAAGTCAGAACAGAAGGTAAAGTAGCCGCAGGTCCTAAGTCTTATTATTTAAAAGAATATCAAGGCATGGATGCAACTAGCAGAGCTAAAAAGGCTGCTTTATCTGTTTCTGATAACGGAAGATGCTGGTGGGTTTATAATTATGTTTTTACAGAGCTAACATGGAGGTCTTAACATGAGATTAGCAGAACACAATGAGCTTCTAGAAGATATATTTGAAGAAGTTCGAAAGATACGATTAGCTGGTCAAAAGGAATACGCCCACGACGAGGATAATTGTTTTGCAAACTTTGAAAGAATAGCAAAACTACAAGACTTAAGTCGTGAGACTATTCTAATGACATATCTATTTAAACATATAGACGGAATACAATCGTATGTAAAAGGTCACAAAAGTCAACGAGAAGATGTTAGAGGTCGAATCGTTGATATAATAGTCTATTTGACTCTTTTGTGGGGCATGGCAGATCAAGACGATATAGAGGATGAAAAGTCTTCTATAGATCTTGAGGTAAGTGCAGAACACAACATGTCTAAATTACATAGAGGTGAATGGAAGAAAGAGCCAGATAGGTTTAAAGTAAAAGGATACAACTCAAATGGCGAAAAAACCGATTGAAAATGCTGAGGAATACATAGAGAATAGTATGAAGGCTGAAAACGGCGACCTGGGCTTTATAGCTTGGAGATTCCTAGTAGGATGTCGTATATTAGAGTGTCTGGAGAAAATGATGGAAGTACCTAAACAAGGTACTGACGTAAAGGAATTATACATTAATCTAGATCACTGTAAGTTACGATTTGGCGACTATGACATCTACGTGGCACACAAGCCCGAAGGTCAGGATAAGCCGTTAAATGAGCCGAACTCTTAGTAGACCTCAGCCAAGAGGCGATACTATATAGGGGGAGTATAAAAACTCCCCTTATAACTCAAAATCCTCAATATCCACACTTAACAAAGGAGCGTAGTGATTCTCTGTCGTAGTTACTGACTTATGTCCGAGTAACTTCGACGTCTGATAAATACCTATTTTTTTTATCATACGTAAACCAAAGGTTCTTCTTAAGTCATGTAAAGTGCCTTTTATTCCAAGTCTATTCATATTATCTCTAAAAGCACGACTTGCAGTGCACGCAGTATATTTCCACCTCTCCCCTCTACGGAGAACTTCTTGAGCTTGTAGGTTAACCCTTACAAGTCTATTCCCTCCTTTGCTATTGACCTTTATATAATGTCCAAAGTTTTCAAAATCGTAATCACGAACTTCACATTGCCTAGCACCCGTGTAGTATATAAACCTTACCATTTCTTGGAAATGTAGTGGGGTTAGGTTATTAAGTATTTTTTTTAATTCATCATCGGTAAAAACACGCGTTTTACGGGTATATTTATTACCACCTGATATTGGCTTATGTATTTTTATTAATCCTTCGTCAAAACACCATTTACTTAAGCGATTTAAGCATCTTATAATCATAGCTCTATAAGTAGTAGTGGGAAAACCATCTTTTATGTATTTATTAAAAGACCTTTGATAGATTGTTTTAGTATTTGGGGACCAGCCGTGATCAGCTGATAAAAATACATCCTTAAATTGGATTACTTGCTCTAAAGACATCTGTTACTCCATTTCTGTAAGTAACAGTACCCTCGGCAGGAATCGAACCTGCATCTAATGCTTAGGAGGCACTTTACTTACGTTTATTATTATTATCTTTAGAACTTATATATACGTATTTTTTATCGCAATAAAATTTTGGAAGTATTGTTTTAGAACTACTCCAATAATTATTCGGTATCAGTATCTTCTTTAGCTGCATTGTTCGCCTTATCTGCCTTTTTAACCTCTCTTGCCAATTGTATATAAGGTATTCCTGTAGCTTTTTCTACAGTATAATATGGATTTTCCATAACACCTTTTACATCCCTTGCTATTCTACCAAAAGGAAAAAGAGTCCATAAATAGTATTCTGTTAGCCTACTATAATCATCTGTTACTACAGAGTTAAGTACGGCAGGGGCCAACCGCAAGCCTGGCGGAGTAACCATTTGGAGCGGAGCAACAGCAGTTGGCCAATTGCCGAAAAACGCCCTATCTCTTTCCACTTCATTACCAAAAAGCCAATCAGCTGTATCTTGAAACCAAGAATAAGGCTGAGGCATCGCTGTTTCAAAAAGAGAGTAGGCAAATATATTTGACAACCCAAGAACGAACATATCGCTAATGACTTGTCTTTTAAATCTATCGTATTCCATTGTTCCCTGACGATAACCATGTAGTCTTGCTTCTCTGTTAATATCATTTCTAAATCTAACAGAGTTCCAAGCCCAGGTTTGGAAACGTGTCATAACTTTACCTAAAGCCGTAGCACTAAAGGCTGGTCTATAGGGTGCGCTATATAAGAATTGAGTAGCTGTTACACCTTTTTTAGCCATCTCAATTAAAAACGGATCATTTAAAGACATTTTAGAATGACCATATAATCTTCTTGCCTGAAGATAATGTGCTGCGAATGCATCTCTACGTAATGCTCTTTCAGGGTATCTCATAAACCAAGCAGCATTTTGAAAGGCAGCTTCATCTATTTGATGTTTTCTAGCTAGACTAAGAATTGAAGCATCTTCTACCATAGGGTCTTTTTCTAGTAATTTTTTTACATCAGCCAAAAAGCCTTTAAATCTTTTACCTTTAAAATTTGGATTTAACCCAGCTTCATATAATATAAAGTTAGGAACGACACCATGACTAATAGCCCATTTTTCAATATCTACTTTAGTGTTCCAGTTTTTAACAAGAGGATCACCTATATTTGACTTCCAAAACTCTGGATTACGTGCATTTCTAAAGTTTTGCCATCCAGTAGATTGAATAGTATGTATAGTACCACCAAATATATTACCCGTAGCAGACTTAGGGTGAGCAAGTAATGTTGCCATTTGGTATCTAGCTTCTAAATTAGACCAATGGCGGATATCCATTTCTGTAACACCTTGAAGTTCAGCAGGAATATTTGCATCGTCTTTCATACCAATACGTTTACGTATTCTATTAACCATATCTTTAACATGATTATCAGCAAACCAACTATAAGGAGTTCCTTTAACTTTCATTAAATCTGCAGTAGGGCCGTCTAACCATGCTTCTGGTATTTTAGAAGGGAATCCCATAGACCTAGATATATAGTCATATATAAAATTATTCCAAGCATAGACTTGATCAGGCGCATTCCAGTTATCATTTGCTTTACGATTAAACTCATTTAGCATTTTCTTAGATACAATTTGACCTATATTTCTATAGAATGTATCTATAAGATTTTTTTGATATATATCCCAAGAGCCAAGGTCAGTAGACCATCCAGGTAAATCAACACTCCTTCTAAGCATATTACCAGCGACAGCGTCTTTTTCAAGAAACTTCATATGCTCACCTTTACGTTTATTAGCTATTTCGTCTAATGCACCCATAATCATATCGTTTTCGTGAACATCATTAACTATCCAATCCCCAGTCATAGATTTATACTTAAGAATTAGTTTAGTTATTTCTTTTTTACGCTTATCGGGATCGCCTTCATCTTTACTTAGCTTCTTTATAGCTTCTTCTATTGCTTTTCTAGCAACAGTTTTATCTTGTATAAACTGAGGAAAATAGTCGTTTGCTCTAAATTGACCTGTACGAGTATATTTTGCTAAAGATAGGTTTGTAATAAGTTCATCATACATAGCAATTTGATCGGGATCATTTGTAGTACGCTTTAATTGCTGCATATTTTCTATTTGTATAGACCTGGATATTTTTCTAAGATTATCTAATCCTATATCAAGGTTCATTAATCCACCTGTTTTAAGCTCTTTCATAGCCCACTTAACAAACTTATTGCTGTCTATTACAGGTAATGCTTCATTACCATCATGGTACTGCACTTTTCCGTCTTTATTAAATTTTACAAACTCCATAATAGGGTCTTCTACACTTTCATCTCTAAGATGTCTGCCTAACTCAGCATCATACTTATAGTGCTTACCAGCTATCCAGCCATACGTTTCTATAGCTCTTTTAGTTAAAGCATCATTGATACTGTTAGCAACTTGCCTACCAGTCCTATCTTTTATACCTTTTGTAGTTTTTACAGAAAAAACTTTATCCCTATTGTTATCCCAATCGGCTGCCTTTTTAGTATCCGTAACCTTTTTATCATATTCTTTTAATTTTATATGGTAATCAGCAGGTCTATTATATTTATGTCTGCCAACATATGCACGTCGAGCACGCTCTGCTGCAACTATCTCTGAAAAACTAGAACCTAAACCATCAGGTAAAGACTCATAACCTGTTTCATCTCTAAGAAGAGTTTCCAATATATCCTTCTCATCTTCGTCTTTTTTTATAGCTAGAGCTTCAACTTTACCAAGTACGTATTGTATATTTTCTATAGTATGTGTAGGTGTACCAACTTGACCTCTACGCCATTCACCTTTATAGTTTTGAAATCTTCCTTCTTGTTCAAAAATCTCAAAATCTTTAATCATCATTTCTTTGGATATAGCTCTAGGGAATAACATCCAGTGACGCTCTGCAAGTTTTACAACGTTGTCTTTTGTTAGAGAACCATCTTTAATAAACATATTACCAGAACGCATGTCTTTAAAAAAGTTATTTAAGACTCTGTAATCCTCTACTCCTAAGCTATCAAAGTCTTTTCTAAGCAAAGCTCTTGATATTTGGTTTAAATTTTTAGCTGATGCTATACTTTTACCATAATAATTAACGTGACCTATAAGCTCATCAACCATTTTACGCTCAAAATCAGTTAATTTTACTTTACCCATATCTTTATAACGCTGCCTAGCATTTATGAT
>VTLG01016297.1_pt1 | contig 40046 bp, 48 predicted proteins | sample 4694571 | NCBI WGS metagenome assembly VTLG01 (sample SAMN12604809, study PRJNA352737) | marine metagenome | biome: ENVO:00000447; feature: ENVO:00000209|ENVO:00000569|ENVO:01000036; material: ENVO:00002151; isolation source: viral sequences binned using virsorter ... | reverse complement strand
TTAACTCTGCCTGTGCATACAACTGTTCCTGTCTTTGCTTTCTAATCTTGGCTTGCATCTTCAGTAGGTCATTCCATGCGTTAGGACCATGAACAAGATTAATCCAACTACGCAATTCGTTCTCCATCTCTTCTGCTTTCTTTTTTGCAGCATATGCATCGAGTGCCTCTTGCTCTACACTTGAACCAGCAAATAATTTTTTAAATAAAGGTGGGTTTTTTGACATTTTGGCTGCTTGGTTTACATCAGATACGGCTCCCATCCATTTGCCTATATCACCATACATAGCCTCAACATCTCTGCCAGCTTGAAAACCTTTTTTAATTAAACTAAATGCCGTACTCGCTGTTGCTAACGCTGTAACCGGGTCCATCTAAGATCCCCTTAACAGTATGCCAACCAACAATAATATTGTCGTTCCAGCTGTACCGATTAATACCCCCTCTAATCGTTTGATGCGTAGTATCGTTTCTTTCCATCTCTCGTCAGAGACAGTTTCAAAAGAAGTCAACCTTTTATCTAAATTATGCAAAGTCGGTTTCATTTCTTTTTAGGCTTATCCTTCTTCTTCGGTTCCTCTTTTTTAGGTTCCTCTTTCTTTGGTTCCTGTTTCTTTTTACCCCAGCCTGGAGGAGCTAAATGAGGGTTTAAATCATATATATGTGGCATACGTCACCTTTTGTTGTTGTACATTAAAGTTATAATTTATCAATTTCAGTTTTTACTTGTTGCCATGTAATCCCAAACTTACTTGGGTCATTTGTATAAACAGCACCACCACTATCATCAGCACCAGTGCTTTTATAAAATCCAGCTAAAAACTCAGCTTCATTTGTTGGTTCTGCACCTTCAAATTTCCAATCAGTTAATTTTAAATTTTCTAATGCTGTTATAAATTTATTTGTATCTTTATCACTCAAGTTTGTATCTCCATAACACATATACTACTTACACCACCAGACAATGTATGACCACGACCTCTATTAATATACATTGTACTTTGATTAAACATTCTAATTCTATATCTAATATCCCCACCAGCAGAAACATTGGCACTACTATCTAAAACAGTCATAGACCTATGGTAAGTATCATAAGCATTTCCATAAGCTGGTGTTAAACCTCTACTTGGTGCAAAAGGCACATCAGTTGAATACCACTTACCACTTGATGGTGCATTACCAGTAGTTCTAGTTAATGAGGTATTAGTTGCTACATAAGCATGAGTGCTATTTGCTGTCCTCATGCAGAAAAAATGTATGTCATGGCTATCCATGTTATTTTCTTCTGCTGGAACTCCATGATTTACATTACATAAAATAAGAAAATGTGAGTTAGTTCCTAATGCTGTAAAGTTTGATGTATCTACAAAATCATTGCCAGTAGTAGTAGTTCCATAGCTTTGAACAGAAGTATTTATATTATGTTTTATTTGTAAAATAGAACCAGTTGGCATTTTAGCACTAGGTACAGTAGTTGCAGTTCCTAACAGATTGGCAAGGTTTCGTGCATTACTCATATCATGCTTCCTCCAGTGCTTTTATTCGTGCTTCTAATTCTTTGATGGTATTGATTGCAACCATTAGTAGACCATTATAATCAACTGACATACTACCCTCTTCACCATAGGCTAGCTCTGGAATAATCTTTTTAAGGTCTTGTGCCATTACTCCATAGTGAATGTTACCATCTAAATCATCATCAGATTTTACTTCAACTTCTTTACCTTCTTCATTTGTTTCTGTAGTTATTTTTTTCCATGTAAATGATTTAGGTTGTATGTCTTTAAGTTTGCTCCAACCATCATTCATCACACCTTTAACATTTTTTAATGTTTCATCAGAGGAAACACCATTAGCAAAAAATCCAACACCACTTTCAGATATTGTAGAACTTTGTGAGCCATTAAGGTTTAAACCTTGAAAAACCATGTTCCCACCATTACTATTTCTAGCTTGTATGGTTGCATTTCCAGAATTATTATGAACTCTCATTCCGTGTGCTGTTGATTGAATATCTAATCCAATTTTAACAGTACCATCTGGATTTATTGCCATTCGTAAAGCATCACTTTGACTTGTGGCACTAGCAATTCCAGTACCAGTATTTGATGGAGATACAAAAAACTGCAATTCTTCTGCATGATAATAAGTTGTAGCTTTACATGATATTTTTGCTCTTACACCAGCACCAGTAGATGTATCATTTGAGGTAAAAAGTATTTGACCAATACTTGCACCACCATTGTATCCATTTTCATAATTAACATTGTTGACTAAATTTAAGACAGAACCAGCATCATTAAATGTAGTAGCTGTAGTTGCAGTAGTTCTGGTAATTCTCATTTCAGCATCTGTTGTGCCTTCCACATCTAGCTTTGCATCTGGTGATGTTGTATTAATACCTAAATTACCACCAGAAGTAATAGTTGCTTTTGTTCCACCATCTATTTGAAAATTTAATGTACCAGTTGCTCCTGTTGCACCGTGGTCGGCTGTAAGTGAGATAGCACCATTATTATAAAATAATCCACCATAATTATTATCATCTGAGTCTGTTAAAGTAAAAGCTGGGTGAGGTCCTTTTAATTCCATCGCATCTGGAGTTACGACTACTGTATCTGTACCACCTACTTTAAAATCTATCTGGTCATCTGTATCGGCAGTAATAGATGTATCGGCATCTGCATCTAATATTAACTCTGTGCCATTAACATCAACACCACTTAAAGCACCACTAAACGTACCACCAGTTTTAGGCATAGCATCAGATAAGCTAAAGACATCATACACTATAATCATTACTTCGTCAGAAGCTGTAGCACCAGATGTAAGGGTTATTGTATTAGCCGTTGAGGTGTTATAATCGGTAGTAGGTTTTAACATCACTCCATTTAATAGGACATCTACCAGGGAACCATTATCGAATGACAGGGTTTTAGAATTAATATCTGATCCTGTAAAAGCCGTTTGATTTGATGTGGATGTGTACTGGAAAGTTTCCCTAATTCCAAATCCGTTTGCACCTTTACCTATGTATGGCATCTAATTAATCTCCACTCATTGGAAAATTAGGTTTACCACCAACATCACTTGCTTTAACTATTAGCTTTAATTCGTATGCTTGTTTTACTTGTGCTAATTTTCCAGTAGCTATTGCTATATCATTCTCATTACAATGATTTATTAAAATACTAATTATTTCAGAAATTGCTACATTTGCCCTAGATTGCAAAGCATTTGTAAAATGAGCTTGTACATCAGCAGTAACATAATCTAATGCTAGTTGTTCTATCTCTGTTACTTCTATTGTTATTGCCATAATTTTTACCCTATCTTAATTACGTTAAAACTTGTGTATGTGCCAGAGTGTATTCTTATAGATACATCGCTTCCACTAAATACTGGTTCTATATAGTCTGTAGCTGATAATTGTATTACACAACTTACAGCTAAAGTTTCCCAAGATATAGTTGATGTGTCAGTTGATGCATTAACTTGTCTATATGCTTCAACTGGTTTATTAGATGCACCAGTTCCATTTTTTCTAATAGCTAAATAGCCGTAATGATTACCACTTGTTGGTAAGGTTATACCTAATAATGTTTGAAAATGCACAAAATAATGACAAGTCAATGCTCCACTAGGTACAGTAAATCTTCCTGTTGAGGTATCGTAATAAGTTTTATTGTTTAAAGAATTTGAATTAAAATATGCACTTGTCAAACCAGTTACAACATAATCAGCACTACCACTAACTGTTTGGTTTATGCCATTTATATTCATTGATGCTTGTGATGCTGGAATTTGTACTTCTTGAACTAAACCTTCTTTATTAATTTGCCAAGATGTTTCATTGTTTTTATTTTCTACTGCGACAAATCCACCATTCCATACTGAAAAAGGTCTTATTGTATTTCCACTGGCTAAATTTGAATTAGTTGTTTCAATACCAAACATCAAACCATCGCCTTGATTTTGTCCAGCACCTTTTATTAATAATCCTTGTTTATCACCACTATTACCACCTTCTCCAGTTTGTTCTAAAACCATTGTAGGATTATTAGTTGCACCACTTTGTTTTACATGAACAATCCCATTTGCTGTATTATGACCACTAGTATTTGTAAAAGTTGCAAGAGTTGTATTAGTACTACTTGTACTAATCGCAATGTCACTCGCTAAATCTGCACCAGTAACTGTACCATCCGTGATCTCACTTCCAGATACTATATTCTGCGTTACTGTTTTACCTACATGACCCATACTTTACTCCTATGTACTAATCGCATCTACTACTGACACGATGGTATCCATGCTATCTGTCGCATCAGATTTGGCTCTTAACTTATCACCAGATTGTAAGACTATTTTCGCACCACCATCTATCAACTCTAATGATGATCCACTCGGTATAGGTGCATTTTTAATTATGTATGCCTGTACTGCATCACCACTATTCGTAATAGCTACGTCAGCCGTTATCGTAGACGTTGATGTATTGACTAGCCTTAACCCTACAACAGCATCATCACTATCGCTGACAGCTCTTATATCGGTCAGACTAGCATCTATATCTTTAGTTAAAGTACGTTCAAAATCTTGAGCCATTTATATCTCCTATAAAGCCACAGCCATAGCAATAGCAAATCCAGCCGATACAGCACCTATATCTGTAGCTACCTCAGATGCACTTCGACCTTCAATGTTAGTACCGTTCACTCTTAAAAAATCATCATCAGCAACGCCACTTGTAAAAGTTGGTACATTGCCATTACTAATTCCAAATGAAAAATTTAACCGGGCATTATCTATTGTTCCTGTAAGCTGCGTTGCTACAATAGATTTATTTGTTAATGTCTGTGTCGCATCAGCTAATACCACCGTGCCTGTAGCATCGGGAAGGGTAATAGTTCTATCCCCGGAAGGATCAGCTACCGTTAATGTTGTTTCATTAGCGTTATCTGTAGCACCCTCAAATACAATAGTACCATCTTCAGTAACAACTATATTACCAGCCGATACTGTGCCACTAGCTGTTACGCTAGTTATGTTTGGATTAGCACCACTACCAGCCAGAGTAGCCATATCTGCTATGACACTACTGTTTGCTAGTAAATTTAAGTCCTCTATAATAGCAGATGTTGCTAAAGCATTTATATCTGAAACAATGTCAGATGTTGCTAAAGTGTTTAGATCGCTAATTATATCTGATGTAGCAAGAGTATTCATATCTGCAATTACATCTGTGGTAGCCAGTAAAGCCATGTCAGCTATTACATCACTATTAGCAAGTAACGCCATATCAGCAATAACTGCACTATCAGCTAACAATGCCAAATCAGCCACTACGTCACTCGTACCTAATAAAGCAAGATCAGCTACTACATCGCTCGTACCTAACAATCCCATTGCTGTGACGTTTGCACTTGTTCCTAAATGACCCATCGCTGTTACGTTGGCAGAAGTTCCTAATAACCCCATGTCAGTAACCACAGCACTTGTACCGAGTAGACCCATTGCAGTTACATTTGCTGACGTTCCAAGATGACCCATTGCAGTTATGTTGGCTGATGTCGCAAGTAAATCCATATCGGTTATTACTGCACTTACGCCTAACAAACCCATATCAGTTATTACACCCGATACGCCTAGCAAATTCATATTAGATACTGTGGTTGAGTTACCTAATAAACCAACTTGTGTAGCCTTTGGTGCTAACGTACTGATAGCATCTGTCGCATCTGTACCATCTTCTATATCTGCTAGTGTCGCTATGTCAGCACTTATTGATGCTAATGTAGTACCGTCAGCTACAGTAAACGATGCCTCTGGATTACCCGTAGATGAATTAAATCCTAATAGTTTCCCGGCTCTCGTTGCCTTGGCTGGTATCGTCATATCTATATCAGTAGCAGAGTATTCCGGGGCTATAAGTGTACGGCTTTTAACTTCTCTAAAATCTCCAACTACTCGATGTAATCTATCAAAATCTGCCTCAAGAGATGCAGCCGTAATATTACCACCAGATGAATATACAGATGATCTTGCTATACTCATTACTGATAGTATCGTAATTACTTTGTTATTGGCTGGTGTATAATCAGTAGGGCTAGTCTTAAATTTCACAACCCCGGTTCCATTAGCATTTAACCCAGCACTAGCCGAACTATCTACAATATCGTAATGAGTGCCTTCAGTTTTTAAAGTACTATCTTCGTAAACCTTAATCTCATTCGTATTATTTACCTGGAAAGAAAAACTAAAATCAGTTGTCGATCCATTGGCTGTCGATTGCGTTCTTTTTAATACGTCATTTACATCTACACTTGTCATAACTCTAGACCTCTATATAGCCTTTGTACACTAAGTTTGTTAAAAAGTCACTTATCATCTTATAATTCTTGCCCTCAATCTTGGTGTTCTTTCTATTAAATAATCTCTAGCCTCGCCCATATATTCAGAAATAAGATCCTTAATCATCTTCATTCTTTCTTCTGCTAACGGTTCTAACTTATACATATCCGACTTTATAAGTTTATCAAGAGTAGGCAGTATAGTCGTTGTAGCATCATACCCTGTATCTTCTTGAAAACGTCCTCTACCATCTACAGTATTAAATAACATAATCATGTCGTTGTATTCTTGTGCCGTTAATAGAACCTTATCTATTTTCTTATTAGGCATTAATGGTCCACTTGCCCCGGCATTGCCTAAAGCAATGATTTCAAAATCAACAGCGTTATGTTTTGCATCTCTTATGTGTACAGGCGAATACCACTCCCATCCCATGCCATTACCTTGCATTCTAGTTTCGCCCCATAAATTTAATTGTGGTGGTAACTCTGGACTAAATAAAGGATTTCTAGATTTAGCTTTCTGAAGGGCTAGATAAAATCCTCTCATAGCCGGGGGCAACTCAGTATATCCTTCCGGGAGCATTGTATTAGATGCCTCTGGATACATTATTCTTTCCTTAGTTGCTGACCATGATGAATTAGATGGTATGTATGATTGTTGTGTTGGTGCTAGTGCAAAGGCTACTTGTGATACTTTTTCTGATACAAGTTCTACAAATCTTTCAAACCTTTCTTCGCCAGACATATTAGGATTAGGTTTCATTATTATCTTAGTCATGTCAGCTAGACCTTGCATCATAGGATGCTGGTCTATGTAATCAGTTGTCGCTAACGTAAAAGCCGTAGCCATTTCTAATAATACATCTGGGTCATCTTCATGCTGTACAAAGTAAGAATAATCTACAGCCATAGCTAATAAACCAGATACTGGGTCAAAACGTGAGAAAGTTACCGATCTCATTGTGCCGTCTTCCATTTTAAAAGTACAAGAGTATCTAGGAATATTTAAACGATCTAATGCTTGTTTCGCACCACGGTCAGTTGGACCAGATCCTGTACAGAAAAAGTCTTCACTAGCTGCTCCAGATACTAAACTAGATACTGTATAACCAATACCAGCACCCATAACAATCTTTGCCATTGCCTCATCTTTTTCTCGCCCAGTTCCATTCTTAAATTTATTTATAACATTAAAAGGTAATGAACGATCAAAAACTTCAGTAAAAATATTTACTGGTGTTTTATAAAAAGGTACAAGTAGCTTGGCTATAGGATGGTTCATAGTAGGGGCTAAAGCACCAAAAAACCCATCTAGATCACCTTGGAAAGTTAACTCTTTTGCCTCTTTTGCTCCAGCCTCAAATACATCCATAGGTGGATTATTAAATGTTTCTACATACACAGCCTTGGATTTTTCCATAGCATCAGTTTTATTCATTCCACCTTTTAGTGCATCATCATACGCTATAATAGATTTACGGTACGCCTGTTTAGCTATAGAGGCTCTCATAGCTATGACCTTAAAAAACTCATCTTCACCAACTAATGCTCTGCCAGACATTCTAAAATAAACACCTAGACCGTCAACAAAGGCTGGAACAAAATCTTTATTTTTAAGTTTGTCCATTATTTCAGTTATATTGCCTGTAGAGCCTATAGCTTTGTTGTTTCCTAAATCTAGCTTACTACCATCCATGACAGGCTGTTCATCCCACAGAGCCTTGCTAGAAAGAATGAAAGCATCAAAAAATGAATTGTGTATTCCATGTAAACTAGCTAAAGCCTCGCCCATCAAAACACGGTCTGAATTGTCAGCCCCGGTTATTGTAGTTCTTACAGCACCAATACTACCAGCCAACCCAGTTTCCATAACCTTTAGACCTTGGAATATACTGTTGCCAGCTATGTTTACTGCATGGGTTACCGGGCTAGACAAAATTGTATTCAACCAAATTTCTATTATAGCATCTGTAGTTCTTGCCATTAATGCTTGCTTGGCAAACATAGGACGTATATTTTTTGGCACTCTTACATAAGTATCAAGTAATAGTTCTAAACTTTCTGGACTATCGAAACGCTCTAGCAATCCATTAATGTGATTAGCGTATTCTGTTATATTACCACTTGGTGTAATTTTACCAGCATGACGTAATGTACTCATACCTCTGGCATATTCACTAACATTACCAGACAATGAGGCTGACAAGCGTGACGTAAAAGATATTAGTTGGAACGCTACCATTTGATCTTTAGGATCACCAGTTTGTAAGGCTTTTTGTGATGCTTGTTTAGCTAATTCACTCATATTAACTAAGCCAATAATAGCACCTAATGTATCTTCGGCTGGTAATACTTCACCGGGTTTACGACCCATCATTTTCATAACGACATTATATAAGCCATTATCTTCGGCTAACTTTGTTGCTGCCTCTACTGTAACTGTATCTCTTCTTAATTTTGTAAATAATTCTTTGTTAGCTAATTTAACTTGTTCCATAAAACTAGCTAGGTTCTGATCGTATTGATCAAAAGCAAACACAGCCCTTAGACTTTCCTCTGAGGTAAGTTTCTCTCCTAATGTTACAAAGTTAATACCAGGATTTTTACCTTCTGTAATTGTATCTAATACTTGATTTAAATCTATGTTTTCAGTTGGCTTAACTAAAAGATAATTACCCATGTCGGTAATTTCTTCTGTAGCCTTCATAGAGCCGTATACTTTTTTCTCTGAACTTAGAACTGTATCAGATACTTTATCAACTACTGCATCTTTAGCACTCTTCAATGTATCAACTACTACCTTGCCCATGCCAGCAAGTTTTATTTCACCTTGGGTATTGTCAGTATTTACAATGTTTGTTTCTTGCTCGGTAATCTGTGATGGATCTTCAATGACTACATCTTCTACTACAGGCTCCATAGGTGGCTCAACAGGAGCAGCATCAAGTATATTCTTATCTATCGTAGGTTCGTTAACTCGTATTGCCATCTTGATCTCCTTGGTTTAATGCACTCATTCCACCAACTGCCAATGGTACAGAAAACATTGCCTGTCCAGCCGAAACTTTTTCTTTTACTTTAGGTGTAATCTTTAATGTAAAACTGTTATTTAATGGATTTAATATATCAACATTTCTATCATCATCTACATAAAATTTTTCATCAACAAATTCAATTTTAGTTATAGAACCTTTATCTGTGCTTTTTAAAATGTTTTTAGCTACAGAAGGGATAATAACATCGTAGTATTCCTTGTTACCTTCTTTGCCCCATCTATCTGCATGAACTTGCCCCGGTGTAATAGAAACATAATCATAACCTTCATTAACTGCTCTCGCTAATATTCTCTTTAAAGCAAGGGCTGTCCATTTTCTTGTGTCTGTTACAAATGGTGCTTGAGGTGTACGTCTTGAAAGTTGTGCAGAAACTCGATTTGTTTTTTCAAAAATCTCCATTACTTGATTAGCTTTGCCACTACTTATACCAGATACTAAATTACCATCTTTATAAACAAACCCAGCACTTAATTGCTCTTTAAATGCTTCTTGTAAACCAATATAATCTGTAGTGGTTAAATCAAAATTTGGGTTCATTTCTTTTCGTCTTTTAAAATACCAATCTGCAAAAGGTATCTGTTCGCCATTTTGTAAAATTGTATATTTATTTATTTCATTCTGATGATCTTTAATTAAAGCATCTCTTTGCTTTTCTACTTTTATAAACTCATCATTTGAAAGTTTAAAACCTTGATCCTTACCTTGTTGACCCCAGTCACTTTGTATTTCTTCTATATATAGAACCTTGCCACCATCATCTGCTATACGGTCTTTAGTCCTTATATGGGCTAATACATCGCTTTCTTCCCAATGTGATGCATCAAAAGTATCATCTGCAAGTTTAGCACTATTATTTTCATCTGCTAATACAATAGTAAATTCACGGTAATTCTTTCCACCAGGTAATGTTTCATTTTCATACTTTGTAATATCTGTACCAAATTGAATATCTCCATTATCTTCAGCGTATCTCAATGCCTGTACTTTAGCCTCTTCAAGATTATAGACAACATCTGGTTCAGCCTGTCCAATTCTTCTAGGGTCATCATCTGGTGTTCCATAATTCAAGGCATTTTTATATGCTTCTTCACCTTTCGTATCCTCTATGTTTTTAAATATTTGATAACCTAAATCATCATTGCCTGTAATAACATAGCCTGTATTGCTGTCTTGATATATTCGTATTGGGTTATCATAGTATTCTGCTTCAGCCTCTTTTAAAGCCTCTTTCTTTTTATTTTTTTCAAAATAATCTCTTTGTTCTTGAGTTTCTATATTTGAGATTTCTTCAAGATAACCGTCTTCCATCATTTCATTTGCTCTATTTTCAATATAATCTGGTCCATAGGCATCTTCTGCTAACATAACTGTATTATTAGCTTTTAATTTTTCTATTCTCTCTGGTGTTGCCATATTTAAGCCAATAGATGCTACAGAACTGTTTTCTCCTATAGTGGGATCATCATTAAAATTCATTTGACTTTCTTCATAAGATACATCTCGTACATTTTCCTGTAAGGCAATACGGTTGTTTTCAAGTTGCTCAATAACTTCCTGTTTAGTTACTTTGTTTTTTTTAAGAAGTTCATCTAAACCAGTCCATTCTATTTCATCTTTTTTGACCCCGGCTTTTAAGAGCATATTCATAAACTGTTCGCCTGTGCCTTTTTCCTGTTTGATAAGTTTTGCCTGTTCAAGTGCATTAGAATAGAAATTTAAATTATCAACATTTTTATTAGGAGCCAACTTAGCTAGTTGAGTGTTTATAGCCTTGTCTATTTCACCAGCACCTAATGCAGATAATGTTGTGCCACTACCATCATCTAAACTTTCCTGTGCTTTAGTTCCTATAGTTTCTAACGTAGCTTTTAGATTAGGGCTACCTTTGATAGCGTTATATAATACAGCTAAGCCCTTAAAACCTTGCTCGGCTGCTTCACCTAATATACCACCCTCTATAAATCTCTGTGGGGCTTTTTGTATTTTCTGTAAAAAGAATGAGGCATCTTCATCGGCTGCTATACTTTGTAACATAGTATTTTTTAGTTGTTCATTCTGCACAAACAACTGTATGCCCATTTCCATTAGACCTTCTTCTTCTGGTGGCATACCAGCAAATTCAGCCGTACCATATCCTAGAACATTAGCTAAAAAGTTTTTGCCGTAACCCATAGGTTTTAATGCTGTGCTAAATGCTTTTGCATAAACGCCACCGGGTGCTACAACTTGCCCACCAACTTCACCTAATGTAGATCCTATTTGTTGTGCTGTACCTTGTGGGGCTAATGCATCATTAAGATATTCATTCATAGAATTATATCCCGGTACATTCTCCCTTAACCACGGCATGACATTGTTATTTACAAATGGTAGGAAAGTTTTAAATGTTTCTTCGCCACCTTTAGCAATACCACCGGGTATGCCTTTTACAACACCAAATAAAAAGTCTGGTGTATTTTTAAGACCTTCTATAGCCATTGAACCCATTGTCTTTAATTTTTCAAAATCCTCATAACCTCTTAATATTTTTTCATTAGCAAACAACCGACCATCTTTTAGGTAGGTAGTATTGCCATGTGATCGTATTCTACGGCTGTCAGCTATTTCTTTAAATAGTTCGTCCATTATCTTAATTCTCTACTTAAAGTTTGAGGATATCCTTGTATTATGCTTAGTGGAAATCTTTTAAATTCTTGTTCGTGTCGAGCAATCATATATTCAGCCGTTTCTAACGCTTGATTTATAATACTTTCTAAATTATCATCGTTTACATTTTTAAATTCTTCAGCTAATTCAGAGTTATAATTAGTTATTTGTGTAGCCATTGATTGTATTACTTTTATTGCATTTCTTCTGTTAAATTTAATTCTATTAGCTATTAGTTCTACACCTTTAGTTTTGTATAATTCTTTTGCTTTTAAGATTGCTGAGAAAGGTTTACCCTCTAATTTTGCCTGTAGTTCAGCCTCAAATACATCACTCATAATTTCTCTAAATACTGTTTCTTTTAACGCATCGTCACCGTCTGGATCTGTAATTCTTATTTCTGGGTTATGCCCTGTTGCGTCTAAAACAAATTGCCTAGCATCGCTCATTTGTTGATTGCCTAATGAATTAATTTGATTAGACATACTAAAGAAGGTAGCTTGACTAATTTTTAAATTAGAAAATTCAGTAGTAAGTTCATCTAAGGTAAGAGGATTGTCTATAGAAAATAATTTAGATCTTAGTTTTATTATTGTGTTAGCATCATCTTTAACATTATTTCTTATATTATCTTCGTAGGCTTTACTTATTTTTTCCCATTCTTTTAACTCTTCACTTGTGCCGGATAATTGATCTATTTGAAAAGGTAACATTAATTCATTAGCCTTATCTTGTTGGTTATCAGCTAATAAAGCAATAGCATCAGCTATAGCGAAATTTATAATTTCTTCGTTTTTTGCATCTTGTAATTTTTTTGCATCTTGTTGGGCTTTAATCTTTGCATCATATTGAGCGTTAACTTGCTTAATAAAATCTTCACGGTTTATACCGTAGTCTTCAGCAAGTTTCATAGCCTTACCAATATCACCCGGTAGTTTATTAAACTCACCAGCATACATTTCTGGCAGAAATTGTTTTGGTTTAGGATTAGCTAATAGTTCATTAACTACAATATTTTTAGCTGATGTTTGTATTGCCTCATTTAAACGATTGTTAAATCCTACAGTATCGCCACCAACCATAATAATTTGTGACATACTTTCTTTTGTTAAACTTTTTAACTGTTCAGTAGCATCTTGGTTGTTTTTAAAATATCCTAGTATTGCTGTGTTTATATCGTTTACGACTAATTCAGTACTAGCAATAACTGTAGCCTTCATAACTTTGTTATGCTCACCAATAAATTTATCAGCGTAACTTAAATACTTTGTATTATTTTCTAAATTTATTTTTGCTCTAAATTTTCTAGCATATCCCGGTGATGCATTATCAAGCGTAGCTGCATATCCAGCAACAATTTCATTTATTTCATTAAGATAGTTTTGAGGATCTAATGCTTTTTTACCATCTTCATTTTGTAAACCATATTGCTCTACGGCTGTATTATATTTTTTTGTAACTTCAGCAACTTTGGTACGAGCCAAATATTCTAATTCATTGCTTACTGTACTTAATTGAGCATTACGAATAGCCGAACCGTACACAGTAAATTTATCGCCACCTAAAGGTATTTCTTCACCAGCATTGTAGGCTTCTTCTATTTGTTTAGCTGTTGGTGCTGTTTCTGCACCATACTCAGCACCTTCAATTTTTGCCCTTTGTTCAGCAATCTTAAATAAATAATTACTCATGCTATCGAGGTTGGCTGATAGTTCACTCATAGCCTGTGCCTGTACACGGCTACCAACAAAGTCAGTTTGTGGTACTTTAAACTGTAATCCTAGAGGTTGTAATTTTAATAAATTTTCAGCCATTAGTAAGTACTCTGCACAGTTCCAAAAGGAGATGAAGTTGACGTTGTTGTTGCCATAGGTGTAGGCGTTACGGCACTAGAAAAACCACCACCAATCTGACTAGCTGTCATATATCCTGTAGCAATCTTACCCATCATTTGGAACGGTGCTAATTTCTTAATTGTTTTAGCAGCCGTGAGTTGTTGCCCAGCTTGATACTTAGCCATCTCTTTAGCCATAGTTGCGTTATCCCTAGCTATCTGAAATTCAGATACACCTAGCCTACGATTATACATATTAGACATTTCAACTACACCAGCACTACCAAAAGGATTAAGACCTCTGGCTGCTCCTCTGGCTACGTTAGATGCCAATACCTGGTTCATTCTACGCAATACCTCATTACCTTGTCTTTTGTACGCTACAGCGTTTACACGCCCTTGTAATTCAGTTTGCTTTGCCTGTGCCTCTAGTTGTTGGGCTTGTGCCTGTTTGCCTCTGTAATCTGCCACGGCTCCGGCTGTCGATACTGCCATTGCTATATAAGGTAAATACTGTACCATTTACGATCCTACTGCTAATTTAAAGTCCATCGACAACACCGTAAAAAATACAGGCTTTGATTGACTTATGGTTATTTGTGCATCTGTGCTATAGCCTACTATACCATGCATCTTTTTTATCCCGGTTATAGTTGGAACTGTACCACCACCACTATACGGCAAAGTCTGTAATGGAACTTCAAAACCATTAATAGTTAGGTTCTGTGTCCTGTACATAACAGGGGAAACTTCTAATATTCTTTTCTTTTGTGTAACTACTCGACCACTAGGCAAGTTAGGCTCTACCGGGTTAGTCTTTACAGTAACAGTAAAATCTAATCCAGTTTCTATATATGATGATGGCTGTGCAGATGTTGTAATAGTACCAGATGAATTAACATTACTAACGTCACTTTCTACTATATCATCTCTAACTACCTTAACTGTCTTAGCCTGTAAGTGAGGTACAAGGTTATAGCTAGTGCCACTAAAGCTACTAGTTTTCTGGACCGAACTATCTGTCGTAAAATCATCATCAAATACTTCTAAATAATATTTTGTAGCAGAATTAACCGTTCTTTTAACAATGGCGTATATAACATCTAAATCAACACCAATGTCTATAAATGTGCCATCAGTTTGTATAAAAGAAGGGGCTACAATATTTTGCTGTTTATGGAGCATAAAACAGGCAAGTGTACCACCTAACCCGGAACTTGCTGCCCTGTATCCTGTGGTGCTTGTGCCATTAACAATCATTAATAAATCGCCTTCAGTAGTATCAGTTGCCGGGCGTACTGCCATAGACTTAGGATCAACTATAAGATGGCTTGCTAACAAACTAATATTATTGGCAACATAGGATAATTCAACATCACTAAATAACATTTCTCTTAATGCTTTGCCTTGTCGTTGTATAAAGAATGTACCACCCTCTGTTGCAGTAGGACGTATACCATCTTTAGATCCTCTTTTAGTCGTGCTTTTAACCGATACGTTAGATGGTGTAATTGGGTCTAGATCAGCTTGTGGAATAAAAAACTCACCACCAGTAGTAAATATTTGTAAATCTCTACCCGATCTTAACCCTACAATAGTATTAAGAGTGTCAGTTTCCATGTGTACAACAAACGCATCATCATCTAGATTTTCAGATGGACGAAAATTTAATTCACCTACCTTACTTCCAAACAATGTCATTGGTAAGCTATACGTTCCACCAAAATACAATCTGCCTTCATGGAAAGTGCAAGTATGTGGAAAACCAGATGAAGTACTCCAAGCAGCATGAAAGCTATTATCAAAAACCCACTCACCACTTGGTATTGCATCTGTTGTTGAAAAAGGCACAAGCACAACAGCCTCAACTTGAGATCCAGACAAAAACTTTGTAATAGTAGCTTTACCAAATCCAGACCAAGTATAAGGGCTACCATTTGTTTGAAACACTTGTTGACCTACTGATGCACCACTAAAGGTTCCATTACTACTAGATGATAACTTTATATTCCCTGTAGTTGCTGATGCTGTTAGTGTTCCACCGGGTTGTGACGTAGATACACTTAGCCCAATAATATCGCCTCTAATTAAAGGTGGATTTAATTGATTTAAAAATGAAAAAGTCCAAGTAGTATCACTAGCACCTCTAACAAGTTTAAAAGGATACATATTACGATTAGTAAAAATTACTGTATCTTTATTTTGAGTAAAATTTAACTGTCTTAATGTAAAGCCAGAATGTAACGCAGTAGCAAAACTTAAAGTAAAATCAAGATAGCTATTACCACCACCGTTAATACCAGTTTGCAATACACCGTCTTTATAAACACGCAGACGTAGGTTTGTACTAGATTGACTTAAAGTATTTGATATACTTAACACTAATAAATAAGTTTGCCCGGTAGAATACTCAAAAGGTACAAGTTTTATTTCATCAGTAGTGCCAACATCTGAAGTATAGTCAGCAACATATTTTAATCCCGGTCTACGGCTAAACCCACCCTGTGGTTCAAATATAACATTCTTAGCCTCGGCTACTGAACTGTAGTATTGCTCTATATCTACACGCCCTCGTAATAGAGGATCTATTTCGCCATGAGAAAAACTTGATTGATATTGTTGTAATCTGCTCATGCTCTAATATCTGTTAATAAATAATCACCTACAACTGACGGTGTTTGACCACCAGCATCTATGTTAGCTGCCTGTCTAAAATATCCACCTCGTTGATTTTCTGTAGCTGTGCCTAATGCAATTTCACGCCAATACTGTGATTTGGCTGTTTGATCAGTTATAACTTCGGCTAAATGCCAAGCTACTTGATAACCTAATAATTGTACAAAATAATGTGGCATTAAAGTTTCACCTACAGCCTTTTGATAATCAATAAATATTGTAAGGCTATCGGTCATTAAAACAGTTGTGCCATCGGCTGCTTGATTTATTTCCCAGTTTTTATAAATAGCTGACCCAGCAGAGCCGGACGTTCTTACAGACCTTGGAACGCCATTAAGCATATCATTAGGTAAAGTAAACTGGTATTCCCATTCAGAATTAGGTGTAGCTGTTTGTCTAGTAAGTTGTGCTTTGGCTACAGTAAAAGACCAGGGATACATACCTAAAGTAGATCTCTTGATATCCGGGTATAAAGTAGAACAAGCACTCGCTTGTGGAGTGCCGTCAGAAAAACTTGTAATAGAAGAAGAGCCTAATAATAATAATGCTTTGTTACAGATTGATACGTCAGTATCGCCACTTGCCATATATAAACTCCATTAATTGGTTTGGGCGAGGGGAGAAAGCCAATGCCTTGGGAACCTCGCCCAATCTCTATTTATTAGTCACTATCAGAAACAGCACCAATAGTTGTGCCATCACCTACATCAACAACACCACTAGCATTTGAAACCACAATATGCATGGTTACAGTTCTAGTACCACCAGTTGCACCGTGTACGATAATCATGTCACCAACACTTAATGTGTCAGATAAATCATTAAAGTAACCGGATGCATCAACAGCAGTATGTGCATCAGTTGTTGTATAGACATACAGAGCCGGGGTTGTGCCAGCTTTAGATTGTCCACCAAGTGGACCCCATCCAGATCTTGCAAACGCCATATTAACTCTCCCTACAAGTAATATCGACAAGACCGTCTGTGTCTATCACAGAAGCCCCAGCCGAAAGTTTAGCTGTTACTAGGAATGAAGTTTTCTCAGCAATGTAATTGATTTCAGTTGATGGTGGCATACCAACAGCCATAGCAACAGATTGCTTATGAAATGCAAAGCAAGTTCTGTCTGAAGAACCATCAATAGTCAAACCACCTTCATCACGGTCACCGATCATATGTACGGTAAATCCTAAGAAAGAATTAATTTGACCAGCTACTAAGGCACGAATATTCTGGAAATCGCCAGAAATCGCTCTTTCATCACCTAGTAATGCAGACAAGTTATTCGCATGAATAATTAAGTGTCTATCTGTTGGTGGTACACTTTTTGTGTCTAACGCTTTTTTAGCAGCTAGAATTTTACCAACATTTAAATCACTTGCTGCTGCCGAACCAGTTGTAACAACAGTATTTGCTACAGTTGTTCCAGCACTTGCTGCGAGTAATGCATCAAGTAAAATCTGATCTTGTCTACGACCAATCGCATTACCTACGACTTGAGCCAATTCTTGACGTTCATCAAAATTTACTTTTTGCTGGTTAAAAATGTCACTATATTCCGGGGCAACATAATCTGTAAGACTTACAGAAGTTGTTCCGAAACTTGTGTTTAGAGGCGTAACGTCAGTTTGAGGTGATCTCACTTGGGCTTGCCCCTTTCCGATGTTGGGGAAGTTGGCTGTGGACCCCACAACCCCAGTTCGCAATCTACACACACCTGTCAACTGAGCAGTAGCTTGATACGCTTGCTTTACTTCAGCATCAAAAATCTGTGTAAATGCAGTAGATAATCCAGTAGATATTTTAAAATCTCCCTACATTAGTTAAAGTTTAAGCAATCGCCTAAAGGTTGTTGGGAGATCCCAGCCTTCTGACTACGTTATACGTTAACGCAACGATGAATTAATCATGTCAGATCGGCTCATAGAGTTATCGATCACTTAACCCATAGCACAGATAATTATTACTTGTAAACTACTAATCTAGACTTTGTACGAAAAAAGGGCTGGCACGAGGGGAAACACATCAACCAGCCCCATTTCTTCCGGGAGGAATTTAGTCGGGAAATCTACGCTCATATTCCATTTCTATTTTTCTTATATAGGATGGATCTTGATTAGCGTATCTTTCATCATTTCTCATTTCGGTCATTCGAGCATCAAACTCTTCATCTGTTTCATTTGTGTTTTCTGCTACTACAGTAGGCAATGGTTTAAGATCACCCATCATTTGCCTAAAATCTCTCAATACTAAATTACCTATCGCAGTTGAACCAAACATTTTTATGGCTTCGACTTTTTCTTCCGAGAAGACTTTTTTTCTTTCCATGCCTTCGAGCCACTCGAGGTTTTGGTTGACGATTTCTTTGGCGTTGGGACCGAGTTTTTCCATTTCTTCTTCCGAACTGTATTGAGCCTCTTGCTCTCTTTCTCCAGCCATTCCGATGATTTTTCCGGCAAGGTCATCGAACGCTTTTTGACTAATACCATTTTCTTTAGCCCATTCTGTATAGGCTCCAACCATGTCATCACTTTTATCGTAACCAGCATCAACCAAGATTTTATCATCGTAACTCTCCGGGGCTTTATGTTGTCCTTGTGAAAATTTTTTTTCTAATTCAGTAAATGATTTAAATACATCTTTCTCTCTAATCTTCCCTTGCTCTTTATTCCAGAACTTTTCCGGCACATACTCTGGTCTATCTGGAATTTGAGCCTGTGCATCTTCTGCTCTATGAGGAATACTTTCTGGCTCACCTACAGGCTCTTCCCTTGTAGTTTCTGCCTCTGCCGATGCATTTGCTAGTAACCCTTTATCTTCCTGTACTTCTTGTACAGTTTCAGCTTGTTGTTCCATTGGCTCTCCTTATTCTTAATTCTATTTCTCTAATTAAACTGTTTTGACCTTCTCTAGAATAACCAAAAGATGCATCAGCACCCGGCATCCATGCTGGTTGTTCTATCGTCACACTTCGTAAATGTGTTAAAACTTTTGCCCCTTCCTCAGAAGTAAAACAACGATGATACAGAAGATCTAATTCTTTTTGTGCATCAAAATTATTTACTTTTAATTGTTGTACATTCGCATTAACACCATCCCAACCGGGATCATTTATAGATCTTATTTTATCTGCTTGGCTCATTGTGCGATTGCCTCTTCAATAGGTGCTGTGTCTACGCCTTGCTGTTCAGCTACAGCCTGTGCTGTTGCTAACATCTGTTCTTGCATCGCAGCCCTTTCTTCTGGTGTTGTTCTAAGTTCAGCCGGTATCGATAGCATATCTGCTAGGTAGTCACCGATCTTATCCTGTTTAACTAATGTCTGACCAACTGGACCTAATGATTGTGCTATCTGTAGATAGTTCATTACATCATTTACTTTTTCCATATTGTTAGCCATAGCCAAAGGTGAGGTAGGTACAATCTGTACCTCTAGACCGTTTATCTTTAGTGGCAGTTCTATCATGCCCATTTCATCCATTAACTCTAATGTTCTTCTTACTATTGGTGTCATTGTTTCACTTATCAAACGTCCGAAAGCAGAGCCAAGGTTTTGTGATAACTCAGATAATTTTGCCTGTATCTCTGTAGCTGATCTCGCACTCATATTCTCTGGTGCAAGGCTCTCATCTAACAATGTCTTCTTAATATTAGTTCTAAGATCATTGGCTACTAGCTGCGATAGATTTACATCACCCGATCGAGCAAGAGGAGCAAGTGATGCTCCCCTTGGTCCACCGTTTGAGGAAACTGAAATAACTGCACCTGGTACAATCGATATTGTTTCCGGATTGAGGACACCGTCATCCACGGCAGTAAAAACGCCACCTATGGAAATACTTGCATTTTTCAATGTCAGTTCGGTTACCTTGTTTAATGTCTTGATATCCGGCAATGCGTACAATACCGGACCTCGCCCATAACGCTCATTACTTGCCTTCATGTATCTGCTTATAACCCAGGGAAAACTTTTAAGAGTTCTAGATACTAGTTTTATGTCATCTTCCATTGTAGACACACAGTAGTAAATTACACCTTCATTCGTATATGTTGCCTCTAGCAATTCAACCTTTTCAGTAGGATCTTCTTGGTATTTATCGATTAACTCTTGAGGTATCTCAGCATCTGGAAACTCTTTTTCTATAACATTAAATGCTCTTTTTAATCTTCTGTAAACTGTGTCCGGGTTACCGTTCGGACCTTCTTCAAAAGATATTTGGAAACTAGGCACAGCCGTATAACGTATGCGTGTATTTTCATCACCAGATTGTATCAGCATACAACTAGTGCCAATAGCTAAGTCCAATAAAAACTCACCCATAGCCAAATCAAAACCAGATGTACGCATAATCTGGAACATTCTTTTACCGTAAAAGTCTAAGGCTGTCTGTGCCTCAATCTTTCTTTCTTCTGGTATATCAGCACCCGGCATCAATCTGCACCACTCTTGTTGTGGTGGGAATAATGATGATTGTAAACGGTTAGCAAACCTAGCCGTAGAATGTACAGCCGTACTATCAAACACTCTTTTCATTTTATTCTGTCCGGGAACATCTCCCTCATAGTAACCGTCATAAAGGTTACGCATAGGTAAGGCAAATTCATACGCCTCTTCATAAATGGTACGCCAGTTATTTTTGTGGTCTTCGCACCGTTTATATCTTTTCTTTAGTTCTTGGACAGATAGATCAGCCATTATTTTTTCTTCTTTTTAGGAAACCCAGCTTTCATATTTTTGTAAGCCTTGGAAGATATTGTTGTATTTTTTTTGCTACGAGATATGCCCTTTTTCTTCCTACGATTAATATTTTCATATAGTGACATAATTACTTTTTCCTCTTTTTAGATGCCATAATTTTTTTCTGTAAACTAGCTGGTAAAGTTTTTTGCTTTTTAGTTAAGGTTTTTTTTGGTCTACCTTTTTTACTTCCATAAGTACCCGGACCCATCGGCATAATAAATCTCCTCTATGTTTTTTTATGACGGTTAGCAAAATTTCTTGCAGCCTCGACAGAGCCAAAACCCCAAGCCTTTAATGCAAGAGCCTTCCTTGTTGGTCTACCCTTGCTATCTTTCATTGGACCTTTCATTCCAGAAAATCTGGCAGCAAACGAAATTCTGCGTCCATCGGTTCCAGTTTTTTGTGGTCTTTTTAAATTAGATCCTGTTGTCCTGTTAAAATGTTTACGTCCAGCCTCGGATAAACCACCTTTAGGATTTTTAAATGCTTTTCTCATTCATCTTCCTCATGCACAGGGTTTGTATATTTTGGATTTCTTCTCCAGATTTTTTGTGGTCTTTCAACATACGGCTCTAATGGTTTTTCCTCTTTCTCTTCTTCTTTTTCTTCTTCAGCCATTAACCTAAGTTCCTTGGATTACGAACTCCACCACCAAGTTTTTGTTTTAGGTTTTGCTCACCATAGTCTGGTCTAGTGCCACCCGACATCATTAATCCCATCATGCCACCTTTTTTCTTAGAGGCAGTAGTAGCCATAATAGACTTTTGCCTTTTTTGTTCGGCAGTAGCAGCAGCCTCTTGAGCCGTTACAGTTTCCTCAACAGCCGGAGATGGTGGTGGTGGGGCTTTAGGTTTTGAAAATAATCCACCCATTAGTAATACCTCGCAAACATATAGTGATCCTTTCCATCTGGTCCATAATGTTTCAATATTCCTTCTTCATTAAAGTAACACCTTTTTGCCCAGCGTACTGCTTGAAAATTGGTTGAATGTACGGTGAATTGTAATCTTTTTAGTTCTTTTTTCTGTGCATAATAGTCAAAAAACAGCAATGATGCCCGGTGCATAGAGATAGTTTTGCGTTTAATATGTCGAGATGGAAGGAGCCACGCCTCGGCTACACCATGCCATAATGGAAAACAACCAAACATGGCATATATAACACCGTCACCTATAGCCGTAAAACTGTCACCACCTTCAGCAAAAACAGATAAGTATTCTAGATAATCATGGAAATGCCCTAGTGTCTGTTTGTCATGGTCATTAAGGTCAATCTCTTTATAGTGTTCGGGTTCCCAACGTACAATCTGATGGCGTGGGTAGTCCATCCGGGTAACCCGGTTTATGTCATTAAGCGAAAACATCGAAATCCAATACTTGTGCTGTTGTAGTTTGTTGCCTGTGTGTATTCCTTACGGTCATACGTCTATGCTCACCACCACCTAACAGGCAGTAGCCTAGGGCATCCCCCACATGGGAATGTTCATTTTTATTGGGTGTATCTTTAAACCGTTCTTGCCCAGCACCTATAGCAACACGCTTGAAGTGATATCCACCAGCTAGGCTTTTTCTTAATCTCTGACATTTACGTTCCACCATAAAACCGGGTTTACCGTCAATCAAACGCCCCATAGGTATGGCACACGCCTCACGCCTCGTCCTAAAATCATTAGTCGCTGTTGGTTGTGCCATGATGCCATGTGTCTTTAGATGGGAAAATGCTGTCGTTTCAAATATCTGATCTCTCTGCATACCAGCCGGGTCACCCCATACATAGGTATCAAACCCGGCAAACCTCATCTCTAGTTCGCTTTTAAGATATGAGCAGAACCGTTCCAGACCAATATCAAACGTCACCAGTTCATGGAGTATATGCCATCTGCCATTTGGCATTTTCTGGGCAAAGATAGCAGCCGGAGTTAGACCAAAGTCCAAGCCAATATTAATAGGAATGCCCTTGATAGGCTCTAAGTCAGCCGACATAGTTGTATCATCATACTCAGACCAGACGGGTCTACCTTCCTGTACATAAGTGTATTTCCCTTCAGCGTAACAACGTATCCAATCAAGGTTCTTGCCCCCTAGCAACTGCAAGTAATAATCTTCTGGAAGGTTGCCGATATTCTCAGCCTTGTCATTGACCTTCCACCATTTACTGGCTTGCTGAATAAAGCCTTGAGCCTCGGGCATATCTTCCGGAACATCATCTGTCTTGACCTCTGTTACGCCACCGGGCTGGTTAAAAAACTGCCATTTAAACTTTCCTCTAGGTGTTTCTTTCTCAGCTAGTCGATACCACCAATGATCATCATCGCAAGGGTTGCTGTCCATTATAATTCCATGCCAACTAGCAGATCCATCTGCCTTAGTAGGATATCTTCCGACACGGTGCGTTAGACCATCGATAACAGCCTTGGGTAACTCTTTAGCCTCATTAACAAACGCCCCGGTAAGTTCTAGAGATAACAACTTTCTCACATCCTTGGGAGCATCCAGAGCCAAGAAAATAATCTCACAATCAATACCAGAGGCATTTTTTCTAGGGGGCAGTTTTAGATGATGCGTTATGGGTGGAGCATGACGAACATTGCCCCAGATATGTTCCGGCAGTAATTCAAGCCAAGTTTTCAATGTCGTGGTCCTCAACATAGGATATGAGTTTCTAACAACAGCGAACCGGGTATAGCGTATGCCATCCCTTGGTGACGGTTTCTGTTGAACGGCTCGTCTAAATATTTCAGCACAACAGGCATAGGACTTGCCACTACCTACCGGACCCATAATACCTCTGACAAATGCATTGCTTTTAAGAAAGTCAGCCAAGGTAGGTGAGCCGGAAAAATCCAGTTTTAATCCAGAAGGTATCTCTTCACTCATTTTTTCACCTCTTATTAATAGTTTCTGCTTGGCTATATTTTCTAATCGCCTCATCAATATCTCTGCGAATACCTTTTACTGGAGTTACAAAACCACCAAGTTCATCTTCACATTTATCGAGTAATTCTTGAGCCTTGATTAACAAATTAAGTAAATCTTTTATTATAATATTATCCATTTTCTATTTCTCTTGTTCACCAGGTAAGACCATCGTTACATCGACCACAGCCGGTTTCTCGCTTTCCTTTTCCTGGTCCAGCAACCCGGCACTCTTGGATAGCATTTGCAACACCCTTACCTTATCTATCATTTCAACTTCTATCTGATCCCCGGAGCGTGTCGGAGTTACCTTGATCTTCTTGATCGCCTGTAACGCCCTCTCCGGGATGTCCTTAATCTCTTTGATACTGACATTGTTATCACTCCATTCTAATACATCGGTTATATTCGCACTCGCCAAACTCAATAGCTGGTTAGCCAATTCATCCCGGTTGTCATAAATAATGCTGGACCCTCGCAACCGTTTCGTGATCGCACCAACCCCGGCAAACCGTCCATTCATCTTCGGCAGTTTAGACTTTCTTTTCATTAGAAAGGCTGTTCCTTTTTAGGCTCAAAGCATTGCAGCCATATCTCACCATCCTTATTAGGCAAGGGAAGGGCATTCAGCTTGATAGACCGTTTACCGTCAGCCTTCTCCAGCATGATACCTAAACTCATCCACCGGGTTTTCTCTTCACCGTTGTGCATGAAATTGCCTTGTGATTGCATTACTAAATATGTTTTATCCATTGAAAAACTCCTTATTGAAAAAATGGAAAATATTTTTGTGATGTCCCCCCTCTATATTACGCATGGGGGGAGGGCATAAGGTGCGTTCTGCGATACAGAGATTTTTTACACCGTATTCTGCGTGTTCCGATGCCTCTAGGAACATCTGGACTTTGTACACCCTAGTCATAATGATGCACCATTTTCTAGAAAGTATTGTAATGTTTGTGGTGGCTGCTTGTTGTCCTGTAAGGATTGGCTAACTACCTTAGTTGCTAAGTCCTTAAACTGCTCAGTAGTGTATCCTTGTTGTAATAGCTGGTCAGCTACTACCTTATCATTCTCACTTGCCTTCCATTCAGTTCCATAATTCTGCTTTACCACATTCATGTAACTGTTCAATATTCCATTAATTAGAATTTCCTTATTATATATATTATTATATATATTGTTATTGTTAAGTGTTACCTTCACCGTTACATCTGAGGGTGTAGGTGTTACCTTCATCGTAACATCTTGCTCTTGGGTGTTACGCTCATCGTTACATCTAGTATCTAAGGTGTTACCGTCATCGTTACACCCTTCATAGTATTTCTTGTAGTATTCTAATGGTATGCTGTGGTCCTTCTCATTTGGTGGTCTTCCCCATGAAGATGCCCAGACATCTCCCGGTTTCCAGTTCTGTAGCCGTGCCTTCCATTGTGCCTCATCATTGGTAATAACTTCCTTCTTTACTGGCTGTTTAGGCTTCTCTTCTGGCTTGTTAAAGTATCCCAGCTTGTAAGGTGATAGCATCTTATTATCGAGTGCTGTCCATGTGTCTTCTGTCTGTATGCCTGTCATCCATAATGCTACGTCATTATATATACGGTCAAAGGAATAGTCCGGGTTATCCTTGGCGTACTTCTTAGTAATAACGTAGGCTAACTTCTCCTGTTTCTCTGTCAGCTTACGCTCGTAATGTTTAGGCTTGTACACCTTCTGCAATGTTTCCTGTACCTTGTTATCATCTATCTCTGTGGTATCTGCCATCTGTTTCTCGTAGCTAATCGATGGGTCCAGAATAAGTCTATACACGCAGCCTTGCTGTCCTAATGGTCTACGGTTGTCTGCCTTGCGTATCTTCTCTATGTATCCCCACTTAACCAGTTCATTCATATAATCTGTTACATGGTTCCTGGATGTACCGACTATCTTGCCAATAGTTGAATGATTAATAAAAAAAGTATTACCACGCCTTTCATTCTGGTGACCACAACAGATAGCCAGTATTCTGAATGCCTGTTTATTCTTATTAAACCTAACGTCACCGTAGGCTCTAGCCGGCATGATTATAACTTGTCCGGGGCATTGATATTCTCCATAGCCTTTAGGTGGATCTCTGAGTGGGTCGGGTGTTACTTTACTTATCTTCATTCTTCCTTGTTTCCCTAATTGTGTCAGTAACGTAAACACCACAAGTGTAACATTTACGCTCTGTAAAATTCTTCTCTGTACGCAATGTGGACAATAAACACTTACAGCGTGGGCAAAAATGATCTTTAGTCTGCCTGTTATCTGTCATTTGTCTTCCTTGTATACGGTACATATGCATACAGTTGATGCTTACTAAAGAAGTCTGACTTTAAATTCATCTGCTTTAGCTGCTTGTCTTGTGCCTCTTTATCTCCTCTATGAAATAAGTTGAGGTTGTCATTTTTTGCCATCATTTCCTCAAATGTAGCAATAGATGATGCCTGGTATACATGGGTTTGTACTGGGTAATATCGCCCATACTTATCATATTCCTCTGCTCTAGGATCATCCTCAAACATCGTCATTCACCATCTTTATTCTCTGTCCAATCCATCTGACTACCGGAACTGCCATTGAATTGCCCATAGCCTTGTATCTCGGACCGTCCGGGCATTGTTCTTTTGGTTTGCCTCGGTAAGGTATCTTGGTGTAATCATCCTCAAAACCCTGTAGGCGTTCTGCTTCTATCGGAGTAAGCCGTCTAACCTTCAGCTTTTCCACTATGCCTAAACCACCTTTTCGGTCAGTTGGTGAAAATACTCTTGTTGGTATAGTCGGACACACATTAGTTTCCTTTACTTTATTCTCAAAACTATCGTGAAAACTGTAGGCTACTGATTTTCTTTCCACTATGCCTATCCCACCTTGGTTTTTATCTGGTGTAGGTAATGTAGTATCTAGTGTTCTTGATTTTTCTACTTCTCGCACCCCGGAATGTGGGTTAGATGATTTCATGGAATTGCTTGATAAACTGTCAAAACTGTAAGCTACAGGAAAAGCAAACCCTTCCTCTACATCTCTAGCACCCATAGCTAATGATGACCTCGTAGTCAGCGTTCCTATTTTTTCCGGGACAATATGACCATTCTCTATTGATTGATGGGTTAGCTTATTGCCACCACATTCAGTATCTAATGATCCGGCAACTGTCGGAATGTACCAGCCATCTTCATTATGACCTGGTCTTGTTAATCCTGTACCACTATTTGTTAAAGTAGGGCTAAGTTTAGGTAAATCTAATCCTTCGCTACTTGCTTTAGAGCCATTACAAGAGTTTTCGGCAGTTCCTTGTTTCTCTTTTTTGCCCTTCTGAGTATCCCCTCGCACGCTTTCTTGCTCAAATAATACTTTGGCTGGATTTCGCCAATCTCCAAGGTATCCGACAACAAACACTCTTCTGCGTCTCTGTGCCACTCCGAAGTGTTGAGCGTCAAGAACTCGGTAGGCATACCCATACCCGAATTGCCCCAGCATTGCGAGAAAGGTTCCAAAATCCCTTCCTCTGTTACTTGACAGGACGCCGGGGACATTTTCCCATAGTACCCAGGTAGGGCGATACTTTTTAATAATTGCACCAAAGGTAAGCATGAGGTTTCCTCTAGGGTCTTCAAGCCCTCTGCGAAGTCCGGCAATCGAGAATGATTGACATGGTGTTCCTCCGACAATAAGGTTAACTGTTCCATCGTTTTTCCACTCCTTATAGTTAGTCATATCTCCAAGATTAGGTACGTTAGGGTAATGATGCTCCAATACAGCCGATGGAAACTTTTCAATCTCGCTGAAAGCTACAGGATTAAACCCTAATTCCTTCCAAGCAACTGATATTGCCTCAACCCCAGAACATAGCGACATATAGTTCATGCTACGTCCAGTTCCTTTATAATATCATCGTATACTTTACGCATCTTACGGCTTTTCTTAATCAACAGTTTGCCTCGCTTGGCTCCCTGTACAATCGTTGTATGATCACGGTTGAGGGCATTGCCTATCTCTGTAAATGGCTGCCAAGTCTTTTCCCGGCATATTAAATACAACAAAGTTCTAAATGGCTGAGTAAGGTGGCTACGTCTTTTGTTTAACAATTCACTTGGTGGGCAGCCTGTTACTCTTGAGATGGCAAGGACCACTTCCCGGATTGATACTGCTTGGGTGAGATCTCTAAGATCTTCGTTCCTCGATATATAGCCTCGACTAGCTTTTTCTTTAGTCGGTAAACCGGGGTCTTGAACCCTTTCACATCCTCGACTATCCTCTTTTTGCCTGTAAAGTATCGGAAATCTGCCATGTATTTGCATATCTTTTCTCCATCAATTACAATCTCATAGCTAGGATGGACTTCTAAATGTGTTATCTCTCCACGCTCTAGCTTTGGTTTTAATGTGTGCCAGTAATGCTTTGCCTCGGCTTGACTATCGAATGTATAACCATCTAATTTCACTTTTTTTGCTCGATATTTCAATGACTTAACCGTTATTAACCCTAGATGTAACATTTAGCACTTGTTTTTCACAATAAATAGTATTATCTATGTATCAAGTGATAATTTGGTGAACATTTAAAAAAAAGGGGAACAATATGAAATATGAAGTAGTTATATCAAAACATTGGAGTGGTAATACCTACAATGTATCTTTATATGCTTACGAAAAAAGTGGGCATGGCAGTAGTTTTGGTAGGGCGTTTGATGTTTCTTACAAAGAAGCTATTAAAGTAGCTAAAAAGCAATCAGTTGCATACTACGCTCCGATAAGAAACAATTTTGTAGTTAAGAAGGAGCATATATAAATGAAAATAAATCATCCAAATAAAAATACTGCATTTGTATATTTAGATAATGGCACTACCTTATATTTAAGCACTTGCAATAAGGACAATATTATTATTCACATTCAAGGTGCAAAGGGTCATCCAAATGCTTTAGGTGAGGATGCATCATGTGAAATGTTATTATTTAATGATGTTATTCGCTTAAATAGTTTTCCATCAAATGTAAAAATTGACAACCAAGTTGTACAGAGGGTAGACTAATGGTGTACGCTAATCATATAAATAAGCACAAAGGCAAGTATGCTTGCCTTGTGCGTGTATCTACAGACAAACAGGACGTAGAAAACCAAATCTATAATATAAAACAATATTTAAAAGATGGTGATGTAGAGGTGAAATGGTTTAAAGAAGAAGGTGTTTCTGGTGCTTTACCGTTTGCCAAACGACCAGTATTAAAACAAGCCTTAGACTATTGTAGGAAACAGAAAGCTACATTAATTGTTTATAGTCTTTCTAGATTTTCAAGAAGAAACTGGGAAACAACTAAGTTTTTTGAGGAAGAGGTCCACAAAAAGAAGTTTAAATTTATTGTGGTTGATAACCCAGCACTTAATCATACTAATGTAGGTTTTTATGCTACAATACAATACATTGAGCGAGAAAATATAAAAGAAAGAACTAAAGCATCTTTTAATCGTATTAAGGCTGAGATAGCTGAGAAGGGCTATTATAAATCTAAAGCTGGTAAAATTATTCAAAAATTAGGAGTGCATGACAAGCTGCAAGAGGCTGGTCAGAGAGGTGCTGATACCGTGAAGAAATTAGCAGATGACTTTGCAAGAAATAACTTGCCATTAATTAAGTCACTTATTTCGGAAGGTAACAGTTACAGAGATGTAGCATCTATCTTAAATGATAGAGGTATTACATCATCAAAGGGGGGCGAATGGTACGCCTCAACAGTATCTAATCTTTTAAAAAGGGGGATTAAATGAAAACAATTTTAGATATAATTATAAACATAATAGCATTTGCTGGTGTTTTATTTGTAGCTTATGTTTTACTTACTTTAAGCTGCGTTTTAACAGATGAATGTTATTACTTTTACGGTGGTGTGTAGTATGCCTAAGTTTACTATTACCGGGAAGGAATTAGGTGCAAGTGAATGTGGAGCGATTGTCTTAGGCAAAACTGCATTTACCACCAGAGATAAAATATTACAAAATACCAAGGATGCTATCAAAGGCATTGAGGTTAACAAAGGTAACTTTAATTCAGCTAGAGCAGAATATGGCAATCGATATGAAGAAGTTACAGGCACATGGGCTAGTGATTTATTAGGAACCAAAATAACTTTTCCTAAGTTTGCCTATCGTAATGAAGATTTAAGAATGGGTGCTAGTCTTGATGCTATCATCTCTCTTAAATTTAAACAAAACAATTACATTACTGTAACTTGTCCTATTACAGGCAAGCTGCATACCTTTGAAGGTCCAGAAGGTATTATGGAAATAAAAACAGATAACAACCACAGGGGAGTTCCAAAAGAGGAATGGATAATACAAGTCCATCATCAAATGATCTGCTCTGGGTTGGAATGGGGAGTTATTGCTGTAGCTACCCAGAAGATGGGTGAGCCAATAATATATCCTGTACCTAAAGATGAAAAACTCATAGCTAAAATTAAACAAAAGGTGAAAGAGTTTTGGCATTTAGTTGATACAGATGGTAGCTACCCAGCACTTATACCACCCTCAAAAGAGAGTGTGGACCTTACATTTATGTCTAAAAAATCTAATATAGATTTTGAGGTATTGTGTAGTAACTATTTGATACAATCATCAGAGGCTAGGGAAAGTAAAAAACTAGCTGACGAAATTAGAGATCAGATAGAGATAGGTATGCAGAGCATGGGCATAGAGTTAGGTCATGTAGGATGCTACCAGATCAAATGTGCAACAGTAAAAAAATTTAAACGCAAGAGTGTTCCGACTACTGAGGAATATGAAAGCATATCATTTTCAATAAAACAAACAGAGGTGTATGATGAGTAAAGTAAGTATATTAGAGCCTACTAACTTAGGCGAGGCAATGGAATTTGCTAAACAAATATCGAGTTCGAGCATGGTTCCTAAACAATATCAAGGCAACCCAACTAATACCTTAATAGCTATGCAATGGGGATATGAGATTGGTCTAGCACCAATGCAAGCCCTACAGAATATAGCTGTTATAAATGGCAAGCCCTCTATCTACGGTGATGCATTGCTAGCACTTGTAAGAAAAGATCCACGGTGCATGGGCATAGAAGAAAAGATAGAAGGTGAAAACGAAAACATGAAGGCTATCTGTATATTAAAAAGAAAACATATTGATGGCAGCATTGAAATGATTGACCGTGAGTTCTCTGTCTTGATGGCAAAGCGAGCCGGGTTGTGGGGCAAACAAGGTCCTTGGACACAGTACCCGGAGAGAATGTTGCAGATGAGAGCCAGAGGTAACTGCCTTCGTGATGCCTTCCCGGATGTTATTAAGGGAATAATTACAAAAGAAGAGGCTGACGATTATCCTGTCGAAAAACAAAGCGATATGAAGACCGTACAAGGGGCAGAACATACATCTAGCACTATGATTGATAGTCAAGAAGTAAAACATATCTCTCAGAGCCTTCCTATCGAGAATAAATACATATTGCAGTTAACCAACGGTACAAAAAAGGAATTTGATAGCGTTGATACATGGGCTGTGGAATATGACAAGGTTCTTAGGACTATTTTTGAGTATGATCAGATGGACCACGCTGACAGGCGAACTAAAATGAAAGAGTTAGAAAATCTTAATGAAGAATTTATTGACGATATTCTACCGGATTACCTTCGCCAGACAATTAAAGAGCAACGAATAAAATTTAATAAGGTTCTAAGTGTTGAGGGAAGGGAGCAAGATAATGCAACAGGATAATTATGGGCTTACTCCAGATCAATCAGATCTACTTGCTTATATTACAATGTTTCATAAAGAGTTTAATATCTATCCAACTATCAAAGAGATGATGGCTGGTGAGATAAACGGTAACCAGATTATTAAGAAAAGAAATTATTCTTATCCAATATCTAAAATGCTTTTTGCATTAGAGCAGCGAGGTAGGATTAAAAGATTAAAAGGTTACACAAGAGCAATGAAACTTATTGATCAAGATTAACTAATGCGTGGCTCCGGGTTTCATTATTTCTTCGGAGCCATCCCTTTCCAAAATGCTCAAAGGTTTTTAACTTCCTGTAGAAAGCCTCTCTCTCTACCGATAACATTTCTATTAGTTCTTTAGGATCTTTCTTGCTTACCTTCTTTAATGTTAATGGACCAAGACCACCATCCTGTTTAGCACCCACACATTTCTGTAATGCTTTGACAGCACGACCACAGCCACTATTAACAGCCCAATCAAATACAGATATATCTAACCCGGAAGGTAAACTGTCACCGTTAACCCTATCCCAGTATTGTTTCTTATATATCTCAGCTACATGGAGATCTGGCATTGCTCGCATCTCTTGCTCTGTCGTTACCTTTTCCATGTAAGCATCGTATACTTTTTTAGTAATGCCTTTGTTGGTCATGCCACCGGGATCATTAGGATGATTAACAAATCCCCCTTCGTGTCTTAGCACCATAGCCAAGGCTCTTTCAAAGTTACCCTTCATGTTAACTCCCTAATAAAAATAAAATTGCAAAAATGTAACAGACAATCATTACATCTAATTCTAACGTAGTCATTTTTTGTTATTCATTAGTTGCAACCCTGTTTTACCAAAGCGATAACCAAATGAACTCCCAATACAAATATATAAACAAGTTGAGAACCAGGTCGGAGTAGATGTATTTAGAAAATCAAACCCTTCTTTTACATAAGGCTGAGTGTAAGGAACAAAACAAGCCACAAGAATAGCACCAAAAATAATAGTCCAAAATTCATCCTTCCAACTCCCAGCCATTTGTGCTGTCAATGCTTGCTCGTTAAGCATCTCTGATGTCGCAGAAGTACGATAAACATCAGCCTCGGCTTTGGCTTTAGCTACCTTGACCTCTGTTTCAGCTTTAGCCTTATCTACTCTGCCCTGTAACCAAGTTCCGGCTAATGAACTAATAGGACCTATAATACTACTAAACATAAGTTACTCCTGTGTTTGGTGGGGGGATCAATCTGCAAAAAATTTATTACATTTTGTTTAACAATAATCAAAGGAGCCTTTCTTTAGTTAAAGTTAAAAGAAACAGACACCCCCCATAATTAACCCTTTATCTTTTTTGTCAGCCATAAGAATATTGCGTAGCATACAAAGAAATATATTGTAGCTAATAAGAAATCTGGTATGTGGTGTTTCATATCGTATATAAGTTGTATGCCAACCTCTAGATCAGATGAACCACCAAGAAATACATTCTTTGTACCTTCAAAATTTTCTATGCTTTGTTCCATTAATCTTTATTTTCACCTTTCTGAGGCAGACTTTTAGGTACGCAGTAAGCCTTGACCCAAATCTTGCTGTCACCAGCGAGTGATGGGTCCAAGTTCTGTGACCTAATTTTACTAGCTGTTCGTAAGCAACTGTCCAAATCACTATAGTATACGCTTTCTTGAACGGTTCCAGATAAAAATACTACGAGTAGCCATGTCAATTTGACTTACCTAAAAACAAACCTAACGCTACGGCTTGTGCTGAAGTAATAACTGATACCATCCCGGATTGTTCTAGACTAGGATCAGCCAGACCCATATACCAAAACACGGTAGAGTATGTGAGATACATATAAAGTAATATCAACGCTCTAGGTATAATCCTTAGACTATCAATGGCGTGTGACCATTGCTCTATTATCTTTGTCATCTTTGTCATAAATCACCAGTTCTTTTTAAATAAAACAAATACCCAATCCACATAATTACAGCCCCAATAATTGTACATAAAAGTACAACACCAACTATATTAAATATTTTTTGTCTTAACTCTGCCTGTGCATACAACTGTTCCTGTCTTTGCTTTCTAATCTTGGCTTGCATCTTCAGTAGGTCATTCCATGCGTTAGGACCATGAACAAGATTAATCCAACTACGCAATTCGTTCTCCATGTCTTCTGCTTTCTTTTTTGCAGCATATGCATCGAGTGCCTCTTGTTCTACACTTGAACCAGCAAATAATTTTTTAAATAAAGGTGGGTTCTTTGACATTTTGGCTGCATGGTTGACATCAGATACGGCTCCCATCCATTTGCCTATATCTCCATACATAGCCTCAACATCTCTGCCAGCTTGAAAACCTTTTTTAATTAAACTAAATGCCGTACTCGCTGTTGCTAAGGCTGTGACCGGGTCCATCTAAGATCCCCTCAACAGTATGCCAACCAACAAAAGTATAGTTGTTCCAGCACTACCTATTAAAACTCCCTCTAACCTTTTAATTCTCAATATGGTTTCTTTCCATCTCTCAGAAGAAACAGTTTGAAAAGACGTAAGCCTTTTATCCAACTCATGTATTGTCGGCTTGCTCATTCTTTTTTCGTTTTCCCTTCTTCTTAGGTTCTTCTTTTTTAGGTTCCTCTTTCTTAGGTTCCTGTTTCTTTTTACCCCAGCCCGGTGGGGCTAAGTGGGGATTTAAATCATATATGTGGGGCATACGTTACCTCTAGGTTGTGTACATTTTAATTAAAGTTTAATTAGGTGGTTTTAGTCCACAATGCAAAATCATCTGCATAAAAAGTTTCTATTTTATCTTTGTATGTTGACTTTAATATACCAAGTGCTTCTTCATCTTTATCATGAGTGCTTGGATTCCAGTCTTTTTCTATTAGTTTATAAATATCATCTTGATATTGATGGTCTTTAAATATTGCTTTTAAAGATGCTCTAATATTACTATCAAATTTAATTGTTGTACCAATAGTCTTATATTTATCTAACCAAGACTTTTGAGTTGTAAAATAATCATTTGGTGTTCCATCTATTTGTGCAATACCTTCTTTAATTTGGTCTGCTACATTAGTTGATTTAAATATACCTTCACGATTATCGCCTTCTATTTTATTTGCCTTATAAACATAAGTACATTCTTTTATAGCTGACCAAAATCTTTCATATGGTTCTCTGATAATAGCTATGTAATGTAAGTCTCTATCTTCTTGTAAGTAGTGATTTATCATTTGACAGAGAGTAACACCATTTTTTGATATACCTATTAATTTATAATTTATCTTATCCATACTATTCCTTATAAAGCTGATGTTATAACTTGAGTATCAAATCTAGTATTTATAAACATTCCAGAAAGTTTTATAGTACAAGATGATGCTGTAAATGTTCCAGTTGTAACATTAATATCTATCTCACCATTATTTGAACCACTTGATTTTGTTGCTGATATAGCTGAATTAAAATAAGCATTATCTGAACCAATTTCGTTTGCACCTTGATTATAACTTCCCATATCAAGAATAGAAGTATATTTTGTTGACCAGCTACTTCTGCCTTGATGAGTATTAGCAGTTAATCCATACATTCTTTGAAAAGCACCAGTTGGATAATTAGTATCAAGCAACATTATGTGAACAGTACAAGCTATACTACAATAATAATCAGTTTGATTTAATTGCATCATAGTTGATGTAGCAGCTCCAGCAATATTCTGCGACCTAAAAACATCTCTATAGTAAAATATATTTGCTGGCATTGGTCTTTTTATATAGACACCACCATGTGCCTGTTGTGATACAAATTCTCGACTTATTTCGCCTAAAGAATTTCCATTTGGTGCTCTTAATTCATGTGAGAAATATCCAGCATTTTCACTTGTATCATACTGTCTAACAGCTAATCTTCCATTTACTGTATTTGATGAACCACTTGTAAAATCAATAGTGCCTATAGTACCATCATCTGCAACACTCGTTGAACTTGTACCTATGTTTACAGTTGGACCAGTACTTGATGAATTTCTTACAGTTAGTCCTGTCAAATTTCCAACAGAAGTTATGTCTGTCTGTGCTGGATTTACCTTTGCAGTAGTTACAGCATCATCAGCTATTTCACTTGTGCCGACAGCGTTGTCTGCCATCTGTGCATTTGCTACAGCATTGTCTGCTATTTGAGCAGTATCTATTGCGTCATCAGCAACCTTTGCATTTGTAACTGCATCATCAGCAACCTTTGCTGTGGTAATATTTCCATCTGTAATTTTGGCTGTCGTTATTGCATCATCAGCAATGTCTGCCGTTTCGACTAGACCACTACTAGATGGTTTAAATTTACTTAGGTTTCTTGCATTACTCATGCTTCCTCCAATGCTTTCACTTTAGTTTCTAATGTTTTTATCTGCTCTTGTTGTTCTTGTATGGCTTTTATACAAAGAGATACCATGTTGCCATATGATAAAGCATCTGGTTCATCATCATCATTGTATTGAACAAACTCTGTTAATCCAGCATCATGTACTTCTTCTGCAATTAGTCCACCAAGTATAATATCACCATCATTATTTCCTTTGTAAGTAACAGAACGTAATTTAAGTAATTCAGCTAAACCATGAGTTGCATCTTCAATCGTGTTTTTATAACGTCTAGAGGAAGTTGACCGATAAAAAGCACCATCAGACTGAATATACATATTTGCACCAGTGCCAGTAGTAACTGAATATGCATTTGGAATATACATTAATCCATTACTTTCCTTAACAGTCGCTCGTGTTGTAAGACCACCAGTTTGACCAGCATTTACATTTGCAGAAGTTTGAAAGTGTATATCCCCACTGGTGTCCATATTAACGGCACTACCACCACCATTCTCTTTAGCTATCCAATTACTTCCATCAAAGTATCTATTCTTAACTATGTATAAAGAACCACCATCATACTCACCATAAAATGCTTGGTCACCTACATCCATTCCTTTAAAATTTGTGTTATGAGAATAGGTAGCACCAGCTTCAACACCAATACCATTAGGTGTTGTTTCTAATTTTTTAGCATCATCATAATAAAGACTAACTGCACCATCAGCTACAGCATTTATCATAGTTTCGCCAGTATACTTGTGGATAGTTACTCGGCTACTTCTTATGAATAAAGAACCATCATCAGCTTCATCTATAAATGAACCAGTGCCGGGAGTATGATATATTTGTAAATCATTTCCAGCACCAAAAGTTGCTTTAGCATTATCACCAAACTCTAAAGCATTGTCTGATTTATCCCATGTAACATTATAATTAGCACCAGTAAGAGTTAAGTCATCATTAATTGTAGTTGTGCCACTTACAGTTAAGTTTGCATTAGCAGTAACATGACCACCATCAGCAATAGTTAAAGCATTATCACCATCAGTAAATTCAATTAATGGTGTTTTAATTGATGTTGAACCAGTTAATGTTCCACCACTTATTGCACCAGTAGTTGTTATTGTAGATGAACCAGTATCTATATTGCCAAAGCCACTTGTAATAGAACCAGTATTCAATGCTCCAGTAGATACAATGTTTGCTACAGAGAATGTACCAAAAGCTACAATGTCTACATCATCTCCATCAGCAAGGGCAGAGCCAAAAACTACACTAGTACCAGAGGTAACCGTTATGTCTTCTGGTGACATACGAACACCATTGACGTACACATCTACAAACCCGGCATCGTAAGCCAAAGTGTTTCCGGCAGCATCAGCCCCTGTTACGGTTGTAGGTGTTCCAGAAATATCGTAATGAAATCTAGCTGACGTACCATTCACCGTTGACCCGGCTGCTGCCCATCCACTTGATTTATAAACCTTTAATTCATTAGCCGTTGTATCAAAATATAAATCACCTACATCTAAAGAACTAGAAGGTGCTGAACTAGCTACCCTATACCTATCTGCAAAGCTATTAACTCCAGAAAGGTTAGAGGCAACCGTATTAACATTTGCTATTGATCCACCTACGTTATTAACATTTGTAACTGCACCAGCTACGGTATTAAGGTCACTTACATTTGTTGATGTAGCCATTGTATTTAAGTCAGATACAAAGTCACTTGTAGCTAATAAAGCTAAATCAGCAACAATATCCGATGTTGCCAATGTGTTAATATCTGAAACAATATCTGATGTAGCTAATGTGTTTAGATCACTTACTATGTCTGACGTAGCTAGAGTGTTTATATCGCTTACAATATCACTAGTTGCTAACGTATTAAGATCAGAAACTATATCACTTGTAGCAAGTGTATTTAGATCGCTAATAACATCTGTAGTAGCTAATAAATTAATATCTGAAATAATATCACTTGTGGCTAGAGTATTCACATCGGATACAAAATCGCTCGTAACTAAATTCATCTTGCTTACAAATGTGCTATCTATAAGAGCCATGTCGGCAGCAAAGTCAGATGTAATTAATGATGCCTTACCAGCCACAGTTGTTACATTTGCTTGTATCCCGGCAACGGTTGTCACATTGCTAGATATACCAGCTACGGTATTAACATTAGATGCATTACTTGCTACGGTCTGTATCGCATTAGTAGCATCGGTTCCATCTTCTATGTCTGCTAGGGTAGCAATGTCAGCACTAACTGATGCTAGAGTTAAACCATCAGCCACAGTAAAGGTAACTTCCGGGTTACCAGTTGAGGCATTAAAACTTAATATCTTACCTAGTCTACTAGCCTTGGAAGGTATCGTCATATCTATTGTGGTAGGTGAATATTCCGGGGCTATGAGTGTACGGCTTTTAACTTCTTTAAAATCACCAGCAATTCTATGCAAACCATCAAAATCAGTTTCAAGAGATTGAGCCGTAATGTTACCACCAGATGAATAGACAGATGATCTAGCTAAAGACATAACTGACAGTATCGTAATTACTTTAGTATTGGCTGGTGTATAGTCAGATGGGCTAGTTTTAAACTTTACAATCCCGGTTCCATCTGTATTTAATCCAACACTACCACTAGAATTGACAACATCATAATGTGTGCCTTCAGTTTTTAAGGTGCTATCTTCATAAACCTTTATTTCACTAGTAGCATTTACTTGAAACGAAAAACTAAAATCCGTAGTCGAACCGTTGGCAGTTGACTGCGTTCTTTTTAATACATCATTTACATCAACACTTGTCATAACTCTAGACCCCTATATTAGACTTTGTACACTAAATTTAAATAATTGTCACTAATCATCTTACTATTCTCGCTCTTAATCTTGGTGTTCTTTCTATTAAATAATCTCTTGCCTCGCCCATATACTCAGAAATAAGATCCTTAATCATCTTCATTCTTTCTTCTGCTAAAGGTTCTAACTTATACATATCAGACTTTATAAGTTTATCGAGAGTAGGCAGTATAGTTGATGTAGCATCATATCCTGTATCTTCTTGAAAACGTCCTCTACCGTCTACAACAGCGTTATATTTTTTATCTCTTATATGTACAGGCGAATACCATTCCCATCCCATGCCATTACCTTGTATTCTAGCCTCGCCCCATAAATTTAATTGTGGTGGTAACTCTGGACTAAATAAAGGATTTCTAGATTTAGCTTTTTGAAGGGCTAGATAAAATCCTCTCATAGCTGGGGGCAACTCAGTATATCCTTCCGGAAGCATTGTATTAGATGCCTCTGGATACATTATTCTTTCCTTAGTTGCTGACCATGATGAATTAGATGGTATGTATGATTGTTGTGTTGGTGCTAGTGCAAAGGCTACTTGTGAAACTTTCTCTGATACAAGTTCTACAAATCTTTCAAACCTTTCTTCGCCAGACATATTAGGATTAGGTTTCATTATTATCTTAGTCATGTCTGATAAACCTTGCATCATAGGATGCTGGTCTATGTAATCAGTTGTCGCTAACGTAAAAGCCGTAGCCATTTCTAATAATACATCTGGGTCATCCTCATGCTGTACAAAATAAGAATAATCTACAGCCATAGCCAATAAACCAGATACAGGGTCAAAGCGTGAGAAAGTAACCGATCTCATTGTGCCGTCTTCCATTTTAAAAGTACA
>VTLG01005789.1_pt1 | contig 40061 bp, 81 predicted proteins | sample 4694571 | NCBI WGS metagenome assembly VTLG01 (sample SAMN12604809, study PRJNA352737) | marine metagenome | biome: ENVO:00000447; feature: ENVO:00000209|ENVO:00000569|ENVO:01000036; material: ENVO:00002151; isolation source: viral sequences binned using virsorter ... | reverse complement strand
AAAAATAATTATATGCGAGAAACACTTGCTAAAATGTGGGGTATGAAAGAAGGTCATAATCCTTTTGACGATAAAAAAGAAAAGAAAGAAGAAAAGAAAGATAAAAAAGAAACTAAGACCATGACTGGAAAACCAATGACTAAAGTTAGTGTTGACCCAGAAATGAAAGAAACTAAAATCGGAAAGAAGAATGTTAGATAATGAAAAGTTTTTCAGAAATTGCAGAGGTAAAAGTTACCAGAGATGACTTACCATCCATATATTGTGATATGGATATGGTTCTCTGCAATTTTATGAAAGCTGCAGATAATGTGGTGGGTGGTTCATTTGTTCAAGCAGATAAGTCTGACAGATGGAATAAGATTAGTAATACTAAAAACTTTTGGGTAAATCTAGAATGGATGCCTGGGGCTAAAAGATTATATGGTTTTATTATGAAATATGATGCATATATACTTTCTGCATATTCAAGCAGAGATGGAAGTTCTAGAAATGGAAAAATAAAATGGCTTTCTAAAAATACTGATTTTAAAAGAAGTAAAATACATTTGGTAATGCGTTCACAGAAACAAGCATTTGCAAAAGATAATGATGGTGAACCAAATGTTCTTGTTGATGATTATATAAAAAACATAAAAGAGTGGGAAGCAAAGGGTGGTATAGGAATACATCACACATCAGTTCCCAAAACTATAAACGACTTGAAGCGTTTAGGTTTTAAATAATTATAAATAATAGGAAAATAAGGAGAGAAAAATGCCCTTTGGAAAAAGTTTTAATGTAGTTTTGGAAAGTGCAAGTGAATCAGAAAATGATGCATTTCTACTACTAGATAGTTCAGCAGATGGTGTTGACGTAGAGGACAGAGTTATTGCTGTTGATGCAAGTCAGTCTGAAACCAAACCATCTGGTTTGACAGAAAATCATAACGGAGACTCAGATTACGATAAGACTAAAGTTATTGCAAATAATTCTGGTTGGGTGTTTGTTCCAGGCGATAAAAATTCTGGAAACGACAATAAAGCTGCACAACCAGAGGTTCTAGTTTGTAGTAGAAACTTACAAAAGTCTATTGATGTTCCAACACCAAGACATATCACAATAGGTAGTTTAACAGATAAGACAGCATACTATCCAGATGGAGATACATTTACTGGAACGGCTTCATCATCACTTGGAGATGTAACTGCATATATTTATTTTAACGAACCAGTTCATGTAACTGGGACACCACAATTGCAGTTAAAACAAGCAACTGCATTAGGTTCAACTTTTGGAACTACAATGGATATCAATACAAGTGTGTCAGTTTTATCTGAAGGTATCGTTGCATTTTCACTACCAGCATCTACAGACACTAGAACATCAAATGTTACAAACAATACATTAGGTATTAATTCAGATGATGCAATCTCTCTAAATAGTGGAACAATACAGAAACTTGTAGATGACGATAAAATAGTAATGGAGAGTGGAGCTACTGCATTAGATGATACTGATGAAAAGTCATTTATTTTATTAGATGGAACAGATAGTTCAAGTAGAGATTTAGGTGGATTTTTAACTGTTACAAATGGTGCTGGAATGGCTGCAGACTTAACACTAACTGCTGATGCAGATGCATCTTTTACTGTATCATAATATTTATAAATACCTTTATAAAGTGTTATAAATAACTATGTAATGATTAAGTGAGGTGAAAATGACTATTACTAAGACTATGATAGAAGAAAGAATTTTAGTTCTAAATACTGATATTGACAAAATAAATACGAAGTTAAGAGATTTAGAACAACAAAGAATTGAGAACATTGCATTGTTAAATGCACTAACTGGTGCAAAACAACAATGCGATAGTTTCTTAAACGAGTTTAATAATGAGAAAGAGCCATCTGGCTCTGAAAGTGATGTGGGATAAATACCCACAGTAACATTCCCATAATTTTGTGGGTTTAAATTAACTAGGAGAAGCCAAATGGCCGATAAGAAAATTACCGCTTTGACAGACTTATCAACTGGTGTCGCTGGTGCTGATCTACTTCATGTAGTAGATGACCCAACAGGCACACCGATTAATAAGAAGGTATCTGTCACTAACTTTATTAACAACTTACCATCATTTATTGGATTTTCAAATTCAATAGAAGATATCTCTGACGGAACACAGACTGCTGTTTCAGTATCAACTGCTGTTACTTTACTTCAGACTGCTGGAACTAATGCAACTACTCTTGCAAACGGAACAGTTCAAGGTCAGATTAAGATTATCGTAAACGACCAAGATGGTGGTTCAACTGTTTGCACACCTCAATCAAGACTAGGTTACGCTGACATCAACTTTGTTGATGATGGTGACTCTGCAATTTGTATGTGGACTGGAACTGCATGGGCAGTTCTTGCAACAAATAAAGTTGCTACTGATATGGGTCTTGTTGATGTTGCCTAATTAGTTAGGTTAATTAACTACCTAAATATAGGGAGAGGGAAATTTATCTCTCTCCCTTTTTAGATTAAGGAATGTGTTATGCAAACATTTAAAAAATTTATTAAAGAAGCATCTGTTTATCATTCAGCTGAACACCCAAATAATTTAGGTGGTAGTTTGGAAGTTAATCCAGCACAGTTAAGTGATCCAGCTGTTCGTAGAAGGTTAAATGCAATTGTAGGACAAATTGGTAAAATGGAATATTTGATTCCAGAACACGCAATTTCTAAATTAAGAGGAACTCTTAACAAAGTTGGTTTAGCTTTTCCAGAAACACCAGTAATTGAAGGACAAAGTGGTTCATTTGATTTACCATTATCTTTATTTGGTGGTCGTTTTGGTAAAGATGAAAATACACCATATGATGAGTTTGTAAATGATGATGGGATTTCTAACCAAGTGGAAGGTGGTTTAAGTCTAAAGATTGAATATGAAATGATGCCTAGAAATCAATCATGTAGAGTTTTTGCCAGTATATCATAATGTATGAAAAAATAACACCGAACAATGTGTTAATGTATGCAATTAGAAATTATACTAATCCACATTGTGAAGGTGAAAAAGAATTTGAAGATGACCTTAAAAGGTTTAAATATATTAAACGACTTTTAAGAAAATATTATGATACTGATATTTTGAAAGAAAGATTGTTATTAAATCATATTATTGTTTTAAATAATGTATTTGGTGCTGATGCTTGTTCTACATTATTAGTGTATAAAATCCAACCAGAGTATTGGCCTGCACTTAAATCATTTTTATTATATCTTAATATATTAAGAGATGATGAACTGAAAGACATAGACAAAGACGAAAAAGTTTTTGAGATATTAAGGAAACTATAATGGGAAGGGCGATAGATTTATTTGTTACCTACAGATTTCTAAAGTTGTTAACGACACCTTTTGAAAAACAAGATGCTTTTAAATTAGGTATTATTGACAAAGATGGTAATCGTATTAAAAAACCAAACTCAACACTTCCAGCAGTAGACCTTGCAACTACTGAACTTAAAAACTCATACACAATTTTACACAAATTAGTATTTAATATCAAAAAGATATTTGCAAAGGTGCCTGGTTTAAGAACAAAGGTGGGAACTTATGCAGCTGCACTATTCTTACTTAAAGATACATTTAAGGAATCAATAGATGACCCAGATATGTTTGAGAAAGAGTTTATAAAATATCTTAAAGAGAACAATATAGTATTAGATGATGAGATATCAGAAGAGGTTATAGGGTTTGGTGAGGTTTTACCTAAAGGAAACTATGTTCTAGTTCAAGATATACTAAATAAAGAAGAGGAAGAATTATCTGCAAAGAAAGGTGATAAAGTTATTGCATTTGCAGATGAGGCTCCAGTAGATACAGTTTTGGGTGTTGACATATTTCCAGTTGTTCATGTTAAAACTCAAGAAAAAATATATGTAAGTTTGGAGGATATTAAAGATGACAATTAGTTGGAGAGAAGTAAGTCCATATAGTGGCAAGCCTGTTGAGGAAGATGCACCTACTAACTTTGGTGGACAAGGTAGTGGTGTTGCAATGCCTCCAGATGTATTACAATCAAAAAAGAAAAAGAAATTACTTGATGCAAGAACAAAAGCATATAGAGAACATAGAGCAAAATTAGATGCTGCTCGTGCAAAAAGATTAGAACAAAGAAAATCTAAAATCGCAGAAAAAGTTCAAGAAAATATTATGGACTTCAATCGTGAAACCTATCTTGAAGAAAACAATATGAATGTTTTATTAAACATAGTAAAAACTAAATCAGCAAAACCAGTAAAGTTTAAAGATGGTTCTATGAAAGTTGATTTATTTACTGCATCTGCAATTACACAAGTTTATCAAAAAGTAAACAGAGACAATAAAGAAAAACTTGAAAAGATGGTAAATGGAACAAAAGGTCAATTTGGTTCTATGGCAAATAAAATTATGAAAATGATTGGAAAGTAGTTTTCAAAATGAAAACCTTTTTAACATTTCACGAAAATGCATATGGGCCTAGTTTTGGTCAAATGATTCCAGTTGCAGATTTACAAGCAAAATTTACACAAAGAGATATAGATGATGTAGAGAAGTTTGCAGACAGAATACTTAGAAAGTATGATATTGATATAGAGTTTACACGACACTTCATAGATAGACTCAATGACCCCAGAAACAATCCAGAAATAAAAATTGCAGAATTACAAAGGTTCTTCAAAAAGATACAAAGGGCTAAAGGTCAGAACATTAGAAACAATCCAGATGTAGAACTTGTTTTAAAAGATATGTCCAGTAATCTAAACTTACCAGTTGTGATTAAAAAGAGAGGGGATAGTTTTGAGGTTGTAAACAAAACTATAATGAGAAAACCAGACTTTAAAACAACAAGTAAAGTTATAAGATATGAAGAATCAAATCCAAGAATACCACGAAAAAAAGGACAACCAGCAGGAAGTAAAAAACATTCTGATTTATATACAGATGAAAATCCTAGAGGGACAATACATGGATTAAAATTTGCAACTGTTAAAGATGCACAACAGAGTGTAAAAAAGATTGAGGGTTCTGGTAAAACTCATGCACATAAAGTGCAGGCTGCAGTTGCAATGGAACAACGAGCAAGAGAAATGGGTAAGACAGCAGAAGCAAATGTTTATCGTGCATACATAGAAAAGATGAAAAAGAAAACTAAAGAGATGCAAAAAGAAAGTCCACCAGATACATCAGATGCAATGAAAAGATACAAAGCTGGAAAAGCAGGGTTTACAGATATCGCACATTTAAAAGCTAAAGGTGTGATTAAAAGAGCTGACGGAACAAAAAGAAAGTCAGACAAATATAAGTAAAGGAGAACCAAATGATTAATTGGGTAAAATCAAGAGTAGAAGAAAGAACATCTTGGGATGGTGCAGCTCTAATTGCACTTGGAGTTATCATTCTAATCGCAGGGCCTTTTGCAAAAATAGCTGCATATGCTGCTATTGCATATGGTGCTTGGACTATTTGGAAGTCTGAATAAAAAATGAAAGGTTAGTTATGGCTGAGGAAAAAAAGAATGGTGTAGTTGTAAAAGACGATCACAACGAGTTTGAATTGATGTTAAGATTTTTTGGTAATGAAATACTTGCGATTAAATTGGCTGCATCAAACTTTAATGGTAAATTAATTATGTGGGGAATCATGATTATGGTATTTACTTTTATGTTAATGGAAGTATTTGGCTTTAGTGCATGGTTAGGAATAGTTCCACCAGAATAATGGAGATGTGATGTTAAGAATATATGGATTACTAATAGTGTTAGGTCTACTTGCTGGTGTTGGTTATGGTGCATACTATTACTATAACGACACACAGCAAAGACTCGCAACTCTGCGAGATAGTAATGCAAAGTTAGAAGTTGCAAACAAAGAAAACCAAGCAACTATTAAAGCAATGAAAGATAATTATGAAAAACAAAGTAAGTTAAATAAAGAACTATCTGCAAAATTAAAAGATGCAGAAAGTTATGGTAATGAGTTAAGAAAGAAATTAAGTAAAATAGATTTACCAGCTTCAAGTCTTAACAAACCAAAAGAAACAGAGGAAAGAATAAATAATGCTTCACAGAAACTTCTTGATATGTTGGAGTCTATTACTGCTCGTAAGTCTGACAAGTAGTTGTAGTTGGAGGCCTGAAAAAGAAACTGTAACTGTTACTAAAATTGTAAAACCAGTTATAGAAGTAAAAGAAAGGCCAAAGGGAGTAAAGATGCTCCCAGTAAAATTCTATGTGGTTACAGAAAAAAACTACGAGGAGTTTAAGGAGCGATTTAAAAAAGAAAACGGAGAATATGTTTTCTATGCAATGTCAGTTCCAGATTATGAAAATTTAGCACTTGACATAGCAGAATTAAGAAGGTATATTGAACAACAAAAAGAAATTATTATATACTATGAGAAGGCGGTAACAGATGAAAAGAACAGTAAGATACCTTAGTGGGAGAACAGAAATGGCAAGATTTGATTCATTAATGAAAGCAACATTTAATCCACCTAGAAACTGGACACTACTAGAGGATTTAAAATTTTATTCAGATGAGATTACTGAAGAAGATGCAAAGATGTTAAGAGAGTGTGGAGTCAAAGTTCACAATTCTACAAGAAGTGACCAATACATTGTAACAATACCAAAGGGGTATGTAACAGATATGGCATCTGTTCCCAGAGGTTGTTGGGCGTTCATTGCACCATTTGATGTTGCAAGAGCTGCTGTCGTGCATGATATTCTATATGAAAAAATTAATACACAATATAAAACAATACTTGACTCTGCAGCTGCAGAAGAAGGGCCTGCAACTAAAAAGGAAAGAGAAGTATATCGTGAGATTGCTGACCATGTTTTTTTAGAGGGTATGAATGCTTCTGAACCACCAGTTCCATCATGGAAAAAATATGCTGCTTATTGGGCAGTTAGAATTTTTGGTAGATGGGCGATTAATAGTAGTGCAAAAAGAGTAACCTAAACAAATGTGGATTTGGGTCGTAAGTAATATTGCAGGCAGTCTTTTAGGTGCAGCTTCAGCAAGATGGATTAAAGATACAAAAGTTGGTATCTGGGGTTACAAAAAGTTTGAGGATATTGCGAACTGGGCTCAAGAGAGGTATGGTATTGATATTTTAGATAAAGAGGATATTGCATGGAGAACACAATATCCAAATATCGCAAAGAAACTAGATAGTTTGGAACAAAGATTGCATAAGTTAGAGTCAAAAAAGTAACAATCTTTGGAGTCAAATTAAACTTCCCTCCAAAATTTTGACAAGATATAAATAATAATATGAAAGTATTTTTAGTTTACATAGTTTTATCGGTTGCAACTGGTATTGATATAAAAGTCAATACGAGTATACCACCTTTTTATAGCCTAAATGAATGTAAACACTATGTAAATGTTAACTCCATGAATATAATAAATTCTGCAAGAACAGCATTTAAAGGTAAAAAAATAGTAGAATTAGGTTGTGTTGAAATGAAAAAAGAAGGTAGTAAATTTTCTCCTATTTTTAGAAAAGGAAATCCAACTTGAGCCAAGATTTAAACACAGAGGTTGCACTTCTTAAAAAAGAAGTATCAGATATAAAAGTAATCTTCTCACGACTTGATATTGCGATAGAGAAGATTACTGATGTATCGTCATGTGTAAATCGTATGCTTGCAGTTCACGAAGAGAAGATTGCAAATCAAGAGGAAGCACAATCAAGAGCAAATACAGAATTTACCACAGACATAAAAGAACTACATTCCAGAGTTACATCAAACTACAAAGAACTTACCGATATGATTACTCAACAACACAAAGAACAAGCACAACAAATGCAAGAACTTAGAAATGAATTAGCAGGTAGAGTTGGTGTTCTTGAAAAGTGGAGATGGTTAATTATTGGTGGTTCAATCGTAGTAGGATTTATCATACAAAAATTTCTTATATTATCTTGACAACATACATTTATTAGTGTATAGTTTATTTTATGTATATTGAACAAAAATATCTAAATCTAGTTTCGTCACAACTTTCAAGATTTAAGAAAACAAACGATTTTCTTTGGAACTTTCGTTGTCCTTATTGTGGCGATTCCCAGAAATCCCAGAACAAAGCTCGTGGGTTCATTTTTCGTAAAGAACAAAATCTTATATATAAATGTCATAACTGTGGTGTAGGAAAAAGTTTCTCAAATTTACTGAAATTCCTAGACTCAAAGATTTGGAATGACTATATATTTGAAAAGTATAAGAAGAGTGATGAACCAGCAGATATTGGTCAATTCACTCAACCAAAGTTTATGAAAGGAACTTCACCTCTTAAATCTCTCAAAAAAGTATCATCACTACAACATGACCACCCAGTAAAGAGATTTATAGATAGTAGAAAGATACCTACGAAGTTTCATTATGAATTGTTTTTTGCCCCCAAGTTTTATAAGTGGGTAAATACAATCATACCGAATAAATTTCCCTCACTTGTGGGGGATCATCCAAGATTGGTCATACCTTTCTTTGATGAAAATAATGAACTGTTTTGTTTTCAAGGAAGGTCTTTTGGCAATGAACAACCTAAGTATATTACTTTTAAACTTGATCCAGACCGAAATAAGATATACGGACTTAATAGAGTAGATAAATCAAAACCTATCTATGTGGTTGAAGGGCCCATAGATAGTTTGTTTTTGGACAACTGTCTTGCTGTCGCTGGTTCGTCAAATTTTGCAAAGGATATACCAAAAGAAAACACAACAATAGTTTTTGACAACGAAAGAAGAAATAAAGAGATACTAATACAGATAGAACAAATTATTGATAAGGGTTATAATGTAGTGTTGTGGCCTGACGATATAAAAGAAAAAGATATCAATGATATGATTTTATCTGGAAAGACTAAAGACGAAGTGCAAACTATAATAAAGAACAATACTTATCAAGGTAATATGGCCAAGATAAAGTTCGCAACATGGAGAAAAATAAATGCCTAATAACTTTTTACCAACATCATATCAAGAATTTATTCACCTATCAAGATACTCAAGATGGTTGCCTGATGAAGGCCGTAGAGAAACTTGGAACGAAACTGTTACAAGATATTTTAATTTTTTTGAGCAACACTTAAAGGATATGACTGGTTATAAGTTAGAAAAAGAAGATAAAGAAGAATTAGAAAATGCAGTATTATCTACAAGGGTTATGCCTTCTATGAGGTGTTTAATGACTGCTGGAGAAGCATTGAAACGAGAGAACATTGCTGGTTACAATTGTAGTTATGTTGCAGTAAATCGTATACAATCATTTGATGAAATTTTATATATTTTAATGAATGGAACTGGAGTAGGTTTTTCAGTTGAAAGACAATATATCGCTGAACTACCACCAGTAGCAGAAGAGTTCCACCCATCAGATACAGTAATTACTGTTGCAGATAGTAAAATGGGTTGGGCAAAAGCATTTAAAGAACTTGTTGGACTTTTATATATTGGACAAATACCAAGATGGGATTTATCTAAAATTAGACCAGCTGGTTCTCCATTAAAAACATTTGGTGGTCGTGCATCTGGGCCTGCACCATTAGAAAATCTATTTAATTTTACAGTAAATGTATTTAAAAATGCACCAGGCCGTAAGTTGTCATCATTGGAGTGTCACGATATTGTTTGTAAGATTGCAGAGGTAGTTGTAGTAGGGGGTGTAAGACGAAGTGCGCTCATAAGTCTTTCAAACCTCTCTGACGATAGGATGAGACACGCTAAATCTGGACAATGGTGGGAACAGAATGGACAACGAGCACTTGCAAACAACTCTGCTTGTTATACAGAAAAACCAGATATGGGCATCTTCATGGATGAATGGAAAGCACTTTATGATTCAAAGTCTGGAGAAAGAGGTATCTTTAATCGTGCAAGTGCAGTAAACATGGCTGCAAAGAATGGTCGTAGAGATACAGAATATCAGTTCGGCACGAATCCTTGTAGTGAGATAATCTTACGAGATAGAGAATTTTGTAATCTTTCAGAGGTAGTAGTAAGGTCTACTGATACTAGACAATCTCTTATGGAAAAAGTAAGACTTGCAACTATACTTGGAACTTTCCAATCTACACTTACAAACTTTAAATATGTATCTGCAGCTTGGAAAAGAAATTGTTCAGAAGAAAGATTACTAGGTGTTTCACTTACTGGTATTATGGATTGTCGTTTGACAAATGGTAAGGAAAGAAACCTAGGCCCACTACTTGATGACTTGAGAGATGAAGCAGTTAAGACAAATAAACTTTGGGCAGATAAATTAGGTATCAATCAATCTGTTGCAGTTACTTGTGTTAAACCTAGTGGAACTGTATCACAACTTGTAGATGCAGCTTCTGGTATTCATGCAAGACATAATCCTTATTATATCAGAACTGTTCGTGGAGATAAGAAAGACCCATTGACAAAGATGATGACAGACATAGGATTTCCAGTTGAAGATGATATAATGAATCCATCAAATACTGCTGTGTTTTCTTTTCCTATGAAAGTAAATTCTAGTGCAGTTTTTAGAACTGATATGACAGCAATTGAACAATTGGAATTATGGTTAACATATCAAAAACATTGGTGTGAGCATAAACCATCTGTAACTATTTCTGTAAAAGAAGATGAGTGGATGGAAGTCGGTTCATGGGTTTACAAAAACTTTGATTGGATGTCTGGTGTATCATTTCTACCATTTAGTGAACACTCTTATCAACAAGCACCTTACCAAGATTGTGATGAAAAAGAATATAAATTTTTACTCAAGAAGATGCCTAAAGAAGTTGATTGGAATAAACTTGCAGAATATGAAAGTCAAGATATGACTATAGGTTCACAAGAACTTGCTTGTGTGGCAGGGGCTTGTGAAATTCAATGAAATTAATTGTATGCCTATCATGTGATGCTGAATTTTCTATAAAACATAATATGGACAAACGACTATATAATATAGTGCATTGTCCATTTTGTGGCGAAGAATTAGACAACGATATGGAAGATGAAATAGAGGATTACGAGGAAGAGTATGAATGATAGAGTGTGTAAATTGTGGAAATGAATCACATTGTGGCCACTTCTTGAAAGACGAAAAATGTTGTGGAGAGTCCATAGAAATAATTTGCCGAGAGTGCAAATGCGAGTTATGTTATGAAAACACAGAGTGCGAAAGCGAAAGGTAGAAGATTTCAACAATGGGTTAGAGATAAACTCATTGAGGTCTTAAACATACATCCAGAGGATATAGAAAGTCGTTCTATGGGTGCTGGTGGTGAAGATTTAATTATGGCAAGAGCTGCAAGAGAAACATTTCCATATTCAATAGAGTGTAAAAATCAAGAGAAAGTCAATCTTTGGGAATCATACAAACAAGCAGATGATAACTCTGGAAAGTATGAGCCTATAGTCTTTATCAAAAGAAATAATCATAAACCTTTAGTTGTTGTAGATGCAAATTATTTTATTAATTTGCACAAAAACACTTGACATACTTACGAATCCATGATACTATGAATAGTAAGATTGAGAAAGAGGTATATTATGACATATAAATTAGATAATTTAGAAGTAACAGATGTTCAAGTTGATGGTCTTGATATGAAAGATTATCCAGACTTCGTTGATGCTTATATTGATTCTGCAAAGTTTGTTTCATCTGGAAAAGAACTAGATGATGTTCAATTAGAAAAACTTCAAGAACAAAATGTAGAAAAGTTCTACGAAGATGTTATGGATAAATGCATAGATATTGCAGATATGCATTATTCAGACAATGGAGTGTAGTCAATGGAAGTTTTTTTTAATACACTATCAGAGGAAAAGAAAAAAATAGTAAAACAAATATTTGTTGACTACTATTGGATTAGTGAAGAAATGATAAAACATAGTAAAGATGTTGATTGGAAAAAACATATCTATAATCGTCTTTTAAAATTAAATTTTACACCAAGTCAAATTTATGATTTACAAACAAACTATGATTTTGATGAGTTTGATATGCCAATCGGAACTACTCCAAGTAAGTATGTGCTTGACTATTATGATTATGTTGTTAAAAATAATATAGAATGGATTATAGGCTATTATGATTGGTTTGTTAAAAAACATATGTCAGACCCAACTTATGATTTGCATTATAGTTAAGAGGATAAAATGAAAACATTTGTTAGAGTTTCTATTATTATATGGACTCTAGCTTTTGTCGGTGGTTTAATTACAGGCAAAAGTGCATTTGGACAAGATTGTAAATATAGACAAACAATAAAATTAGATGATGAGGGAAAAGTATTATCATCTAAAACAGAGTATGTTTGTAAAGGTTCTAAACCTATACTTATATTAAAACCTATAGTAACAGACGAAATACAATATGTTAGACCGCCTGTTGTCAGCACATATGATTATATACAATCAACAACTTCTAATCCAAATAGACTTGACAAAATACTAAGTTTGTTGTATAGTAGTAATTAAAATATGGAGATATAATTGTTTAAGATTTTTTTTGGAATTATTATCGGAGTGATATTAATAAAGTTTAACATTTTGCCAGAGATGTTAGATTTTTTTGTAACTTCTGGTGGAGTAGATAAATCAATAGAGGTTCTGGAGGGCCTAAAATAATGAATAAATATTATGGAATTGGTGCGATGGCACTAATGATTGGATTGGGTGCTTGTGCAAAAAACCCAGACCCAACTAAAATTGTAAATACACCAATGGTGAAATATAAAACTGCAAAAGTAGAAGCTGCAGTATCTCAAGTGCCAAGTTGGTTTGAAAACCTTCCTAACAAGGATAATATAATTTATACTGTGGGTTCTTCTGTATCACCAGACTTACAATTATCTGTTGATATTGCAACATTAAATGCAAAGTATACTCTTGCAGATAGAATTAATGGTAAACTAGATGCTATGATGAAATCATTTATATCAAGATTAGGACAAGATGATGATGTGTCTGCAACTACAATTACAGAAGTAGATAAAGTAATTAAAAATGTGATTGCATCTGTTGATGTTGCTGGTTATAATCCCTCAAAGTTAAAAATATATCCAGACGGAACTCAATATCGTGCATTTGTATTGTTAGAATATTCTGATAAAGAAGCTCGTAAGATTATTATGAATCGTCTTATGAAAGAAAGGTATTTGTTTGCAAAAATTAAATCTACAAATGCTTTTAAAGAATTAGAAAACGAAGTAAATAAATCTAAAGAAGAAGATAAATCTAATACTTTACCAGAGATTGAGAAAAAAATATCTCAATTATCTGGTATAAAAAAAGAGAAACTATGAGAAAGATTCGTAGAGAAAAATCTCTTGTTGGATTAAAAGTGATGGTTCGTGGAGATGACCTTAATGGTGCAATGCGAGTTTTAAAAAAACGTATGCAGAATGAAGGCATCTTCAACGAAATGCGAGAGAGAACTTCTTTTAGAAGCAGAGGTGAAAAGAAAAGACTTCAACGAGCTGCTGGTAGAAGAAGATGGTTAAAGAAAATTGAAAAACTTAAAGAACAAGGATTATGGCCTAATGACTAAAAAGAAAATTATTGCGAGAACTATTAATGATGGGTGGGTTGCACCAAAAACTAAAAAGAAAAGAAAACCCATGACAGAAGAACAAAAGGTTGCAGCTGCAGAAAGACTTGAAAAGGCAAGGGCTGCAAGAAAACCAGCAAAGAATGAATCAATACATTATTCAGTTCTTGCATTAGATGACGATCATTGGAGATCAGCAAAGAATGTAAAAAGTTGGATTAAATCTCAAAAAGAAGTAATGTCTAGTATCAGATATGAAATGAGAAAAGATGTCAAAGGTGCAAAAGCAAAGTATCATAGTGCAGAAGGTTATATTAGACACCTAAATCATTACTTAAAACATGGTGATTATTGTGATGATTACTACGGGCCTTATGGGGAGAAAAAGGTAAAATGGCAGACGATAGTTCCAAAGGGAATGTAATTAAAGGGCCTTGGAAAAAGGCTAAACGAGTGTCAAAAACTCAAACTGAAAAAGTGCAACAAGATATGGTTTTTATAGATGATGTTGCAGAGTCAGTTATGATACCTTTAATACATGGACTTGCAGAAAATGGTTGTGAAATTAAAAGTGATGAGTTTTGTAGAGAAATTGGATTTCTTAATGAAACTGTAAGAGCGATATTGTTTAGACATTTAGGATATAAACATGAATTAGCTAAAATAATGAAAACTATAATGGTTTTGAAAAAAGAAAAAACAGAGGAATTGTATGCTTCATTTGATATTGAAATAGTTGATAAATTAAATCAGTATATAAAAGTGCAATCTGAAATTGATAAAGGAAAAAAAGATGAGTGAAAAACAAAAAGATGTATCAAAAAAAAGATACATTGAAGATTCAAATATGTCAGAAAATCAAGTAAAAGTTCATACACCATTTAGTCCAAGTATTTTAGAATTTAGAGTTCCACAAAAATTTCTTAATATTGTAAATACATCTGGTGATGCAGTATTGCCTGATGATGGATTATCAAAGAAGTTTGATTTTTCTGATAACCTTGTGGGCAAAGTTTCTAAAGAAGTTCAAATTCCAATCATGGAAAATAGTGATAGAAATTACATGAGTGATATTATTAAAGGTGCTTGTGTGGGATATCTAAAAAATATGATTGAAAATAATAGAGCTTACGAGTGGAAAAAACAAGGTGGTGGTGATAATCCAACTACTGATAATATTCATCTTGCCCAATCTTGGATAGTAAGTCAATATAAAAATGAATATAATCCTTGGCATAAACATAGTGGTAACTTTAGTGGTGTTTGTTATTTAAAATTACCAGAGGGTATGCAAGACCATTTTGAAGAGGAAATAAAAGACCATTATCCTGCTAGTGGTTTAATTGAGTTTTCATATGGAGAACCTGCTGATATGAGAAGTGATACTCTTATGTTTAAGCCTGAAGTTGGCATGATGATTGTTTTTCCATCTTGGTTGAAACATACTGTTTATCCTTTTTATTGTGATGGCGAAAGACGAAGTATGAGTTTCAATGCATACTTTGTTACAGATGCACAAATTGAAGCGAGGAAAAAAGTTTAATGATTATTATGGATATGAATCAAATCTCATTAGCAAGTCTAATGATGGATTTGAATATGCGAAAGAGTGATGAAGTTAGAGAAGATTTAGTTAGACACATGATACTAAATTCTATTCGTATGTATAGAACAGATTTTCATCAAGAGTTTGGAGAAATAGTTCTTACCTATGATTCTAAACATTATTGGAGAAGAGATTACTTTCCAAATTATAAAGCTGGTAGAAAAAAAGGAAGAGAAAAAGATAGTAAAGATTGGGATTCTATATTTAATTGTTTGAATAAAATTAAAACAGAGTTTAAAGAAAATTTACCATACAAATATATGGAAATTTATGGTGCAGAGGCTGATGATATTATTGCAACTTTATGTAAAAACTTTCAAAATGAAAAAATTATGATTGTGTCTGGTGATAAAGATTTTATTCAGTTACAAAAATATCCCAATGTTCAACAATATAGTCCTATACTCAAGAAGTATGTAAATGGACATAATCCAACCACCTATATAAAAGAACACATACTTAAAGGTGATTCTGGTGATGGAGTGCCGAATGTTCTATCGCCTGATAACACATTTGTTGATGGATTAAGACAAAGACCTTTAGGAAGAAAAAAGATTGAAACTTGGTTGGATATACATATAGATGATTTACAAGATGAAGTCAAAAGAAACTACCAAAGAAATGATAAACTTATCAACTTGGATAATGTTCCAGAGGCTCTTGAAAAAGAGATTATGGTAGACTTTTGTGAAGCACCTTGTGGAGATAGAAGTAAAATATTAAATTATTTTATACAATCAAGATTAAAAGAACTTATAGAATCAATAGGAGATTTTTAAAATGGCAGAACAAACTTACACATTACTTTTTTCAGAAGTATTGGATAAAGTGCATAAAGCAAAAACTAAATCACAAAAGGTTGCAATTCTTAGAGAACATAATACAGACTCATTAAGAATGTTACTTAAAGCATCATTTGACCCAACAAAAGAATGGGTGATGCCAGAGGGTGAAGTTCCTTATACACCTAATGATGCACCTGCTGGAACAGAACATACTGTTCTTCAAATGGAAGCAAAAAAACTTTGGAGATTTATTAAGGGTGCAGATAATGTAACGAAACAACATCAAAAAGAAAATATGTTCTTTCAGATGTTAGAGGGATTACATGAAAGTGAAGCAAAACTATTAGTTCGTGCAAAAGATAAAAAGTTACATCAACACTATAAAGGGTTGTCTGCGGCTGTAGTCAAAGAGGCCTTTGGTTGGAATGATAACTTTATGAAACCAGAACCAGATAGGTATCCACAAGCAAGTCGTTCTGCAAGTGGATTAGTTGCAGAGTGAGGATAACACCTATTCAAAGAGTTATAAACTCAACTAGAAGAAAAGCACAAACTTGGTCAATACCTAAAGAATCAAGGGATTCCCACGATTCGCAAGAAGAACAAAAAGATGTGTTTGAAAAATCTAATGAAAACAATGACTTACAAAGGGACTTGACATACACTAAATCTTCTGTTACTATGAGTAGTAACATTGAGAAAGAGAGAAAAAAATGAGTGTTCAAGTTAATAAAAAGTTTAATAGTATTGATGATGGTATTAATAATATGTTAGATGCAGCTGCACATGACTATTCAAAAGGTGGTTATACTCATAGGACATCTGATGATTTTAGGAATAATTTTATGGTTAAAGTTGGTCAGAAATATATCAAGATAGGTAGAAAGTCTGACTATAATGGTAAAATGGGTCAAGTTTGGTGTTTTGTTGTTAATACTGATGATGATGCAAAGTTTAAAAGAGGTGATATTTTGAAGGCTGCAGGATTTAATGCTCCTGCTAGAAATGCACCAAGAGGTAATGTTTTAGATGGTGGGTTCAATATTCAATGGACTGGCCCTTTATATTTGTAGGAGAGAGATTATGGAAAATATTATGAAAATGGGATATGCAGTTGAGGTTACTTTCAAAGATGGTAATAAACAAACACGCTATTTCGGTATTAAACAGTTGCAAAAGGCAACTAACTTCTTTAACAAGATGAACAATTCTGTTGATAAGAATGTTCATAAAGTTGCAACTAAAATTGCACAAGTGAGTTTCTAATGAAAGATTTTATTTGTATTGTAGGTATTGTTGTCTGTATATTAATTGTTGGTTACATAGAAGATCCATGTGCCACAGAGGGTTTGATGAAAGGTTGTATGGATTAATGGTTTGGTTCGGTTGGCACCTCTCTCTCTCATCATCAAAAAGCCACCGAATCACTTTCCCACGATTCGCAATGATTCGCTTATATGATGAGAAATGTGAATAGTTAAGTCATTGAAATCAAAGGGAATTTAAAGGGGGGTTGACAGACCCCCCTTTTCATGTTATAGTATATACATAATCAAAGAGAAAGAGAGAAAAATATGAATAAAACAGTTTTTATAGATGCCCAAGATGGTGGTATCGGTGTTTATATCGGTGCTGGTAACAAAGTTGGGTTTGCAAAAACTCCAAAGATGCTTGCATATATTTTAGATACCAAAAAGGTTTTTGGTGAAGTGATGTTTACAAGTAGTATGGATTTTGCTACTGAAGCTGGTTTTGCTACTGATGATGGTGCAAAGATATTTTTTAATGATGCAATAGGAATGAGAGGTTAATTATGGGTAGATTAAAAGATTTTATATTAGGTGTTCAAGAAACAGTTTGGGGGTTCTTTGATGAAAATGGTCTTTTCATTGATGAAAACGGAACTAAACAAGATGTCTTAAATGCTGTAATCAAAGAACATGGTAATTCACCAATGGTTATTGAGATTGCAGAAAAAGAAATTTTTGATATTCAAACTGGCGACCATTTTAGTTAATAGGAGAGAGTATGTATAAGTTTGATGTGTTTTTAATAAATTTTGGTTATGTTTGTGGTTGTTATAAAACTTTAAAACAAGCCATAAAGGCAGGTAAGAAAACTGGTTTTCAGTTTGCTGTCTATGAAAACTTTCCCAACAAAATGGTGTGGAGTTCATAGTGGACAAATTTGTTTTAGTATATGGTGGAACAAAAAAACAAAGGTGGTTAGTTGAAGATATTGCTTGGTGGTTCTGTGAAAAGTATTTTAAAAGATTTAAGTCTTTTAATATTGAGATTGACCTTTGTAAAATACCAGAGAAAGTTCAAGGCTGGTGTATGGAGATTGATAAAAATTGTTCTCATATTCAAATTGATAAAAGATTAGAAGGCGATGATTTCATTACTTGTGTTCTACATGAGTTAGTTCATGTAAAACAACAATTCAAAGGCGAACTAAAAGAAATGAAAGGTATTGAAAAAATGTGGAAAGGTGAAGTTTATATTGGTATAGACTATTTAAATTTGCCTTGGGAAAAAGAAGCTTATCATATGCAAGAAGTTTTACTAGATGAATACAAAAAAGATATGGGATAAAAATCCAAATATGTTAATACCATATTATTTGATGTTTTCATATCTGTATTATGAAAAAAATATTTCACTTATAGATGATACAGAATATGATTCACTATGTAAAACACTTTTAGAAAAGTTTGATAATTTAAAACATTTTCATAAACATTTAGTTAAGAAAGACTCCTTGACAGCAGGGACAGGATATGATATAAAGTATAATAATAGAATAATAGGAGGCGCTATGTTATTACAAAAGGAATGGACAAATGCTTAGTTTGTCGGAGATGTTAGTTCTCATGGGTATTGTTACATCTGCACCAGCAGAATTACCAATATCTAAAGCAGATGCATTTAAAAATAATGACAGAGAAATACAAACAACTTGTATGGCAGATAACATTTATTTTGAAGCAAGGAATCAAGGAACTGCTGGTTGGAGTGCAGTTGCATCAGTTACATTAAATAGGGTAAAAGATAAAAGGTTTCCTAATACTGTCTGTGAAGTCGTTAAACAAGGGCCTACAAGGGAGTCTTGGAAAAAGAATGGTAAATACTACCCTTTAAAACATAAGTGTCAATTTTCATGGTATTGTGATGGTAAGAAAGATGTTGTCCACAAAAAAGATAAAAGGTTGTATAAAAAGATAAAAGATTTTTCTTCTATGATATTAATACCAGGCGTTAGTCTATTAGATATAACAGATGGTGCAACACATTATCATGCAGATTATGTATCTCCTGCTTGGAAAAAATCTAAAACCAAGACAACAGAAATTGGTGACCATATTTTTTATAGGTGGGAAAAATGACTAAACAAGAAAAAGAACAACTATTAAGACTTGAAAACAAAATAGATAATTTATCTAATCAAGTTAGTGGTTTATATGCGAGGTTAGAAAAATTAGATAGACATATAGATTTTATTAATAAAACATATGATGGGTTGAAAGGCCCTATTGGTATAGCATCAAGGTTTTTTAAAAGATGAATATATTTTACTTACATGAAAATCCTATACAAAATGCAAAGTGGCATATTGACAAACATATAGTCAAGATGCCTATTGAGTATGCACAACTTTTATCTACGGCACATAGATTACTAGATGGAGAAATGTATCTAGGTAAAACTGCAAATGGTCGTAATATTAAAAGATGGAGATTAGATGATGAAAGAGAAGATATATTATACAAAGCTTCTCATATTAATCACCCATCTGCAATATGGGTTCGTGAATCTATAGAGAACTATTATCAGATGTTTAAATTATACATGGCTACACTTGCAGAGTTTACAAATCGTTATGGTAAAATACATGGTGCAAGTAAACCATCTGTATTTTTAATGAGGCCACCTTTAAATATTCCATGTGTAAAGAAAACAGAAATACCACAATGTATGCCTGATTACTGCAAGGTTAAAGGTAATCCAATCAAGGCTTATCGCAACTACTATATAAATGAGAAAGAAAGTTTTGCGACTTGGAAGAATAAGGAGATACCTCAATGGTTCAAGATGACATCGGCCCAGAGCCAGAACGATACTATGATTGGATGCTTTGGAAATTAAAACAGAGTCCTAAATGGAGAGAAGCAACAAGTTATAGTAAAAAAAGATTAAAAGAAGAAAAGACAAAAAAATCAAAAACAGAAAAGGAAATTTTAATGATGGATATTTCTGAACTTACAAAAGCATATTATGGTGTATTAAAAAGGAATAAAGAATTGTCTGAAGAAAATCAAAAATTAAAACAACAATTGGATTCTAATCCTTTACATGGCCCAGAATATAGACAGAGATATCATACATGAAGTGTTGGCATTGTAATACAGAATTAATCTGGGGTGGTGACCACGATTTAGACGAGGATGAAGAGTATGATATCGTTACAAATTTATCTTGTCCAAAATGTGAAGCTTTTGTAGAGGTATATAATAAGAGGAAAGATGATGCCCAGCTACACAATATATGATAAAAATAAAGATGAATACTTTGATACTCTTTGCACATGGGGAGAACTTCAAGAGTTTCTAGATAACAATCCACAATGTCAAAAAATAGTTACTGCACCAAATATAGTATCTGGTATTCAAGGTAAATCATTTAAAACAGATGGTGGTTTCAATGAGGTGATGTCAAAGATTGCAGACTCACATCCAAACTCACCACTTGCAGATAAGGTTAATAAAAAAGATACTATCGTGCAAAACAAAGTGCGAAATGTTGCAAAGAAACATAAACTAATAGATATCGGTGGACAAGATTTAGGTAAGGAATATAAAAAGAATAAATCTACTGGATTATATTAATATAAATAAGAGTGTATGAGGTGCAAAATATTTTTTCACATTCAGCGCTCATACAATAAGGAGTAGTTAGTAGAACCGCTGAGCTACATATCTACTACTACTCCACTTTAACTAGGGTTATATTATGGCAAAACAAAAAGAGATTACTTATAGTCAATTAAATCAAATCAAACCAGTAACAGATAGTCAAAAGTTAGTTTTTGATACTTGGAAAAAAGGTCAAAATCAATTTTTATTTGGTTGTGCTGGAACTGGAAAAACATTCGTATCATTATATCTTGCATTGTCAGAGGTGTTAAGAAATGAAACACCATACGATAAAGTTATCATGGTTCGTTCACTTATTCCTACAAGAGAGATTGGTTTCTTGCCAGGCGATGAGGAAGATAAGGCTGCACTATATCAAGTTCCATATTCTAACATGATGCAGTTTATGTTTGAACAACCAAATGAACAGGCCTTTGAATCATTATATAATAGAATAAAAGCACAAGGTAGTTACTATTTCTTGTCAACTTCTTTTTTAAGAGGATTGACATTTGATAATAGTATTATCATAGTAGATGAGTGTCAGAACTTAAACTTTCACGAATTAGATACAATCATTACAAGAGTAGGACAAGATTCTAAAATAGTATTTTGTGGTGATTTTAGTCAAACAGATTTAACAAGAACAAACGAAAGAAATGGACTTATGGACTTTCTACAAATTCTTCAAGAGATGGAAGAATTTAATTGTGTAGAATTTAACATAGGTGATATAGTTCGTTCTGGTTTTGTTAGAAACTACCTAATACAAAAAACTAAATTAGGAATGGGGATTGAATAATGGATATAGAAAAATTAAGAGAAGAAATAGAGTATGATGAGGGAAATGTTGAAAAAATCTACTTGGATCATCTTGGGTTGCCTACTTTCGGTATTGGCCACCTTGTTAGGGAGTCAGACCCAGAACATGGTTGGGAAGTCGGAACGGCTGTCAGCAACGACAGATGTGTTGAGGCCTTCAATGAAGATATCAAAACAGTTGTGTCAGACTGCTACAAACTTTACTCAGACTTTGACGATTTGCCAGAAGAAGTTAAACGAATAATTGCAAACATGATGTTTAATATGGGCCGACCAAGATTGTCAAAATTTAAAGGTATGAAAAGAGGTGTAGATGCGAGAGATTGGAATACAGCCGCAGATGAAATGGTTGACAGCAGATGGTATCGTCAAGTAACAAAAAGAGCAGATAGATTAGTAGAACGAATGAGGAATGTCTAAGTATACTCAAAGAGAATGGGATAGAACTGTAGGGTGGGGAAAAGTCCCACCAAAATATAAACATGAAGAAAGCGATAAGGATGAATTACAAACACAAGAGTGTGAATCTACCAGAGATAAAAGCGACCACGAAGAATAAAGTTAGATTATATGAAACACCAGATGGAAACTTCTATCCATCTATTACTACAGTTTTATCAGTAAGAAATAAGCAAGGACTCCATGAGTGGAGAAAAAGAGTTGGTAATGATGTTGCAAATTATATTGCAAGAAAGGCTGCGACTCGTGGAACTCATGTTCACCATATGTGTGAAGATTATTTAAATAATATGCATACTAACTTTCCAACGGAATGGGAAAAACATAAGAAAAACTTTTTTGCACATATTTTGTTCAAACAATTACAAAATTCTGTATTAAAGAAAATAAATAATATATATGCACAAGAGTGTGGACTCTATTCTGATAAATATAAAGTAGCAGGTCGTGTGGATTGCATAGCCGAGTATGATGGTATCCCATCAATCATTGACTTTAAAACCTCAACGTCTGAAAGAAAAGATTCTTATAATGAGAATTATTATATTCAAGCGTCTGCATATGCAGAAATGTTTGAAGAACGAACTGGAACGGCAATAAGTCAGATTGTCATTTTAGTTGTAACGGAAGATGGTGTCGTTCAAGAATTTGTCAAAGACAAAACTGAATATCTTCCAATGTTAGTAGACACCATAAAAGATTGGAAACAAAAAAATGAAATGGTTTATAATAGTAACTTTCTTGCAAGCGCCAGTGCCTAATACTGATATGAATAATATGTATGTTTTTAGTCAACCTTATTTTGAAACTCAAAAAGAATGTTTTGATTATGTTCAAGTAAAAAACCTAGACATATATAACATGGCTGCAGGCTCATATAATTATAGATACAAACCAGAAGCGATATATTGTATGGACACAAAAGGACTTAATATTTTATTAAAGGAATACAGAGATTTTATTGATGGAAAATCAGAAAAACCTAAGTTATCCTCTTGACATTGTAAAATTATTATGGTATAAATATAATACAATTTGTTGATACGAGTTGAATACTGGGCAGGACATGGGTGCAATTCCCATCACCTCCACCAAATCTTATATAACTCCGAATGAGGGGGTGAATTAGGATTCGACTGGCAGGAATAGACGAGAGTAGAATTGTGGGTTGACTGCCTGATAGGTCAAAAAAGTAAATGCAAACGATAACTTTGCACCTCAAGATTTTGCACTAGCTGCTTAATCGGATAGGGTTTCGGTAGGTTTCCTAGTAACAGAATAACCTACCATTTTATTAATGAGGTTGGTATGAGAAAATTTATTTATGATTGTTGGAATGGTGTTATGAACCATGACAGAAATCCTTTAAGACATATTCCAGACACAAATGTAAGACATATGATTATGCAAGTTTTAGCATGGATGTGGTGTGTCGCATTTTCTATGTATTTTGGTAGTATGTGGGTATTTGGGATTACTGCAATTGCTCATGTATTCATATTACTTGCAATCGTATTAACAGTTGCAACATTTGAAACTGCAAAAAGAACACCAGGCTTTTTTCTTAGAGGTGATGGATACCACACACCAAGTCGCACAAGGGCAATGTATTACAAAGGTAAAAGAATAGAGTTAGATAAAAATGATGTAGGTGGGGAACACGAATGATGCAATCACCAAAAACATTTTCCCTAGAGATAGAAAACATTGCAAAAGATATGAAAATATCACATATGGATGCAGTATTATATTATTGTGAAAAAAATGATTTAGAACCAGATTCAGTAAGTAGACTAATTACAAAAGGACTAAAAGAGAAAATTGAAGCAAATGCAAGAGATTTAAATTTTTTAGAGAAAACAGCAACTTTACCAATATAGGAGATATTATGAACCAAGCTGTAAAAAACAAAGGTTTTGATGCATTAGAAACCTTGCAAATGAAAAATCGTATCAAGACACTTGAATACGATAATGCTGAGTTAGTTAAGTCCAATGAGGAGTTACGAGAAAGATGTAAGAAACTTGCATCTAAACCACCAGAGTGGCCAAAAGGTTATAGACCTCAAAGGAAAAAGTTTCATGGAAACAAAAATGGATAATGGAATACCTATATTTCCTGCTGGTGTATTAAAGATTTATCAAAATCCAAATCCACCAATTATACCAGACATTGATGATTTTGATTATACAAAACAAGGTGGTGGTAATCCAGAGTCAACACAATTTGGTTCAGAGAATCCAAATATAGTTGATAAGAGTGGACTAGCAGATTTAAAGGTATGGTTTGAAGAATGTATCAAAGACTACTTTGATAATGTTATGACACTTGCATATGAAGAGTTCTGGATACATGAATCTTGGATAAACAAATCAAGACCTAATTCAGCACAGAGTATGCATAATCATAGTAATTCTTTAATTAGTGGTGTTTACTATATTGATTCTGTTCCAGAACATCCACCACTAATATTTGAAAAAGTAGCTTATAATGCAGACCCATTTATATCTTTAAGAAAACATTATAATCAGGCCAATGCAAACTTTTCAAATAGACTTGCAATGCCTTGCACTAAAGGTTCATTGATTATGTTTAATAGTTATTTGTTTCATGGATTTGGACAAAACAAAAGCACTAAACCAAGAGTAAGTCTTGCATTTAATGTTCTTGCAAATCTATCAGATAGAGATACATATAAATTAGATTTTGTTAAGAAAGAAAGATGGGTTGATAATCATAATACAGATTATGTAGTAAAATCTGATGGAACAGAAGGACAAAATTCTATCAATGTAAAACTTGGTGGTAATACTGAAGATGGAACAATAAGAAGAAGAATGTCAAGGTATATCAATGAATAAGCATATAGTTTACGGAAACGGAGAGTCAAGACCCACAACTGATTTAATAGGGGGTGAATGGACTACTACATGGGGTTGTAATGCGATTTATCGTGATTTTGATGTTGACAATCTTGTTTCTGTAGACTATAATATGCAACAAGAGATATACGAATCAGGCTATGCAATGAAAAATAAATGCTGGTTTAGTGATTGGGAAGTTTTACCAGCAGAGTTTGACCCACATACACTTTTAATTGATAATAATGGGCCTGTGTATGAAACTGAAAAACATGGTAGAAAAAGTTGTGTGGTTCAAGGTAAAGATGCAGACATGGTGCAAAAAAAGATAGAAGAAATATTGATATATAATCCACAATTAGACCCAAAGGATTTTAAAAAGAAAGCCATGTTTAATGTAGGTATGTATATTACATGGGTTGATGAATATAATGATAATGTAATTAATATAGACTATCCTAGAGGGTGGTCTGCTGGGAATACTGCACTATATCTTGCTTGCAAGTTTGGTGCAGAAGAAGTGTATATGTGTGGTTTTGACGGAAGTAACTATGCAGAACCTATAAATAACATATACAAAGGTAGTAAGAATTATCTTTCTGCCGATAGTCGTGGATATAACACGATTAACTGGGATAACCAATTTAAACTGGTCAAGAGGGATTTTCCAAATGTCAAGTTTATAAAGGTTGGAACAGAGTTAACATACGAAGAACTAAAAAATAACATACGATAACATAAGGAGAAAAATATGTCGTTAGAAAGTCTAAAGAGAAGCAATTCTCTAGATAAGTTACTTGGTGCAGTAAAAGAAGAAAATGCACCTCAAGAAAAGAAATCCTACAAAGACGAAAGATTGTGGAAACCAGAACTAGATAAATCTGGTAATGGTTATGCAGTTATTCGTTTTCTACCAGCAGTTGAGGGTGAGGATATGCCATGGGCAAGAGTTTATAACCATGCATTTCAAGGCCCAACTGGTCAATGGTATATTGAAAACTCTTTAACTACTGTAGGACAAAAAGACCCAGTATCAGAATATAATTCAAAGTTGTGGAATACTGGACTTGAGTCTGATAAAGAGATTGCAAGGAAACAGAAAAGAAAGTTACAATACTTTTCTAATATCTATGTGGTAACTGATTCCAAGCACCCAGAGAATGAGGGTAAGGTATTTCTTTTTAGGTATGGTAAGAAAATCTTTGATAAGTTGATGGCTGCAATGCAACCAGAATTTGAAGATGAAACACCTATCAATCCTTTTGACTTTTGGGAAGGTGCAAACTTCAAGTTGAAGATTCGTAAAGTAGATGGTTATTGGAACTATGATAAATCAGAGTTTGATAAAACCTCTGCATTATTTTCTGAAGATGCAAAGATTGAAGAAGTATGGAAAACTGCATATCCACTTGCAGAGTTTAGTGCTTCTACGAACTTCAAGTCTTATGAAGAACTCAAGACAAGACTTGATGCAGTTCTATCTGGAAGTGTAACAGTTGGTAATGTTGCAGAACAAATGGAAGATGCTCCAATTGAAACACCAAAGGTAGATACTAAACCAGTTGAATCAAAGTCTGATGAAGATGATGATGATACTATGGATTATTTCCAAAAGTTAGCATCAACTGGTTAATACACAAAAACAAAGGAGACCAAAAAGAGAGTCAGCGAGTGGATTACGCCCCACTCAAGACTCTCTTTTTTTATCAAAATTAACCAGTTTTTATTAAATGTATACTTGTGTCTGCATCACCAATAAGACCTGGGCCCATATAATATCCCCCTTCATTCTGAACTGAATTATCTTTTTTACTATTATCTATAAACATAGTTGGAGATCCACCAAATTCACCTCTTGCTTTATCTAGAGCATTCTTTTGTATTTGTTCGTTTAGTCGTTTATTTTCCTCTTCAATTGCTTTAATAGCAGCCAGCCTAGCAGAGTCATGTCTATTATTGGTAAGTCTTGATTTAATATCCTCAATCTCATTTAGATTATTTTTAAGTTTATCTTCAGGCGACAAACTTTGAACTACAGCATTTACTTTGCTTAAATCCATTGCAAATAAAGTAGTATCTAAAGCTGCACTACCAGCAGTTCCTGGCCCAGCAAATGTTCCCATAACACCAGATGCTACCTCTAAACCAGCACCAACAAAATCTCCTGCAATTGCTCTCTGGAATCCAAAGAAAAGACCAGCTGGTATACTTAAAAGTGGGATCTTTTTCACAACACTTTTGCCAGCACTTTTTGATGTTAATTTAGCTACCTCACTCATATCTCCACCAACTTTTGGAGAAGTTGCAGTCACTTTAGCTTTTTTAAGTTTATCTGCTTCAAACTTTTTTTGATTTTCAATACTTTCTGCATCTGCTTTTCTAAACAAATCCATCTGTGCTTTTTTCTTTTTAGCCGCATCTGCATCTACTTTCTTCTTTGCATCTGGAGTGCCAGTTTTCTTTTTTAAATTATCTAAGTCCGTTGTCATACCAGCAGCCCATGCTGTTAAAGCAGTAATTCCACCAATTAATGCACCACTTTTACCAAAGAATTTAGCAAAACTTTTAAGTTTTGTAAATAACCCACCTTTTTTCTTTGCCATATCACCAAATAAATCTAATTGTTTGCCTTTGCCACCAGTTCCACCATTTGCCACACTAAATAAACTGGATATACCTCGTGTTATTTTACCATTTTTCTTAAACATTCCAGCAAATTTAGTTGCCATAAGATAAAGCCTTCCTCTAAAAAACCTACCTATGCCAAATGGTGCAAATAATGCTACTAAAGAACCAATAGTAAGTAATATCCCACTATCTCCAGCAAAAAGTTCTTTCAAATTTTCCCAACTTGGATCTTTTAAAAAGTTTCTAAAATCTTCACCTGTCTCCTTAAAAGCATCAATAACTCTTTTTCCAACCTTAATAAAATCTTTAACAAATTTAAAAAGGTCTTTAGAAAATTCTATGAGAGCTGGAATTGCCACATCAAAAATATAATCAATGGTTTTCTGAAATAAAGGACTTTGCAGAAAAGCTGCAAGTGCAAAGAAAAAACCAGCAAATAATGTTCCTTTAAGAATTGCAAATAATCCTTTACCAACCTTTTTTGCTTTGTCTTTTAAATTTAAATTAATACCACCAATACCAGCTGAAATTTTTTGAAGAAGAGTGCCTTGTTCCATCATAGCAGCTCTTTCTTTTTTGTCTATTTCTTCTCTTGCACTTCTACTGATATTACCTTTTCTCTGTATTGCAAATTCTTCTCTTTGTATTCTTAAACTTTCTGCTTTATATTTTTTATCATCTTCAGCAATTTTACCTTGTCCCTCTAAAATTCTTTTAGTTTCTGCAAGAGCTTCTTTTTGTAAGTCTAAATCTTGAACCTCTTGACTTCTATACTCTTTTGCTTGTGTTTCTGCAACTGATAATCTTTCAATATTTTGTTGAGCAAATTCAGCATTTGCTTCAATTGATTTTTTTTGACTCTCTAATTTTTCTATAAGTTCTTTATTATCTTTTGAAAGATTTTGTCTTAATTCTGTAGTTCCTTTCTTATAGAATTTTGACATTTCTTTATTAATATTTTTTAAATCTTCAGCATCTTTTGCAGCTTGTTTAGTTTGTTTTTCTGTAGCATCTCTTAAATCTTTTGCTCTTTTATCCTCTCTAAATTTAAAATCTTTAGCTTCCTTTTCTCGTTTTTCAGCACTTTTTGCTTGTATATCAGCAAGAACTTCTTTAAATGATCGTTTTGTTAATCCCTCTTCAGCCATAACTATTTACTCTTCTTTGCTAATGCTTCTTTACCATAAAAAGCTGCAACTATAGCTGCAACAGATACAAAATATACTGCAGCCATATCACCTAAAATTTTACCTGCTTGGTCTAATCCAACCCATATAGCAAGAACAACTGCGAAAGGATAGAGTAACATTCCTGCTAAAGCAAACCATGCCATGTTTCTTTGAGCATCTTGTTTTTTATCTTCATTTTCCATATCACTTCTCATATCTTCTAACTCAATCATTCTTTCCTCCATAGCAATCTCTTTATCACTAACAATACCATCACCATCTTTATCCAGATGGGCCCATTTTGAATCTGGTTCTAATTTTTTTGCACTCATCTTTTCATCTTCCTCTCTTGCTCTTTCATTTTTTCATTTTCCTCTTTAATATATTTCATCAATAAACTAACATATATTTCTCTCTCAAAAGGTATCATGTTATCTAGTTCTGTTAAACTATATTTATGATGTTGCATTAACGAAAAGTTAGTTTCATAATAATTATATAAGCTATCATGGGATAGCATTAGACTAAAAAAGATTCGAGGCCCTCCAAAATAACCTCTGATGAAACTTTTGTATTTGGATTTAAAACTTTAATGGTATGACGAAGTTTTGGCATACTATTAAAAAATTCAATAATAGTTTCAAATTGTTCTCCAGTTAACTCATCAACAAAATCGTTAAGTTCTTCATCAGTAATATCCACTCTCTGATAAACATCATCTCCAAAATGTATTTCAGTAATACATTTGTTCATAACATGAAACACTTTGTCTACATCATTTGCATCTTTTTTTAAAAATTTCATGTCACTTAAAATAGGATATCTAAATATTACTTTAACTTTATCAGTTACCTTAATTTCATTAGAGTGGTTATCTAACATTTGAACTTTAATATCATCCAAGTCAATATCACAAGGTGTTTGTGTTTCTCCATCATCTGGACAAGTAACATTAACTTTAACCTTTGAACCTACTGATTTAGTTCTTATTTTAAGAAAAACATATTCTACATCAAATATGGGTGCTGTTTCTGGATTAATATCACCAAAAGTGCAAGAGGATACTAATTTTCCCATAGCTTCTGAAATTTGATTTTCATCTTTAGTATCTTGAGCCATCATTAGAATTTTTTGCTCTTTTACTAAAAATGGTCTAAATTTTATTTCTTTTCCAGTTGAGGGTAGTTCCAACGAATAAGTTGGATTATTAATTTTTGGTAATGCCATTATATTTCATCCTTTATAATCTTCTAATTACTGATGGTATTTGAGAAGTAATTCTTCTCTCTACAGTATTAATCGCTCTCTCTACAATTCTTGTTCCTAATGATTTAGGGTTTGGTGTTTCTGTGTTTAAATTTATCCAATAACGATATGCAATCGTTACATCTATTGTTTGATATGAATCTCTTGTCCCATAAGATAATGCTTGGGCTGCAACTGTTTTTGGCCATGCTTCCATTAATCTTACACCATATCTTCTATTATCTTGTTCATCTAGTGTGTGTATGTCTATAGTTCCAACATAATCATCATAGTATTGCATATCAAATGTTACTGGGTTAAATGTCATTTTTTGCCACATTTCCCAATATATTTTTTCTCTCATATCACTTGAACATTGAAATGTTGCATTTATATCTCCAAAACTATACCCAGTAGCAATATCTCTTTCTGGCCCATAGATGTTACTATCTGGTGTTGAATCTATTGTTCTGCCTGGCAAACTTATTGATTCGCATCTTAAACCAGTTGAACGAACAGTTCCATTTCCTAAAAAATCACTCATAATTTCAGAAGATGTATTTGTGGAGTCTCCTCTACTTCCCTTATAACCAGTCGGTGGAAATAACGTCACTTCATAACGATTTGGTCGTGACATACCATCTGTGCTATTACCTAAACCTAGTATTTCTGATAAAGTTCCATATGCGACTGCATCTACTAATCCGCCTGTATTAAATATACTCATATCATTGCCCTACTATCTTTGTAAACCTCTGATGCAGATGCTTTCTTAAATCTTGCAACTGGTAGTAAAGCTGCAACTGTAAACTCGTCTGCATCTATTCTACGAAATTGTGTTTTAACTCTACCAGCGAGGTATCTTTTAAGTGTTGGTTTAATTAAATTAATCTTTTTTAGTTTACTATAATCTACTGCAAGTCTTGTGCTTTCATCAAACTTTGTATTATTACTATAATCTACTAATCTATCTAGTAAACCTATTCTTTCTTTCATAGGCAGATAGTGTAAATTTATTCCCAAAAATCCATCTGGATATTTTTCTAATGGTAACACCAGAGGAAATGTATCATAATATGGTAATGTTTTTTTAAATTTAGGATCATAAAAAAACATATTTAGTCTGCCGTAAAATGGTGCATTATCTCTTTTACCATCACGAATTAAATCCATTGCACCAGGCTTACCAAACTCTGCAATTTTATCACGATACCAATCTGTAGATCTTGGTCTACCCTTTGCAGCTTTTACAACTGATTGTATAAATTTACTCTGTGCCATAATACTATTTATACTTTGGATTTAGATGTTCTTCAGTTAGTATCTTAAATTCCATACCATTATCTAAACAAAATTCATTTGCAGATTTCCACTTGGCTTCATTGATGACATAGTTTTTAACATCATTATACCACTTCTTTGTTTTTCGTTTTGGATTTTTTACTGGAGGTTTACATTGATATTTTGGTTTGACCTCAATAATAAACTTTTTTATACCACCACTATTTTGTTTGACTTTCATATAGAAGTCTGGAAAATATCTATGTAGTTTATTATCCCACGGCGATAGGTAAGGTATGATAACTTCTTCACTACCCCACTCTAAAATCTTTTCATTCCTATCACAATACACCATCAATTTTCGTTCCCAGAGAGAACGATATATTATTTGTGATGGATTTCCTCTGTATTTTTTAGGATTTGTTGGTATGTATCTTCCACTATATGCCATGAGTTCTCTTATAAATAAACCATATAGGAGTATTTATACATGGCAAAAGACTTTCTAAGAGGTGCAGTTCAATCTTTCGCTGGTAGAGCACTTAAAAATGTAACTGGAAATATTCGCTCTGGATTATTACCCAATCAGAGAGGCGGTGGTGGTGGATATCCAAAGATGACACCTTTAGAGTCATTTTCACAAGCCGAAGTTACTAAAAATGCAACTAAAATTTTGAAATTTCCAAGTGATGTGGATTCTGGAAGAAATCATGGAAATCATGGTCATTATATGATTTTTGGTGTTCGTAAACAAAATCCTCCAATTATAAACTTTTTTGATAGAAATGAGGGTAAAGGAAATAAAAGTTCTAACAAGGCAATAGAGCAACTTGGTCAATCCCAAATAGACAAAGCTTATTCTGATATACCTCCTTTCCACAAAAAAGGATTATCTAAAGAGCAATTTGAAAAAAATTATATTGATAGAGCAGCACAAGAATTAGTAAAAAATGCTCAAACAATAGATACTGCAAGAAGAGCAACTATAGAACCAGTATCATTTATTGCTTTATATATGCCACCATCAGTTTCAGTTCAATATGGTTCAGATTATACTGATACGGAGATTGGTGCAGCTACAAACATAGCTGTCCAAGCATACAAACAATTTCAAGAGGGTGGTGCTGGATTGGATATAACAAAAAGAGCAGTTAAAAGTTTAGCACCAGAGTTAGCTGATGGTATGATTAGAATGGGTCTTGGTTTTTTAAGTGTAATACCAGGCTTAGAGGGTGCTAAAGAAGTAATAGAATCACAAAGAGGTTATATAAAAGCTCCACAAATGGAACTTATGTTTAAGGGTATTAATAGAAGAGAGTTTTCATATAGTTTTACCATGATGCCTAAAAATAAAGAAGAAGCAGATATGGTAAAAAAAATAGTTCAAGAATTTAAAGTAAATATGTTACCAGAAATGACGGAATCTGAGGATATGAAAGCATCTATTAGAAGGTTAAATATTCCAAATACATTTGATATAACTTATATGAGAGAGGGATCTCCTGCCAATTCCAATGATAATTTACATAGAATAGGAGAATGTGTTCTTCAAAATGTAAGTGTAACGTATGGTGGATCTAGATATAAAACATATGAAGATGGAACTCCAATTGAAACAAAATTAGATTTATCATTTAAAGAATTAGATTTAATCACAAGAGAAAAAGCATTGGAAGGATATTAATATGTATTTTGATAAAAACTTTCCAGTAATACCTTATGACTCTGTAGGACAAGGAACTTTTAAAGATGTAACAAATCTTTTAAGACGAGTTGCATTAAATACAAAAGTAAAGACAAATGCACTTCTTTATGACACATATGATGTAAAAGAGGGAGAAACACCAGAGTCAATTGCACATAAATTATATGGAAATGCAGAACTTCATTGGGTTGTATTAATAGTGAATGATATTACAGATAGATATCATCAATGGCCTATGACTTATGCACAATTTTTACAATATGTAAATGATAAGTATGATGATGTAAATGCAGCTCATCATTATGAAATCGCACAAACATCTGGAGATGATAATACAAAAATAGAGGTATATGCTAATTCTGCACTTTATACTGGGGATAATGATTTTTATGGAACTGCAACTACAATTACAAATTTAGAATATGAAGAAAATTTACAAGATGAAAGAAGAAAAATAAAACTTTTAGACCCATCTTTCGTAAATCAATTTGTTTCAGAATTTGAATTATTAATGAAGGAATCTATACTCTAATGTCTGGATTACAATATGCTGGGGAATATTCTCTTGATGCCTTGAGAATCCTTACGTCATCTGGAGCTATTTTTGATATTAAAAAACTGGTTCAGTATATAGAAATATATGAAGATTTAGATAATCCTTTTTTAAGTGGAACTATTACATTTTTGGATATTGATAATATTATAGAAAATGCTCCAATTATCGGCCAAGAATTTTTGGCACTTAAAATTACAACTCCAGATTTAGAAGAAATTTCAATTGATTTTACTGAAAACGTATTTTCTATTTTTAAAATTTTAGCAAAAGATGATGTCAATCTTAATACACAAGCTTTCACATTATCTTTTTGTTCTTCAGAATTAGTGAGAAGTAACAGAACTAAAATATCAAAAAGTTATACAAACTCAATAGATAAAATTGTAGAGTTAGTGATGAGAGATAGTCGTTATGTCAACACAAAGAAAAAATTATTTTTTGAGCCAACCTCTGGTATAAGAAAAATTGTGTCACCAAATTTACCACCATTTCATTTTCTTAATCAATTAAAAGAAGAAGCTTTATCTGAAAAATATTCATCACCACATTATTTCTTTTATGAAACTTGTGGGGGGGAAAATAAAGGTATTCATTTTAGAAGTTTACAAAGTATGTTCGCATCTGGAATAGTAGGTGTCTATAATACTGGAGACCTTGAGCCTACAGGTGGAAAACAAAAAGAAGTGATAAATGCATATCAAAGAGTTTTACAATATCAAGTAAATGCAAATAACGATATGTTATTAAACACTAAAGGTGGAATGTTAGGTTCTAAAATAACAACTCATAATTTACTTAATAAGAATGTTCAATCAAAAACTTTTAATTACTTTAATGATTTTGATAAGTTCGGTAGAATAGATGAAAATCCTATATATAATAACACCAGTATTGATAAAGACAATAATACAATTGGGAGTTTTTCAGATGCAAAAACATTCGTTCACCCAGTATATGCAGATAATAATGGATTTGACCAGCAACATACAGATTCCAATGAAAATTACTTATATAAAAATAGTGGTATTTTTGATGCATTACAACACAGACAATCAAAAAAAATGGAATTGGAGCTTGGTGTGAACATATCATTGAAAGTTTTAGGAAACACTACAATTTCTGTAGGACAAATGATTGATTTAACTATTCCAATTACAGGCAGAGTTCACGAAAAAGAAAATAATGAATATCTATCTGGAAGATATTTAATTACAAAAACAAAACATATGTTTATACAAGCAACCAGAGAACATGAAGTGTTGATACACGCTTGTAAAGATTCTTTACCAAAAGAATATCCAATTCACCAAGACTCGTCAGAGCCTGTCGCATCTTCAGATTCGTCAGTTAATGTAACTTACACATAGAAAGGAGAACTATAGTTTTTTGTTATGACAACAAATATATTAAGGGAGGCATCAATGCCAAAACAATCTACTTCAGTTAAACTAAAAAAATTAAACTTTATGAACAGAGAGAGAAAGGTAGAACCAATGACAAAGAATGATAAATACATATTAGAAACTATAGAAAGAACACGAAATGAAAACATTTACAGATTTACAAGAGGGAGTTTACGACCCCAACATACTTAAAGCTTTTTTCCTTGCAGGCGGGCCAGGTAGTGGTAAATCTTATGTAGTGCAACGAACTACTGGTGGCATGGGCATGAGAATTGTTAACTCTGATATTGAGTTTGAAAAGAAACTCAAAGATGCTGGTTTGAGTCTTGACATAAGAGAACTAGACCCAACAGTAAGAGATGATATAAGAGGAAGAGCAAAAAAGATTACTGCAAAAAGAAAAGCAAATTACGTTGAGGGTAGACTTGGACTTATCATAGATGGAACTGGAAAAGATTATGATAAGATTGCAAAACAAGCAACACAACTAAAACAACTTGGATATGATGTGCATATGATATTTGTAAATACATCACTTGATACTGCACTTGAAAGAAATGCACAAAGAGCAAGAAAACTAGCAGAACCACTTGTTGTTCAATCTTGGAATGAAGTGCAATCAAATATTGGTAAGTTTAGTCAATACTTCAGACGAAACTTTATTGTTGTGGATAACAATGATGCTGGAGAAGATGTGTTCACCGCTGTATTTAAACAAGTAAAACAACTTGCAAAAGCAAAGGTGCAAAATCCTTTTGGTAAAAAATGGATTGAAAATGAACTTGCAATGAAAAGGGATTCTGGTGGTTCTGGAACATTAGGAACAGGCCGTGGTGGTGGTAAACAACAAAGAATTGACCCTAAACGATTAAAAGATATCAAAAAAGGTGGATTTTCTAGGTTCGCAAGAAGAACTGGATAGCGAATCACCTTGCGATTCGCACCGATTCGCAAAAATCAATAAAAAGACTACACGCTGAAACCTATACTCAGCAACAATTACAGAGGGGCCATTGACACCCCTCTTTTTTTGTGTTATAGTATATACATAATCAAGAGAAAGAGAGAAAATATGGCATATATTTCACAAAAAGATAAAAAAGACCTTTCAGTAGGTATTAAAAAAGTTCTTAAAAAGTATGGTTGTAAAGGTAATATCGGTGTGAAAAATCACATGAGTTTGTATGTTGATGTGATGGAAGGCCCGATTGATTTTAAACATACTCATGGTGATGGTTATACTCAAGTCAATACTTATTGGATTGATGACCATTATGATGGTATTGAAAAAGACTTTTTAAATGATTTAAAGTCTGCAATGAAAGGTAACAAGTGGTATGATAACAGTAATGCACAGATTGATTATTTTGATACTGCTTATTATATTGACATTAACATTGGTAAGTGGAATAAACCTTACCAACATTGCAATTATTTAAAAAATTATTTAACATAAAAGGTAGCCGCGTAATGAAAATAAAAGTTGGTGATGAAATATTCGGTAAGTTCGGTGTTGGAAAAATAACCAATATTGAACTATGTGAAAACATAGGTGATAAAGAGGGTATACCTATGAAAGAAGTTTGGACTAATCAAGTTGAAAAGTGTGTGTTTGATATTGACAATGGACATTTTGAGTATGGTTTAGATATTGACTATGGACAATGGGATTAGGGGTTGACAAACTTTAAAAAATATGGTATGCTGATTCGTAAAATAGAGAAAGAGGTTAATTATGATTGAAACATGGTATGATTCGGAAGTTTATGGTGGTGCAAAAAAGTCTAACTTTGCGAACCAAGAGATTTTCTATGGGCCAGAATCAAAGATGGAAATTCCTTGTGATACTTGCAAGTTTGCAACACAATGTGAAGTAAATGGAACTGAGTGTTCTGCATTTAAAGTGTGGACTACAAAAGGTTTTTATGATGTTAAAAAAGTTGGAAAAAATTTGAAAGAGGTAGCGTGATGAACGAAGCATTAATGAAAAAGTATGCAGAAACCTTTACAGAGAAAGTTGCTGTAATACATTCTGCATTTGATGAGAAACCTACTACTGTTGCATTTGTAGAGGTTGATAAGAAAAAGTCTGATAAAGAAAAGTGTGAGATTGCATTTATGAAAACAAATACCATAGATAAGGCGTGGTGGACAAACGAGGAAGTTACCAAAATGTTTGATGGTGATGCTTGTCGTTCTACTTCAAGTGGTGACTTTGTATTAGTTGGAAACAAGAAATACAAGTGTGCGCCTGTTGGTTGGGAGTTAGTATAATGGCTATTGAAAAGAAAACTCCCCAAGACAAAATCTATATTGATATAGATGGTGAAAAGGGTAATGCCTTTTATTTACTTGGTAGTGCAAAAAATCTTGCAAAACAATTAGGTATGAATTATCATACTATAATGGATGAAATGAAACAAGGTGATTATATGCATCTATTAAAAACATTTGATTTTCATTTTGGAGATTATGTAACACTTCAAACATCTAATCCAGAATATTTGGATTCCTTTACATCAATGTGGAGTTATAAAAAAAATTGTGAATTATGGGATTATAAATGTTAGCAGATGAAACATCATATGACTTTGACCTAGAATCAAAACGAATAGATAATGCTTGTAATGCAAGAGATAATTGTGAGGAAGATTCTTGGGGTTGGATATATTGGAGTAATGTAATCGGTGCATTAACAAGACGATTAAACAGATTGGCAAATAATTTAACCGATAAATAAATCTATGACACTTGCAATTATTACATTGATAACTGCACTAGGTATTAGTGCAGTTGCAGCCTATTATAGTATTGTAGGATTGATGGCAATCTTTTCTGCATCTGCAATTTCTATTGCAGTTATGGGAGTTGTTTTAGAAATCGGTAAACTTGTTACTGCAACTTGGTTATATCATAGTTGGTCAAGAGTTTCACTTCTACTTAAATCATATCTTACAATCGCTGTCGTTGTCCTCATGTTTATTACAAGTATGGGGATTTTTGGTTATCTATCTAAAGCACACATAGACCAAGGCAAAGGTGTTGCAGAAATATATCTCAAAGTAGAAAGAGTAGATAATCGTATCAAGACAGAACGAAACACGATTGCAAGATACGAAAGACAACTAACAAATTTAGACACAGCCCTAAACAAATATCTGGACTTGGGTGCAGTATCAAAAGGACTCGCAAAAAGAGAAGAACAAGAACCAGAGAGAAAACAATTAGTTTCCCAGATAAATCAATCACAAAAAAGAATTGATAATTTATTATCAGAACGGGCAGAATATCAATTACAGATAAATAGTTTTGAGGTAGAGATAGGGCCTATTAAATATATCTCTGCAATAGTTTATGGTGACAGAGCATTAGATTATATTGACACAGCCGTTCGTGCAGTAATACTAACTCTTGTATTTGTGTTTGACCCTCTTGCAGTATTATTAGTCATATCTGCAAATATGAGTTTTCAAGAGTATAGTGAAAAAAGAAAACGAATATTACATAGAAAAAGAAAACAATTAGAAGAACAAAACAAAGGTAAAGTGCAAACAATGGTTAGAAGAGAAGCTGGAATGAATAAAGTTACCAAAACTCAAGGTAATGTAAGTATGGAATACTATGAATGACAGAAACAAAATTATGGCTCAAGTTGTTAAGAACTTGGAACAAGTTTATGACCCAGAGATGCCAAGCATTTCTGTTATACATTTAGGTTTAATATACGATATAGAAATATTAGAGGATAATACTTTGGTAAAAATTACACATACACTTACAAGTGCATTTTGTCCAATGGCAGATGAGATAAATCAGAATATAAAAAATGCTGGTATGGTTGAGGGTATAAAAGAGAGTATCGCAAACTGCACTTTTCAACCACCATTTAGTATGGACATGGTGCCTGAAGAAACTAAAATGGCTATGGGGTGGACATGATTCAACTTACAGAAAATGCAAAAAACTATTTAAGTAGTATCGCAAAAGATGATTACATTACTCTTGGAGTCAATGGTGGTGGTTGTTCTGGATTTCAGTATGTTTGGGATTACAAAAAAAACTGGCCTGATGTTAAGTGGAGTAAACCATATGAGGATTGTTTAGTCCTTGACCCAATGGCTGAGATGTTTGTCGCTGGTTGCACAATAGATTATGTTACAGAACTAGGTGGTTCATATTTAAAAGTTATAAATCCTAATGCAACTGCATCATGTGGTTGTGGAGAAAGTTTCGCAGTATAGGAGAGTGAAATGGAAGTTATTTGGTCATTACTATTGACGGCTTGTTTTACAGATACAAATTGTAAGTATCAAGATGTGCAATGGTTTACTACTAAAGAACAATGTATAGAAATGAAAATAGTCCATGAAGAGATTCCAATAGATGGTAATTGGAAAAGTATTACATATAAATGTCAACCAGTAAATAGTAAGGAAGTATAGTATGGCTAAAATGTTTCAAAGTAAAACTACCCACGAATCAATTAAAAAGGGAACTTCTATTGGTAGAAAACCTATAACATCAACAATGAATAAACACAAACGTAGAAGTCATAAACCATATAGGGGACAAGGGAAAAACTAATGTATGAGTATAGATGTAAAGTCGTAAAGATTATAGACGGAGATACAGTTGATGTAGATATTGATTTAGGTTTCGGTGTATGGTTACATAAAGAAAGAATTAGATTGTATGGTATTGACACACCAGAATCCAGAACCAGAGATTTAGAAGAAAAGAAGTATGGATTGGCTGCAAAACAATTTCTAACACGAATGTTAAATGATGATGGTGGTATACTTCTCAAAACACATAAAGATGCAGAGGGTAAGTTTGGTCGTATTCTGGGAGAACTCTGGAGAACTACAGAGTATGGAGATCAATCTATCAATCAATACCTAGTAGATAAACATCATGCTGTTCGTTATTATGGACAATCAAAGGAAGAAATTGCAGAGGAACATATTGCAAATAGGTCTAAGATTTCTTACCCTTTAGACCCAGATGCTCCTCTTGTTTAGGTTTTTCATTATCTTTAAATTTAGGTTTTTCTCTCATGTTTAGTTGAGC
>VTLG01000646.1_pt1 | contig 40066 bp, 56 predicted proteins | sample 4694571 | NCBI WGS metagenome assembly VTLG01 (sample SAMN12604809, study PRJNA352737) | marine metagenome | biome: ENVO:00000447; feature: ENVO:00000209|ENVO:00000569|ENVO:01000036; material: ENVO:00002151; isolation source: viral sequences binned using virsorter ... | reverse complement strand
GGAGAGTTATTAAAAAATTATAAATTTTCTAAAGGAAAGCACAAAAATGACTAATACATATTTAATATTAACAAAAGCAGTATACGAAGGTAAACTGCCAAGTAAACTAAAAACTGCGGATAGATTGTCTTGGAATGAATACACATATAAAGATGTAGAAAAAACAGGTAAAAGAATGGTAGACAAATACGATTACTATCCATCAATGGATAATACAAAAGCAGAGATTAAATCTTATATGGACGATTGTAGCGTAGATTATTCTTCAAGCGATACCAAAGCTGAGTTATTAGAAAAACTAATGGCACAGCCTTATTCTGTACCACAAGTAGAAGAAGAGTACACATACACAGAGCAAGAAATAGATAAAACTACATTACAAGATCCAACATGGGAAGAGTGTGCATTTAGATATGGAAAGTTAGGCGCACCAAGATGGAATAATGATAACACAAAAGTATGTGTTAAGTATGAATTACCTATAGCAGATGGTACACACGCTGAAGTTATAGCAGTTAATGGTATTACTGCGTTATCACATAGTGAAGCTATAGAAGAAATGAAAAAGGATGAATGGGCATGATAAAAAAATGTGCTTGTATTTTCTTTTGTATTTGCAGTAATAAAGGAAATAGCCTTGCTGAGTTTACAGTTACCATGGCTATCATGGCTACTTTGGCTACTACTGCCGCTCCTGCTTTTAGTCGTATCTCTGAAGGAGCTAAAGCAAAACAAACAAAAGCAAATTTAGAAAAAATTACTAAAGCATCACAAATGTGGTATAATCAACAAGTAGAAATTTATGGCATGGGTAAGTTTCCTAGTCAAGCACATAGAACAAGTAGTATAGGGGATATAGAAGATTTTAATAATAACAGAAGAATAGAAAAAGATGAAATTTTAAATGCGCAGTTTGTACCTGTTTTTAATGACACAAGTTTTTTACATTTGTTTGACAATGATACAATTAAGTCACCTTATCAAAGTGGTCGTTATGAATATGCCATTATTGGTGGGAGTGGTACAGGGAATAGTATTATTAATCCAATATTTATTGTAGTTGATGTAGAAAAACCAGTAGATTTTTATAAGTATTATAAGCCATGAGTTCAGACGATATACACGATTATATAAAAATAATAATATTTTTAGCATTTGTATTTGGAATTATGATTTTTGTATCATGTGATTCTGGTTGGTCTATTGCTGGATATGAAGTATGAGTGATGATAAAACGTACAGGTCATATGGAGTCACTAAACTTGACGATAATTACAGGATTTCTCTTAACATCAAGTGGCTTGGGCAAATCATTGTGGGAGTTACTTTCATTGTGTTGGGCTACATACGTATTGAAAATCGCATTGGAGAACTTGAACGAAGAATGGAACTTGCTAATACTGACATTGCAAACCTTGTAGAAAAACACATAGAAGAAGAAGAAGTAAAAATAACTAAAATGCAGGAGCAATTAAAGTGGTACGAAGAAGAATTAAATTTAAATCCTTTATCTTGGGGCAAAAAAAAGAGGAAGAGAAAATAATATTAACAGAAGATGATTTCAATCATAATTATTTTATTAATCGAGAGTTGCGGAGAAAAAAATAGTGGATTTTTTAGCAATATATTCAGAAGCAGGAATGATAGGCGTTGTGGGGGCAATGTTTGTGTTTATGGTGTATTCGATGAACAAAAGAGGCAATGAACAGGCTGAAGCATTGCAAGATTTAAAAATTGAGAATAAAGGACAAAGCGAGACACTTGAAAATATGGAAGGAATGGTTATTAAACTTATTAATCGTTGGAACCAATCTGATGACAAACTTGATAGGAAATTTGATGACCTTAATAGGGAAATTAATGACCTTGATAATCAAGTGTCTGAAATAAAAGGTAGTTTATCTAGAGTAAATGGAAAAAACTAGGAAATAATATGGCAAAGAAAAAAGATCCTAAATTAAAAAGAGCTGGTGTTAGTGGTTATAACAAACCTAAACGCACTCCAAATCATCCTAAAAAGTCTCATGTAGTTGTAGCTAAAGTAGGAAATACTACTAAGTTAATACGTTTTGGGCAGCAAGGTGTAAAGGGAGCTGGTAAGAATCCTAAATCAGCTAAAGATAAAGCAAGACGTAAATCGTATTATGCTAGACATAATGCACAAGATGCCAAACCAAGCAAGTTAAGTGCTAGGTATTGGTCTCATAAGGTAAAATGGTAATATTATGGCTAAAAAAGTAAGTTGGATGTGGGGTGGCAAACGTTATTACGGTACATTGATTAGGGAAACTAAGACACATAAGTTTGCTAGAACACATAACGGTAAAATAAAAAAGATAGTTAAAAAGTAAATGGACAGCGTAAAAGTAGCATCAGCAAGCATATTTAATTATGGTCTGTCTTTAGCACATGCAAGTTTATTCTTGCAATGTGTTGTTGCAATTATGACTATAATTTATTTAGGTTACAAAATAAACATAATAAGGAAAGTAAAATGAGTAAAGCAATATTAGCAGGAATTATAGATAAGGCTAAAGACCATATTGTAAATGAATATGCAGATGGTATGGTAGAACATATACAGTCTGATGGATTTAAAGAAGTTTTAGCATCTAAAATTAACAAAAAAATAGACATACCTTTTGTATCAGAAGAAAAAGAACAAATTTTTTTTGAAAAATGTGTTGATTTAGTTACTGATGTAATTGAAGGAATAGTAAAAAAATAATGCCAAAGTTTGGTAGTAGGTCAAGAAAAAGACTAAAAGGAGTAGACCCTAAGTTAGTAGAAGTGTTAGAAGAAGTATGTAAATATTTTGATATAACTGTAATAGAAGGTCTAAGAAGTCAGGAAAGACAAAATGAATTGGTTGCACAAGGCAAAAGTAAAACTAAATTTGGTAAGCATGTCGCTGGGAAAGCTGTGGACATTGCTCCTTATCCAATTGATTGGGATGCTAGGGATGATTTTCATTACCTTGGTGGTTTTGTTTTGGGAATAGCAGCTAAAATGGGGGTAAACATCCGTTGGGGAGGCGACTGGAGTGATTCAAGTTTAAGTCAAAGTAGAAGAACTACTAAAGACAATAGCTTTGATGATTTAGTTCACTTTGAGTTAAAAGAATAACATGGGAGTTTACTGTGAAAATAAAAGACAGAGTTGTTATCTTTCCAGATATACACTTTCCAAACCACGATAAAAAGGCATTTGCATGTGCATTAAACGTAATAAAAGAAGTAAAACCTACAGCATTTTTGTTATTAGGAGATACAATTGATGGTGAATCAGTTAGTCATTGGCAATGGTCTAAAAAGAAAAGACCACCTGTTGAGTATCAATTACCTGCAATAGATAAGGAAATAGAATATGGCAACAAAGGACTTGATGAAATTGATGAAGTTTTACAACTGGTACAATGCAAGAAAAAGATCTTTGCACAAGGTAACCACGAAATCTGGTTTGATAACTTCGTTGAAGAAAACCCATACTTAGATAAATACGAAAGTAGAAAAGCATTTAAATTTGATGAGCGTGGATATGAGTGGCACAAATATGGAAAAGTATTTAAAGTACTTGGTAGCAAATTGTACGCTTATCATGGGGGACATTATATGGGAGTGTCACACGCAAGGACTCATGCCTTGCAATTGGGATGCAACATTATCTATGGACATACCCATGATTGTCAAAAAGCCACAATTCAACACATTAGTGGAAGCCATATGGCTCATTCAATGGGATGCTTAACTGATATGACTAAAAGTTATTTAAAAGGAAGACCAACTAATTGGAGTCATAATGTAGGTGTATGTGATATTTTGTCTAACGGAAATTTTAATTTAGTAGTTTTAACAATTAATAATGGCTACACAACATATAATGGGAAAATAATAAGTGCCTAAAGAATTATTTGAAATAAATCAATTTGAGTCTGGAGTTATTTACAATGCAGATGATAGAGATATTCCAGACGATGCTGCAGTTTATAGTGAAAACATAGACCCATATGGACAGTCTGGTTCATTAATGGCAATACACGAAGATGCTAGTCCTATACTTGCAGGAGTAAATGCTAGAAGAATGGCAATAATAAATGATAATGACACACATAGATTAATTTATGTTGATGATTCTGATGGAGATATAAAATCTATTGAAGATTTATATGCTGGTAGTCCAAGTATAAATACATTAGAAACAGGAAGTTTTGTTAGTTCTGGTGATATACCAGCAATGCAAAATAATAATAAAGAAGTTCATATAGGTTTAGGTAAATCACAAAATGCAAAATGGGTAGGTATGATACCACATGGACAATTTGGTGGTAATGCTCCTAGTGGAACTCAAATAGAAAATGCAGAATTATTTTCTCCTAGTCCATTTCCTTTAATGCATAAAATAATAGCTAATTCAGATAACAGTTATGTTTATGGGCATAAATTAAATGATAATTATTTATATAAATTTAATGTTACAAATGGAACAGTTGATAAAAGATCTCAATATTATTTTACAAAAATAAGAGCAATTGGATTAGCTAGTGATGGTAATATATGGGTAGCAGATGAGGTTAGTAATAGTTTAATAATTATAAAAGTAGATTCAGATGTAATGGATGCTGTAAGTAGTAGACCATTAAATGATTTTACAAATGATACTTATGTTACTGATATAGAACAACAAGGTAATACTTTATGGTTAGCTGCTGGAGATATGGCACATACTACTGACAATTATTTTTGGAATGTATCTGTAAGTAATTTAACAACTAGTTCTGTTGCTGTTAGTGTAACTAATAGAAGTCCTTATAGAGGTGCTGATGATTTTGGTTCTTTAGCACAAGGACAATGGGTAGGTGTAACATCTGCAGGTAGTGTTGTTACTGGAATTACATCAGAAACTAATATGTCTATGCCTAGATTACCTTTAATAAAAGTAACTGGTAGTAATAGTTATATGGGTTTATTTGTAAGACCTGTTCATGCAGGTAATAGTTCGCATTATTTAAGATGGTATAGAAGCTCTGTATCTACAGATTTTATTGGTTGGGATGGAACAACAAATGATTCTAATAATATAAAAGGTAAAATACGATGGTTTACTATGATAGTTAAAGATGATTTAACTGCTGGTGAAACATTAGGAGATTCTAGTGATGGTGATGTATTAGCTATTAGTTCTGCATTTAATGAAACTTATAATGATGTTTATCAAGCGAAACAAAATGATGGAAGTAATAAACTTGTAATAACTGCATTAGGTAGTTCTAGTTCAACAACTTCTATATGGCAATTAAATAAAATAGCATATAATACTAGTAATTCTAGTATAGCTGGAGGTACTGGTAGAATTGCAGCAGGTACAAATGTAAATTTAGAAAATAGCGTTGCAAGTGAAATTAATGGTGTGTTTAATGTAATTTCAGGAGCTGGACAAATTAGATGGGCATCAGGAGCATCTGGATCTTTAGTAGCAAAAGCAGAAGGTGAAGTAAAATTAACATTTACAGTAAATAATAATGTATCAGGAACACTTGATACTACAAAAGACCATTTTTATGCTGTATCATTTATATATGATGGGTATCAAGAATCTCCTTTATCTTCTTGGGAATTAAGAAATAATTCAAGCGATGGAACTGCTGCTTTAAATATTAAAATAGATTTATTTATAACTAATTTTAGTAAAAGAATTACTCATGTTAATTTATATCGTTCTAGTTCAACTATAGATACAGCACAACAACCGTCAGAATTTTTTAGATTAGTTAAAAGTGTATCTTTAAAATCAGGTTGGCTTGAGACTGATTCTAATACATCTAATCCTGACTATGGTAAATATTATTCTAAAACTATAATAGACTCTGGTATTTCTGGAGCATCTTATGAATCTCGTACAGGTATATCTGAAGCTTTACTTACTACTATACCTAAATATGGATTAAGTGCAAAGATAAATAATTTTTTATATGTTACTAATTGTTTTCATCCAGATATAGATGATGCAACTAATTATTTATTTAAATCTAGACCATTTAATTTTGACCAATTTAATTGGATAAGAGATAGTTTAAAATTACCTAATAAACCTACTGCTATTGCAGGGTTTAATGGTCGTTTATATGTATTTTCTGAAAATGAAAGTTATATTGTTAATCCAGATGGTATGTATATAGAAGATACTTTAACTGGCATTGGATGCAAAAATCAAAATACTGTTGTAGTTTCTGATATAGGTATGACTTGGCTAGATAAAAATTCTATTTATTATCATAATGGTCAACAATATCAAGATATTGGTGTGGCAATAAAAGATGTTGAGCAACCAGATGTAGTTAGTTTTGATATTAATAACAGAAGTGCATTAAAAAATTTATTAAAATTTAGTAATACAAATTATGCTAATGATATAGTAGTTACATATGATGGTTATAGAAAATCTTTTTATTATTGTTTTACAGTTATAAATACTGGATATGGTGGTGGTACAGAATATAGACAATATTTTTGGGTATATACAGTTCCTAAACGAAGGTGGGATTTTTGGAAAAGAAGTAATCCTTCAGCATATGGATTAACAAATCATGGAATATTAGGAGCTGTAATTGGAAAAAATAATGAAATATTAATGTCTGATACACAACAAGGATTAATTCAAACATTTGACCCTCACAATACAACAAGAAGAAATAATTGGGTATGGTATAGTAAAAAATTTACAATGGGAAATTCTACTGCAGATAAAATATTTTATAAAAGTGAAGTATTATCTGAAAATAGTACTCCTACAATAAGTGTAAATACAGCAGAAAATAGTACTTCTTATAGTTCGCATACTGTTCAAAGAAAAGCTAGACATTTTCAAATAAAATTATTAGTAGCTAGTGATTCTACAGCTATAACAGATGCATTTCGTATTGTATTTAGAAGACTACGTACAACAAAATCAATGACATGATAAGTAAAAAAAGACCACAAAGAATTAACAATAATAATATGCAAAGAGTTATAGATAAAATCTATGATGATTTAAATGAATTAATAGATGCTGTTAATAGTAGAGACACTACATCACCAGCAAGTGAGTCACTAGGTAAAGAAGGTGACATTAGAGTTGTTAGGTCAGGAGATGGAACAACATATAAAATACAAGGGCGTACTAGTGAAGGCTGGGCTAGTGCATCTTTAAATTTAAATGAGGAGTAAATTATGCCACCAAGATTAACTAGTGGACAAATATTAATGGGATATGATGAAAACAATCTCCCACCACAAGAAATAGGAACTTTAACACCTAATACAGGATTACCTATAGGTTATCAAGGAGGTGTTTTAGGTCAATATAATAGAGGAGTTAATTTTTTAAATCCACAAGCAGGTGCATTAGCTAATAGTGTGTTATCAGGTGCTATGCAAAATGTACCTATGCCTAATATGGGAAGTCCTTCTACATCAAATATAATGGGTACATTAGGTAAATTAGGTGGTGTTCTTGGTAAAGGTATAGGAATGCTTGGAGGAGTAGCACCTGTAGCTGCAGGTTTGTTTGGTTTAATGGGTTTAGGAGCAAGCAGAAGAAATAGACCAAAAGATATAGATGTAGATTTTGATTTTGGATTAACAGAATCTGATTATAATGTTAATCAAAATTTACAAAGTAGTATGAATGATTTATCTGGATTAGGTGGGCAGTTTGCTCGACAATCTCAAGCAATGCTTAATCCTAATTCAACATATAATCAAAGACAATTTGATATATTAAGAAGAAATATAGGTGACCAGTCAGCACAAAGTATAAATGCAATGAATGCTGCTATGGCTTCTAGAGGAATGATGGGTATAGGTGGAGCATATGATGCTATAGCTAATAGACAAGCTGGTGACCAATTTGCACAAGGGCAACAAGGTATTATTAATCAAGGTACTCAACTTGCTAGTGCAATGGGTAATTTAGCTATGGGAGCTTATGGTCAAGCTGGACAACTTGGAGCTGGTGTTGATGCAAGGGCATTGCAAAATGAACAATTTAATACTCAAAATATGAATACTTATAATCAGCAAAGAGTAATGGCTGAATATAATCAAGCTGTGCAAAATCAAAATGCACAAGCTGCATATCGAAATAGTCAATCTAATAATTTATTTAATTTAGCTGGTAGCTTTTTAGGATTAGGGAGATAATATGATTGTACCAAACATGCAAACAAGGTTTACTGGATATAACGCTAGAGGAACAGAAAATCTTTTAAATGCAGTGATGCAAAAAAGACAACAAGATATAACTCAAGATATGGCTAATGCTGCTAATCAATTAAAAAGAGAAGGATTTCAATTACAAAGAGATCTTGCAAAAGATGCAAATGATTTAACTTCACAAGGATTAGCACAAGCTAAAGAAATAAACGATGCTCGTATTAGAGAAATGGAACAAAGAGCGCAAGCAAGGCTTGCAGACCAAGCTTATAGAGACAGAGTATTTAATTTATCTAATCAAATAAGACAAGATGAAGTTAAATATAAAAGAGGTTTAGCAGTAGAAGGAATTAATAGAGCTATATCAAAAGAAAGTGAAGCTGATAGACAAAGAGAAAAAACAAAGTATATTGAAAGTACTATGAAAAATCCTTTAAATAGAAAAACTAAAGCTGAGTTAGGTGTTGAGTTTGATAAAATTGCTCCAAAGCAACAATATCAACCAGATATGTCAAGGTTAATAGGTAGTAGTAGTGATGTTGCTCCTGCTAATATAAATCAAATATTGCAGTTTGTTCCTCAACAACAACAATTACAAACAAATTTTTTAAATATGTTAATGTTAAATCAATTAGGTAACATAGGAGGACAGTACTAATGAATCCAATGCAAATAATAAGTCTTATAGACGAATATAATAGTGACCCAAGAAAGTTTACTGATGCTGAATCAGAAGTAATAGCTGAATTTGCTAAAGCTATGAATAGAAATTTTAAAAGAGAAAGTAAACCAATTAGAAAAGCTATATTTGAATTAGGAGATATGGCTACTTTTGGATTACTTCCAGATAGTTATAGACCTGTAGCTAGAGGCGAAAAAGCTTTTGGTGAAACAGATTTAGATTCTATAGCTTCTACTATTGGTATGGTAGGTGGATTAGGAGCAGGACTATTAGGAGCAGGTAAAGCTGTATCATTTGGTGCTGGAGCATTAAAAGGCAGAGCTAGTGATGCATTAAAAGCTGTAAGAAATAGAATGGGTGGAGCTAGAACAGCAGAAGATAGTGCAAGGTCTATTGGAAGTAGAATAGCAGAAAGTGGATTTGCACAGGGTGCAAGTCAAATGGCTGGTTCGTTAGGCAGAGGTGCTGCTGGATTAGGAATAGGCATGGGTAGAGCTGGAGCAAACTATGCAAGAATGGGTAGATTTAAAGCAGCATCTAATTTATCTAAAAATTTAAACATACCAATGGATGTTGCAGAAAAATATTTAAATTATAGTGCTGTAGGTGGTAGTAGTTTATTAGGATTAAATTATTTATTAGGAGATTAATTGGCTAATCCATACGAAGGCTATAAAGTAAAGAGCCTTATAAATACATACAGAGCTAATCCTGATATGTTTAATGACGACCAACTAGATGAGTTGGAAGCATTAGCAGAACAAAATGAAATAAACTTTAAAAGACTAGAAGGTAATTTTAGTTTAAGAAGAGGTTTCCAACAAGCGCAAGCAGGATTTTTAGAAGGTCTAACTACATTTGACCTAATACCTAAAGAACCTCGTACAACAGGCGAAGCAATATTTAGACAACTTGGACATCTTGCAGGTTTTGCTCCTGCTATTATGAGAGCGCCATTGTCTGTTTTTAGTAAATTTAGAAGTACAGGAATGTATCAAGCATTAGAAGCTGGTATTAAAACACTAGATGATATTGCTATTCCAATGAAATTTTCTAGAGGTACAAAAGCTACCTTTGATAAAGTTTTAGAAAAAACTGGTGCTGAGACTATAGATTTTTTACGAAAAGGTGCTGCTACTAGACAAATAACTGAAGAAGCATTAGGTCTTGGTGTAGCTAGTGCTGTTAGTTCTGTATGGAAAGGTTCTGATATAATGGCTGATGCATTTGTAGGTGGAGCTATAGCAGGTGGTGCATTTGGTGGTATAGGTAATTTTGTATCTGTAGGTAAAATGTATAAAGGTAGTCCAGAACAAATACAAAAAGCTAATGCTAGATTAAGAGCTGGAGTAGCTAGTTTGTTTATGGGTTTACCTGCTACTATGAGAAATGACCCTATAGAAATGCAAATTTATGAGTATTTGTTAGGTGGATTTTTTGGTTATAATACTAGACCTGCTTACAAACAAGCTGCTGGTGAATGGATGATAGGCAAAAAAGGTGAGAGATTGGGTAGAAATATGCAAGATATATTAGACCCAGAGCATGCTAAAGATTGGAATACTATAACTAAACGAACACAAGATTTTATTTTATATGAACATCCTATGGGTGAGTCACTTACTTTTCCTAATTCTGAAAGGTTAAAAGGTGCTACTGGTGCTTCATTAGGTTATTTAGAAAAAAACTTTCCAGAAGCAAGGTGGAGACAACTAGCAGAAACTTATATTAAAAATTCTGGTAGAGAAGTTAATGATGCTAACATACAAGCATTTTACAGACTAAGAGCTGCAGATGCAATGGCTGTATTGCAAGGTAGATTAAGAGATGCTGAAAGTACTTCTGCTCAATTATATGCTGACCAACAAAGTGATTTTATGGATCCTATTACTAGAGAGATAGAGTATTTAAAAAATACAGATAAAGAAGTATATAAAGAAGTTGATAAAAAACAATTTAGAACAGAACAAGATTTTATATCAGCTAGAGAACAAGCTACTGCTGAAAGTTTATCAGCAGAAGGTGGTAGAAATGTAGAAGTATTTATAACTAATCTTAAAAAATTAATAGGTAATGACTTAACTACTAAGCATGAAGCTAGGTATAGAAGAAAATGGCATACTGAAACAGAACCTACACAAGAAGTATTTTATTTTAGAGATAAAGCTTTTGGTGATATAGAAGTAAAAAGTACAAAAGATAAAACATTTGGTACAACTAGTTTAGGTGAAAGGTATGTTACACTACCTATAAATTATTTAGGATTTGGTGGTTTTTCATTTATGACACATGGTGTTACTAAGAATGGTCAAGCTTATAAAGTATTAGATTTTGCACCACAAGGTGAAAACGTAGTATTTAAAGTAGATAGTAATAAACTTCGTAAAATAGAAAATAGATTAGAAGAGCAAGGCAAATACATATATAGTGGTATGAAAGATAAAACTTATATGTTAATTGCTGATTACGTAGATAGTCTAGGCAATGTACAAATAACAAAAGAAATGATATTTGATGCTATGTCTAAAGGTGACCCTGTTATTAGAGGTGCTATAGAAAAAACTTTTGAAGCTGGTCTTGCATCAGATAAAAGTATATTTGGTACAAATAGATTATATGAACGTAAGTGGGTAAGCAATGTGCTGCATCATGCTGCAATGAATGGTTTAGTTAGTAAAAACTCTCCTAGTTTACAAGGTTTAGGATTATTACTAAATAAAGGCTATGGTAAGTCTGTTGCAGATTTAAATAAAAGATTAACTCTTATAACAAATAGAATGACACCATTAAATGCTGCTAGTTTTACAGAAACTATACCTAATGGTAAAATGAGAGGGATGATAATTAATGACATTGAAACAACGGGTCCAAGTGATACTGATGGTGGATTAATATTTGCTCACAAGTTTTTTGACAATGTAGTTAAATACATGGGTCAAGATAGTATGGTAGGTCATATAAAACCAGTTGTAGGTGGTAGTACTGGATTAGGTGCATTGTTTACTAAATCAAATGGACAAAGAGCTACAGGTCGCTGGAATGATTTTATGAAACAAAATGGTTTAGATTTTATTGTGTTTGATAGTGGAGCTAAATTAAGAGGTAATTTAGAAGTAAATACAGAGTTTACTTACAATCCTCAATCCAATACTTTTTCTATTAAAAATCCTAAAACATTTGAAGTACCTATTGAACATATGCAAGTTAGTACAGGTACATTTGAAGACCCATTTAAATCTATTAAAGGCGATGAGATTGCAAGACAATTTTATTTACATGCATCTAGTAATCAATTTCCAGATTTTGCTGAACAATATTTTAAAGAAATACTAGAACCTAGTTTACAAGGTACAGAACGAGGAAGATCTTTTGCAGAAAAAATAAATGAAGTAAGAGCTAAAAATGAAAAATTATCTGATAAACAACTTAAAGAATTAGATAAAATAATAAATGATGCAGACCTTTCTTTAAATGAATTACCATTAGATTTTATAAAAGATACATTACTTAAGTTTCCTGATAGCAGAGTTGCAGGTAAGGTAATGGATAAAATAATGAAACTAGAAGGTGAAGGTAAGTTAGATATAGATTTTGAATTTGATACTAACTCTGACTTTAGACAGTTTCATGCATCTAATAAAATATTAGCACAGGCTATGGCTGGCACATACGCAGTGCGTAATACTGTGTTTAAAGAAAACTATCATAATGCTTTAAAGAAATTTTTAGTACGAAGATTTGCTAACCCATATATCTATACAGGTGGTAAGTCTTGGTTAAAAGCATTTACACCTGACCAGCTGTTTACATACAAGGGTGAAAGTATAATAATAGACCCAGAGTATGTACAAAAAGGGATTAAAGAATTAAGAGAAGGCGATGTGTATTTAGACAATATGTTTAAAAGAATGCCTATTGAAACTAAATACATACCAGAAAAAGAATTAGAAGCTATATACCAAAGGAAATTAAAAAATGCACAAAAAATTGATAGCAAAGCTACTATGGAAACTATCGACAAGCGAGTCACTCTGGGCGAAGCTTGGGAGCAATATACTGGGAATAAATCCAGAAAAGACATTAAAGAATGGGATAAGACATTTATGCTCCTCGCTATTCGCATTCCTGCTGATAGTGTTTCTGGTACAAGGCAGTTACGCTTTAGGGGTTTTACAGGGCAAAGAGGCTCTGGTTCGTTCACACACCACAAGGATAATAAATACCTTGGAGGTGCAGATAAAGACTCAGACAGCATCAAACTCTATCAAGGAATCAGTAATGATTTAAGAAAGAAATTTGTTGAAGTAAAAGATGAAAGAGCAGCATGGGAAAATAAAGATGGTACACCTAGTGATTATGCTAAAGAAATAGATAGAATATTTTCTAATGCAGATTTAGATGCTACAGAAGTACAAAGATTTAAAGGTTACAATAAAAAAGAAGGTGATAAAGGTTATAGTAAAGCAGAAGATGTAGAGTATCAAATGTTTATGTACAATCCTGCTTATAGATTAAGAGCGGCACAAATGGCTTATTCTGCAAAGCAGGGTATGGGTACTAGTTTAAATGCAAAAATAGCAATGCAAAATTTTGCAGATTACATACTTAAAAATGATAATAGTGTTGATTTTACATTTGAAGATGGTGGGCAAACTTTTGTTGCTAACATAAAAGTTAAAAAAGGTAGTGTCATGGGAGTTGACAGAATGCAATTCTTTAGAGATCTTGGCACAGCAGTTGTGAATAAATCAGCAGATGCTAGTACAGACCCCACAATAAAACCTTCTGTTGCACATACTAGAGTATTGTTTGATGCTTTATTTGATATGAAAGTATATAAGGCAAATAAGAAAACAGGTGAACTTGATTTAGTAAAACGTAATGGTTCAGATATTAAATTGCCAAAAGATTATTTTGGATATAATCAATTAAAAAGTAAAGCTATTAATACACCATTTTCTACAATACTAGATGCATTAAGAGTAGTAAAGCCACAATCTAGTGTAAGACAAATTTCATGGAGTATATTAAAAGATAGAGCATGGTATAATAAAAATGGTCAAGTCTTGTTAAATTTAACTCCTAAAGAAATTGCTAAGTTAGATATTGATGTAGGTGAAAGAGTATTAACTACAGAAAATGATATAACATATTCTATTATTAGAAAACCTAATAGTGATGGTAATGCTGTACTTATTAAAAGCAGATTTGGTACAGGTCAAGCTTTAGATATATTTGATTTAGGTAGATTGTTAACTAGAACAAATGTAAATGTTAAAAAGCATGGTTTGACTGGTATGATTCCTGCATTAGTAAAACGTATGGAAAATGCAGGATTAAATATAGAGTCTTTTAGTTTTCCTATTATTACTAGAGCTTATTCAAGATTAATGGAAAGTTTACCTGTGCAGCAACAGGCAGCAAATAATTTAAGATTAATAGGTGGTAAAGAATTAACTAAGTTTATAGAAACACATTTAGGCATATTAGCTAAAGAATTTAATTTTGATATGAATCCTAGAGGCAAGTTAGACCCTAGAATATCTCAATATAGTTTTGCATTTGATAATATAGGTAGAGGGTTAGCACATTTTTCTACAATAGAATTATTACATAAAAACTTTTTAGATTTACATAAAGCAATAGATTCTGCAGGTGTTAAAGGTAATGCAATAAAAGAATTAATTCCTAGATTAATAGAACGTAATAAAAAAATAAAAGAAGAATTACAAGCTACTGTACGTTTAGATAAGGATGGTGTATTAGAAAATTTAGAAAGACAAATACAAAAAACATCACAAGAGCTTTTAGATTTAACAATAAATAATAATTTTACACCAGAGCCTTTAATGAAATATTGGCATACATTATTATTAAGTCCTATTACATCTAAAAAAACTCAAGGATTTTTTGGACATAACCAATTATATAAAGATATACATAGTGCTAGAAGTATTCCATTTGAAACTAAAAAAGAATTTTATGGCAAAATGGAAGAAATATTTAATAGAGGTGTAGAACAAGAGTCTCCACAACTTGAAGCTAAACCTAAAAGTATATCTACATTAAAAGAATTAGCAATGAAAACAACTGAAGAGTTGTTAAATGAAAATGCACCTTCTAAATCTAAATCTAAAAAAGTAGACCCTAGTCAATTTGATTTGTTCAATCCACCAAAAGCAGAAATGATTTTAATGGATAAATCACCTAAAGAAACTTTAACTGAATTAACTACATCTAAAGCTATGGAAGGTTTAGCTATTAATGAAGCACAACTAAAAGAAGTGCAGCAGTTTAGAAAAAATCTTAATAGACATAGAGTAATCAAAGAAAACTTTGAACAATGGTTTGAATATTTTACAGGTATATTATCTGGTGGTAATCAATACAGAGAAGCTAGTACTATGACAATGCAAGATATTATTGCTATTAACAGATATTTTAAAGGTATACAAGACCCTAACAGATTAAAGTTTGATTTAAGTTATTGGTATAGAGATCCTCGTTTTGCAGATGAAAAAATGGCTACTAAAGGTCTTATTAATAAATATTTTCAATACTTTGCTCCTGTTAAAACAGCTGGTAGTATTGAGCCTGTAAGAAAACCTATATTCTTTTTTACAAGTCCTATAGGAGAAATAGCTAGGTATCATGGAGCTAACGAAAGAAGTATTAGTAAAGATATAGTATACTATGAGAATAAATATTATAAGAATATTGAAAAAGAATTAAATAAATATGGCACAGAAGATAGAACAAAGCTTGTTGAAGAGTTGTTTGATTATAGAGAAAAAGGGATTGTTCCTAATGACCCAAAAAGATTGGCACAATTAGAAGCACTTAATAAACCTGTTACAGAATTTTTTAAAGGTATGCATGATTTAATTTATACAAAAGATTCTAAAGGTGTTAAAGCAACTGATGCAGATGGTACTTGGGTAATGGATAAAGATTTTCAGTCATGGTATAAAGCTACTGGTGGAGTATTAAATAAATACATGAGATGGAATGCAGATGGTAAAATGGATTTACAACATTTTAGAAGAACTGTAATTGATAATAACAATATAAATAAACCAGAAGTAATTAGAACTGTAGGTATAGATGGCATAAAACGTTATCAACGTGAATTAAAAATGGAAGAAGCTATATTAAATGAAATAGAATATAGTAAGACTATGCTTGGAACAAGACAAGAAAAAGAAGCTTTTAGACAAAAAGATAGTTTTGTATATAGAGATAAAATGCACAAATTAATGAAAGGCATAGGACAACGTGATGTTACTAGTTATATGCCTCACATGAATTTTGGTGCTACTAAACAATCTGCAAGAGAAATTGTTACTTTTATAGAAAATAAAGCTAATGATATATATGGTGATACTTATTCAAAAGCTATAGCTAAAGGATTAACTCCTGAAATGGCAGCTCAAAAAGCTGACAGAGCATTTCTTGAGTATAATAGACAGCAAGAAAATAAACTTGCAGGTGCTGAAGAATTTTTTGCTTATGGTGAATTAATAGAACCTAGTAAAATAATGGAATCAGATTTAAATGTACAATTTACTAGTCAAGGTAGTCTTGTTGGTAATTTAAAGAATAGAGTTGTAGATATGCCAGGATTTGATAAAAGTCCTTTTATATTTAAATTGTATTTAGATAAGCTTGTTGGTAGTTATTATAATAATGCTACCGCTATTAAAGGGCAGTATGAAATTAATAATATGGTACATAGATTAACTAAAAATCCTAGAACAAGATATAAAGTATCTAAAGCAGAGAAAGAACAATTAAAAGGTTCTGATTATAACAATCCTGTAGAAGTGTGGGCAGACTATGTAAAACTATATTTACAAAGTATATTAGGACACCAATCATATTTTTCAACAGAAATGGTAAGTCCTAAGAGTCCATTAAAATTAAAAGACAAAAGAAACTTGTTCTATCTTACATCTGATGAAAATGTAATTAATATATTTGAAAAGTATTATCAGAATAAAGGCGTAAGCTCTCCTTTCTTTAAGCATGCTCCTAAAAGTAAAGAAGCAAGAAAAGAATACTTTAGTCGTAAATTACATGAACTAGGTAGAATGGAAGCACAATATCAATTAATGAGTTTGTTAGCAAACACAGGAACATGGGCAACTAATATATTTAGTGGTAGTGCTATGACTATTGGTAGTGCAGGTATTAGAAACTTTGCTGATAGTTACAGCAATAAAAAAATATATGACATGCTATTAACTGATGGTAAAGGTAACGAAGTTGTAAAACTTAACAATGGTAAAACTGCTAAGAATAGAAAAGAATTATTGCAATACCTTGAAGAGCGTGGTGTTATTGATGCATTTATACAAAATGAATTTGATGTTAATCCAAGACTTAGGTCAGGATTGCAGAAAGCTGGTGTTAATTTAAAAACATTTAAACGAGAAATAACAACTGCAGCAAAAAGTAAAAATCCAAATTTAAGTGTTATGGAAGTTGTAAGAAAATACAACGTAATGGATACTATGGTTAAATATGGCTCGTTCTTTATGCAGAACTCTGAACGTATAAACAGATTAAATGCGTTTACTGCACATGCAATGCAAGCAGTAAAAAAGTTTGGTGTTGAAGGAAGAGAATTATCTATAGAAGATCCTTTTGTTTTTGATATGGCAATGAGAGGTATAGAAAATACTCAATTCCTTTATCAGAACTCTGCAAGACCTGCATTTATGAGAACTGCTGTTGGTAAAGTATTATCTAGGTTTAAATTGTTTGTTTGGAACTCCGTAAGAACAAGAAAAGAATTTTATAGACAAGCTAAGTTATATGGATTTAAAGAAGGTACACCAGAGTACGAAAGATTTAAAGATACATATATGATTGACTTGTTCATGTTCGCATTAGGTAGTGCATTTATGTTTAGTATTTTTGATACTGCATTAGCACCACCATTAGATACATTTCAATCTATAGCAGATAGTTTGTATGGAGATAAGCGTGAAAGAGATATGGCATTCTGGGGTAGCAAGTTAGGAGCATTACAATTATTAAAACCACCTGTTGCTAGAATACCTGATGCAGCAATAGAGCTGCTGACTGGTGATTGGGAAAAATTTAGTTCTTACACAGCATACACTATGTTTCCGTTTGGAAGAGGTGTAAGACAACTTGTTCAGTTTTCAGAAAGACCAGAAAGAGCTGGTGAAATATTTTTAAGATTACCTGTTAATCAAATGAAGTCTAGGCTTGAAAGGGAAAAACGTAGAAGTAGACAAAAAAGTAGGATAGAAGAAACTTTAGGTGTGTAAATAAAAGCTACTATGGGGTCACTTAACGTCACTAGGGAGCGTTATATGGACAGATTATTAGTCTTGTCGATATAACACTCGCCTAGTGTTTTTTAGGTGTTTAAATACGTTTTTTATTTATAACCCAGTTAGCAAAGTCTGCTAATATATACACAAAAAGTGCAAGCATATACATGCTAATTACAAATACAAACGCAGACGTACTCAGTAAAAATATGTTTAACACCCATTCCCAAACTGATAAGATAATCATAATTTCCAAACACCATCTTGTCGTTTATGTTGCCATTTAATATCACCTTCTACAGCTAATGATGACACTACATATATGTCATGCATTGTTGAATCGCCATAGTTAGTATGATGCGCACCATCTTCTCCTAAACAAGTTAAGAATCTTTTATCATCAGCAAGTATAAACTCTTCAAATGCTGAAACATCTTCAAAAGTGTCATACCATTTCCAGTAGTCAGCTTGCATATAAAAATATTTTACTGGATCTTTAGTACTACCATCTGGATTTTTATCCCAGAATCTATCTAGCATACCTGTACCTATAGCATCCCATTCGTCTATAATAGCTAATGCTTTATCTTTATCTTCTATTGGTACACCTGCACATATTTCTGACCTATAACCCATGGCTACCCTCTCTTGCTTTTTCTAATGCTAATTCATAAAACCATTCATCGTTTTCTTCTTGTAATGATTCACAGTCTTCTGCAGTTAATGTAACATCTGGATGAGTTATATTAGCTATATATGCATCAGTTAGGTCTGGATAATCAGACATATTAGCATCTGCAATATTAACATCTATTATATCATCACTATCTATTTGTTTTTTAACGTAATATGTTAACTTCATTTCATACCCTTTTTTATTTGTATTAGATAACATGCAAGATATATAGCATTGTCTAATGCTTCCTCTATTGATTCTTGCAAGAAATCTCTACTATCGTTTATAGGTATGTCACGCCCATACTTTTTTGCACCTTTATTAAGGCGTTCTTGTATGAGCGTAGCAACCTCTTTATTTATACTAGACAAATTGATTAGGCTTTCCTAATGCAATCCATATTAACTCAGGTGTAAGACGTTTTACATTACCCAATGTGCATCGAGCTGCCATTGTTCTTACTTTTCTTCTAAGTTCATCTTCAATAACTTCTAAAGCACCAGCACCTAGTTGCACTTTTTCATTTTTAAAAATTTGTTTTATATCTTGTTTTGTCATAACACCTCCTATTTTTTGTTATGTATTATTCTATCTAAATGTTCTTGAGCAATTTTTTTAAGTGTGCCGCTGTCTGCGTTAGTTGTTAAAATTTTATCGTATCCTTCAATTGCTTTTGATAACATTTCTTCTAATTGTTTTTGTTCTTCGTTTGACATGTAGGACATATTTCTCTTTCTTTTCCATATGTGGGAAAGTTTTTATACCACATATATTTTATTTTTGAAGTATCTGGTCTACATCGTGGTTCCCAACAGGAATTGCAAGACTTACAATACTTTATATTTTTATCTGCTTTTTTATCTAATGCACATCCTTTTTGTCCTTTTGTTTTAGGTACTATTCTATCTCTAGTAGTCCTTTCCAAATAGCTCTCTATAATATGAGTCATTTATATATTCCTTTACACGATTGTATTTTATTTTAAGTAGTGGTACTGCATCTTTAACGTGAGGACATGATGTAAAACTTTCCACATGGTTTAAGATACTAGTTATATCTTCTATTTCTTCTTGGATTTGTTTATTCATTTTATCTCCTTAGTTGTTGAGGTGGCACTTAGCGCCAACCAGTACCACCTCTTTCATTTATCAGCCTCTTCCTTTAAAATCTTTTTTTAAAAAAACTTTGTCAAAAGAGACCTTCTACCCTGTTATTTTTTTTAACAGGAGTAAGAAGTCTTTGTAACGTAAAGTTACTAATGGTTCTCCTCTATCTTCTTTTATGATTTGTCCATAAACATCATCACAAGGTTTATATAAATCACCAATTTTTTTACGAGCTTTAACTTGAAATTTATACAAGTCTTCTTTAATAGTTATAGTCATATCTACTTCTTCGTGCCAACCTAAAGATCTTCCATCTGAACCCCATGCTCTGCGTGATTCAAAGCCAAAACCTTTAGCTAGGTTAACACATTCTCGTTCTACTCTATTGCCTTTTTGCTTGGCAGCTCTACCTCCACTCATGATTTATTATTTGCTGGATGATTTTCATCCATCATTAAATCAAATAAATCGTTTGTTTCGTTTTTCATTTCTTGTTTTGTTTGCTCATCGTATGAATGTCTTATTAATGGAAAACGTTCTTCATTTAATAAACAAAATTTTAAAGTATTAATTACATCTCTATAATTATTTAACTTTGCACCAAGTTCTGTTTGTACAACTCCAAACTCTGCACCATCTGGATGATTCATCATTATTTCATCTAATGGTATATTAACAGATGCTTCTATAATATAATCTTCATATGCATCTATTAATCTTTTTATTAGTTTTTCTTTATTTATCATATGGATTATCCTTATTTAATGCTTTTTTAATTATATGAGCAAGTAATACAGTAGTTCTATGTGATTCATATGATGTTATTTCATCAGAGTGTCCAATAAATATTTCTTTATAGCCATTACCAACGAATACTTCTGTACCTCGTTTACGTTTGATTACATTCCAGTCTTCTTTAGCCATCATTCTTCCTCCTCTGCTGCTTTTATCATGTCATCATATTTAGGCATACCTAATAATTCAAAGATATTATCTAGTATTTCTCTACCATCTCTAGACATTCTTTGTCTGTCTGTATGTTCTAAATCACCTAGTAATGATATTAATTGCTGCATTTTAGTTGATTTTAAATTAGGATATATTTTCATAATAACCACCTTTTTCTTATGCAGAAACTCCAAAGTAATTCAAACTTTGTAATTCCTACGTTAAAATGTATATGTTCACTTTCTTTTTGTGAGGCATATCCTGCACCAAACAAAAATAAATTAAACAATATTATTCTATTACTATGATAGGTATTGGTTCCGTCACTATCTACTCTTTTTGTAATTTTTACTATTGGTACACCTAATATAGTGTAATGTGTTGCATTTTTCATAGTACCCTTTATTTATTTATAAATAGGGAAAGCTGTTATACTTCCCCTATTTATTATTGTTTATGCATATTTAGAAAAACTAAATGTTTTCCAGTCAAATGCTGTGACTATTTCAAAGTCTGACTCGTCACGAGATGCAAGAGATTTAATTTTACGTTTCTTACTTTGTTTATTACCCATAAACGCTATTATTTTGTCTGACTTTTGTGCTACATCACTAGCACCTTTTGCACTATATACATCAAGTTCTTCACCTTCTTTATGTCTGTAGCTTGCAGTTTTAGATAAATGATTAACTGCAAGTACAATAATGTCTTTCTCGACTGCAAGGTTCTTCAAAGCATTAATAATATATATTTGTTGTTGCAATGGTTCTTTCTTAGCAAACTTAGCTTGTACTACATCTAATGTGTCTACTACAATAATCTTAACATCATGTTTATCTATCATTTCAGCATACTGACTTACATCAGGTGCTACACTAGCATCTATAATTTCTAGATGTGCAAGTTTATTTACAGCTTCTTCTATTACATTAGTATTACCAGCAATAAACATATCTTCTATTTGTTCTTTACTTTTACCTAATGCAATTTGATAAAAACGTCTAGCCATTAGTTTAGCTTGTACTTCTAAAGACAAGAACAAAGTTGGTATGTCAATGTTAGCAATGATATACTGCCAGAAAGCAGTTTTACCTAGTTTAGTGTCACCTGTAAGTACAACAAGCTCACCACATTTAACTACATAATCTTGTGTCATAAATGGAAATATATCTTTTATGTTAAATGACCTATTAGTAAAGTCTTCTGTGTAAGCTTCTAATAATATTTGTGCCATTTGACTAGAGTTAACTGCTGTTACATTATCATCTAGATCTTTGTATTTGTATAAAGTACATTTGCTATCGCAATATCTTGAAAGCACTTCATCTCTACAACTATAATTGTATCCATCTTTAGTAGTTATACTGCGTAATACAGAACTAACTTCTTCGTTTGGCAATGGTTGTGTCAATGAATTGTTCCATGTTCTAGCCATACTCATAACTGCTTCTTTAGGAAAACCAAACTTGGTAATCCATAAACTAGCAAGACGTAACAAATGCTTATGCCTATGACCATGTACATATCCAGCATTATACATATGTTGTATACATGTAATATGTTTAGTTGGTTTATATTTTACATTAGTAAAAATAGCTTTTGTTATTTTTTCATTTTTCTCACTAGGTATATGTGGAAGGAGATTAGGGTAAAGCTCACTTACCTCATCAGGTAACTTTTTGTGTGCATACATTTTTGAATTGGTTTTAGCGAAGTCCAATACGTAATTGTATGACCATTTATTAGAAGTAACAGCTGATAAAGGTAAGGGAACTTTATACCTATTAGATTTTTTGTTAAGAGAATAACTAGCACGAATAAGTCTAGTATTGTCGTAGATATTATCTATGTATTTAGCAAAGTCTCTTTGCATTGTAGCTTTGACTTGTGCAGCAATACTGCTGCTTGCTTTAAAACCATAGATGTCTGGTAAATGTATATGAAAACCTCTACCAGAAAACCATACGTTAATATGTTCATGTTTAACACCTAGCTTTTGTATGTCATCAACAAGTTCTCCTACTTTATTAATAGTAGCATCACCTTGTTTTTGTCCCTCTAAGTCTACGTCAATATATAACTTATCTATTGCTTGTTTACCATTGTATCTTGCTACTGTATTATGTTCAGCATGATGTTTTTTTATTTCATTAGGTTCGTAAAGAAACATACTACGATATATTTCTCTACCCTTATTCTTGTTTAAAACATCTTTGAACTCAGTAACTGTGCAAAACTTGTTACGATTTGCAACTGTGTTAATTGCATATTCTATTAGATAAGTGTTATTTCCCATGTGTGTTCTGCACTCTTTGTTTTAACTCGTGTAATTTCTTTTATATCGATACGTTGCATTAACTCTGGAGTACGTTTAAACTCACGCCAATATCTACCTGCAGTACCTGCATTAAATAATTTGTCGTGATATACTAAACCATATTGAGTTAAATCATTCTCAACCTCATGGCTAGCAACCCTAAAGTTGCCAGCCTCTATACGAGATTTAAGCCAATTTATCAATATCTGTGTAACTGTTGGCTTACCCATGATTACAAATCCATATCATCACTTACATCAGAACTATCAGCAGAAGGTTCTTCAGTAGGTTCTTCATAGACTTTTATCCATCCATCAGTAACTTGCTTGTCAAACTCTGCTTTGTGAGCATCTTGACCTGCAGCAACAGATGCAACAATGTCAAAGTCATTCCAGTATGGTTTTCCATTGTCTCTAAGTCTATCACTTGGATATGTAATGTAAGAGAACTCTTTACCTACTGCTTGGTCAAACCATGCATCAGGTATTGTCATATCTCCATTAAGGTCTTTGGTATTTACACCAACAGCCTCAAAGAACTTAGCAACTTTGAAAGCACTACCCCAAGGATTCTTAGGATTGTCTTTCTTGTAATTACCAGAAATAGTAAATGTGTAGTCATAAGAACTACCATCTTTACTTTGTTTCTCTATTACAACATCTAAACATACGTCATTGTTCCATGACATATATGATTTAGGTGGTTCATTGTATCTTGCAGATACAGATTTAGCCTTAACGACTTGTCTGTAACATCCAGCCATTATTTAGCCTCCTTTGCTTTTTTAATTGCGTTTTGTAATTTAACAATAGCTTTAGCAGCTCTGTCTTCAGTAGGATTGTCATCAATTAGTTTTCTTACTTTAGCAGGTGTATCTGTACCTTTTAAAGCAGGATCTCGTGATAACCTATCTAATTTAAGATTCTGGTCTATTGTTATATGACCTTTAATTGGTTTCTTACCATTAAGTAATGTTTGCTCACGATTATCCATACTATCAGAATCTTCTGTATCGTCAATCGCAAACAAACCATTACAAGCATATTTGCGAGCATATGTTGATGCAGTACCTGTCATTTGTGGGTCATCCATACCTTTCTTACCAACAGATTCTCTGGCAAATGCATCTACAGATATACTGTCATTTCCATCTGATAGTTCAACACTTGCTTTAATGTAAGTACCATTATTTTTATCTACTAATTCATCAGAAATTGTAAGAACGCAGCCAGTTTTATCTAGCAATGGTTTTACATTTTCAAAGATGTCATCTAGTGTCCTGTAATTGAACTTAGCAAAACTATTTACATTTGACTTTTTAACTTTTAGCTCATGCTGTATAAAGTTAAGTTTTTCTGTAATAGTTGCTGTTTTGAAATCATCCATTAATTACCTCCTAATTTAAACTAATGCGTTGTTGTATATTGTATTTTACCCATTTTTGTGCTATTTTAAATGCTTTAACATTGTAATCATAACCAACACCAAACTGTGTAGTTCTTACCCAGTCTTTATATTGTTTATCATGTGTGTAATATTGTGTAACTGCATTATATGCATCCCAAAGTGTTTTACCTTTATTACCCATACCATTATAAAAGTTACTTTTAATTTTATTGTATACAGGTAATGCAGTATTGCGTACAAAGATACCCATGTCTGGGTTAGATTCTTTGTTTCTGTCTTTTAAGAATGGTATAACTGTTTCAAGATATAAGTCTAATGAATCTTCGTTTATTTCTACTTCACCAAAGTTATTCATATCATTAATAGCAGTTTTAAAGTCTCCGTTAGATCTTTCTATAATTTTTGTAAGATTTTTAACTCTGTCTTTAATACTACTAGTATGCTTTAGTGAATACTGCCATTTAGCTTCTCTTGACAATGCTAGTTCAATAGTATTGTAACATACTACACGAACACCTGTAGGTCTAAATACACTACCAGCTGAACCATCGTGTGATGTATATAATAATACATATTGTTCTATCAAATCATCACCTACTTTATAGTTTTCTGGAGATTTAGCAAGTATCCATACTTTTTTACCATCTTGCACACTACCTGCTGTTTCTAGTTTGAAACCCATATCAAGTAGTGGTTCAAATGGTTCAAATGCTTCACGATTTTGTAAAATACCATATTTACCAGATACATTACCAAGTATTTGCTGAGTATCTTTTCGTAAAGTTACATAATGACCTGTTTTTTTACCTCCATATCCATTGTTAGGATATATATATGTAGGTTCTTTTATTACTTCCCAGTTAAGCTTTGCATGATGCAATGCTTCTTCTATTGTTGGAGCATCGTCTACTCTAACACCTTGTTTATGCCAAGGTGTATCTCCAACGTACATCATATTATCTATAAATGCTGGACTCATATGTCCTCCCTTTCTAGTGGTAAGTTTATGTGACAATCTAAACAAACTAAATTTTCTACTACATAATTTTCAATTTCTGCAGGAATATATTCTTTGTTTTTATGTTCACAGTTTTTTTGTTTCTCCATAGGTTTGTTTCCCTTTGATTTTAGCTTTAGCTTTTAAATGTATAAGCTCTGTTTGCAGTTTACTAGCTTCTGGTTCTTCTAATTCAGCTAAACTAAGTATAATAGTATCAACTTCATCTAATGTTAAAAGCACTCCAAACTGCAATTTGTTTTCTTTATTTAGTTGTAGATACATTGTCTAAAACTCCCATGTGATAGTCAATAGCTTTTGATAACTCTTTAGCTCTATTTACATACAATGGTTTAGCAGTACCAAGTTGGTCTAAAAACTCTTGTATGTCTTGTAGTAACTCTTTAGTTGTCATTTTCTTTCTCCTTTTGTTGCTCTTTAACATGTTGTTTTATAATTACTTCTGTAACACCAAATCTATCCATACCTTCAAGACAATTACGCAATTGTGTTTCAGTTTGATTATTATGTGTTATTGTTGTTGCACCATCTACAAGTATTTCAATGTCATAACGTTGTTTGTTATTTACTACATTTGTTACTTTATTAGTTGCTGTTCCAATAAATCTTAATATATTGTTAAGACCAAAAGCAAGATAACCTAATGTTCTACTAAATTGACCAATTAATGTCATTTTACTCATTTCCATTCTCCTCCTTCCAACCATCTATCTATGTGATTATTCTCAAGATCTTTTAGTTGGTTTTGTATTTTGATTGTTTTGACTTCATCTTTTGTAAGAGTGTATCTAATTGGTGCAGGTTGCATTTGCATCTGCATTGTTTTACCTTCTTCAGCAGCTTCTTCAAAACATTGTGGACAATAAACTACATCGTGAGTTCTAGTTACATATTCATCAGTATGTGGGTCTATTTCTACGTAACTAGTTTCAGTCATTTCTGGTTTAATGTCAGGATGTATCATACATCTCATAATTACCTCCGTTTGTTTATATTTTAGAGATAGGAAAAACCGTTTTGCTACAAGAAGGAAGATAACATATGAAAGAATAGTTCTTCCTATCTCTGTTATAATTTAATTAATTTATAATAAAATTACTATTAGTTTTATCCCCTTTTTTTAGGGATTTATCCCCTTTTTATTTGTTTAATTTTTAGAGCCTATACACAACCCTAACACTTCTTCTACTGCCACACCGTTGCAAACTCGTGGTAGATTCTTCGTGTCGTGTACTAAACTATATGCAATTTACCAAAAGGAATATAGTCTTTCCATCGTGGCTACTGTCATGACGTTAACGAATGTTAATGCGCATAGGCTCTTATATCTTCTAGGATGTTCATGGTGAGCGTAATATCCATGTTTACGAAAGTTAGCAATTTCTTCCCTGCTCTTATCCATCCTAGCGTCTGTTATAACGATTTCCCCTGCTTTGGTTGTTGTAAGGTGCAGGGGTTACCTTACTAGAGTAACAGTATGCTCGTTTAGCCATTGTTCTCTAACCTTACATTTAATTCTAACTGTATACGCTAAAGCAGGAATACTTTACACTTTAGTCGCAGGGAATATGTAAGGATTTTTTCAACGAAATTACACAACAAGGTAAAACCTCCTGTTAATAAAACTGATGGCTTTACCTCATTGTGTTGCTACCTGACTGAGTTAGTTGTACAAATTCACTCTAACTCCAAGTTGATGACTGGGGTCTAATGGCTCTGCTGTTGTTCCTTTATACAGATTCTGGTACCAAAACAGACATGACTACTAGTTCATGAGAGCTTGCAGTAGCATGATGTATTACTGGGTATAGTGTTCACTCGTGTCTGTACATTTCAGAGGTTCTCCTTACGACGTTACTAACTATTAATTACCAAACCAGATACATCACAAATAAAAAAGACAGTAAATGTTACTAGCTTGTTCTAGTGACAATATTTTTAGGTTATGGTGGTGAGCGTTATGAGCTTTTTGGCGAGTTATAATATTGAGCGAAGCACATTTTTTTTAGTAAATGTGGTATCTTTTTACAGACACCACACTTACTATTAACACGACAGATGATTACTCTTCAGTACTAACCACCATGTAGCGCAATGTGTTATTTTTGCACTCTCTCTCTGTACCCAAAGCCAACATCAATTTGTCTTTTAACAAATCTGCCAAAGTCGTAGTAAGAACATTATCTTTGTCCTCTACATCTTTGATAAACATGTTAACTATATAACCGTCATCCATAGATTCACTAATTTTATCTATGGCAATAGGGTTATCAGTCCAGACTCCGTCTATCTGTTTGCTACGATTAAACCATACAGGATTATTAGCACGCTTTTCATTTCGTGCTTTGGTTATATCCTCGATTTGCTCTTTGTACTTTGATAGTACTTTATGTAATTCAGTCATTATGTTATCTCCTAACTTTAGACGTTTACACTTATACATTGTGTATAAGCTATAAATAAAAAATAAAGTAAATTTTGCCCTGCAACCTAATTATAGGAAATTTTACGCAGGGACTTTTTGCATTATTGAGTAAACTCTACAGATCGTATAGCACTATTCTGTGCAAACCTATGAGTTGCCTCATCACGAGCAAGTTCTTTAGTATTGAATTGCTCTTTATTCACTAACTCAACGGAGCCTGAGTTTAAGTCTTGAAATTTATAATACAAGCTCCGTTCGCTAATACATACTATCATAATTACCTCCGTTTTATCTTACAAAGTATTTAAATGGAAATGATTCAAATAATTCATCAAATTCATTACAATCATATATTCTGCATATTTCACTAATTTTATCCATAAGTATATATACTATATACAATAGATTCATACTTATATAGCCAAGTAATACAATTACGCATAACTCTAACATTATTATATTTCCGTTGGTTTATTTTCATGCATTTCATTTTTACCAATATCAATGCATGTTTCAATAGTATCTTTTACTTTACAAGTAACAATTACGGTTACACCTACAAAGAAGTAACCTGTGTTTTTAATATATTTATTCATGTGTTTATTCTCCTATGTTAATGAATATATCAAAGATAAAGAAGTCCTGTAACATATGAGAAAGTTTTTAACGAAATGTTAGGTTATTCGTAAATCACTATAAGTACTCTATCTATGTGTAAGGATTATAGTATATAGCTAGGGATACATACATGTGTGGTAACAAGTACCTCTACGACTGCGGCAAAGCGTAAGCTTTGGGGGTCGTGAGCTGTACGTTAGGGTGGGATTGATAACGGTGAGTAAAGAACGGGTTGCGTAAGCAACACCTTGACTCGATGTTTGAACTCAACCAAATCAACCCCCTGCAACCCAACTAACGTAGGGGTAGGTAACGTAACATACCTCTCACTCCCATTCTTGTTCTGGCTGTAAAAGAGTATTGGAACATATATAGTTAAATTAGAGTTGAAATAGCATAAAGTTTTATTTTAAATTAAAAAGAAATGTCTGAAAAAAAACGAATTTACGAAGTATTTAATATAACTACAGGTAAATGGGAAGAATCTAATATGACTGATGCAGAATATGAGCGATTATTAGATAGAATTAACATGTCTACAGATGAATTAGAAGCTGAATATGAAATAATTACTCGTATTATTGAGCAAAAACATGGATATAACGATAAATCTGATAAGAGTATGGATTAAAGTATATAATATATTATATATAAGTTACTTATATAGTAACAGTTACTAATTAGTAACAGTTACTAGTAAAAACATGATAAAAATAAAACGAAGAATTAATAGAAAAACATCAGAATACCCTGTTTATACAAAACAAGAAGCAGATGATAGAAATATTAAATATTTATACTGGAAAGAGTGTAATACTGGCGACTGGGGTCTTACAGATGATGAATATGTTAGTGAATGTGTATCAAAAAAAGATTATACAGATAAAAATGGATATACTAAAACATTTATTAAACTAACATGTGGTGTAGGATGGTGTAGTTCGTTTTCTACAATAAAATTTGAATTAAATCATGCATATGAGTGCTATTCTAAAACAAATCCTGCAAAAGATTGGAAACAACAAGAGATCAATACTACAAGAGCAAAAAATACTATAAATACATATGCTAATATGTTATTATCTGGAAATAAAGTAGATTTTGACAAACTTGGTAAGATATATAGACCTGACCAAAAGATTCCTGCAGCAACAGTACGAAGATTTTTAAAACAAAAGGTATCAAAAGACATGGTAGAACAAAAATTAAAAGAATTATTGGCTGAAAAGAGTATTAATAAAGAATTTGCGTTAGATAACCTACTAAGAGCATTACATATGGCTGAAGGTAAAGGTGATGTTAACAATTTTCTAAAAGCAAACGATGCAATAATGGATTTACTAGAAATGAAACCTAGTAAAAAAGTATTAACAGATACAGTACAGATAGATGTTACTAAACAAATAGCTGATACTATAGCAATGGAGGAAAATAAACTAACATTACAAAGAAAAAAGGAAACAAATGAGCATCCCCAAGAATCCTGATGAATATGAGCATATTAATGCTAACATCATGGAAGACCAATTAGATGTAGCTATAAGAGCTTTGCATGTAATATCTGCAATGCCTAATAGTGATGGAGAGTTTCTTTCTTCTGTAGCTATGGATGCGTTAAAAGAAATGGAAACATATGGACTATTATGGAATAATGAGCATTATTAATGTTTGCACATTGTCCTATTATAGGCAGAGTTTGTGCATTTGCCACAGATTGTGGCGACCATAAACATTGTGGTATAAAAACAGGTAGTTATGAAGAAACTAAAATACACAACATAACAACATGCCCTAAACCAAAAAAGAAAAAACGTGGCAGAAGATAAAAAGCTAGTAGTAAATAAATTAAAAAAGAACATGATAATGTTTGGTAAAATTATAATGCCAAATATGTTTACAGTTCCCTCACCAAAATTTCATTATAAAATTGCTGATGCTTTACTTGATAGTGCCTCCAAACAAGTAAACATCATTGCCCCTCGTGGTCATGCAAAATCCTCCATTGTGGGTGGTGTCTACCCTTTATACCACCTTATGCATCACGAGGGGAATAAATTAATAGTTTTAGTATCTAGAACCCAAGACCATGCTATAAAATTATTAGGTACAATAAAAGATGTTCTTGATTATAGCGAAACATTTAGAGCTATCTATGGATATTGGGGTCAACATAGTGCTAAACAATGGGCAAAATCAGAAATAGAGTTAAAAGATGGTTCTATGATTATATGTAAAGGTACAGGTCAACAGCTTAGAGGTATTAAAGTAGGTAGTCAAAGACCTACGTTAATTATTGTAGATGACCCAGAAGACGAAAACAATACTAAAACTGCAGAAGCTATGGAGCAAAACCTTAGATGGTTATTGCAATCAGCAGTTCCTTCACTAGATCCTACTAAAGGCAGGATAATAGTTATTGGTACACCGCAGCATCAACGCTGCATGGTAGAAATATTAAAACAAATGAAGGGATGGGTTAATATGCATTTTAGTCCAGACATGGATAATGAAATAGCTTTGTGGGAAGATTGGCAACCTATAAAAAAATTAAAACAAAAAAAAGAAGAATTAGAGTCAATAGCAAGAGTAAGTGTATTTTATAGAGAATATTTATGTAAGATAGTTGGAGATGAAGACCAATTATTCAAAGAAGAGTATATACAATACCATAACTATAAATTAGAAATAGATGATAATAATCAACATTATTTAAAAACTGATAACGGTAAGTTACCAGTAAACGTCTTTATGGGGGTTGACCCTGCATCCTCAATACGCAAGACAGCTGACTATAGTGTTATTATGCCTATAGCAGTTGATAATAAAAACAACAGGTATGTTCTAGAATACTACCGCAAAAGAGCAACCCCTATGAATTTAGCAGAAAGCATCATAGAGTATTTTAAACTATATAAACCTGTAAAGGTACGTATTGAGTCTGTAGGTTATCAGGAAATGTTACGAGAATACCTGAGACAAAGAACAGAAGAAGAAAATCTGTTTATTAGTGGATTAGAAATAAAAGAATCTCCACGAACAAGTAAATCTTCAAGATTAGAAACAATGGAACCATATTTTGCACAGAAAAAAATGTATATTAAAAAAGAACAACTAGCATTAAAAGATGAACTATTGTTATACCCTAGGGGCAAGCATGATGATTTATTAGATGGATTATATTATGCAATGAAAAAATGTTATACTCCTAATCATGTAGCAGAACAATTAAATAAAAAACAAAGCAGCAATATTGCTGCAAAATCTTATGATTGGAAAATATCTTAATTTGGAACTTTTTATTAATATTAACAGTTTAAGTAATTAAAAACCTAACTCTATGCATAACAATAACTCTAATAAAAACTCAGAAGTACAATTTACACACGATTTATTAAAAGAATATAGCTCTGCTAGAGAAAACTGGGCAAAGCAAGCTGTAGAGGATAATGAGTTTCGCAATGGTAAGCAATGGACAAAAGAACAAGCTACTGCATTGCGTAATAAAGCTCAAGAACCAATTGTAGTAAATGTAGTTTTTTCTGCAGTAGAGCAAGCAAAAGCTATGCTCTCTGCTAACAAACCACGATTTCAGTCAACTGCCAGAGAAACCAGCGATACAGAAGTTGGTCGTTTATTTTCTGACTTGATGTCCTACGTCTGGGATAATTCACATGGCAACGTAGAACTCAAGCAATGCATCGATGACTATTATGTTAAAGGCATGGGAGTTATGATGGCATATACAGACCCAGATAAAGACTTTGGTCGTGGTGAAGTTTGTCTTAAATCAATAGACCCTCTTGAAGTATACTTTGACCCAAGTAGTAAAGATCCTTTTGCTAGAGATTGTGGTCATATAATTATAGCTAAGTTGATGAGTGAAAATCAATTAATACAACATTTTCCTGAATTTGAAGAACAAATATTACAAGTTCAAGAAACTAGTCATATTAATATACCTGCTGAAAGTAGAGCTTCTTTATATTCTGAAGATGTTACAGTTAAAAGCAGAATAGCAGGGCAGGAATTAAGTGGAGATAGAGAATTAGAAATGTTTACTAGGTATACAAAAATACGTATGCCTTATTATAAAATATATGACCCATATTCTAATGAAGAAAAAGTATTAAACATAGAACAATATGATGAGTATAAAAAAGAAGAAGTAGTTATATTAACTGATAATAATGGTGATGTTCAAATATTTACTAATGAAAAACAGGTTAGAGGTTACGTTCAATTACATGAACAAATGGGTGATACATTTCATATGATGCAAGACCCTATGTCAGGTCAACCTATGCCAATGGCAGGTAAAGAACATGAAGGGTCAATACCTAATTCTACAAGCTATATAGATATTGCTACTAAAGACCATTTAATAGAAGATAATAGAATTTTAGTAAACGAAATAGAAATTACAAATATAGAGCAATGTGTTTCTGTAGGTGATTATATGTTATATAAATCAATATTACCTATAGAAGAATATCCAATTGTACCATTTATGAATGGTTTTAATCGCAATCCTTATCCTATGTCTGATGTTAGACTTGTAAAAGGATTGCAAGAATATATAAATAAAATACGGTCATTAATTATTGCACATGCATCTAGCAGTACAAATGTAAAATTATTAATCCCTCGTGGTGCAGTAAACAAACAGCAGGTAGAACAAGATTGGGGTAGAGCAGGAACAGCGGTTATAGAGTTTGACCCAGAGTTAGGTAGTCCTATAGTAGCATCCCCTATACCTTTGCCTAATGAATTGTATAAAAATGAGGCAGATGCAAAAGCTGATATTGAAAGAATCCTTGGTATATATGCTTTAATGCAGGGCGACATGGGTGCTGCACCACAAACTTTTAAAGGTACTGTAGCTTTAGATGAATATGGTCAAAGACGTATTAAATCTAAAAGGGATGATATAGAAGAAGGTATAAATCAATTAGCTAAAGTAGTTATAGGTTTAATACAACAAGTATATACAGACCAAAAAGTTATAAGAATAATGCAACCTAATAATAAACCTATGGAAGTTGTAGTTAATAGTCCTATGTATGATGATATAGGAAATGTTGTAGGTAAACAAAATGATATTACTATTGGTAAATACGATGTTATAGTATTATCTGGCTCTACATTGCCAAGTAATCGTTGGGGAAGATTTGAGTATTACATGCAGTTATATCAAGCTGGTTTGATTGACCAAATAGAGTTATTAAAACAAACAGATGTTGCAGATATGGAAGGTGTACTAGAAAGATCTGGACAAATGCAACAGTTACAACAACAGTTGCAAATGCAAGATGAAGAAATTAAAAAACTTAAAGGTGACTTGCAGACTGCACAGAGGGAATCATTACATGATAGAAAACGTGTAGAAGTAAAAGAATTTGAAAAGAAGCTTGCTAAAGCTGAAGCCAAAGTAGAAATGGCACAAAAATTATATCAATCTAGACTTAGTGATGAGTTAAAGAATGCAAAAAATGATTTATCTATAGCTGCTGAAGATAATCCACAGCGTCAGATGAATGAAACTATACTAAGTATAAATGAAGAGAATTGAGGAAGCGGTTGCTGGAATTAACCAAATCGCAAATAAAGGAAAATAAAAATGGATAATTTGGAAGTAGTTGATGCTGGTTCTGCACCTACACAAGATGTAGAGATGTTTCAAGGAGAGTTGTCTCAAGAGATACCTTCTGATAATATACCTACAACTGATGTTGACCCTGCTAGTGGTCAAGAAGTTGCAGCTCCAATTAGTGAAACCACAGAAAATAGTGTTGACCCAAAAGAAGACACTAATAGGTATGAGTACTGGCAGTCACAGGCTGATAAAGCCAAGAGTGAGCTATCTGGACTTAGAGAAGAACTAGATTATTATAGAAATAGTATGGCTCCTGTTGAGCAAATTATTAGAAATAATCCAGAGGTTCTTAATAGTTTAGAAGCCAAGCTCTCCAATGGACAACCTGCAGGACAAACCCCTATGGGAGTTCAGCAGACTTCGTTGAAGGAGCCTACAGAACCTGAAAAACCAGTTAATTACAATGAAGTCGATGCTTATAACGACCCAGAATCAAAGTCGTTTCAGTATCGAGTAGCTAAAGAAAACTATAGAGATGAGTATCTTGGTTATCTAAAAAATGTTGATGCACAAAGACAAGCAGAAATGCAAGCTCAATATGAACAACAAATAGCTGTACAACAACAGCAGGCTATTCAACAACAAGCATATAGTCACGCTGTTAATAATTATGGTTGGGATAACGCAAAAGCTAATGAATTTATTAAATGGGCTTCTGCACCAGATAATCTTTCTATGGATAATTTAGCTAAGTTATTTGAATTAAGAACAAATGCGAATCCAGTAGTGCAACAAAAAACACAAGAGATGCAAAATCAAGCTCAAAGGTTATCAGTACCTAAAGATCCTTCTGTGATTACAGGTAAATCTGAACAACCTAGAACTGAAGAGCAATCTTTTAGTGATGCATTACTAGGTCGTTAGTAAAAAAGGAGTTACGCAATGGCGGCAACTGAAAAGAAACTTGGTGCTAGTGGCGTTCTATATAATGAAAGACGAGATTTTTATGTAGACCCACAAGTTACTAAAGAACTATGGACTGATGTTGCTCCCTTTACTACAATGGTTAGTAATCAGGAGTTACGTTCAGTACCAGACCCTATTTTCAAAATGTTTGAACATAGGAATCCTTGGATAAAACAAGAATTTCAAGCTAATAGTAATCCAAGTTCACTTGCAGCAGGAAATTCTGAATCTGATAATATTGATATTGATAATATTTATAATTTATCAGCATCTGCAGATTCATCTTATCTTGGATTAATTTGTGAAGTATATGATTCAACTAAAACTACTAATCGTGGTGTAGTTGTAATTAGTAGTGTAGTAGATAGTGATACTATTAAAGTTAAAAATATGACTGATGGTGCTATTGACATAGCAACAGATGATTATTTTTGTGTTATTGGTAATGCACATGGTGAAGGTAGTTCAGCACCTGATAGCTGGGCTGATGAATTGCAGGTAGTATATAATTCTACTCAAATATTCAAAACAGCTTTACAGGTAACTGGAACACTTCAAGCTGCAGTACTAAGAGGAGAATCATCTGAATTAGCAAGATTACGCAGACAAAAAGCTCAAGAACATAAAATGCAAAAAGAAAAAGCTTTTTTATTTGGTACGAGAGTAGGTGGAACTGGTTTAGGTGAAGCTTCTTACGGAGCAGGAAACAGGTCTTCTAATATTGATGAGACTTTTGCTGATGGTGGAAGAACAGATGCAGCTGGTAATCTAATTAGAAGTACTTTTGGAATTGTAAGTGCTTTAGAAAAATACGGTGAATCTAGCGCAAGTCAAGATGCACAAAACATTTTTTCTATATCTGAAGCAAGTTATTCTTATGGTGACTTTGTAGATGATATGGAAAAAGTATTTCAGTATGTACCAGAAATAGGTGTTAAACGTGCTTTTGTAGGTGCTGGTGCTTTAGGATATTGGTCTAAAATGGCTGGTAGTTCTGGATTAGCTGGTAATTCTGGTTGGACTGTAAATCTTGGTGATATGAAAAGAGATTCATTAGGATTTAATTACAGAGTACTGGAAACACCTCATGGTATGTTACAGTTAATTCCAACTCCAGCATTAAGAGGTCAATATAACAAGTACATGGTTGTAGTTTCTGATGAAAATCTATTTCATGCACAGTATAGACCAGCAATGTATCAGGCTAATATTAAAACTGATAATGCTTTTGATGGTGTTAAAGATCAATATATGTCTGATGAAGGACTTGGTATACAGTTAATTGAGAGTCATTCTCTGTTTAAAATCACAGATTAAGGAGGCTTATTATGGCTAGACCTTATTTAGGTGGTTCAACAGCAGGAGTTAAAGATATTGTTAGTGCAACATCTTTAAGTATTGCTGATAGTGGTAAATCAATAATGCTTAATCATGCAACAGGAATTGCTGTTACTCTTCCTGACCCAACAAAATGTAAAGGGTTTGAAATAAAAGTAATAGTAAAGATTGCACCTACAAGTGGCAACCATACAGTTGCTACTACTGTTGGAGCTATAAAAGGTTCTATTAGTGCAGGTGCAGCAGATGATGTTGCTGATACAAGTAGTGGTTCTAATGCTAGAATTAATTTTGTAGCAAGTAATGCAGTCGTTGGCGATTATGTCAAATTACTTTCTGATGGCGCTAACTATTATATAGTTGGTGGACTTGGAAAAGTTGCTGCTGGAATTACAATTGACGGATAATACAAAATAAAGAGTGAGGGGCTTTATGCCCCTCCTCTTATGAAAGGAAAAAAATATGCCAAAAGGTATGGGTACTTATGGGTCTAAAAGAGGAAGACCACCAAAAAAGAAAAAAATGAAAAAGAAAAAAATGAGTAAAAAAAGTTATAAAAAATAATAATTAATTATGACACATACAGAATTAAAAACATATATAAAAAAAGTATTTCCTAATGAATCTGATGCTGATATAGCATTACATTTAACAGAAGCATCTAGAGATTTTACTAGTAGAACTAAAATATTAAAAGGTGTAGAAACATTTAATACTGTAATAGACCAACGTTATTATGATTTAAATGACTTAGATGGTGATGGTTCTGCTCAAAGACATATAGTAGAAGTAAATAAAGTAGATTATGATAATTATACTATTCAACGTTTAATTACGTTTCCAGATGAAGTGGATATAACATAATGGCAAGAGCAAACGCACAAAGTCACAATTGGTGGATTGAACGTAATCAAATAGGAATTGTAAAAGCAAGTACATCAGGAAGTACTTCATTTACAAGTCCTACTGAAGTAAAAGAAATACGTTTATATGTTTCTAGAAATGATTGGGATTTTGAAGCTAGTTCAGGAAGTGGTACTACTACATTAAGAAATGATGATAGTCCTAATTTTGATAAAATATATCACAAAGCATTAGCGTATTATACTATTGCAAAATTATTTGAAATAAAAGCTAGTGCTGATGAAGACCCAGAAATACTTGGGTTTGCTCAATTGTGGAGAACTAAATATGAAGATTTAGTAGCTAAAGCAAAAGGAACAGATAATCAAGGTAAACTTGGTTCTGCTACTAGCTACGTTATTATACCCAGCGATGGGTTTTTATTATAACCAATATGACCATGAGAATAGCCAAGCTCGGTAAGTCATAGTAAGGAGAAACAAGATGGCATTACATAAATACTCAGTAAATGAATCAAATAATATTGGATTAGGACAAGCAGGTTCTATATTAGAAACAGGAACTTCTGCTGTATCTGGTAAAGAAATAGTAGCTATTACATTTTTAGAAGATAGTGTATTTAGCGTTCTTACACCTGAAAGTGGTACTAATCTATATATAGGAAACTCTAACAACAATGGAGATAGCACAGCAAGTGTTACATTTCCACAAGGAGTTACAATTTTTGGTCGTTGGTCTGCGTTTACATTATCAAGTGGATCAGTAGTAGCATACTTAGGCTAGATTATGCTTGGATTAGGCAGCAGTCTAGCAAAAGGTGGTGCATCACTTTTAACCTTTGTTAAGGACAACCTTAAACTATACCTCGACTTTAAATCTACAAAGTCAAACACGCTAAAGTTTCCATCAGAAGGTTCAACATCGTTTGCCTATACAGATAAAATAATGTTTTCGCAACAAACATTTACAGGGGCATTTAGTGTTGTTTGTTGGTTTAATGGAGATGTTAATACTCCTTATAAAAGATTATTTGGAGATTCATCTCCTCCAAGTGGAACTAATGATATTTTAGTAAAAGATGTAAGTGGACAAGTTTCAATTAGAATTAATGGTAATTACAAAGCAAATATAAATAATGTACCTAACAATACTTGGAGTCATTTAGCTTTCACAAGAGACGATAATGGTAACATAAAATCATACTTAAATGGAGTGCAGTCTACTACAAGCACATCAACTGATACTTTTACATTAGATAATATTGGTGGCGATGGTGGTGGTGCAGTTATGAGTATGTGTAATGCAGGGTTATGGAGCAGAGAACTATCTCCAGAAGAAATTCAATCTATAATGAACAAATCCTATAGCCAACTAAAGGGTGTAGAAAAAACAAGTTTAGTAGCATGGTGGGCGTTAGATGCAGATTCTTTAAGTGAACAAGTGTTTACAGATACAACATGGGCAACACAAGGTAGTTCTCAAACTGCTACGCATAATGGAAATTTTAATTTTACAGTTACTAACGATGGTACAGGAACTCAATCTTATAGACCAAGCATTGACTTTCCTACAACTGCTGGTAAAACATATAAAATGACTTTAACCCCTACAAGTAAAACAGGAACTATAAATGCACTATTTCACAATGGATTTAATACTGGTGGTGGCTATCAAGGGGATTTTTCATTTGATGGTAATTCTACTATTGTATATTACTATACAGGATTTAATGGTGGATTTCTTTCATTAAATGGTACAACAGGTGCTTGGAGTATTACTTTTGATATTTTAGTACAAGAAACAAACTATCAATTAGATTCTAAAGGAACTAATCATGGTTCTACTTTTGGAGCAACAATTAATTCTAATGTATATGGTGGCAATGCACCAATCTTACCTCGTGCAGTTGATGTAGCTAAAGAGGGGCAAGCGGACAATATTGGGAATGGTAGTGCGAGTTTTGATGGTGATACAGATTATGTAGAGTTTGGTACTGATGTATATGATTTTTCAAGTGGTGATTTTACATTAACTGCATGGATATATCACGATGCAACAAATACTAATCACGCAGGAATATTTGGAGTGAGGCTTAATGATGGGAATAGTGCTAATACAGAGATGCAATTATATGTAAAATTTGATGATGAAAAACTTGGAAGTTGGAATGGTAGTGATAATGTTCTTAGTAATTCAGCTATACCAGATAAAGAATGGACTCATGTAGCTTTAGTACAATCTGGAAGTAATAAAAAGTTTTATATAAATGGTATATTAGATAATACTGCATCTCAAGGAAATGGAAATCAAATAAGCACAGCCACATTGAAAATAGGTTGGACAGGAAGTGCTATTGCAGAAAATTTTTTAGGCAATATATCTCAAGCAGGAATATGGGCAGGAGAGCTTTCGCAATCTCAAATACAGTCTGTCCTTGAATCTACATCATACTCAAAGATTCCTGCTGATGTAAAAAGTACATTAGGTGCAGATTTCTTTACAGATTCTACATTTGATTTAAGTGGTACGCAATCTGCATCTACTACAGGAACACATTGGACTACAGGAAGTGCTTGGACTATAGCAAATGGTGAAGCTATTTATGATGGAA
>VTLG01012836.1_pt1 | contig 40069 bp, 62 predicted proteins | sample 4694571 | NCBI WGS metagenome assembly VTLG01 (sample SAMN12604809, study PRJNA352737) | marine metagenome | biome: ENVO:00000447; feature: ENVO:00000209|ENVO:00000569|ENVO:01000036; material: ENVO:00002151; isolation source: viral sequences binned using virsorter ... | reverse complement strand
AATTCATGCTAAAAATCATGTTGTGAATCTGCACATCAGCGGCTGTCACATCTATATCAGTTGTGGCGGCTGTATCAAGGGTGATGGTGGGTCTGCTGTTACCACTACCCATGCCAATGACAGTGACACCTGCCACATCAAACGTGATGGCGGCGGCGGCTGATATGGTTTCAGTGTGTCCTGGTGCAACCAGTATCACATCACCATTATTGGCTGTGCATTTGCCAATTGCGCCATCTATCGTGGCGGCTGGCTGTTTGGGATTAGTGGCCGCATTATCATTGTCAGCAGAATCTGCACCACTATCTACATGATAGACATTGCCTGTTGTTAAAAGTGGGTTTCCAATTCCACCCAATCCTTCAACAGGAACGCCCCTGCTTTTTACACCTGATGGAAAATTTGTAGGCATTTTGCCAGCTCCTTTTTTTTGGAACCAGCGTGGCCATAATAGATGGAGGACTCCACAATCTAATGGCCACGCCAGCTTTTGCCCGATTTATTTAGTTTTTATGATGGATTCTGACCGTACACCCAACGCCAATCTGTCCAGCCCACGCCATAACGCATGTAACCTCTGAACTTGGCTGTTAGACCGTCAAAATCTTCAGCCTGGGAAAACTCTGGCCTGATACGCCATTGCCAGATCAAGTGCTGTTTCATCAACGCACTATCAATCAGGAACCAGGCATTTGAATCAGTCAACCTATCCCAGACAACAAGCTGGAATCTGCCACTGAACATGTTCACATCGTACTGTGCTGATCCTGGTTCATAAATTGCACGCTGGTTGACCAGCTGGGTTGCTGTCCTTTCAAGTTCTGGTGGGACAAGCAACATATCCGGATTAACACCAAGCAACTGGCTTTTGTCATCAGTAAAAGACCGCATGGCCTGTCTGGTTGTGTCCAGGTTGTCAATGTTCAGTGCCAGTGTGCCTTCATTTGATTGTGTGTTGTTGCTGTTGGCTGGGCTGTGCGGATGTGCCGCACTTAACAATCCAACATCATCACCACCATTGGTGCTGGCACCCATCCTGTTGGTTCCAGAATCAGTGAACCCATTGATGAAGACATTGGCCGCATCTGTTTCCACTGTATTATTGAACGCCACAGCCATATTGCTGGCCCTGCGCTTGATCTGATTGAATTGATCATCATCAACTAATCTGCGCTCCACCTGGATGCCCATTGCAAATTCATAATTCTGGATATCAGTGCGGTATCCAGCATCAAAATCATGGTATGCCACCGATCCTTCAAAAGGTGGAACCAATCCAGTTGCGCCCATACCCTGATAGGATTCCTGGAACCTTGTGGATGTTTCCACACCGAAAAGCATTTCCATAATTGGTCTGGGTTGTGACATGCCAACGTCAAATATATTTTTCAACCCAGGTTTCAACAAATCTGGGAAATTGCCACTTTGTAAAGGCATTTTTTAAAACTCCTTATTGAACCTTGGAAAGGTAGTGGGTGGGTGCAGTAAATTGCACCAGGGTTTCATCACTGGATTGTTTCTTGCGTGCAACAACGACAAATTCATTATTGGATGCAGATGCAATGGCCTGTGCGCCAGTGGCACCGGAAACATCAAGCAATGCGCCAGCAAGTCTAGCATTTGTGTCATCAACATCAGCATATACAGCATCAGGATTCACAATTGCCCTGACTACTGTGGTGCTGTCTGTACCAGAAACTGTGCCTGGTTTTCTATCCACAGCATCATCTGGATCATCTGGCCCCACAAACAGGCCAACAGCCGCTGTGTCACCAGTTGCCAGAAGGTCAACTTCACCAGATTCCAGGTTTAACAAATCACCAAGTGTGAGTGTTTCAGAATCTTTCATCAAGAATGTCAAAACTAGTGGTTTTCCACCACTTACGTTGTATCTCCATTCAAAACCTTGCGCCATTTTGTTTCTCCTTATGCGTTCAATCCGCAATTCAGAACTTTAATGATCACAGCCCCTTGGCATAGTCTTCTTCTGACATGCCCATCAACCTGGCCGCTTCTCTTTGATCTTCAGTCAATCGCAATACTGGTGCCATTGCACCAGACTCTGGGTTGATGTTAGGTACACGATTAGCTGATTTCAGATATGGCTTGGCTTCCAGCAACAGGGTCAGGGCCTCATCAACACCTGACACACCGGATTCCATGCTGTAGATCACATTGCTTTGATCTAACAGCAAAAAAGCGGCATCAGGGTCAATAATTCCCATCTGGCTGGCACGCACTTTGACTTCAGCTGAAATCATGGCAGACGCAATCTGCTGTTGTGCGTCACTTGCACGCCTTTCAGCATCAATTGCCCTTTGTTCCATCTTCTGTGCTTCAGTCATCTGTGCCTGTTCCAGTTCATCTGCCTTCTGCGCACGTTCTTTCAGCTGGTTATAATCGCCAAACTGTGACCTGGTTTCCCTTCTGGTCTTGGCCATCATCTGGTTCACTTCATCCTGGCTGAAGGTGCGCTGGGCATTGGTTTCCACTGCTTCAGTTGCAATGGTAGTTTCTGCATGGGTTTCTACCTGGGTTTCTGCCCCTTCTTCTGGAAAATTCGCATTATCTGTGGTCATACAATCCCCTTTTTATGCCCACCTGGGTGGTGGTATTTTTGTTCTACCATAAAACAGCAGTCATTTTCTACATGGTTTTGGCTTTATTCTTGCGCAACCTCTTATCCTTTGGTGGGCCTGGTTTCACCCTGCCCTTTGATCCATAGGATGATGGCTTCCCCATCTTTTTTCCTGGCATATCATTCACCTGCACGATCAGAATCGGGTTTTCTAGTCCTTGAATACTTGCGTGGCTTATCCCAGAACACGCTTTTGCACTTGATATTTGCACAGGCATCTGGAAATTCACCGCCCCTGTATGGCCATTCATGCCCACAGCGTTCACAGGTCAGCATTGGTATCACTCCCTTGTCTTGCATATATCTGATTTTTCTACCCTTGCCCCTTGTGCGGCGGCGCATCCTTGGCCACATCTGCTGGTTGTAATGGTTCATCATGCCCCACATGGTTCTGTACTAATCCGCAATGCTGGCACTGGCGCAAGACTATGTTGGCCACAGCATATGTTGTCCTTTCATATGGCCACAGTGGTGCCAGTTCCAGCTGATCTGATTCACATTTGTAGCAACGCATCAGGATTCACTGGCACTGGTGCGTCTGCGCCTTGGCGTGGCTGGTGCTTCTTCAGTGACTACTTCTTCAGTGGGTTCTTCCACTACTAGCACCACTTCTGGCACTTCACTTTCTGCAAATCGTGCGCCACAGCCAGCACATACTGGTGACATGGTCAGCTGTCTGCTTCTGTCACAGTGTGGACACCACACCACGCCATTGATCTGCCTGGTCACTGGCAATTCCTGGTTATCTAATGTTGCTATCATGCGCCCTGCTCCTGTTCATTTAAGATTGCATTGTATTCTGTACTTTCATTCCACCTTAAACCATGATCACCAGGATATGGCAACCTGTGGTCAATCCTTCCCAGAAAAATTCCATCAGGAATCCCCCTGGGAAAAGCGGCACAGGCCAGGTCTGTGCCAATGTCACCAATGTACCAGTAACATGAAAGGCATTGATTGGATTTCCCTGTTTGCATCATTGCTGAAAAACACGCTCCCTATCTGGATAATTAGTATTTGCCTTGATTACATCCTCAATGAAGGCAGTCACTTCTGGGCTGTTACGTTCACCACCCAGCCAGATATGTTCTGTGAATGCTTCAGCAAAGTGTTCAATATCATTTTTCAATGCGTATTCACTCAATTGCCTGGCATGTTCTTTGCCCTTTTTACCGCCCAGTAACATCCTGGAACTTCTTTCATGGAATCCCCATCTTCTATGGGCATAATGCCCAATTTCATGGGTAATCACTTCCTTCAAATATTCATCACCTGTTGTTGGACTCCATCGTTCTGATGCTGTTTTTCCCAATTGTTTTTTTGCATCTTTGATTGACTTTTCATAATCCTTAATCCATTTCATATATTCTGAACCTGTCATGGGTTCCCCTCTGATTCTTCTGGCTTCAAGTTCAGGGTCACTGATCAAAGCATTTTTATCACCTTTCTTCTTCCATTCAGCATAAATTGCACGCTTGTTGGCCACTTCAGTTTCAAGTTTTGACAGTCTTTCACCTGCCATCTGATGTTCTTTTTTCACATAGGCATTATCTGCCAGATTTCTTTTGTCCCAGGCACGCACAGACCCTTTTTCCAAACGTCCAGCCGCACCACGCAATGATGATGATGATGCGGCATTGATATGCACAGCATTATCAATTTGATATGCGTGCGCCCTTCCAAACCCACCGCCCCTGCGTGGGTCACGTTTTGTTGTAATAATATCCAATGGCCGCCAGCCATTGCGCACAATTGTCACTTCCACAGCCTTGTTGACCTGTTGCGCCGCTAGAATGGACAAACCCTGATAATCAGCTTCAACAGCACCACCCACAGCCCTTGCCCACGCTTCCTGTTCACGCACCTGTTCATTCACTTGCTGTTTGACCCTGCCACGCCCACTGTCACCAGACACATCCAGAAAATCATCAGGATCACCAACAAAATCATCAGGCACAAAAGGTTCTGGTGGCGTGGTTCTGGTGCCACGCACCTTTTCACCAGTTTTGGGATCAAACAATTCTTCTGATGGCCTGACCACAGGTGGTTCTTTCACCACACCTGGTGCCTTGGTAGCCACTTTCTGTTCTGCTATCCATGTCCTGGTGTCAATTGGCATATCCTTCAATGAACGCACCACAGCACTATCACCCCAGACATTACTGTGCCTGACTGATGCCATCTGGTTCAGCTGTAACTTCCCAGCCTTCCATGCTTCAAACCTGGTATCACCAAGAATATTGCGCTGAACCAGTTCTGGCTGTTGTGCCAGCCAATCCCTTGCATTGGGTGGTTCAGGCACCCTTGGTATATCCAGCCCCAGGTCAGCATAATCCAGAACATCTGGCACCATTGAACACCTGCCATTTGGGTGTTCATTCAATGGTTCATCCAGTTCATATCTTTCACCATCCAGCGCAATACATGCTGGGCAAGTCCTTTCTGATCTGGCCGCCAGCCTTTTATACCCTTTGACCACCTGGCTGTTGCTTCCATACTGCAACCTGGTGGCTTCCCTGAATGCCCGTGTGGTTTCTGTCCTGGTGATCAACAGTGCCTTTGACAGTGGCAGTCCAGCTTCCTTCCTGACCAGTTGTGCTGTTTGGCGTGGGCCTTTGCCAAGGGCAATGCCAGCACCAATGGCACCTCTGATTTTAGGTGCAGAATCTGGGCCAAGATCAGCCAGCAACCTGCCCACTGGTGCGCCGTCTTGTGATATGCCAATGAAATTGGCAAACGCATCTTCTGGCAATTCATTCCACCCAATGCCCAGCCTTGCCAGGTTGTTCATGTTCACACCATCTGGAAGGCCAGCTGTCACCACTGCCTTGGCACTTCTTCTTGACAGGCCCACAGCATTACGCTGGGCCTGTGTGATAGTTTCACCAGATGCCTTGGCCCACCTGTCCACATTGCGCAAATACTGACTTTCCAGGTCTTTCATTCTATCCATGCGCATGACCTGCCAGGGTTTCAGCCCTCTAGATTGGGCAATCCGCACCAGGTCATTGGTGTCCTTCTGCAAACGCTGATACACAGGCGCATAGTTGCGCACCATTTCCCTTGATTGGGCAGTGGCTTCCCTGTCCAGTAAATTCCTGAACTGTTCAGTGGCCTTCTGTGCTTCTGATGGTGAACCCATTGGCTAGATTTCACCTGCCTGGAAGTTTCGCAAGATTTCTGCGCCGATGTTGGTTTCCTGTTGGCGTTCTGTTACGCCATCCGCATCCATCTGGTCAATCTGTTCCTGTGTGTATCCAAGTTCCCTGAATATCTGGTGTTTGCTCACACCCAGTTCTGCCTTGGCCTTCAATGCTTCCATGTATGCCTGTTCATTTCTAGTTTCTGGATCATCCCATGTGGATTCCAGCATGACATCATCCAGGTCAACCACAGTTGTGCCAAAGGCATTCTGTATCCTTCCAGCCATCATCAGGCAGTCTTCCCAGCTGTTGCCAAAGTTGATCATTCTTTGCTTGGCCTTGTTTACCAGGCCAGATTCAGACACCTTCAATGATTCACCTGATGGCATTCCACCCACCACCTGGAAAAGGTGCTGTGGCGTTCTGGTAGTTCCAGCAATGTGTGCCACCAGTTCTTCAATGGCACGCAATGGCCCATCCACATTGGCGGCATTCCACTGACCTACCTGCCCACCATCATATTCACTGTGAAATTCAGTGACGCTTCCTGGCAGAATGTCCAATCTGCTTGATCCATGATTCACATTCAGTGTGTACCGTTGTGGAAATGCCAGTGTGTCCAGGATCATGGTCAGGTCAATCAGACTTTTATTCAACAGGTCTTGCATAGGGATCACGTTGATGATTTCACTTTGCCCGAAATCACCACCCATTGGCCTGTTCCTGAAGTGGATCAATGGAATGCCCAGCGGCTGGCCATCACGATCAAGCCAAGGCACAGGCCAGCCTTCATCCATTTCATCCTGGTGGCGTTTCCACACACCACCACTTGCCAGGTATTTTTCAACCCTGTCTGGATAGTACAGGTTCAGCCTGGTTTCCGGTTCTGCGCCCAGCCGCTTCTGAATCCACTTCTTTGATGCCCAATCAATTTCACGATTGGTTTCACCATAGTGCGGAATAATCATTTCAGCTGGTTGATGTGTCCAGCGTGGTCTTTCCTTTTGCTGATCCCAATCACACAGCACATAACTATCACCCACCATGATGGCTTCTGTGTGGATTACCACCTGCACATGATCCATCCTGTTGGCCTTCCACATATCCCAGGCCCATTCACCAAAATCAACATCATCAGCATCAAATCCAATGATCTTCAGCCTTTCTGCCAGCGCATCCACCACCACGTTCATGAAGTTATCCCTGAACATCAACCTGGGTGGCAGAAACTTCTTCAGCCTGTCTGTCAGGGCTGTGTCATGGTCACCCTGATAATACTGGCGTGCCACTTCATAGTCAGCCCTTCTGTCATCAGTCTGCTGTTGAATCCACTGCATCATGGATTCTGCCACTGGGTTCAAGCCGCTAAGTCCATTCATTACCATATCAATCACCACCTTTTGGCAGATTCTGGGTCAATGTCACAAATACTGGCGTGCGTTCACCTACCCACTGGCCCTGTGTGTTCACTTCAAAGTATTCCACAGCGTCATCATAGGTCATTTCATCACGTTCAATGAATATCTGGATTACTTTATCCCTGTCATATGTGGCCAAAGGCCCATTGCTGAACTGCCAGGATAATCCAATGAAGGCATCAATCAGGTCTGGATACACAATGATTTCTTCATCTTCCATCCAGGGCCACGCTGAATCAATTGTTACCATGTAACTTCCTCCTAGCCACAACGTATGCACTTTGCAACAGGCAAACTACAAAACCCACTGGCACCCAGATCAGCAGTACAAATGCCAGGAACAGTATAATCAGCCATCTTGTCATGGCCTGTCCCAGTATCGGGGATCATCCAGGTCAAGGCCCAGTGGATTATGCCTTGCGCTGGGTCTGCCACCCACCAGCTGATGCACCAGTGGTTCCGGTGTGCTGGTACTACGCAGACGCATCATGCTTCCTGACATGGCATCCACCTGGTCATCATGCCCACCAAATGGGAATGATTCCAGTTCATCCAAGAAGGTGCCAATCCATCCACCACGCAACAGCTTGATGTTGCCCACTTCAGCCTGTGATGACACAGGCCCAGCCCTTTCCAGCTTTGATCCTGTAGCACGCTGGCCACGCACTGTGAAATCAGCCAGCACCCTTGTCACATAATGATAAATAGTGTTCACGCCGCTGGCACCAGGTTCCTGTTCAATAACTATCTGGGTTCCTGGGCCATCAAGGGTTGCAGTCTGGGCAATGCGCTGTTCCACTTCAGCTGGCGTGCCACGCATGTGCTGGACATCCACAACATAGAACATGCCATCATTTGCATGGTCAATCCTGACACCAGCAGTGTAGTCAGGGTCAGCACCTGGTCTTTTGGGTGTAGCCGCCAAATCCCAATACCTGACTGACCTGTTGATGAACACTGGCATTTCTTCCACGATCTGAAACCATTCACGCTTGAACAGGTTGCCTGGTTGCCTTGCTGACCAATCGCCATCCAGCAACTGCCTTCTGGTCACTGGATCAAGCTGGTCAAGGGACGCAACATAGGCACCCTGATCCAGGTGTGGATTGTCTGGCAACCTGGCAGATATGAACACCCTGCCATCTTCTATGGCATCAGCGTCAATGAACCTGTTCCTGACCCATTCATGTCCAATCCCACCAGGATTGGATGCTGACCGCATGCGCAGTGGCACATCCAGTTCATTCACCCTGCGCAACCTGCTGAACAGATACCTGTACTGGGCCTGATCGAACTGTGTCAGTTCATCGAATCCAATCATCTGGAATTCTGTGGATTGATACCTGTATTCATCACCCATGTGTTCCAGGTATCCAAATGTCAGTGTGGCACCAGATGGGAACTGCCATGTCTTGGATGAATCACGCCACCTTGCATCTGTGGGCATCAGCCATGCCTTGGCCCTGTCCATCAACGCACCAGGCAGGGCAAGGTCTGTGTATGATCGTCTAAGCAGTAAAGCGGCATATCCAGGAACATTCACATACTGCAATGCCGCCATTAAAAGCGCATCAGACTTCCCACCACCAGCCGCACCGCCAAACAACGCTTCCGAATTATCCAGTAATAAAAACGCCAGCTGTTTGGGTGTTGGCTTATGTGGAATATAACGATTCCAGGGCAATTGGATGGTGTCCATTGGTTTCCAGCCTGACTGCCCCAGCATCCTGTAATGCTCCAAGTGCTTCTGTGATATCACCAATGTCTAATGTCACCACTTCATGTTGAATGGGATTGCCATCAGGCCCACTGTGTTCCATCTGCACTGGTGCATCAAGGCCCAGCAGTTTCCTGATATCGCTGACTGTCTGCAAAACCATCTTCCCAGCCTGGACATCACCATCAAGCATTCCTGGCCAGAAGGTCTTCAGAACCGTTGTGAGTCGTTCAAGCGTGATGATCCTATATTCTTCAGATGGTGCCTTCAGTGTTTTCTGCAAAGCAGATTCCACTGCACGAAACGCACCGGAATGGTCACTGTATCCCAGTGTGTCAGCTATTTCTTGCCAATTATGCCCAGCAATGCGCATTTCCAGTGCCTGTTGTTGTTTCTGAACGGCACCAATGCGTCTGGGTGATAGTTTTGATTCACCACGCCTATTCCTGGCCACTATTCTTGCCCCAGTGTAATGGATTCCCTGAATTCTGTGTTGCCTGTTTCCTGGTCACCCTTCCAATCATATATGTGACACAGGTCATTATTCAACACATAAACACTTAACGTGGCACCAGGTGGTGGCAGACAGGACATCTGGCGCACGCTGGCCCTGAAGTCATTCACTGCACCGGAAACACTCCTGGCACCGCCACTGCGCCACTTGACTTCAATCATGCACCATCGTTCATGGTTCCACACTACCAGGTCAGGGAATGCACTCAGGTGCGTGCGCCTGACTTCATAGCCCTGACCCTTCAACCATTCGGCCAGATCATTTTCAGCCTTTGCGCCCTGTGATCTGGCCCTTCTGTTTGATCGCAATTTTTTCCTGGGATCAACCATTGTTCCTTCTTTTCTCCTGTTGTTGTGATTTCCTATTTTTTGATATCAAGGCAAATTTGTTGTAATGGCATGTTGTAATGGGTGTATATATATACACCCCATTACAACAGCCTATTACAACAACCTTTTTGTATCTGTGTTGTGTTGTGTTGTAATTTGTTGCACAAATTGTTGTGCTTGTTGTGATCTGTTGTGATCTGTTGTGATATTTGTTGCATCCTTTAATTTCTTCAGAAATTGACGATGGCTTCCCCTTTCATGTTTAAGATATTCCCTGATCAATGGCCTTAATTCCTTGAACATCCTTGGATGTGGATTGTATTCAGTTTGGATATCTTTTTCGATAGCAATGATTTGTTGTTGTAATGTGCCAACTGCTATTGCCCCATTTTCTAAGCAGTTGTATTCATGGGCCTTTTTCCTGGCCAGAATCTTGGACAGGTGCCAGATGGGATCATCAACACCTGAATGAAGACCTGTCTGTGTTGCATCCATCAGTTTTCACCTGTTCCCTTTGGCATGGTGCGTACAGCCAGGAATCCCAGATCACCATCAACAGTCATTGTTGTGAATCCGCAATCCTGGTGGTGATAGGATTCATACAGGCTGTCTACTTCATCAGCTGTTGCCCTCTGGTGGCAGTTTCCGCATGTCCACTTGTAATAGATCACCAGGCCATTCTTCATGGCTTCCAGTGCCTTCCCAAACACTTCACTGACATGTGGATTGGCCAGCATTACGCTGGCACGCTGGTTTTCTGCTTCATCTGTTGGCATGTTCACGATAATTTCCACATTACTGGGCTGATACCTCTTATCCTTCATATTCAATTCCATCCCCATATTATCTGAAATGATCATTAAAAAATTCGTTGAAATTATAAATCTGGTTGTATGCCATCATGTTTTCATTGGATTCCCAGGGTTTCAAGTTCAGGAAAGATTCATATCTGGCATATTCTGGTTGTGGCTTTAGTGATTCAATCCTGTACATTGTGGCCATTACCCATTGATAGTATGGTGGCAGTGTTGGAACCCTTTTGCATATCCAGATCAACCATTCCACTTCTTCCTGTGTTGGTTCTGTCTTTTTACCACCTGAACGCATCCAGACTGCACCCATTGCGTCTGCAATTAGCGCACAGTCTTCACCCTTTGTCCGGTGCCGTTGCCACTGGGTTTGATGTTTGGCACCCATACCTTGAATCATCCGCTGAACAACACGCTTTGTTCTGGCTTCTGACCCAAATTCTTCTTTTAATTTGTCAACGATCTGATTAACAGAAAAATTCTGTGAATGTAATATCATAATATAGTTAAGCTGTAATACTGGTGTCTTTATTCGATTCGCCATTTCCTTCCTTCCTTCACTCCTTTGCTTATCCTTAAAAGAAATCCATCTATCCCATAAGCTATTTTGTGTCATTGCTTACTCCGTCCTGTTCTTCACTCCTTTGCTTAGAATCCTGATTTCACCTGTTGGAAAAATCTTGATCTGCGATTCATCCAGTTCCCCATTATCCATTGCGCTGATCGCATCGCAGATGATCCTGTGCATTCCCTGTTGTGAATTCCTGGGTTCCCTGATCCAGTATTGCAACACTTCCAGCACAGTCCTTGCTGGTATCATTTTTCACCTTCAACATGTGTTTTGCACATAAAACAATCATGGAAGATGCCTTCTTCTACTGGCAGAAGGTCTTCCGTTGCATCACAACCACTTGCCATACAACGCCGATTCTGTCCATCGAATCTTGGTAATAAATTGAATTCTTCAATGGACATATCCAATAGAACTGAGCCTCCATGACTATTAAGGATTATCTTGGTACGCACTTCAATATCATTATGTAACGTACTAAATACTACTGGATATAGTTCGTCTCTTTCTATTGGTAGCGTCCTAAATACCAAGTTCTGATTTCTGCCAGCCCTTATTGAATTTGCATTGATTTTTTTGAGCAGATCATAATTTAAATAAGGTATCATTTTTCACCTTCCTTTATTTCAAACAAAGCAATGCCCTGAATCACAAGGCATTTCCAGTTCTAATTGTTTAAATCCATGATCTTCAGGAATATCCACAGCTTCTGGTAGTGGTTTGGCTAATGGGTGCAAATACATATCTAGCCCCTCTGTCAAAACTTGTTTTCTTAGTTCTGCATCTACAGCCACAGCTTCTTCCCAATCATGTCCACCATTTCTTTTTGAAATACGCCATGTTTCTAAGGAATGATATGGGCAAAAGGTGCAACTAGACTTTGGCGGCACTTCAAGCCCTTTTGACTCTAGCCATGCCACGCAGTTTGCCCTGCTGATCCTTGCATCTACTAACGGATACACATTTTTAATATATTTCACGTTGCTGGTCTTCATTCTTTGCCATTCATCCAGGCTGATCCCCATGTGCGCTTCTACACATTCAGTGCTGGTTTTGCCAATTTGAGAACGTATGAATCTACGCACAGGTACAATTTTCCATTTATCGGTGCAAATTCTGTGTGCTTGTCCTTTTTTACCTGTCAATGGGTTGATTGTATATGCTGGAATCCGTACGCCATTTCTTGTCATATTATTTGTGGCATTTGGGCGCATGACAGGATCAGTTGCATCCGCTTTCACAGTAACAATTTTCAATCCATGTTCTTCCAGCCAGGGTGTCCATTTTTTAGCATGTGCGTATGTTCCTTCAGCTTCATGTCCAGTATCAGCATGGACAGCGCATTCCACTGGCGGCAATTCTTTCAAAGCTATCATTGCCGCCAGTGTAAATGATTGCACCCCCCAGCCTAATGATAAATACCGAAATGGATTTGATGCGTTGTACATATTTTCACTTTCCTTTCATTGATTGAATTGATTGAAATGGATGGGTGTGGCTTGTGCCATCCTGTCCTGGAGTAGGTTGGACAGTGACACAGATTTAATGCCCCTTGTGTGCGCATAACATGGTGTGTTATGCCTTCCACCATGCGTGCGAGGGTCAACCACACCCAAATTTTTCATTGTTGTTCTGGTTCCAATGTTTCACCCAGTTCCAGCAGTGCCTTTCTGCCATCTTCACCCAGACCACTGAAGGCAGACCATCCACAGAAACAGCGCACCAGTTCCTGGTGGATAGTTTTGCCCTTCAGGTGGGCATGTAGCTGGCACAACGTGCAAATGCTACAGCCGCAAAATTCAGAAAACGTGAATTTGTGCGCATGGTATCCATAACGTGCAGGGTTGATGGTTGATATTCCATTTTCCAGGTATTCACGCTGATAATCTTCCTTGCTGATAGGTATGACGTTTTTTTTCTTCATAATGTCACCCTCCTTGGCGTATCATCTGCCAATCCTGGGATCACCTGCATCACTTCTTCCATGATGACTTCTTCCGGTACATGTCCATTCACTTCTGGCTGGATTTGTTCCATTTGTTCCATTTGTTCAGCCACTTCTGGATCAAGCTGTTCAGATTCGTATCCCCTGTTGGTTTTCAGCACAAGTGCTTCACCATCTGCACTGACAAAGATATTATCAGCCAGGTTCTTGTATTTCCCTGTGTTGTTCCTTAATGCCCAGATGTAATTCCTGTAAGTGTTTTCCCTGCTTTTGTCCATGTTCAACACTGATGGCATTTCATCAATCTTGGCCCTGTGCTGTTTGGTTTCTTCCAATGTCCACACCAGCTGTTGCCATAGTCTTGCGTGTTTCCTTAATTCTGGCACCAGTGACGCATTTTGCGGCACCAGCTTCACAGACTCTGGATCAATAGGATCACCATCAAATTCCAGGAGGAATCCCAGCTGATTGGTTCCAGCCCCATCATTTTCCTTTTCCTGTTGCAGTTGCAGTGACAGTCTGGGCTGGCCATCTTCCTTTGCCGCCCTTAACCGCCACAGGTTCCTGACATTGGCTAATATGTAGCCGCTTCCATAATATTCATCTTGCCTGTTGGTATGATGCACCACCAGTGAAGGCAGGTCTGTGGCCCTTAATGTCTGGAAAAACTGGTTCACCTGGTCATCATCCCTTGGATTACCGCCGCATGCCCTTGCAAGGCTGTCCACGATCAGGAACTTCACCCTGTCTTCTGGATGTTCACACACCAGCACATCATTAGGGTTGCTGTCCATGTGGATTCTGCAACGCCAACAGGCTGACAGCATTTCCATCAACGCTTCTTCCATCTGTGGCAGTGCGGTTTCACAGTACCTGTATTCAATGGGAAGAATGCTGGGATTATATGTGATATCCAGACCAGCATCTGCCCTTTTGAACCTCTTGGCCATCTTTGATGCCCTTGTTTCATAGTCTAAATACAGCACATTTCCTGGCATAGTGCGCAGACCACAGATATCAATGCCATACTGGATGGCCTGACCCCAGATGGCTGAAAGGTAGCTTTTGCCGCTTCCTGGCGTGCCGTAAATACAGTTTATATCTTCAGCCAGCAGACCCAGGATGCGCCATTCTTCATCTTCATCTTCTATTTCATAAAGGTTCACTGACTTGCGCCCACTGTAGTAATAATTAAGGATATCTTCACAGGCTGAATTGATGGTGGCAAACCAATCATTGGTGACAATACTGGATGCAGGGCCAAAGATGCCCTGCAATCCCATGTCACCCTGTTTTTCATCCCCTCGCACTATGCGTTCAACCCTGTCAGAAATTCTCTTTCTGGCAGTATCCGATGTGATCCCATTCCTTGCCTTGAACAGGATGATTTCATTGTTGTCAGGGCTGGTTGCGCTGATAGTGATATGCGCAGATGCGTCATATGATGCGCTGTTGTGCATCTGCTTCATCATGATGGTCATGTTCCTTGTTTCATCCCTGTATACAAACCTATTGTATATTCTTTCAATTGTTGTCATAGCCCACGCCTTTCCACATTAGTGGTGGTTGTTAGTCTTGGCCTTGGTTCCTGGTATTCCGGTTCCTGTTTCTGGCGTGTTCTGGGCATGTCAACATTTAATTTTTCACTGACCACTTCCAGCATATACACCAATTGATCAACAGCGTCTTTCAGACCCATGTTGACCTGAACCTGTGCATCAATCTGCAAAGATTCATTTTCCTTCTGCCTGTGAAAAACACAGGCAGGTGCAGTATGTTCATAATCTATTGCGCCACCACCATCAGTGGCACAGGATTCTGTGGGCTGATACCTGTTGTGCATCATTTCAAAAACAGCCCCCCTGTGGCGTTATAGCACGCCAGACTTGCCTTGAATGCTTCCACGCTGGCTTCCAGATCAATCCAGTGAATATCAATTTCATCTGAATCGTGCATGACATAGCACACACCTGCACTGGTGGGCATTTCAAAATCCAGTTCCATTTCCGATAACGCCAGCCAGTAGCCACCCAACTGGGTGGCATGGCTTTTATATCTCAGGTCATCCTTTTTCTTGGTGGTGCCGCTGGCACGCACCCTTGTGGTGGTTTTCCAATCCAGAAGCACATTCTGGCCATCTATAGTGCCTATGGCATCCAGTGTGCCGCCGTATAGATATGACGGGCTGTAAACGTACATTTCACTGGCAATCCATTCCTGTACCCTTTCACCAAAATATGCCAGCCACTTCCCAAAAACAGGCGGCACATCCGGTGGATAGCTTTTGCCTTCTGTGCCTATATATTCACAGATGGCATTGTGTATTTCATTGCCAGTTTCCATTGCCCTTTCATTTTCGATCTTGAACCCATTCCTGGTTCCCTGCCTGACTGAAGCATCAACGGCCCAGTACAACAGGCCATCATTAGCACCGCCATCAATAAACTTGGAAATGGTGGAACAGCTGGTCAGTGCCTGTTCTGGGTTCACCCTTGGATCACCAGCCACAAAATATTTGTGGCTTTTCCTGATTTCCTTCATTGTGATACTGACTGCCATTTTTATATGCTCCCAAAGGAATCAAAAGGATTCCTGATTTCCATTTCACTGTAATACTGGTCAACAAACTGGCTGTATAAGCTGGTCAGATTTTCGATTTTTAGCGAATCTATTACCTGTCCCTGATCATTCACCAGTTTCCCACCAAGGATCAATTGCACCACATGTTCAATGCGTATGATGGCCTTATCCTGTGCTGATCTGGAATTGATCTGCCATTCCTTGAACCTGGTATTCAGATCAGGTCTGGGCCTGTCAGCAGGTGCATTTGCTGGTTCTGCCTGTGCCTGTTGCTGAAGCACTGCATTCCCCATTGTTGGTTGCTGGTTCACTGTTGGTTGCTGTTGCATTTGAACTTGCGGCTGAACTTGCGGCTGAACTTGTTCAGCTGGCATATCCATCACAGTGCTGACCACTGCACCCATTGCCTGTGCAGTCTGCACCAGTGGTGAACTTGCCACCACGCCACTGGCAACAGCTGTGGCCTTCTTGATTAGTGGTGGCCAGTATGTGCCGTCATTTCTCATACTTGATTCTGTTTCTACTTCATACCTCTGGTTGATGCTTATCATGCCATTGGAATAATTCCAGGATGGAATTGCCAGCTGAAAGGTTTCACCATTATCACCCTGTAATGCCACAGGTGCTGTTGAAAATTTGGGTGTGTGCTGTTCAAGGTTCCCAATGTTGGTGATGGTTCCTGTGTATTTCGTAGTCATTGTATTATTTCTTTCCTTCTTCTGATGATTTTTCTATTAATTTCCTGATTACTAAATCCCAGGTTTCCCCCTGTATCTTGATTCCCCTTAGTTTTTCCATTGTGTCATGGTGGATAGGTATACGGTCATAATCCTTCCACTGCTGTGCCTTTGTTTTCATCTATTTATCACCCCCTTCTTTGCTTAGAATTACCTGGGCAAATTCCAACATTGAACTGTCAGTTGAATATGTTGCCCAGTGACCGTCTGATAAGTATTCCAGTTTGGCTTCAAATGGCTGTTCATCCTTCATTTCAATAATCAGGCGCACAGCATCTTCATCACCATCCTTTGCCAGTACAAGCACCCAGAATGGCCCCATGCGTTCTTTGGTGCGCACCATGCCATGCAGGTCTTGCAGTACATCCAGTATGCGTTCATATGCCCATGCCACCCTTGCCTTATCCATTGTTACTGTCCAGCAGTTCCCAGTTCTGCCTTGATGTCACACGATATAGATTGGCAAGGTGTGGTGGTTCACCAGGTGAAAAAAGTGTGGCCTTCAGTTTACCTATTTCATCATCAACAATCCATTGGATTGCATCAGCAAGTGTGCTGAACTGCGCTATTTGTTCATGGCAATTGTTGAATATGTCACATGAATGGATAACTCTGGTGCTTTCCCTGCTCTGGTAGTGTGGCACTTTGATTGATATGGTCATGTCTTTGTATTTTGTATTGATCGTGAAATCTTCAATTCCCATTTGGTACTTCCTTTACTGTTGTTTGGCAATTACAGTCCTGGCACCAATATTCATCATCCCCATACAGGGTCACAGAAGGCACCCAATTGTTGCCATCCCATAAACAGACCCACACCTGGTGAATATTATTGCCATCGCATTCTGTGCATTGAAAAAACATGCACAACTGGTGAATGTTCACTGTTTCCTTGATAGGCATTATTTCCCTTCCTTCCTGTTATGCCTTGGCTTATCCCAGAAATAACTCTGGCAGTGCGGATTGGCGCACCTGTCAGGCAGGTTGAACCTGTGCCTGGATATCCAGCGGAATCCGCACCGCAAGCATTCCAGTTCATCTGGATTGGATTTTGTGCCAGGTTGATCCATTAAATTTTGCCCTGTTTTTTCAGCTTCATATACATGAAGCATTCCTTGTACTGTGTTGGCAGTGGGTCACGCAATCGCACTTCCCCTGTGCTGGCCATCCTGTATCCAATGCTGGGTGAATGTTCCATGCAGGTATATTTGTGGCAGTGTGGGCATTTCCACACTGCTTCACGTTCACAGTTCATCATCTCGCAGTATTCTGCTGTCACGATATTGCTGATACTCCTGTTGTGTGATCCCTCTATCCTGACCATTTTGATTGCTCCTTTCTTAACTTTGCATAAAGATATTTAGCCGCATATTCCGGTTCCACGTTTCCTTCAAATGCCTTTTCCCAGGCATCGCATATCCTCTGGTACATCTTTGGATTTTCAATCAATAGTTCCCTGATCTGATACTTGTAATCAGTCCATAAAATTTCAGCAATATCATCCACCCATGTGCTGAAAGAATCCCCATTAAATGTGACCATTCTTTGTTCCTTTCAAGTGATGCAAGAATACTGGAATGACTCTGGGAACTATTCCATTTCCCAGTGCCTTCACCCTTTTGGCCCTGTCCTTCTTTTTTAACTTGTCATCATTTGGCGTGATCCTTGGCAGGTCATGTTCATCATTCCACCATGTGCCATCCATCATGCGCCTTTTCCAATTTTCAAAGGCACCTTCTGCCATTGGTTCCAGTTTTGTCCAGCCAGCTGGAACACCCATCAGCCATTCTGTCCAATCTGGTGACAGGTTGCCCTTAATATCAGGCTCAATCACCTGTGCGCACAGATATGATCTGTCCAGCATATGGTGAAAACTTTTGGAACCATATGGGCCAGAACCCTTGTAATCACTGGCCCTTGGCGTGGCCCACATCTTGACTGCGCCTGTCAGGTGATTAGGATCAGTCATTCCTGGGTGTTCACCGTATATTGCCCTTCGCGTGGGCCAGTATCCAGAGCCTTTTGCGCTGATGTTTGGCCCCTGCGTCACCAGCTGAAACAATTCCCCATTTGCAGTCATACCCCAGGCTGGCAAGGTCATCAATGACTGTTGTTCCATATGCTGGGATTCCTTTACGCTGTCCATGAACGAGAGTTGAAACATTTTCAAGGCAAACCCATTCTGGTTGGACTTCCCTAATAATTCGCCTTGTTTCGGGCCATTTGTTCCTTTCATCATCACTTCCAGATTGTTTTCCAGCTGATGAAAATGGCTGGCATGGGAATCCACCAGTGATGATGCGTACTTTGCCAGCAAAGAGTGTGCCGTCAAGGTCATCGATGTTTGGCCATATTGGTGCTTTATCAAGGTATCCATCCTTCATCCTTTGTTCTAATATTTGCTGGCAGAATGGGTCAATTTCGCAGTATAGAACTGTTCTGATTGGTATCCCTGCCAGCTTTAATCCTAGTCCAAAACCTTCATAACCTGAAAACAGGCTGATGTGGTTCATTGTGTGCTTTCTGCTCCCTGTAAGATTGGCGCATTGCAGTTCTGGCAGATTGGTTCTGCTGATCGCAGTGGATACCATGCGTGGTCTGGAATTTCTCCATAGCAACAGGTGCAGTCATTGCTGTGATTCCAGAATGTGTCCCATCCTATCAAAACACTTTTGCGTGCATACTGATCCCCTTTGCCAATATTTTCTTTGCAAAGGTAGCAGGTATAAGATTGTTTTGCTTTTTTAGTTTTTGCCATGATTAAACCTCTTTTCAGATTATTTGCAATGACTGTGTTCACAGTCTTCTTTGCAAAATTCATTGGGTTGATACCATTCAGCCCTGCCTGTTTCTTCCATACAAGTGATACAAAAGACATCTACAGGTGAATCATCTGGCGGCATCACACTGATGATCCATTCCTGATTGTCAAAACTCCATTTCAATGTTGTATCAAATCTAACTGAATCACCTTTGCATTTTCCGCATACTGGAAAATTTGCCATGATTAAACCTCTTTTTGGCCCTTTGGCCTGATTCTTATCGTTCATAGAAGCCCATACAGCCACGCAAATCACCTTTCAGGTGTATTACTATGCTTAGGCTGACCCAATGCTTCCTTTGCAAGTTCTGCTGGTGGCTTTTCTGGTTTTCCCATAAACCAGACTGTACATATCAGCTGGCAACTGCCTGTGATACTTTTTGACAATCTTGCGCCCCAACAGCATCTGGGCAGTACTTAATTTTTCTTGCTGGGCCAGGCGTTTGCCAATACCTGCGTGGTATTTATTGAAGCCAGTATCATCCAGTTCCATTGCGCCGTCACAAAGTGATGACAGTATCTTCAGCATGTCATGCACAGCTTCAGCCTGTTCTGCGCTGATCCCCTTGGCTTCCTTGTCCAGCTTGGCCTTCTTTTGGGCAGATTCTTCTGCATTGGCCCTGATAGTGCTGGCGATTTCAGCCAGCTGATCATCAGGGTTCTGGTCTGGATATATATCCAGCACTGCATCCAGTACAGCCTGTTTGTCCATGATAGTCTTTGCCATTTTCGCATCCAGTGATCCATCAATGACCACATGCTGAACCAGTACAGAATCCCTTTGGCCAATCCTGTGCAACCTATCTTCAGCCTGTGACATATTACCTGGCACCCAATCCAGTTCAGCAAATACCACTGTGCTGGCAGATGTCAGCGTCAAACCCACGCCAGCCGCCTGGATGCTACCAATGAAGACCCTTGTGCCTTCATCATTCATAAATGAATGCACTGCCTGATCTTTTCTTGTCATGCTGTCCCTGCCTGTATACGTTACCACGCCAAATTCCTTCAGCCCATCAGCAATGGCATCCACAACATCATGGTGGTGTGCCATCACCACAACCTTGGCGCATTCTTCCATCAGACCTGTGACATGTTCGACAATGTAAGGTGTTTTGGCCAGTGCGGTTTCATGCCTGATGCTGGACATTTCGCTGAACAATGCCCCTTCCAGTGCATGCAGGTGCGCCACAGCTTCCTTGTATGCCTGTGGATCATCATTTTCCACCAGTGCATCAACCCTGCTTCTGGCTTCTGCAATGCTGGCTTCCAGCATTTCCACCTGGTCAGCTTCTGCTTCAATGACTTCTTTCAGCCCATTAGTGGGCAGAACAATGACCTGCCTGACCTTTGATGGCAGTTCAGTCAGCACATCAGCTTTCAGCCTTCTGATCATTATGTTTTCCCTTAAAATGCTTTGAAGTTCTGCGAGGTTTGACGCACCAGAAAAATCCCAGCCCCACCTGGTCTGGTATGCGTCACAGTAACGCTTGGCATATCCCATGAAACTTCTGAATGTATCCGGTGCCAGAAGGTTGAATATTGGATATCCTTCAATTGGCCTGTTGGGAACTGGCGTGCCTGTCAAAAACACCTTTTTCTGGATGGATTTCACCAAGCTGGCAACTGCCTTGTATCGCTTGGTTTTCTGGTTCTTTATGTAATGGCATTCATCAACCACGCACATATCAAAACCCTTGGCCAGTAGTGCTGGCAGGTGCCTGTCTAGAATGTCGTAATTGATCACAACAATGTCAGAATCTGGCAGTGTGTTGCTGATCGCAACGCCAACTGATAGTTCACGCACCAGCCATGTATCCAGTTCCCTTTGCCAGTTCAGCCTTAGTGATGCAGGGCATATCACCAGCACCTTCCTGATGTCAGTACTGGCATTGATGGTGCCAATGCTTTGAATGGTCTTGCCCACACCCATTTCATCACCAATCAGGGTGCAATCCCTTGTGGATGCAAACTGGATTCCAGCCTTCTGGAATCCATAATAATTCAGACCATCTGGGCATGGAACTTCCATGCTGGAATCCACTGCCCTTGATAGTTCCAGCGTTTCCTGTATGACCTGTGATATGTTGCCCAGTTCTGATTTTAGATCATCTGACATATCAATGTGATCCACTAATCTGCCAGCAATGTTCATGTCAGTGGTTGCCCAGGACTTGCTGGTGCCATCGTAACGAAAACCAGCCTTCTTTGGTAAATCCTTTCCACCCTGCTTCACCATTTCATCAAAGGTGCCAGTGACCACATACCTTGATCCTTCTTTGATCAGTTCCATCTTTCCTACTCCTTGCCAAATACTAATTTTGCAAAGTGCTTGGCTGATGCTAATGTTCTTAGATTTGTTCCTTTATATGAGTAACTCCCAGTAGGATTTGGCCCAAATTTTGAATTCTTTACAAAGAACTCTGTGTCTTTCCAAAAGTTTTGACCTTCATGGCTCCAATCCACCTGCAATTCTTGCACCGTATATCCAGTACGGTATGGAAATTCTAAATCTTTTGCCCAGTACCTGATAATACGTCCTACTGGTTGCCCACCTTTGCGTATACTGTAAATCGCTCCTTTTGTTAACTTCCGATTGATTACCCTTGATTCTATTTCTTTCGTAAAGGTTACAGGCATCTTTCCTACTCCTTGCCCATGCCAATCAGTATTGTGTCCACTTTGGCACTGAACTGGTTGGCTGGTTGGTTAACCCTTGGTTTTCTGAAATTGTATTTTGTTTCCCTTAATCCCTGACAGTTCCTTCTTGTGCATCGCCAGAGTACTGTGCAACCTGCCAATGGCTTTGCAATGTCTGGCTGTGGGTGCATGGTCACACTATCCATCACCCAGTTGTGGTCATGTAATGTGACCAGTTCCCCATCTGGTGTGTATACCTGTTTATCCTTCCCTGCCATTTTTCCTACTCCTTGCAATTCCCTGATCAGCCTTTAAAGATTTAGCCTGACCATGTTTACCCACCAACAGACGCTGGTGGGCAAACTAAGTGGCTAATTCCTGGAATCTTTCACCTGGTAGTGTTTCTGTGTCAGATACGCTGACAACGCTGTGATTGATTTGTGATTGAATGCTGGCCCAATGGCAATGGTTCCCAGTGCCAGAAATTGTTCAGTGCTTTTCTTATTCATTATGCTTTGCCTTCTTTGATAATTTGGTTCACAGTGACTTCACCCAGTAAAACCTGATTGATGGTTGCCATTGTTGTTTCATTGATTTGACACATAAACATTTCCTCCAAGCGTGGTTCCCATTCATCCACCAGTTCTTGATGTGGTGCAATCCAGCACCCATCCCACACCATACTGTCACCAAGTTTATGCAACACTTTCAGAATTTCCCTGATTTCATTGGCCCTGTCCATCACTGCATTTTTTACATCCTTGCAGACTTTCCAGCCATCACGTTCAAAAATTTCTGGGCTGAACCATTCAGTGGCCAGAACATATTTGCGATCAGCCCAGATGTTATTTCCACGCTGAATTTCAATCATCTTGCCCACATTATGGATTGCAACATTCAGTGTGGAAGTTTCACCACCCTGCAATGATTTCATGCCTAGAAACTGCATATAGTTCAGATGATCCAGTTGCACCATGCCTTTTTTCAGTGCCACCTGCGCTGAACTGGCCTGTACCTTGACGCTGAATTGATTCACTTTGACTTCATATAAATTCATCTTTCCTACTCCTGTGCTGTTTGTTTTGGCTTCTGTGAAATCGCCTACGGCGATTTTAATAGCTTGCCTATCTATGTGCAATACTTTTGCAGTCATTTTGATGTCTTAATCAGTATATTTAGAAATACACACTGAAATCACACAAATGGGTGCTGTTTCAGACAATAAAACAGGGCCTGGTGTACCGAAACCAGGCCCTGTTCACAGGAGGGTGATAGCCGCTGGGAACTACGGCTATCTGAAGGAAAGAGGAACCCAGTAATGTTCAGCTGTCATCACGTTCAAGGATTTTGCCACATAGATTGATGATCCCAATGATACTGCCCACGCCAGCCGCACTGATTACGCCTTCATTACCCATCAGGAATCCCATGTAACTAATGCCACCACCCAGCACTGTCACAAAAACCATGCCAGCAAAAATATTTGGCCTGAACCTTCTGATTAGAATTAGATCGCCCATACCTTCAATCATAATTGCTCCAAGCTGGTCACTAATTCAACCACTATGCCCAGCAGAATGGTTGCACCAACAATGGCAAAACCTATCAACAGTTTCATGCACCAGCCCACATTTGTTTCGATCTTGATCAATCTATTATCCATGTGGTTGATTTGTGCCTGTATATGTGGCAGGTCATTGTTGGAAATCTTAGCCACAGCCATTTCTAATCTGCCCATGTTCCTGTCTTGCATATCGCTATTACCTAACATCTATAGGTGCATCAACAATATTGGAAGTGTGAGACTTGGCCAGAATCGTACTGCCCAGGACTGCATCAGCAGTATCAATCCCATCCCCATCACCAATCCTGGTATTAGAAACTGTGATGTGTCCAGCCTTGATGAACTGGAAATCAAATGCACCATCTGCTGTGGCTGATATAGAGCAGTGAACGTCTTCAATTTTTAATGAACCCACTGTTGCTGACCCTTCAAGTTCAATCAAAATCCTGTCCACCACTGAATTGGTGGATGAAAATTCACCACTGTTTCTGTCAGATTCAATCACAATTTCTGGCTGTGCGGCTGATAAACTGACTTCATTGGTGTGACCATCTGCCCTGAAGGTGTCATTGAACACCAGGTTGTTCACGTTCATGCTGGCCCAGTTCAAACTGGGTGCGCTGGTGTTGTTCATGTCCAGCTGGTCAACGTATAGATATCCTGATGAATTGCCACTGGCCCTGCCAATGAAAAAGCATGGCGTGGCCAATGATGTGCGCCCGATATCCAATCCTGTCAAACTGAGTTCACTTAAACGCACGCCATCAACAAGGTTGATTTTCAGGGTCTGTGACGGTTCTGTTGGCACAATGTCCGGTTCCAGTGGCTGTCCCACTTCACCATACATGGTGCCTAATTTATAACTGGCACCTGGTTCTGGCCAGTATTTTGTATCATCAGTTCCAGCAATGACAAAGGTCAACGCCAGCCCGAATCCTACAGCCACCAGCCCAATGCTGAATGCTATGCCACGCCATCCTGACAGGGCAAATTTAACTGTGGGTGTAGGAATGCGCAGTGCATTGATCCACCTGATTTTTGGTAATACTGGCAAGATGAACTTGCTGATTTCTAGGTCACGATTTCGCAAGATTATCTTGCGATATTTCCACACCAGTGCCACCAATCCCACGCTGGCAGAAGATGCCAGCAAAACAGTGATAAACGAGGTCAACAGGAAAGCCAGTGATTCAGATACACCCAGCTGGCCAGACAGCCAGCCTGACATGCCTTGAATATATGCCCCTACACCTAACATTTCTTCTTATTCATCCCCCTTCTTTTCTGCCACTAATCTTTGAGCCAGTGTAGCAATGAAGGCTGTCACTGGCCCACTGAATAATCCCATTGCCACCAGGACAATATCCAAATGTGGTGCCACTTCAGCTGGGCTGGATGTGGCCTTCCACACAATGATCACTCCCAAACATACAAAGGCAACAATCACAGGAAATACAAATATCAGCGTGATGAATTCTGTGCCTGTCAAAGTTGTCTTTGATGATTGTTTTAACCTCTCAATTTCAACCAGTGCTTCTGTTAGTTCTGCCCTTAAATCCTGATCTTCATTATTACTGGCCATCAGTCACTTCTGGCCACATAACCTGCCACGATGCCCACAATCCCTGTGATGGCCATTTTCAGCAGGTTGATCACTGATTCATCCACTGACCTGTTTTCTGCCATTGCTATATAGAAATCACCTGCCACGATCATGCCCAGCAGTACCATCAGGCCAAATGCCAGGACAATAATTATGACATCCTTCAGATTCTTAATCATTTAATAATTCCCATATGCACGCCTTTCACCTGGTGGCTGTTTTTCACCCAGTTCTGTGAGTAGTTCCCCCATGTATTCATGTTCTGCCATGATCGTCTGCATTTCGTTCTGGTGAACTGCCTGGATGCTTTCCAGTTCTGCCAGTGTTTCCCTGATGTCATCAATCTTCTGGGTCAGTTCCGCATCCATCGAATTGATGACCACTTCAATGTCTTCACTTTCCCAGGCATCAATCACTGTATCCAGATCAGCCCTGAGTGTTAGCACCCAGCCAATCATGCCCACAGCCAGGACAATTACTGGTAGCAATGACAGCCCCATTGCCAGATGCTTATTCATACACCACCCTGTCTGAATACAGGTGCAGAATGTTGTCTGTGTCAATCACGCCAGTTCCCTTGTGGAAAATATGCCCATATGGGTCATCCTGGTTTTTTTCAGCTGATAAGTCACCCACATATCCCACCACAAATTTCAATGCTGATGGGTCTTGCCATGACTTTCTTTCATCCCTAACACGCCAATCATTCAATTCCCTTCTATAACACAGCCTGTTGTATGTGGGTTCCAATCTTTCCTTGATATCCTGATCTGGAACCATGCTGTGCGGCGTGGCATCGGGTGAACGGTACAGTGTCAATGTTTCATTGTTAATGCGTGCCATTGCACGCATCAGGATGCGCCCTTCACTGTTATCAGTTCCAAGCACCTGTGCCTGTCCTAAATATTCCTTGAACCACCATGTGTTTGGTTTCACCCAGCCCCAGTGATGGTGTGGGTGTGGAATGCGTTCATCAGGATTATCAGACAGGTCAGGCAAGACAATGCGCATGTATGCGCCATCTGGCCTTGCCTTCCTATCCCAGGACAGCTGGATATTATGAATGCCAGCTGGAATGTCTGGCTGATCCCATACAGGTATTCTGGACTGTACCTGCCCAGCATCTTCATATGTTTGCTGATGTCTCAATAATGGTGGATTAAGTAGCATTAGCAGTCACCTTTTCCTGGTCTTTCCCATTCTTGGACTTGGCAATGCTGGTGGCCACTTCCTGGTTGCATGGAATCGTGACAGCTTCTGGCATCACTTCCGGTATCGCTGGTGCTTCTTCCAGGATTTTCAGCTGGCCAGTTTCCATGATCTGAACCCTGTCCCAGGACAGTTCACCAGATCGCAACCCAGCCAGAACTTGATTGTAAAAATCAATATCATTCCTGGTCTGTTGCCCCAGTTGATTCAGTGCTGATTTTAATTCCTTGATTTCCTTTATCTGCCTATCCATTAAAAGTATGGTTTCGTCGTCCCACATAAATCCTCCTACTAAACTGCGTCTGCTATCGTATTAACTATGGCTGAACCACCGACCCGAATAGCGGCGATCTTTGTTTTTAAATCAGCATACAAAACCGTCATTGTTGGATAGGTGCTGAGATTGCCACCCGTCCATTTGAACCTATCAATGTGCTGTGATGGAATCCTGTTAGGCCAGCCAACGGTATCATTATTTCGGGCTGATTGGTTTTGATGAAGAATTACACCGTATGTAACATACCAATGACCATCAGTACCATCATTAACATTGATATTCTTTTTCGGCCCCACTACCTCTACCATATGGCAGTAAACACCTGTTCTCGTTACGCCCTGATCTACCAGATTAAAAGTTACGCCCATTATTTGCCCCCTTGCAAAGCAATTTGATTCTCTAGTGCTGTTAACCTAGCATCTACCCTGTCAGCAAGTTGAATAATTGTTGAATGGTGTAGCATTGTTAGCCCTGTGAAATTTATCATGGCTCGTTGTTGCATGCGACCACATGGACGCTTTTCCCACCAGATAGAATCCTTGCCGATAAGTTTATTTTCTTCATAGAAACAAAGGTTGTACATCAAGTCTTTGCCAAAACGCTCCTGATAATTTTCCTTGTAACATGGAACCGTTTCGGCAAGAACACCTCGCAAAACTTCAACGTCACAGTAATCATCATAAGTTGTTGATCCAACATCCGCATGAAATGTTCCTTCAACATCAAAAATGAATCGAGTTGCACCTGATCCATCATTTTTTCTGATAGAAAATAGATTTGCATCTGTTGCGAAAGTGGTATCTCCATTAGCTCCATCATGTTTAGATATGCAGAAATGTATTGAGGAGCAACTTATACTAGCACTTTTGGTTGTCCCCTCTGTTTCTACCCTTGCCGCTAACCTAATGCCATTAGTAGCTTCAGACAGGCCATGTATATGCAATCCTCCATCCCCTGCGGAAGACTTTTTAAAGAATCCAAATGTATCAGTCTCTGAATCAGCCGTTAAACCATGTGCCACATCGGAGGATTTAAAGGAAAGTATGGCCAAGTCTTTGCAGACTTGGTTTATGGTTAATCCATATGTGTCATGTTTGCTATTAATACAATCAGCCATATAAATTTGTGACCCTGTTAGGATAAATGCCTTCTCACTACCACCAGAAGAAAGGGCCAGATCGCAAGCACCGTATCTGTACATTCCAGTATTGGTATCGCCACAAAAAGAATATGCTGGAGCGCAGTATGTACCAGCGGCGGCTACAATAGGCCCATCAAATCTTGAAGTCCCACCGTCAACATAGACGGCATAGTTAGTGGTAGCCCCTGATGGCGCACCCTGTACCCATAGCGTTGAAGCCGTAGTAGTGGCCGCCGCACCATTTGTTATTGTTGGCGTTTCAACTGCCAGACCTAACGCAATTGGATGTGTTCCGCTACCTGCTTCAATAATCGTACCCTTAATTCGGGCAACGTAAGTTGATCCACAGGCCGCACCTGTAATTGATGGATTCACTGAAAATCCAGCACTTCCATCAGATGTGCCTGTAAATGAACCACCAATTTCTACACGATGGGCAGACACACCAGTGGTATTTAATCCAATTGATCCAGTACCGTTAGGCACAATATTGATATCTCTATTACAGGCAGAAACTATGCTATGTGTTACCACATCTAAATTTCCACCTAATTGCGGTGATGAGTCACAAGCTACACAACCACCGCTCGCCGCCGCCCATGATAAGACCCCAGCGTTAGTTGATTTGAGAACGTAACAGTTACCACCAGCAACCGCCGTTGGAAGCGTCAACGTGTAGGATGTGGTCACATTCCCAGATTTAATTGCCACATAATTACAGCCATGATCAGTATCTTCAAGGATTCTGATTTCACCTGCATTGGTAGCATTTCCCCCAACTGTCACGAATGTGGCAGGGTTTAATGTGATTCCACCAGCATCAGAGGTAAGACAAATTGACCCAACACCGCTTCCTTGGTCTGCATGAAGAATTATAGTTTCAGAAGTACCAGCATCAGCTGTCAGGCGTATTGCGCCAGCCGCATTCAATCCTGACTTGATCCCTACTGCCCCAACATCTGACAGAAGCTGAATTGATGATGAACCTTCTGTGGCAGTTGTTCCCTGATCGTTATATATCAGGATTGAACCAGTTGTGCCGCCATCGCTGGTCAACGCAACTGCATTGGCCAGGTTTGCTGTTGACCTTAATTCAACACCACCTGCATCAGACAGCAATTCTATTGAAGCCGCACCTTCAGTCACACTGGAACCCTGATCATTGAAAATGGTAATGGAACCAGTAGTGCCACCATCAGATGTGATATTGATGGCATTTGCCAGATTTGCTGTTGATCTAAGTTCTACACCGCCAGCGTCTGATAATAGTGAAACAGATGCACCACCTTCAGTCACTGATGTTCCCTGGTCAGCGTGAATCTTGATGGTTTCAGAAGTTCCAGCATTGGCCCTGATATAGATGGCACAGGCGGCATTGCTGGTGCTGGTCAGGTCAATGTCACCACTGCTGGCCACATCAAAATCAGTAACATCAAAATCAGCTGTACCGTTAACATCCAGCGTGCCTGACAGGGTGATGCCTGTGATTGATGGGCTGGCTGTCCACGCTGGCGCACAGCTGGCCTGGTGAAGAATGTTGCCATTTGTGCCTTTGGCTAATCTGGCAGGTGCATTGGCACCTGTTGCATATAACATATCCCCAGCCGCTGTCATTTTTGCTGGTGCGGTCTGATCAAAATTATCACGCACATGGGCATTCATTATGGCGGCTGTGACTACCTCGCCAGTTGTCCAATCACGTGGGTCTGAAAACGCCATTGCGGTTTTCCTCCTTAATTCGTAAAATTATTTACTACTTTCGACTCCGAGTATTACGAATTCCATCAATACGCCAGCCTGGTGGAATAGCCAAGGGCTGATGTTCCTATTAGGAAAAACCCTGCATATCCACTTGATTGGCTAAGTAAAAATGTGGCCTTGTGATTCAATTCAGCATCCAGCTGATGATGTACCTGTTCAACAAAGAAACCTTCACTGATGCCCAGCCCAGCATCATTGCTGGCTGTTACTGTTACCAGGTCACTGATATCCCTGCTCATTATGTCTGTCAGTGTGGCTGTGCTTCTGTTGCCCACCATTGTCATGCGCAGAAGCGGCACAGGGTCTTTCCACGCTTGCAGATGGAAGTCAGCCCAGTTTTGTGCTTCCAGTGAATCTGGCACAAATCTTCCTGGGTGTGGATATGTCCTTTTCCCAAAGGTTGTTTGGCTGGTGGAATCTGATGCCACAACTTCCACCTTATCCTTGGAAGTGACCTTGTGGCCCTGTGCTTGCAACTTGGTGATGTATACAGTGCCGCTGTGTCCATTTGCAATGGATATATCCATTGACTGCGCACGCTTGGTCAATGTCAGGGTCAGGTTTGCTGTGCGATTGGTGCCAGACCCATCAGCTGAATCATTGGCCAGGTAGTCTGTGGTTGCAACTAGGTCAGTCCACGCATCAACAGCTTCTGATGTAGTTGATGAACCACTGTTTGGGAACTTGGCTGTGAATAACCTGGTGGCCCCAGCTGATATGCTAGGGCTGGCTGATCCAGTTTCTGGATAAGTCCACAACACTTCATCATCACTGGCCAGTTCAGTCTGGGTGCCTAGTGATGAACTGCCCAGAATCCATGCACCGTCATGCAGGGCCAGTTCAGCCCTTAGTTCATTGTAGATAAATTTCAATGGGTCTTGCTGGGTGATCAATGAATAGGACAGTGATGCACCACTGGCATCGCTGTATGTGGCCTGACTGTTGGTGGACTTGGTGTCCTTAGACCTGGCATGACGGTCACGATAAACAATCTTCCCATCAGGCGATTCTTCCAGCAGACCAGTTTCAGTTTCTTCAATCAGGCGCAGTGCCTTCAGCGTTTTGGTTCTTTCGCACCAGAACCTGGGAAATTCCACAATTCCAGTATCCAGATCACGATCATCATCAGACCAGCCAGCAACATCAAGCACTTCCCCGATAAGTGCGCCAGCATATTTGCTGGCAAACATGGCTGTGGACACCTCAAACTTGTTCAGGTATCCCAGTGGCCCAATGGCCCTGATTCTGGCTGTATTTGCACCGTTAACGCTTGGCACAGGCTCAATGCTGTCCAGGAAGCCCTGCCACAGCGTCCTGGTGGTGGTACCATCATTCCCTGTCAGTTTCACCTTGCGCCCAGGCAACAGGTTCCCTGTCAGTGGGCTGGAAGTGTTGAACGTGGAATAATCACCAGACTGATTATTTAAATCAGCCACAAGTGACCCAGCAACAGCTTTTCCAACAAGCTGGGAAGCATAATCATTGCCCCTGCGCCATTCACAGCTTAATGTTCTGCTGGTCACATCTTCCCCTGTCCCATCGAAGGTTCCATTATTAGACCAATCTATGGCCAGCACATAAGTCCCTTTTGGCATTACTTCTTGCGCCCTTTTCTTCCACTTCTAGCAGTGGATAATGCTATGGCCACAGATTGCTTCTGCCCATAGCCTTTTGATTTAAGTTCTTTCAGATTCTTCTGGATTGTTTTCTGGCTGGTTCCCTTCTTCAATGGCATCAGACCCACGCTTCCTTTTTGCCCCCAGAATATGCCCTGGCGTGGCCTTCTTCAATAAGCTGGGAATTGATGTCAATTTCTTGCCCTTCTTTATCAACCGTCCAGACGATTGCAAGAACCCTGCCAAATTTACCTTTTTCTTTACTGCATTCAATCTTGACTTGCTTTCCTTTCAATAATTCTTTCAACCTGGCTTTGGAAGCCAGCCCCAGTGCCTTTTCTTCTAAATTTCTCGTTCTGGATTCTGGTGTGTCAATGCCAAGCATCCGCACCCTGGCCTTGTGCCAGACTTGAAATCCCAGGTCAATATTTACGTCAATGGTATCCCCATCAACCACCCTTTCAAGTTTGCAAAAATATGTAAACATTTTTAAACCTCTGCAAATACGCCAGCAAATCCACCTGACAGCGCATGGTCACGCACTGCTTCCACCACAGTTTCTTTCAATGATTCCACACCATAAACTGGCCCATGAAAATGGAACTGGTTCACAACACCACCACCTGGGCCTGTACCAGACCTGTGAACATATGAACCATGTGGCAGGTTGACGATTTCTGGCCCACGTTCACCCACAAGGGTCAGACCGCCAGCGAATCCACCCATAGCCCTTTTGTCTGTTGCATAGCCAATGGCCTTCAAGTGTTCACGATAGCTGTTGGCCTTTTCTGATGACCAGCCTTTCTCTATCTGCTGGGCTGTTAACCTGTCCAATTGCGCCCTGTTCATCACTGGATTGGCCCTGATCCCCTGACTTCTGATAGTGCGCTCAGTTTGCCCTGCAAATTCTCCCAGTGCCGCTTGAACAGATGCACCTTCTAAGCTGGCTAAATCGCCAGTTCTGGTTTCTGCCACTGGTGCTTTGGGAACAATCACTGTTGCCATTTCAGCCGCCATCTTTTGCTGTTGCGCCAGTGCTTCATTTTCTTCCATGCGTTCATTGATACGCTGTTGGGCCTGTGATATCGAACTGGCTATTTTTTCATTATCTCTTTTGATACCTTCCGCAAATCCAAAATACTTGAACCCAAAACGGTCAACAAAGCCATTCAATACAGATTCATGATCTTTGACATCAATGCCAGCCTGATCCCATTCATTGCCAATTTCTTTCAAAGTCTGGCCTGTGATCTTCTGCCAGTTCAGCATCACTGCTTCAACACTGGCACCTGTTTCACGCCACTTCACACTGTTTTCATCTAAGCTGGCAACCAGATCATTGATACTTTCCCTCTGGGCTGTTGCCGCTTCAGCGGCGGCACGCCTGGTGGCCAGAAAATTATCAATCCTTTTTTGCTTCAGATCATTATCAACCTGCATAAGTTCAACAGCGGCATCAATCTGTCTTTGTGCTGATTGTTCCACCACTCTGGCTTCTTCCTTGGATGCCGCCTGTACTTTCACAGCACTTTCTGCCACCACCACAGCCTTGTCAGCTGATGCCTTTGCCACAGCGTTCTGGCTGTCTGCAATATTTTCTGAACTGTTTGTGATAGATACTTCAGCATCCTTGGTGCCTTCAGCCCACTTGTCCATGCTCCTTTCTATATCATCAATCTTGCCAATGCCTTCATCAATCTTTCTGGCCAGACCATCCATGCCAGGAATGAAATCAGCAATGGCCCTTGCCCCTTTCAGAATAGTTTTGGCATAGTCCAGGAATCCCTTGGCAACTATCACCAGCCCTTTTTTGACCACTTCCATGATCTTGTCCCAGTTCTTCCAGATCAGTATTGCAGCCGCTACCGCCGCAACTACAGCCACCAGCCCAATTGTGATGGGCAAGATGGAAGCTGATACCATCGCAAAGCCAGCCGCTAATCCTGGAAGGATCAGAAGCAATGCGCCCAGAGGTATCAACAGCGCACCAATGCCAGCTGTTATGATGATGATCCACTTGGATAGTTCTGGGTTTTGCTTGATCCAATCACTGATACTGGAAAGAATTGGCATCAACGCACCTGCCAGTTTTTCCATAATAGGCAACAACGCCATGCCAATTGCCGCCCTTGTATTCTCAAATTCTGCGCTGGCAATACGCATCTGGTTTGCCAGACTGCCTTGTGTATTGGCAAAATCGCCAGCCATTGTTTCAGTTTGTTTCATTACCAGTGACAGGCGCAACAAACGCTTTTCCTGTTCAGTCATGTCCTTGACTGATTTCTGCATTCCTTCAGCCAGCCTGAACTGTTCCAGTGATGCGTCTGTGACATCCCCTGCATAACGCCTGATTGCTTCTGTTTCACCACGCAATGCCTGTCCTACTGCTGACAGCGCATCTTCCACGCTGGTATTCATCACAGATGCCATGTCAGCGGCACGCACAGTCAGATCAGTTGTCAGCCCTGCCACCTGTTCCATTGGAAGGCCAACATCTTTCAGCAATGCACCTGTAGTGGCGGCCAGCTGATTGAAGCTGGCAGTGGACAGACCAGCTGACCTGGATGATGTCTGCCCAAATTCATGGATTACCTTGGCACCATCACCAAAGATGACATTGACAGCGTTCATGGATTCACCAAGATCACTGGCCGCTTTAACTGACAGGACAGCGGCACCTGTAATGGCGGCACCCATCCCAGCGGCGGCCATGCCAATTTCCCTTCTGTGCTTTTTGAATCCATCAGCCATGCGCTGGCTTTGATCGCCAACACGCTTCAGCACAGATGACGCTTCATCTCTGGCCTTGATCAGGACTGCTACTGTTGTTGCATCTGCCATCTATTCTTCTTCCATTTCTTCCACTGCTTCAACCATTTCACGCCAGATTGCCACCTGTGCTGGTTGCATCTGTGATGCGTCCTGGTTGTGCTGATCTTTTGCGCTGGCCAGTAATCGGTGATCCATGATATCCCTGATTACTGACCAATCTTCATCTTCAACTTCACTGGGCAAACATCCAAAGGTTTCACATATTATGCCTATTGTGATGCTGTTTGGTTGTGCGCCATCTCCAAGGATATATCTTCCAAGTTCTGCAAACCTTTTTTTCTGTCTTGCGTTGTCTCCTGGTTGCTGGCGGCATTCACCAGCCACAGCAATTCATCTGATGATAAACCTTCCAGCACATCTGGCCTGTTGTAAGGCTGGTCAAGCGCATCCCCTGCCAGATCAGTCCAGTTCCAGGCAATGACCCTTTTTGACAGTTCATTGCACAGCATGGTCAGGTTTTCGCCCAGGTTGTTGGTATCACTTGCCGCCTGTTGCAACTTGGACAATTGCATGACTTCCCTGACAGTGATCACTGGTGTCAGTTCCACCCATTCATCTTCATGCACATAATATGGTGTCCCTACATCCACCACTTCACCATCTTCAATGACTTGCCCCACGTTTATGGCGCAATCATCAGCACTGACCCTGATTGCTGGAATCTTAAATTTTCCCTTTTTTGCCTTGGGTTTCATAGAACCTCTTTTTTATAAGTCCAGCCCTTGTTCCCCTTCAGCCAAGGGCCAGACCAGATTTTGTTATCCTCTGGTAGGTGCATTGCCATCAGCGGCGGCTGACCCACCATTATGCCTGAATGATGCTGTATACGTTATAGGCCCACCAACAGTGCTGGTGATGCTGTATGCAGTCACAATGGCAAATCCATTGTATCCAGTGCTACCATCTGGTTCAAAATCGATTTCTTCAGCTTCCAGGCCAAGTTCACCAAAGATGGTGGCATCACCCTGGCTGGATGCCAAATCCGCATAGCCGGAAATATCGTATGTGGCCGTTGGTTTTCCAGCTATAAAATTCTGATAACTATCACCAAACGCTGTGATGTCTGCTTCAGGTACAGAAAATGATAATGTGGCAGAAGATAATTCATCTTCTATTGCAACAGAATCAAATGAAAAATCTGCATCCTTACCATGCGCACGTGCCATATCTTGCCCCCTCTAAAATTAGGATACTGCCCTTGTGGTTGATCCACTGCATTGGAATGTTGCTGAATATGTTGCCGCACCACCTGCTGGCAAACTGATTGTGTAACTGGTACACAACGCACCTGTCAGGCCAGAACTGGTGCAGGTATATTCTGGGCTGTTGGTGTCTGGGCCTGATCCATCTGGATCAAAGATCAATGTTTTTGGCCCACTGGTCAGCGTGATGTGATCAAATATGGTGGCATCACCATCACTGGCAAAATCCATATCAATTGAACCATCAACAGTGAAGGCCACTGACTTCTTGCCAGCAAGAAACACCTGGTATGAATCCCCAAAAGCAGTGATTTCTGCTTCTGGCACTGTGGCATCCATTGTCACGCTGTTCAGTTCATCTTCAATTGCCACGCCATTGAAGCTGAAGTTGGTATTTTTTCCATGAACTCTGGCCATATATTCCCCCTATGTAACGTAGTATCCAAAACCAACTGCAATTTTGAATGATCTGCTACCTGCGCCACCAATAGTTACAACGACCCTCCAAATATTATCGCTACCAGCTGGCCCTGTAGCAGTTTGCACTTCCGATGTTGCACCACTGCCCTGATTCAACTGGGTAAACGTAAGGCGATCAGATGCACTACTGAATCCGCTGGTGTCCGATTGTATTTTTACATCACAGGTGTTATTTCCAGAACCGCCAATTTCAATCAATCGCAATACGCCAATAATTGTGTTGGTGTTCGCTATTGTTCCCAGTGTGTACTGCGTGCCGTTAGCACTTGAACTGTCTGTGGCATATCTCAAAAGAGTTGACCGGAATGGTGCGGATTCACCCTGCCATGTGACATTGCAAGCTACTGCATCACCAATGGTGGCAATCCTGGGTGATGCAGTGATCATTGTTGCGCCTTCATATCCCACGTTTCCATCAGTCAGCCCACCAGGATATATTCCCACCCTTCTGGAACTAGCAGTCAGGTCAGTGAACATTTCCCCATCATAATCAGGTGAACTGGTAGACCACAGGCCATTCACAGTAAATGTGAATGTTGGTTTGCCCTGTATGAAGGTGGCATCACTGTCAGCAAATGCAGTGACATCAGCTGGGTCTTCTGAAAATGCCAAGTCCATACTGTTGCTGATGCCTGAAAAATCGAATTCATCTACTAATAATGCCGCCGATTTTGCACTAATTCTTGCCATTGCGTGCTTTTCTCCTTCTTCTGGTTGTTGTGGTCACAGGTTCTTCTGGCTGGTCAGCCAGTTGCGCTTGCGCCCAATCAGCATCAGATTCCTGGTATATCTTGATCGCACCCACCCTGATCAGGTCTTCCACATCAATGCCTTCATCACCATCTAGTGCAAACCTCTGGCCAGGTCTGAAACGTATGGATGAAGGCACCACACCTGGCCCCTGCTTGATTAACAATTTGCGTAACGCCAAATACCAGACTTCTTCAGAATCCTGGCTGGCTTCCGTTGTTGATTCGTTCCCTGATCCAATTAAGGTCATGGTATCTTCCCTTTATCAAGTTGATATGTTGCAGACCTTCTGATTCCACGCTGTTGGTGAATTCCTTGACTTCACCACACATCTTGCACTTTCCTTCACTGATTGGGCCTGTGGCTTCAGGGATCATCCAGTGATGGGTGCAATCAGCTTTGGTCTGCAATGATTCTGTATAATCCCCCAACATGTTGATATATCACTCCATCCTGGTTTTCTACCAGATAAATATCTTCTTCACGCCTACAGGCCAACAGGCTGAATCCTGTGATGCTTAATGAAGCATCTTGCATCACGCTGTCCACCTGTGTATCTATATCACCAGCTTCTTTGGGCCATGCGCTTCTGGATATCGCCTTGATCATATAGACAGCTTCTGCGCCCCTGCCTGTATATGACCAGTAATCATCCATCTTGCTCATTGCAGAAAAGACCACATATGGTGGTGCGGTTCCCTGTGGCGCAAGGCCATTGAAAACACCGCCTGTGGCTTCATTCACCACAGCTTCCACGTTTAACACTGCATACACAGCTGTGTCCAGGTTCACTCTTAGATTGGCCATTATCGCAACTTCCGCAAGATGTCTGTGATTGCCTGGGTCAGCTTGGGTCTTTCCTGTTCAGCCGCTGGGATCATAAATGGCCTTGGCCCCATTCTTTCACTGCCATCAGCATTTGCAGTGCCAAATTCAATGAATGGCGCATATTCAGTGGTAGGCCCAACAATCCATTCTTGCCTGTTAGTGAAACGCCTTGGCTTGGCCTGGATACTGCCCACAGTTGCACCTGTATCAATTGCATCCTGATCTGCCATCCTTTGCTTGGAATCGCCTTCCACATGTCTGGCCGCTATTTCAACAGCCTTTTTGATATCGTCTTCCAAACGCCACCAGCCCAGGTCAAGGGTGACATCAATCCTGTAATCTATTTGAAAATTATCTGCCATTAAAAAAACCCTTGCTGTGGCCTTACACACACAATCAAGGGCTGTTGGCATTGATGCCCAGCTTATGATCCATCTATCAGTGTTCAGGCCACTTGCTGGGTGTCATTGCACCTCTGGGATAGTTCTATTTAATTGTTTGCTCTACCCTGTTATATCCACCCTGCCCATCAGGTTCTAATTGTACTGATTTTCCAGAAGAAGTAAACGTGGAAATGACCTGGCACCCACCTCTTCTGCATTTGATTTCTACCCTGCTGTTACCTTCCAGCCATAATCTTGCCAGCAACATGTTGCATTTGCTGTCCTGGCAACGTGCATCCTGTAATCCTACAGCTTCCTGATCTGGCATCTTTTTGATGTTGACCAGGATTTGCCCACATCCACAAACTGCACAGCATATGTGCCGCTTGTATGCACAATTCTGTCAGTCTGTTCAATTGATTGGTCAGAAGGCAGGGTGATCACATAATCAGCCTGTAAGTCCTGGCGTTGTGCATCTGTTGATTCTGCGCCACTGGTTGCCGTCAATCTTGCTGAAACATCCTGATACACACTTGACCAGGATTCAGTGAAACCACCCTGCCCATCTGCTGTGTTGGTCTTTCTGTGGATATCAACCTGGTCTGGCATGGCCATCTGTGCTTCAGATCGCATGTAAACCAGGTCATTACCCTGTATTAGTTTATTAACCATTTAGCGGTCACTGTACCTGCCCAATCTACCAGTGCCAACATCAAGACTATTCAGCCCTGTCACATCATCACTGTCTGTATAGATGGAATATCCATCTTTACGCCTTGGCATCACTGTGGTGGTGCTTCTGGCCTGTCTGCGCAACCTTTTGGCCTGGTTCATGTACATCTGGGTGATTGAACCTTTCTGGAAATTGGAACCATCAGAACTGAATGTGAAATCCCTTGCAAACCTGACAGCAAGTGTTTCACATGCCCTTGCCGCTGATCCCAGAACACTGTCACCTTCCTGTGACAGGAAATCATCCAGTTCAGCATCCTGGAACAGCGCACGATCAGCATCAGTATCACCAATTTCCAGCCGCACCCTGTCCCTTTCAGCTGTACTGCCAGCTGTATAAGTGAAAGCCATTTTTATACCCTCACAAATATGGACATGACCAGCGCATCTGTTAATGCGTCACAGCCAGCCAATTCAGTCAGAAGATTTCCATGAATCAAACCTGGCACATATGCGCCAGTAATTGCTGATCCAGAATTGTCATCCATCTGGATTGATGGATAATACCAGGCATCTGTTGCACTGTTGGTCACTGTCAACAGCGTCACAGATACTGGATCACCTGGTGATGATAATGTTGTGTCAGTGCTGGCTGGCGCACTTGCATGAAAGTTCATATAAACTGCCAGCAATTCACATGGTGGCAGGGCAGTCACCAGACTTCCAGTGGCAGAACCACTGGAACCTGTTGTGCTGACCTTGATTACATGTTTTTCAATCGCCATATCTATTGCCCTGAAGCATAGACAATCACCACTTCAGCAGTATCTGGTGAATTAGCCTGTGCAATCGTCACCTTGATATTATCCGATATGCACACCTTGTCATACACTTCATTGCTTCCATCATATGTGATGTCAGCCGCTGATTCATCGTCAACCTTGTGCCTGACATGAAACCAGCCATCACTGTTGGCATTGGTCAATGTCAACAACGTCAAAGCAGGGCCGTTATTCCCTGCTGTGGCAATCGTCACATCTGTGCTGGCTGGTGGTGAATCACCATATGTCACACCAATACTGCATATCTGCCCAGTGACCACATGACTTGATGTGTTGTTGGCTGTGGCAGAACCATCACCGCCAGACGCCGCCCCTGTGTTAACTGTAACTGATTCATAACCGTATGGCATCTATCCCCCCTAACTATCAATGGCTGGGAGTACATAGCCTGATGCTGTATCAGTGGCTACGCCAAGATTATCAAACTGCCTGACACCATCAGCATCAATCAAGACTTCGCTGGCAGTATCGGCATGGCCAATCCTGTTGTGCGCAATGATGCCAGAATTGTCAGTGGTATCAGAATCAATCAGAAGATCACCAGCTGTATTCAACCTGTATATGTGGTTGTACGCTATTTCACAATCAGTCACATCTTTACCTGTTGCAACAGATATGATTGCTTCTGAGTTAGCAACACCCATGCGGATATAGTTGTTATTAAAAACCAATCCAGCAAGATCACCACCAATATCAATCACGCCATTGTTTCCTGTGTCAGGGCTGATGATCACATTGTTGGTGAATTCCAGCCTGTCAGCCTGGTTGTCAGTGGTGGTTGTTTTAATAAGATCAACAAAATTCATATTCGTGGCAGTATCCACAAACCTGCATTTGTTAACTACGAAACCAGCGGCTGACAAATCGAACACTTCCACGATATCAGCATAATTCATGCTGAAAATCATGTTGTGAATCTGTACATCAGCGGCTGTCACATCTATATCAGTTGTGGCGGCTGTATCAAGGGTGATGGTGGGTCTGCTGTTACCACTACCCATGCCAATGACAGTGACACCTGCCACATCAAACGTGATGGCGGCGGCG